>Ga0209189_1000311_pt1 | contig 41378 bp, 43 predicted proteins | sample C_130820_EF_Meta_FD_187308 | JGI IMG/M metagenome (GOLD analysis project Ga0209189, IMG submission 187308) | Freshwater microbial communities from Lake Croche, Canada to study carbon cycling - C_130820_EF_MetaG (SPAdes) (version 3) | ecosystem: Environmental > Aquatic > Freshwater > Lake...
CGGTGTCATGAGGCAAATGCGCCCACAAAGACCACTTGTCAGATAAAGTATGAAATTCGGTTGCAGATGTGTTTGTTGCCATTGTAGTTTGTAGAGTTACCATCTATATAATTATTTTATCAATTTTTTTTATATTGTTTTATTTATTATTATTTGTATTTGTGTTCGTATTCGATATATTTACAAAGTCATCATTTGTTTGTATTTCATATGTATTATCCAGTATTAATATTTTGCAAGTGTTATCTAAAATATTTATTCTAATATCATCATCAATAATCTTGAGGCTGTAATTTTGCAAGAGATGTCTATCATTATCGTGAATTAATTGATTGTAATGTTTTTTCATGAAATAGCGCATAAAATTCTTATCAATAACGTTAGTTTGCCTTAAATAATTGTAGTTTTCATTACAAAACGAAATTGGGATTGTTTTGTCTTCGCCAGAATCGATCCCAATTGTAATCTCTACAAGAACAAATTTAACGTTTGATGCACCCGTGTCTTCAAATTGAAAATCTTTAAAGTTTTTCTGGATGATTTTTGATACATATGCATTTCCTGAATCGGTTGGTTCATAATCAGAGAAAACGAAAAAGTCGTAACTATCTTCATCAGGAATAGTGAATTTATTATGAAATATTTGTTCTGCGGTTAATTTAAGGGTCACGTTGCCATCTTTAATGAATTCACAAACATAAACAGGCTCATCGGGAATAAACCACTTTACTTTTTCTTTCACATTTTGCTCGAGTGATTCCATTGTTTCGTGAAACCCAGGATAGGTGATCTGAAGCTTCTTGTATGCCTTTCTCGAATAGATTTGTAACTGTGTATATAAGAAAATTGCAACTAAACACAAATTCATTCTGCATGTCTCATATGTTGTTGGAAATTTTCTGCGACAAAATTCATTAAAAATAATTAGCCCTGTAGAAGATAGCATGAATGAAATCATCTTCATATAATGTGTGATTAATAATAATAAATTCGTTTTAAATCTATTTTATTATTATTATTTAGCTCCAAGAAAATACAGGGCTACTAGAATTGAATGTATTTGTAAACATAGGGGTTGTTATCGTGGTAACATTTGTGGCAGTTGTTACATTTCCATTACTTGTTGTCGTAACTTGACTTGGGGTTTGACTTGCGTTGGGCATGTAAACAACTGGCGCAGGAATGATAAGATTCGGTGTTTTATAAATTACTGGATGATTTTTTGCATCATAATACGGGTCATAAACAATTATATCACCATTTTTATCAGTAGTCACATTTTTATTGCATGATGATGATGATGATGATGATGAATTCGGATCACATTTGAATGTTCCTGTCGTAGCGTTTAAACCAAATATGTATAAAAGGACACTTGTAATAACTGACATCATAATGAATGGAATAAAAACAATAATCCATGATACTACACTTAACCCCCCTTGACACAACGCATTTAGAAGAATTGTAATCATAACCATTACTATGAATTTTACTAAAGATGTATTATAAAGACCTTTCAAAGTATCGATAATTATTTGTGTTAAAGAAAATGCAATGTAAATTAATGCTGGGGCGCATAATTGAAACATGGTCTACTTATATTACATCAACAAAAAAAGGTTCACCGTCTTTTAAATAACCAATCTTTCTACCAGGATCTCCATCCTTATCCACTTCATAAATGGAACCATTTTCTTCGTCGTTTGTGAAATATGTTACATCGTCTATTTCTATTTCAAATACATCTTCGGATTCTTCGTTTCCTTCAACTTCAGTTTCGGTTTCTACCTCTTCTACTACTAGTTCTTGCTTTTTTTCTTTCTCTTCTTCCTCCTCCTCTTCTTCCTCCTCTTCTTGTTCCTCCTCTTCTTGTTTTTCCTCTTGTTTTTCCTCTTGTTTTTCCTCTTGTTGTTCCTCTTCTTGTTGTTCCTCCTCTTCTTCTTCTTCCTCCTCTTCTTCTTCTTCCTCCTCCTCTTCCTCCTCTTCCTCTTCCTCCTCTTCTTCCTCCTCTTCCTCTTCTTCCTCCTCCTCTTCTTCTATTGTCTTGGTTGGATCTACAAACTCTTTACTGGCGCCAAACATACTATTTAAAAAACTTTGTCTACTTGAATTTTCATTGAGATTCAATAATTTTGTATAGACCGGCTCTTCGTCTTCTGCAACTTGAATGTCCTCCTCTTCAATCTTTAATGAAATATGAGCTTCATTTTTGTACTTGCTTAATTCTTCGCGCAATTTCATATTCTCTTCATAAACTTTTCTAATAGCAGGAATACTCATAAGATAACGCTGGGTTTCTTCATATTCATTAAATTTTTCCACAAAATTACAAACAATTTTTTGTAGTCCTTTTTGAATTATAGAATTTATGTCAGAAACAACTTCATTGGTGTCAAAAATAATATTATTATCAATTGGCATTATACGATATAATAACATATAGTATAATTCGTTTAATATGATTTAAAAAAATATTTATCTAATTCAGGCAATGACAGATAATATGTCTTTTGTTAGTAATGAAGATATAGAGAAGAAAATAAAACTTGTATTAGGGCAAACTGATTACACAAGTGATGTAGCAAAGGAAAAATTGGAACAATGTAATTATGATCAGATTGAAGTTATACGAGAGTATTTTGGAATTCCCAAAAAGAAGGAACCTTTGGTTTCATCTTTGAATCAAGAAATTTACAAACAAATTAGATACAAACTGGATGGGGCGATGAGAGATTATAATTCACGTAAAACATAAGGAAAAGTATACCCATGTATCCGTATCTACATGTAGCAAGATGTATATTGTACGAAAAATATAATATACATATAATATAGCAAATGAAAACACATAAAATAAAGAGAGAGCGACGCAATAAAACAAAAAAATGGTTAAGTAAAAAACATAAACTACAAGACGATTTTTACAGTAGTATAAATTCGTCTTGGATAAAGAAAGAATCTCATGCAAATGACAAAAATTTGACAATGGATTTATTTATTACAAAAAAGGTGAATCATGAAATGAAAGATATTGTTCTAGAAAAATTATTGCAAGAAAAAACGAAAAATGGCGAAGAAATTCGCAATATTTATAATGCATCCGTGCATTGGAATAATGATTTGGTAGAAAACAAGATCCATTGTTTTATAAAGAAATTAGACGAATATACGCATAAGAACGATAACAACGATAGAGAGAACTCTGATAACATGTACCAATTTTTGGGTTGGTTCATCAAACAAGGTTTTTCAGTTCCGATAGGGTTTGATATTGAAATTGATGCGAAAAAAGATAAAAAATACATTACACACTTGACCGAGAATGGGCTTACATTTTCTAATAAAGAAACGTATTTTAGTAATGATAAAAAATATAGATCTTTAAGAAAATCATATCTCACATTTTTAAAAACTATTTTTTCCAAAGTATTTGGGAAAGGTCATGCGTATGACGTAAAAAAAATTCTGGCGATTGAAAAAAATCTAGCCGGATTTTTGTTGTCATATGAAGATCTTTTATACATTAAAAACACATATAACGCATTTGATAATAATAGGTGCGAGCGCGAGTTAGATTTTGATTGGAGAAAATTTGCGCATTGCATTGGATTCAAAATACCACCACAAACTTTGATCATAGAAAATCCCAAGTATGTGAAGCATGCCATTAAAATGCTAAAAAATTGGAATGATTCTAAGTGGAATGATTCTGACTGGAAAAATTATTGGGTTTATCAAATAATTACAAATGCGTCAAAGTATCACAAAGAATTGTATCACATATATTTTGATTTTTTCGATAAAATATCGAAGGTGCCAATGAAAAAAAGTATAGATAAGAAAACAAATGCGCTTGCTAATATTGAAAATTATATGAATACACATATCAGTAAAAAATATCTTGAATTATACAAAAATGAAAAAGAGATTATTTTTGTAAAAAAACTGGTCGAACGCTTTAAAAGCGTTTTTCAAACTCGCCTAGAAAATAATTCCTGGATACATGCAGACACACAAAAAAAATCATTGAAAAAATTGGATAATATGATTATTGTTGTTGGGTGCAAAGAAAAGTGGGAACCGGACCCAGAATTGGACTATTCATCTGTTGATGCTTGGGAAAATGAAATTATTTTTAATAAATGGTCTCTAAACAGAGATGTGCAATTAGTCGGGAAAGATATACCTGAAAAAAATGTCTGGATTAAAATGGAAGACCAAAATGTTTATGATGTGAATGCCTATTACAACAGTTTAGAAAATGAACTAGTTCTTCCTAATGCGTTATTGCAGCCGCCATTTGTAAATGTTGATAAAGATATGGCATACAATTTAGCTTCAATTGGAACTACTATTGGGCACGAGATAATACACGCGTTTGACGACGATGGTTATTATTATGATGAGAATGGGGTATATGTTTTAAACGGCTGGTGGCATGAAAGTGATTCACAAAAATATAAAGAAAAACAGGCCAAAATAGTGAAACAATATGAGTATGCAGGTAAGTTGGATAAATTGAAAGTAGATGGCAAACTTACCTTGACGGAGAATATAGCGGATATTGGTGGATTTTTATTGGCAGAGAATGTATTGATGGATTATTTGAATGAAAAGCAAATTTATGCGGAGAGACAAGATAAGTATTTGAAAGAGTTTTATGAGAATTATGCACGAAATTGGAGGTCTAATATGAATATAAGCGTTTATAAGAAAAAGGTTACAGAAGATGAGCACTCGTATTCAAAATATCGCGTTAATTGTGTTCTATCAAATTCCAAGAATTTTCAAAGAATATTTGGTGTAAAACCTGGGGATAAAATGTATTTTGATATTGAAGAGATATGGTAAATCCACCTTTGGGAAAGGTAGAGCCAAAAGTCGACTATGTTTTGCTCCACTTTTTTAAAGTGGATGTGGAACCAAAAGTCGCCTATGTTTTGCTCCACTTTTATAAAGCGGTTGTTGAGCCAAAAGGCGACTATGTTTTGCTCCACTTTTTTTAAAGTGGATGTGGAGCCAAAATGCGACTATGTTTTGCTATACTTAAACCCATTATCATTTAAAACTCTCATTTTATTAGGCAAATTGATATATCATTAAGGGTTGACACAAAAATGTTTTTGAAATGTAGAAAATATCTTGTTTAATCATCCTCTTTTCTCTCTCTAAAATAATTTATAATATCTTCTTTAAATTCTTCTGTAAAATAATTTGTGGGTACTAATATTCCCTTTTCATCTGTAGTTATATGAAATGTTGGCGAATAATTATGTTTTATTATAATTTCATTTCTCTCTACGTATTTACGATTTTGCTTTTTGCCATGAAAATGATGACTAATTACACCTGGTACATATCCAAGACGTAGAGATTTTGCATTTTTCTGATAATTTAAAATCGCATTTTTGTATCCATCGCTATAGTTTTGATTAATAATTATATTGGCTTTACTAACAAGAGATAAAGCTATTACGTTGTCACCTGAACCTAATATACCCACTTGAAATAGTCCTCCTAGTTTTTCATAACTTTTACGTGTCATAGCCCAAGCAAATCCGGGATGCCAATAGTCTAATTTTTTTGATGAATATTTTTTATTTTTATTATAATTATATCCAAAACTCTGAAATAAATTTAAAGTTGTATTGTCCTTATCCATATCAACGCAATGACTAAATAGTTGCACGACATCCTTAGAACCATTTAATATTTTAAGGGTTTCTAAAGCCCAATTATTATTTTCAAATTCAATATCACTATCAATCCACGCAAATGCTTTATAGTTTGATGGAAGTAAATGTTTAACTCCTAAATTTATCATATTTTCCTTATGCCATATAGGTGTTTGCGAGTTAAGTTGTAAATGTTTTGGGTTACTTCTATCTGTTATTATAAATTTTTGACCTTCATAAACCATTTCTACAATATAAAGTTCCACATTTTCTTCTTCTTCTTCTATTCTTTTCACAAATTCATTTATCAAAATATAACGTCTTTTGTAAAGACATGGATTAGATATAACAATTATTACATGTAATTTTTCTTCAATTGGTTCATTATTTTTGATTGCGAACTTTATATCATTCATTTTGTAATACAAACAATCTATTTCTATTCCGTCTATTACAGTCATTATATAATAAGTTTACATAATAAATTATAAATAATTACACCGACTAAAAAGAAAATTGAGACAAACGCATTATGCTCACAAAATTAGATAAATTCACTCATATTGAATTAAAGCGGAACATAACAAAAGCAATACAAGGAATACCAAAATAAAAATACAGAAATAATTAAAGGAGCATACAATATGAAAGACCTAAAAATATGTAAATAAGAAAAAAACAAGGAAGCGACCAAAAAAGAACTATCTATAAAATCTCATGTAAAATGTGCTTTTTACACTTTTTAACATTTCAAATGCCGTATATATTGTTTGCGTTTAATTTTAAAGACAATTGTGTATATATATATATATATATATATAATATAATGGACGGAGCGGACGCAGTTAATTACATATTACAAAATAATATTGAAGGGTGTATTGTTGAATGTGGTGTTGACAGCGGTAATTTTGAACATATATGGATTAATGAGTTAATGAAAAATAATTCTGTTCGTGATATATATTTATATGATACATTTGGTGGATTAGTAGAGCCAACCGAATATGATTATACTTGTAACGACGCTAAATTATATCAAATGAATAAAGATGAAGTTTACACAACATGGAAAAATCAAGTAATTGATGAAAAAGTAAATGGGTGGTGTTTTACACCTTTAGACAAAGTTAAACAAAGATTAAACTCAACTGGTTACCCTGAAAATAATTTACATTATGTAGTTGGCGATGTTATGGAAACATTAAAAGATAAAAAAACAATTCCCGAAAAAATAGCAATATTACGATTGGATACTGATTGGTATGAATCAAGCAAATATGAACTGGAACAAATGTATGACAATGTTGTAACTGGAGGCATTATAATATTTGATGATTATTATCACTGGGATGGACAAAGAAGAGCAACAGATGAATTTTTTTTAAGTAGAAATATTAATTATAATTTTGTAAATATAGGAAATCATAAAACATCCGCTATTATTAAAAAATAGGCGTTTGAAATGTTAAAAGTTGTAAATGAGAAAAGGTGTAAAAGTGGAATTTGGAAAAAGGATAGTAATTAATTTATTACTTTCGTGAATTTTTACGTTTATTGGATTTTCTACTTTTTTTTGATTTCCTTCCTTTTCTAGATCGTTTTGCTTTTCGAGATTTTCTTTTTCTTTTTCCTCCTCTTCCTCCGGCACCATCTTCCGGGTCATACTCTCTATAATAATTTGTTCCATCTGGTCGTACAAAAATTTCGTATGTTGCCGCTCCTTCTTGATTGTCTGGAAACCAATCAATTATTGTTCCGGGTTCATTGGTGCGGACCGCATCCATAAGTGTATTAGGATTACCTTGTTCTTCATGAACACTTATTCTATTTGGTTGTTTTTTCTTTTTTGTTGGGGAAGAAGCAGTTTCCGTTATAGATACAGCAGCGCCAGGTTCATCATCATCATCATCATCTAAATCTAAATCCCAATATCCTATAAATTTTTTATCTTTTTCTCCAGTTTCAGGATTTACGATAATTTTATATTTTTCTAAAGATTGTTGGTTTTCTGTTGGAAAATAGTCAATTCTATCGCCAACTTTACCATTTCTAACTTGCTCTTCAAGCCAATCTTCTGTATGACGAAATGCAGCGCTCATTTTACTTTATATACTAATGGTATACAATAAAAATCAATTCTATAAGATATTAGATACTAATCAATGGCATCACTTGAACAATTGTGCAAGAACTACGGAATATATAAAAGCAAAACAAATGAATGGCGAATATTCTTTAACAAAATAGTATGGAGCCGTTACAAATCTAAAATTATTTTTGACAAAATATTTACCTTCTTCGCCACATTTATCACTCAGCCTTACACTTGATGCATAATCATGTGTTACTTTACCAGTAACAATGTTCGTTTCACCAAACATCGCACACCTTTGATTATTTGCAATAAAAAATTTGCAATCCCTACATATTCTTTTTGGACTAATTATTGTAGTGTGAGAAAATGGAATCATTGCTACTGATAGAATACTAGTTAATCGCTTCAGTTTCATATTTGTTCTGTTCTGTTCTTTTTACGAAAATCTCTTTATGCTTATTTCAAAAAATCTATATAGGTTTGAAATAAGATCATTGTTCGCAAGTGGAGGATTGCATTCCGAATTTTTCATTTAAAATATTATTTTTTGTTTGATTCTTCCTCTGTAGCTTTTTCTTTATTTGAAATGTATTGGAGGGTATGATTTTATTATTAATTATATGGTCTTCATTATCTTCGTGCAACTCTGGCAATATTCTTGTTAATGGCTTATCAACAATAAGAAAAAATCTCTCGTTTCGCAATAATGACCTATATTCCTGGATATTCAAATTTCCATAGTACTTGTCTAACATATAATAAGGGTTTGGCGCGGGTTTGATATTTTTCTTGTAATCATAAACCTTCGCATAAATGTGATTTAATAAATGATAGCGTTCAAATTTCGTCGAGCTATCAATATTTTCTTCCATCAAATGCGCGACACCGCATTCAGGACTGCAAAAACAGCCGTATACTTGATACGAATCTTTAATATAATGTTTTGGTATATAAATTGGTGGGTTGTCAAATTCAAATGTGCACCAAAAACAGGCGGATTTTTTATCGCTAATGTTATTAATATGTAAATTATTTTGCAAGTTCTTTAATTTTTTCCAGACTTGTTTGGTTTCAACTTCTTTTTCATTATCTGACTCGTACTCCTGTGAGTCATGATAAACAGTATTGGTATTGCTTTTGTTATTACTGTTATTACTGTTGTTGCTCGTGTTATTGTTCTTGCTATTTAAAAACCCATTGTCTTCATTTAAAAAAGACGGCCCTTTCATAGTATTATTAAAATTTTGATTACTAGTTCCACATAACACATCATAATTTAATTCATTTTTGTTATTTGAAAAATGAAATGGTTCTAAACTTGTCTCATACTGTGTTTGCAATTGTAAATCTTTTATAGAGCATTTCAAATGTAAAATTACGTTGGGTTTCTCTGGTTTTGTAACGATAGCTGGAACAATTTGCTGTATAATTTTACCTCCTTTGGGTTTGCGACCACGTTTTTTCCCCGGAGGCTTACTTTGAATATTTTCGGTTACTACTTCATTCTCTATACTTGCTTCTGCAAGACTATCTGAGGTTTTATTTACTTCGATCTCTTTACTAGGTAAGTAATAATAAAGAATAGTGTTCTCTATTTTTTCTTCTGTTATTGTGTTCGGTTTTGCGTCTGATTTTGTCTCAGGTTTTTCTTTTAATTTAGCTTCTGTTTTTGCTGCTGCGGTTGCCTGAGTTTTTTCAATAGTTTCTTCTGTAGTGTTCAACTTTGAAAAATTGGGTTTAGAGGAATCAGTTTCTTCTATTTGAATACTTATGACAGAATTTTGTTTGAGTTGCACCGCCGCCGCAGCGGCTTCAATTTCTTTTTTTGAACGTCTTCCTCTTTTTGGTTTTACAACTTCGGAAATATTTATCATAATAAATTTATAATTAATACTATTACTTATAATTTAAATTGTTTTCATATATATTTAAACAGAATATTGGCTAGTTTTTCGCAATATATAATGACAAATAATACGGCCAGATTATATATTATTAAAACATACTTAAAGACCCGCTCCATAACAATTTCTACACACTGGGATATAATTATCGCTTCCAATTAACATTTGTTTTTTCTCGCCATTCAAACGCATTGAAAATATCCCCGGTTCGCCATTCTTGCACAAACTGCAAAGTGATGTCAACTTTGCCACCTTGTCGCATAGTGGAACTAGATCAAGCATTTGGCCAAACTTCTTTCTCTCGAAATCACCGTCGAGACCAGCCAAATACACCTGCTTCTTTTCTTTAAGCATATCGATTACACACTCGGTCAAGTCGTCAAAGAATTGTGCTTCGTTTATCAAAATCACAGTTGCGCTTCGGATTTGAATATGATCATTACCATTTTGTAAATCAAGGGCTTTTTCCAAATCTTGATAAAACCATATATCAGATATTTTTCCCGTTTGAATGCATGGAATCATTGTTTTATCATGTGTGGATAATTGACTAGAATGATAACGCGTATCCGCAGCATGATTGATAACCGCCACAGGTATGTTGCAAAACTTGCATTGTTTATAAACTTCAAGTAATTTTGATGTTTTACCTGAAAACATAGGCCCCATAATAAGTTCAAGATAAGCTTTATTTCCTGTCGTTTGTTGTGTGGATGTCATTTTAGTGGGTTGGTGCGCGGGTTTGAATAACATTGACTTATTTTATTTATTGCTTTCAATTTTTACAATTATACGCAATTTTTTTAATAATCGTGCGTATAAAGATATAGAATGAATAAATATGATTATAATATATTATATTATTCGATAATGAAAGAGAATACATTTTGCCCCCTTGTTGAAAAATATAGGCCAACCCAATTTGATAATATTGTCTTGGATCCATTAAATAAAAAAATATTGAAAAATATTATTGAAACCTCTTATTTTCCGAATTTGCTTTTCTATGGTCCTCCCGGTACTGGTAAAACGACAACAATTATAAATCTGATAAATGCCTACCAAGAAAAATTAAATGGAAGGAAAAAAGGTCTAATGATACATTTGAATGCTTCCGATGAAAGAGGTATTGACATTATTCGCAATCAAATAAATTTTTTCGTAAATTCAAAACCCCTCTTCAATACTGGTATGAAGTTTGTCGTTTTGGATGAGGTCGATTATATGACAAAAAACGCGCAACAAGCATTGCGATATCTTCTTCAAAATTATTCCACATCTGTTCGCTTTTGTTTAATATGTAATTATATTAGCAAAATAGATGAAGGACTGCAAAATGAATTTTTGCGTCTTAGATTCAATCAATTGCCGCAAAATGATATTATTCAATTTTTGAAAAATATTTCGCTTCAAGAAAATTTAAATATATCGGATTATGCTCTCTCTTGTATACAAAAACTCTACAGATCAGATATCAGAAGTATGATAAATTTTATGCAATCAAATCAAAATGTGCTGGATTCCAATTTTAATATAATAGAGGACGATGTTTGGATGGCACTTTGCGAGAAAATACTTAAAAAAACCGGTAGTTTGGATGAATCAATAAAATATGTACAAACTGTGAGTGTAAATTACAATATTGATAAAAAAAATATAATAAAGGATTTTTTAAATTATATTATTCGAAAAAAAACAGCTGTTCTCTCGCGTGAGTTTTTAGCTTTTGTTGAAAACATGATGCACCTTCAAGATTGCAAGAATACACACTATATAAATTATTCTCTAATAAAAATAAGACCGTTGCTCCTTGAAAATTCGTCTTCATAGATTGACATTCTCAATTTCAATTTGCTCATAAAATTATTTGGGGGTGAGCTTTTTGATGGATCAAACGCGTTCAGTTTCAAATCATATTGATTAGTCATATTTATGTTCATGTTCACAGGAATGTAACCATTTTCATTGGGAACAGATTTTTTTTTAATAGGTATAGGAATGGGTATAATGTTGGTTCTTTCGTGGATTACTTCGCGTTTCGAATGTCTCATTTATATTGTATAATATTAGAAAATAATTGATTTAAAATAATTTAAAGAGATATAAAGACAAACTAAGTTTTCTTGTATGGCTAAGAATAGTCAATCAAATATAAATGAAGAGTGGGAAACTTTTATTTCCTCTAAATATAATGATTCCGAAACAGAAGAAGACGAGGAAACAGATGGGCAATCTATAGCTACCGATGATTTTGAAATTGCAAGTGCAAATTTAGCATGCGAGTTTGACAAAAAGGCGCCTGTTTCGACACCTATTTATATTTCAACGAAGACAAAGATTTCGTATTTAAATCAGGTTGTAGATTTACGAGAGATATTTTGGCAAATTCCTGTTATAGCATATTCTAAACCACAAACAGGTGTTATTAAAAAACAAATAAAAATAAATTCCACAACACAAGAAGAGTTGGATATCATGCAGGAAAAATTGAAGGATGAAAAATGCGTCGAAGAGCATGTTATGACGAGTATTAGAAATCCAAATGGTAGAATCAAATTCAAGGATATTCGGAAGATAAGTATTGGTATATCAAAGAAAGATATTATGAGTTATAGATGCAAGAAGAAGAGCGCATTTTACAATTGTTTTGTTTTGATCTTGAGGATAAAGATTGACAGTGTTTTCAAGGAGTTTCATGTAAAGGTCTTCAATACGGGAAAATTGGAAATCCCGGGAATTCAGACTGATGAAATTTATCAAAAAACATTAAACGTTGTCCTCGAAATACTGCAGCCTTATTTCACTGAAAAATTGGATTACAAAGAGAATGCTACAGAAACGGTATTGATAAACTCAAATTTCAACTGCGGTTTCTATATTAATCGTGAAACACTTTTTGATACATTGAAATACAAGTACAATATTCAAGCCATATATGATCCATGCTCTTATCCAGGTATACAATGTAAGTTTTATTACAATCCAGATGTGGGGATTCAAACGGGGAGCCAAATTACGGAAGAAAACAAAGGGAAATATAAAAACATAAATGAGGTATCATTTATGATTTTTAGAACAGGGAGTATTTTGATTGTAGGAAAATGTGACGAAAATGTACTGATAATTATTTATGAGTTTTTGAAGAATTTATTGACTGTCGAATTTGCGGGCATTTGTCAGAGTATGTCCTCGGGTGAAAGTTTAGTAAACAAGGAAAAAGATAAAAGACGAAAGATTCGCAAGAAACAAATTATTGTGAACGTAGTAGAAGATCTCTAAATAACAGTGTATACTATGAAAAAATCCAACTAATAAACTTGTCTGGATTTTGTTGTACCATTTTATCGAAGGAATCGTGTAGATATTTTTCTTTTATTTTTTGTTCACAAAGGATGTTTTGCATTTTACAAATGCGCTTCATGAAAAGATCCAAAATATCAAAGTATTTTTTGATATCAATAGATTTTTCATTCAAACAAAGTAAAAAAAAATGTATGGTTTTCGATTCATCATTTGATAATATAATCGAATTCATATTGTAGCATATTGTTTCAAATCTTGTAATAAATTCAGTAATATCTTGTTTTTCCAATTGTTCGTCGCATATTAAGAAGTAATTGACAATGTTTTTATAAATTTGACAGCGTATATCTGAACCAGCCAATTTTTCTTCTATTTTTTCATCTTTGCAAGTTGCAATTTTTTTATGCTCGTTATTTATTTCATAAATAGTTTTTTTATAAACATACAATGTGGCGTCTCTTGAACTGAGTTGAAGGAACATATTTTGTTCTTCGCTTATTTGACCAATAAATTCGACGTAATAATAAAATGCTTTCTGACCGTGGTAATAGGCCATTTCTAGATTTTTAGTGTACAACAAAATATTATTAAACACATGCGTAATTGTTTCTAGACCGCGCGTTAATATAAATCTAAAATGTCCTTTTTTCTTTAGCTTTATATTTTCAGAAATAAACCGTAGATATTCGCAAATTAATGCAATATATTTGTCAACAATGTCATTTAATGAATTCTCCAAAAAAGATTTGTAATTTTCATAATTTGTTAGAGAATACGTATTTGTCGCAGGAACCATTTATAGAAATGAATAGTATTATTTTTTCTCGATTTTACTTTTCTCTCTCATTTTCTTTTCAGTTATTCTTTATATTATATTTTTCTCTTAAAAGTATTTAAAGATTTAAAATTTGTATTTAGTATAATGTCTGATCAAAAAAGTGGTAGTGTAGATAATAATTATAGACTTCCTTCTGATGTTACTTTGAAACATGCTTCTAAATTGGCAGTCGTTGAAGATAAGCCAATTATGCTTGATTACTGGACTTCTTCGCTTGATAAGAAGGCGCTTATTGGTGTGAGAGAGAGTGGTGAAAAACTTTTGGTAAAGAGCGAGGATGAGTACACGAGCCCGATTTCAAAGTTTTACAAGAGCGGTTCAGAGTACATTATTATCACAGAAAATTCTATCTATTTAGTTTCCTCGGATATTCCTACTAGGAAGATCACCTAGCCTAACCTAACCTATGTTTTGCTCCACTTTTTGAAAAGTGTAAAAAGTGACAAATAATAATTATATGAAAAAGCATATAATTATTTTTTATAATAAAGCTCCCTGCGAGAATTGAACTCGCGACCTTCACATTACAAGTGTGATGCTCTACCGCTAAGCTAAAGGAGCAGGATTCCACTTTATTTTCAGTGGAATTGCGTTGTAGGGGAATCGGACCCCTGGCTCAACCTTGGAAGGGTTACGTGTTACCATTACACCAACAACGCTCCATATTATCAGAGTTTTATTTGTTTAAGTAGTTTTTCAAATATATAATATATTTTACAATGTTTTACAATATTTCTTGCAATTTTTCGATGGCTTCTTTTGTTAAAGATTCGGGGAAAACCACATTGAAATGGATTATCAAATTTCCCACATGATTTTCTCTCGTTACACCCATGTTAGGAATTATTTTATTGTAATCCGGCACGATTATATTACCACTATTATTATGGATCGTATAGACCTTTCCATTCACATATTTTAGCTCAAAACTAAAACCACAAAGCGACTCTTTGAGAGAAATAGTTTTGTCATAAATTAAGTCAAGACCATGACGCTTAAATTCTGTTTCATTTTGCACTTTGATAAATAGCTTGATATCTCCTCGCGCCATTTCATTTAAAACATTTCCTTTGTCTCTCAAAATTACAATTTCATTGTCGTCGACTCCTTTGGGAATTTCTACATAAAGCGTTTCTTTTTCAAAAACCTTGTTCCCATTTTCTATAATCCAGCGCTCTATATCTACGGGAATGTTGCCACCATTCAAAACTTGCTCCATAGAAATTTCGATAGTTTTTATAATGGGAGTTGGTTTTTGCATCATATTTATTGGTACACCATTCCTAAAAATATGAATGTTTGGACCTCCAGGAAATCCACCCATTCCATGTATTCCTCCCATTCCACCAAACGCATTCCCAAAAAGAGTAGAAAATATTTCATCAATGTTTTCAAACTCGGGACCAACACCACCGCGACCATTCCCGTTCATGGAATGCATCCTTGCAAAAGGATTGTTGTTCCTATTGTCGTAAGCTTGCTTGCGCGAATCATCACTAAGCGTCTCATATGCTTCGCTTATTTTTTGAAATTTACTGATAGCATCACCGTTACCCGGATTTTTGTCCGGATGCCATTTTAAAGAAAGTTTTCTATAGGCCTTTTTAATTTCATCCTTGGATGCGGTTTCAGGAATTTCTAATATATTGTAAAAAGTCTCTTCCATGAAATTATTATATTTATCCATTAGATAAACTTAAATACTTATTTACGAATATATATAATTCATGGAAACCAACTTATTTATTTATAAATTTCAACCTCTTTTGTTTAAAGATTTTGAGATTGATTCAGAAATTATAGACATTTTAAATACCCTTATCTCAATGAACAACTTGAATATACTTTTCATTGGCGACATAGGGTGCGGCAAGACTGCTTTATTACACGCGCTCATTCGCGAATATTACTCAAATCTCGCAGTGAAAGAATACAATGACAATATTTTACACATCAATAACTTGAAAGAACAAGGAATTAACTACTATCGCAATGATGTTAAAACCTTTTGTCAAACTTGTTCCATTATCAAAAATAAAAAAAAAATTGTGATTTTGGATGACTTGGACCTTATTAACGAACAAAGCCAGCAAGTGTTTCGTAATTGTATCGACAAGTACAGCCACAATGTTCACTTTATAGCCTCGTGCAGCAATATTCAAAAAGTTATTGAAAGCCTGCAATCAAGATTTCACATTATCAAAATTAAACCATTACAACGCGAGAACCTGCAAAAAATAATAAACAAAATAAAAGAGAGTGAAAATATTGTTATAGAACCGGCTGCACAGGAATTTATTTTGAATGTTTGCAATAATACAGCTAAAATTCTTATTAATTATATGGAAAAATTCAAATTATTGAATCAAGATATCACACTAGAGTTGGCTAATATGGTTTGCACAAATATTAGCTTTTTTTCATTCGAGGAGTATAATGAGTTACTGAAAGAGAAAAATGTACCAGGGGCGGTGAAATTGCTTTATGATATTTACGACAAGGGTTATTCCGTAATGGATATTCTAGACAATTATTTTTTATTTGTAAAAATAACACCAAACTTGAAAGAAGATGAGAAATATAAAATTATACCAGTAATTTGCAAGTACATTAGCATATTTCACAATATCCACGAAGACGAAATAGAGCTCGCTTTATTTACCAATAATTTAATTCAAATATTATAAGAAGATTTTCATAAGAAAACATGAATAAGTTTAGTTCGTTTTCAATATATAAAATGTTTGTTAGTATTATAGAAATATTAAGAACTAAAGTCGATGTCAAACCCTACTGATGATAAAATAGTTTTGCTTTGCTGTGTTGGCAGGTCTGGCTCTACAACATTGTTGCGTATCTTGAACACTATACCTAATAGCAATATATGTGGTGAAAATCACGGTGCTATTTTCGACTTGCTTCGTTTTTACAAAAACATCAAAATTACAACCCATGATTACGTAGTTGGTGGGGCGAAGCCGGTATCATACGATTTTTTGCTTGAAAAAAATGTGAAACCTGCGTGGTACAATTCTTATAATTATGGCGAAATAGTGAACATGATTAAGTTTACGATTATGCGCTTGTTCAAAAATAAAAAAGAAACGACACTCTGGGGCTTTAAAGAAATACGCTGGGATAACAATAATATTGATCTCATTGAGGAATTTAAAGAATTATTCCCGCAAACAAAGGTTGTTGTAATGATTCGAGAGAACATGAAAAAACAAGCCAAGAGCGCATGGTTTAAAGAAGATCCGAATTCCATCAATGTTATAAGGCAACTTAGCAAGAGTCTCGTAGATTTTCACAAAAAACACCCAGATTATGTTCATTTTATTACCTTCGAGAGAATGTTTAAACGCGCAAATTTGCAACACCTTTTTGGATTTATTGATTGCGGCAACGTCTTTGATGAAAATAAAGTACTAGAGGTAATTAATAACAAGATAGAAACATATTAGGAAAATAGTTTTATTTTATCAGGTTATTTTATTCAACTACATAATATATAGATACATACGTAAATATTATGTCTTTATGCAAATACAAAGATTTGCTGGGTGTCCCTGGAAAAGGAATACATTCTTATCGGATTTTCAACGTAGCAATTGCAGATGTGGTCATGACAATAATTGGTGCTTACATTTTATCTTTGCTATTTAGAACCCCTTACGCATATACACTTATCGGATTTTTCGTGTTAGGTATTATATTGCACCGAATATTTTGTGTACGCACTACTTTAGATAAATTATTGTTTCCCAATGCAAAGTAAAAGGTTTAGAAAAAATAAAACAATAGTATATTATACTATATTATACTATATTATACTATTATATATTATACTATTAATGTCAACACAAATATTTAAAAAGAATGTACCCAATACGTCGCTGTTTGCCTTATTAGATTCGATTTGTATAAAAACAGAAAAATACTATGTTTTAACCACAACTTCGTATAAAAAGGGTATATTCAATAATAAAATACCAGAGTTTATAGAAGAATGTAAACCTTATTATCATTTATCTAAACAAAAATATTTGGAGCGCAAACTTAGTTACAATTCTTTTACGACCCTTTTAAGACAAATTTGCAATTTTAACAAAATAACGCATACGTCGCAAATCAAATATGATAAATCGACGTATGATATCATATATTACATTTATTTTCAGTAATATCAAATGCTTTTTGATTTGATATTATTTTCTCGGTTTTATGTGTTTTGTTTTTTGTGTTTTTCTATTTTTGTGTTTTATGTGTTTTATGTGTTTTTTGTGTTTTTCTATTTTTGTGTTTTATGTGTTTTTTTGACCTTTTATTGTGTTTCGTTTTTTTGTGTTGTTTTCTCATTCTTTTTCGCGTACCCCCTTTTCCAGTGGCTCGCAGTTGACTCGTTAGTTCACGACGAAGATGTCTTTCTTCTCTACGACTAGCACAAATTGCTTCTCTCGATGAATCATTTGCAGTAAAACAACTGTTATCAAATATTACAACTACCTTTGTACCTTCTTTATTAAAAAATTCTACAATTTTGCTCAAATATGTTACTGATTCAGCGTTTCTAGTCCTAGATGCAGTAGTACTTTCCTCTCTCTCTTCATCTCTTTCTCTACTTCTATCTCTACGTCTAATTCTGTCTCTTTCTTTTTGTTCTAATAATTCAAAAATATCTGGATGATACGGCGACGTGAGAGCTTGGAGCTGCATATCTCCAACCGACGTCGATTTTCCTTCACTTAAATTCCTGCAGTACATTTTGTCAAGCATTTTTTCCCCTGGGCGCAATAGCCTCACTTCATAACTTTTATCGAGATTATCCACGAATGCAATTTCACTTGTCACGTCTTCACCTCTGCTTATTTTGTCTTTTATCTCCAAACGCATTTGAGCTTCTGTCACTGGTATTATATCTTTCTTTATTTTTCCTGCAACATAATCACTCCATTCTTTCATTATAACCGCCGGATCGCCTTCTGCGTCTATTTTTCCTTGTAATGCTTCTTTACTTTCAACAAACTCATTTGAAATTAAAAATGTGACTTCTTCTACTTGATCGTCATACCTAAAATTAGTTATTGTTGGAACAACAGCGCTTACAAAGATAACATCTATACCTTGAGGAATAATAAATTGTTTGGGCTTTCTTGGATCGTCATCAATAAATTCAATTTGTCCATGTGTGTTAATTTGTATCATAGCCACGGGTTCTTCAAATTTTTCAGGTAAATGTGCCTGAGCTCTACCAAATCTTTCAAAAGGTTGAAAAGACTTCGACCAAGGAATTTTTTCCTCTTCTTCTTCTTCTTCTTCTGTGACTGCTGCTCTGGCACTTGCCATTAAAACACTTTATTATATATTACTAATACAAATAAAATATAAAATACAAATAAAAATACAAACAATAATACAAATAAAAATACAAACAATAATACAAATAAAAATACAAACAATAATACAAAATCTAATTGTCAGGATAAGGCAATTTTAGTAAATTATCACCTAAAAAGTTGGGTTTTAGACCCCAATTTGGTTCACCAAGCGGTGTTTTCCAAAATGATACCCAATTTGGTTTAGGTTTGGTTTCTACTAATAACCCTTCCTTACCGCTAGGCACATTCGCTAAAAGTAAGTATTTACCAATAATTGTATTTGATTCTAAAACTTGTTTTGCACTCATTCTAGCAAACCACTCGTAATACCTACGGTTTAATATATCATTCGCAGGTATCCATATACCATACGCGGTACCATATAATTTTATGTAATTTGACGATAACAAGTTTTCTATTTTGATAGGTTCTTCGTCAATTGTTTTTGTTCCAACCTCGATACCATTTATTAGCATTATTTGACCACGTCTGACTCGCGCTTCCGACCACCTGTCGAATTCTCCTAAAAATTCTGACGCCGCGGTGTAATCTCGCGATATTGTTCTCTCCATAAAATCAATCAATTCCATGACAACAGGCGTTTCTTTGGTTGCTCCCATAAATTGCAAACTGGGGTAAAATTTAAACGACGCAGATGTTACATTTCGGTCATTATTCTCGCAAATAAACATTTGACCATTTTGCGTTCCCTTTTCATACAAACCAATTAAATCCCTCATGCACAGAAAGGAAACAGGGACGATCATACCACCGTACATGTATATAATCTTCGCAAGAGCCAAGCTTCTAACTTTATCTGTTATCGGACTAGAAATGTATCCCATTTTAATATTCCAACCAGGAATAAGTTTTTCAAACGATTTATCGTCTATTAAACAAATGTGGAATGAATCATCGCATTTTTGTATTATGCTCTTTACGGTTAAATATAAATAAGGTTGATTTAATTCAAAAGAACTACGCGAACCGAAACTTAGCCACTTTCTAGAGTTGTACTCATAAGGCACGTGAATCCACAAAATAGGTTTTTTTGTCTTACCTAAAGTTGTATCATTGAGTAGATATTTTTGAATGGCTTCATAATCTTCAGTATCTTCATCGCGTAGTCGTTTATCCTCAAATCTTCTATAAAAAAACCCCAATACTATCAATATAACAAAAAGTATGATATAATTCTTTATGGAAAACATAGTATATTATATTCCTATATATTTTTTTACAAATCACAATATTTTTATGAATCCCTATATTATCTATCCGTAATTTTCATAATCTCCCCCCAGAAAGATTTATTACTTTGTTTTGCTTTTTCAACTTGTTTTGCAAGTTCATACGCTCTTTTGGATGCTTCTTGATCGTCTATTCTTGATTTATTCTTCAAGTATTCCATCGCCTGTGTTTCTGATAAAGGTTTCATGTCTTGCGTATTTCTATAACTTACAAATTCATTCACATTATTGAATTTTTTCATATTATGATAATCTTCTTCTGTCACTGGAATCACAGATTCAGTGTGCGCGAGTTTTAAATCCTGGTATGACAAATTACTAAATAGATCTGATGAATATTCATCCGGCGCACCTGAACTTAAATTAGATGCACCAAGGTTATTTGCATAAACGTCGCTTATATCTTTATGAACAACGAGAGAACGCGCGTGGCGTTTTTTCTTATCAAATTCCGTCGCTAATTCTGCTTGCGTTATCTTTTTTTCGGGTTCTATATCTTCATCAGATCTTAGCCAATCGCCATACCCCAGATTATCGTTCTCGTTTTCCAATTTGTTTTTTTCAAATTGTTCATTAAACCATGTGTTAAATGTGCCTGGATTTTTGAATTTTTTATTTTTATCGAAAAAATTTTGCAAAACTCGGTTTTTATCTTCATTCGTCAAGTTTGCATAGTTTTCTTCCTTTTTATTGCTCGATTTGTTTCTAAATTCATAAATATTGTACAATACTTTGTATGCTTTTGAATAAAAGAGAAAGTATTTCGCAGGGAGTCTAGATTTATCTGGGTGAACTTTTAAAACTACTTTTTTAGCATTTTTCAAATCACTTTCGTCAAAATCTTCTTCCAGTTTGAAAAGGTTCAAAATATCTGTTAAATTGTAATTATCTATATCCAAATCAATATCTGTATTCATATTACTTGATTTTGGGTTCTCCATTTATTCATAGGAAGAAGTTTTTTTTACATGAAATACATATTTTTTCGCGAAAAATCGACAACATCATTATCATTCTCATTAGCATATCTAGGAGACGGATTGCATAAACTATCGTGACAACCTTCGTGATAATATAATCTGTAAACAACAGGTTCTGGTAGTGGGTATATTGGTTGAAAAAGTTGGGGATTTCTCAAAATCCATTCTCTTATCGTAATTTCACTTGAATGTGGTACGTAAACCTTCTCATTTGTATTACAGTTAATGACATACAACTCGGGTTTTACTTGAAATTGGAAAAATATATTCCGATGCAAATTTTCGAGGGTTTCGTTTTTATTTATACAGAAAATTTCACTATAGTCGCAGCACTTGGTGATTTCAAATATGAAATTACGGATTGGTATTCTCTCGAGGTATTCTTCGTATTTCTGCTTATATATTTCTACATGTTTTTGCTTATTATTTTTGTTGGTTTCGCTTTTAGCAACCGTCGCCATACAGATACACATAAATAATATTTATATCATTTGCATAAAATATTATTCAAATTAGTTCTCTTTTGTATTCGGATGCATCGCATGAACATGATTCAAATGCCCACCGCACCTTTTAAAAAATGCATCAAGCGCCGCGGGTTCGGCCCCAGTAACAGTATCATCAGGAATAAATGTAACGTTTCCCTTCTTATAGCAAAGCATTACCGGAATACCATTTACCATTTTCTTACTCTTAAAATAAGCATAAAGATCAAAACTTTCATCCACATCAATATCCGCGCACACAACATCATTAGGCGACGATGCAAAAAAACCATGAACAACCGGAGCTATTTGCTTACAAGGACCGCACCAAGTGGCGCCTAACTTGACAATCACCAGACCTGGGTTTACCTGCAACAGCTTTAAAAAATCTTGCCTACTTTCAAACACACTAATCACTTGTTTTTGCGACATTTGCCTATCTATAAATACATTGCGAAAGTTTTAAATCTATTTTGAAAAATATTATATTTTCATCGCGATTACTAAACCTCGTCTTTGTTGATAATTACATTTGACGATATGTTTCTAATTATCTTATTTAACTCCTCAGGTTCACCACCATTTGCCTCTGATACCAATTTCAAATACTTGTCGCTATTTTTATGCATCGAATCATTATATCCCTTGTGACCTTTTGTCCATTCCGTGATTTGCTTCGCATTCCGGATTGACACGTGTCTTATCGCGCGTGTTATTTTCTTCTTATCTGAATCTTCCTTTTCCCAAGTATTATTGTCTTTCACATACAAGGTTTCTCTCTTGACATCGCTACAATGAATCGGCCGTTTGTAAACATCTAGTTGCTTCAAGCCATTTATAAAAATCCTGGAAATCCCCTGTACGTATCCTAACCTACCTGTTTCTTCAAGGTCTTGCAATTGTAGTTGGAGAGAACCGACAAAATCCATAATATTCAAGGCATCTTTGCATTTTTCATTCAAGAAAAAATTTAAATTGAAAGAGTTGTGCGTCGTGTTTTGAATATTGTATGTTTTTTTCTCTTTTGAGAGTTCTATCAATTGCTTTTGCAGTTCGTGATTTTGTTTTAGGGTTTCCAACAATAGCTTTTGAAAATCGATTTTATCTTCGTCATTATCCTGTTTTGCGGGTTGCTCATCATGTACCGTGCGCGAATCGTCGTTTTTTATTTCATGATTACCACAGCATAAGTCGCATTGTTTACGGTGTCGCCACAAAGTGGTTCGACTATTGAATTGGCGCATGCATTTACATGCGAAATTTTTCTGTACCTCTTTTGTTTCATTTTTTGTTTCGTTTGTTTCATTTTCTCTCTTTTTATGTTTTTGGGTTACAATGTGGCGATCGAATAATGATTGTTTGCTGCATTTATAGTCACAAACAGCGCATACAAATTTCGATGTAATTTTAGGATCCGCGGCGGCAAAATTTTGTTTCATTTGTTTCATAATTATGAAACAGAAAAAAGTTCCTAAATCGTTTTCCGGGGGTTTTATATTTTCTCAAAAAAAATTTTCAGTAACAACTCAAGAATTACAATTTCTGGATTTAGAGCATTATGCTCACAACCGAGGTTGGGCAGGTTTTCTCTCTTTTTTAAAAAGTGGGAAAGTATTCGGAAAGTCAAAAATGGACAAAAATAAATGTCCAAAAACGGAAATCCCAAAATACTTTTGAAAATCGCGATTTTTTCTTTAAGTTCTTATATCTATTTTCCGAAAAGGTACTTAAAGCCGCGGTCCCTGGGTTTCTTTAAGTCTCTTTGGAAAACATTATTTCGCGGGGCTTAAAGCCGCGGAGCGCGCCTCATTGATAAACTCTTCCAATTCATCTATGTCTATTTCTGGCAATTGAACGTGGGATTCCCAAAAATATTTGCAATACGCCCAAATAAACTCGCAATCCGATTTGTACCATTCGCTATGCGTTTTTATTAGATTGTCATATATCTCTCTAGGTAGAAGATCGAGGCTTGCTTTGGGAAGGACGTAGGAAAGTTGTACAATGGGCGAGACAGGATGCTTTGGTTTTAATTTAATAAAGTCGGTTTCAAAATAAGGCACATATTTTATCAAGTCTGTTAAAAGTGGCGGGTAACTATAGTTGTAAGACCACCTCCAATCATAACATCCGGCTGTGTAATATTTCATGGTCCATTCGAGTCCGGATAAATAGTTTAAACAGATTTGCTTTTTTCTCTCTTCGTCCATTGGAACATCCATGTTAAAAACGGCTTTATAATATCTTGTTTGCCATCCATCCTTGAATGGATTGATGTATTTTTCCAGTTCGCGCTCATACGTGGGTATAGCATCGAATTTGGCGTACTTTTGTTCTACGGTGTCGGTGGGATAGTGCGTTCGTTGTCTTTTATCGCGCAATTTCATTTCATTTTGAAAGTGGGTCTCTTCCAAGTCTGCCAAAAACTGCACAATTTTTCTAACATTTTTCCAATGAATTGTCTTTCCATCAGTTAATACTTCATTGGTGTCGCCAATGGTTGCCTTGTATGCATTTAACATCTTATCAACGCCGCCAGTTCTGATATTGATAGATGGAAAATGTGGCATAAAATCGTTTCCTAGGAAAAAACAAAGAAATATGTAGTCGTATGTTCTATTCTTTCCTTTACTATTACCATTATTCATGGTCTCGCTAACCACATTTGAAAATTCCGGTATATCCAGTAAATAAGTTTCGTTTGGCAATAGCGAACTATCAATAGATTGAATGAAGTGCGGGGTTTCTCGGAAAAGATATATTTGTTTATTAACCGGTAAATGATTCATGGAAAGCATAATAAGGTCGGCATCCAGACCATACACAACGTTTGTTGATTCCACCGCGATCATATCGGATGTGCGAATAAAATCGAAAATTTTGTGCTCACCTTCACCAGGTACATCGCTCGTAGAAACAAAAATATCATTTACATTGTAATTAGACTTGTTCTTGTGAAAATGATTTGAAATGATTGTGTTCAATGAATGCATAAACTTTGTGCCAGGTGTGATGGAAGTAGTATTGAACGGATCCGGCTTGCGCGTTTTATCCATTTGTCGCATTATAACACCTTGATACCATGATTTATAACGCCTTTCGCGCTGTTGATCTAATTTTGCCACTGGTGCGACGCCATCAAATGCAATGTAGACAATGTTGGTTGGTTGAATTAGAGCGATATACTCATCAATTTTTGCAATAACTTTGTAAATAATTGCATTCGCGACAGATTCTGTTAATTTATCAACGTCAATGTTGTGTACACAATCATAAATGATAGAGTTACTATCGAGAAAAAAGTTGCTAACTTGCATATCATTTTTAATCAGTCTTCTAATAATTTCCGGATGATTCTTTACAATATAACTGAAATAAGATGGTATTCCCATGCGCCTTTATTAAAGATGTTAGCAAATGTTTAATATGTTTGATAATATACTAAATCTTTTGTGATTAGACAACCAAAAAAAGAATTCTAACATTTAGCATAAATATCGAAAAAACAAATATATATTATTATTAATGACAAATAATTTGAAATCAACAAAACATCCAACCGAGGTTGTTTTATTGATAAATAAAAAAATGAAGTTTTTTCAAGACGTTATCCAGCGAACAATTTTGCATGTAGCTAGAAATAAGATGTATGATATTTTAGCGATAAGCGATATGAACACATGCATTAGTGTTTTGAACGACTTGAGCAATAAAATAAAAGAATTTATGCAAAAAATGGATAGTGTCACTACAGATACTTTAATAAATGAATTGCAAAACATTAACAATGAGTTGTCTTCGATTCTTAAAAATTATGGCACAGAGTTGTTAGAAGATTTATTATTAGTATGTTTCGGATCAACTACTTCATATTATTATGAAAATGAATATGACAAGTATGATTTATTAAAAAAATATTTTCATCCGACTGGATACAAGGTTGCAAATATAAAAAAATCCGACACTGTAGAACAAGGCGATGAACCAAATGTTAATGAAAAAACCAAAAATTTGGATTGCTATGATATTTTTTTATCGGTTAAACAATTTCACATGAAAGTATATGGGATTAAAGTATTTTTTTACAATTCATCTTGCAAAAAAAATCTGATGATTTATGGTATTTTAGATGATATTATTCTGAATTTTTTAGAAAATGATTATTTGTCGAATAAAGTGGTGCAAATAAAATCAAATATTCCAAATGATCTAGAGTTTCAGAGTGAAGCCTTTGAGAATTTTCTCTCGTCATTAACATTGAAAGATCACCTAATAATGAGTACAAATGATGTTTATAATAAATATATGGGATTATCGAGCAATGTAAACAGTTTGAAACAACGACCGATAAGTGCATTAATAAAAGAGTTTATACAATGCGATTTGTACGCAAAACGAAATACATTGATTCAATTGCTTATAAAAACAAGCAAACAATACGATAATTACTATATTGCGTATCTTTTGTATGATCTTCTCTCGAATGATTCGAATGGAAATGTGGATACTCAAGAACAGACGATTCTCTTTGATAGTTTTCCTTGGTCGATAAAGAAATTTTTCCGGGATGCTATGAAACGAACCATACAATACACAAATGAATTATCCAATTTTGACATGAACAAGATACCTTTAGAGCAGCAAATTTGTCTCTTAAAAACAGGGGATAGCGTGAAAGAAAAGGCAATGATAAAACTAAAAGAGGTAAAAGCCAAGTCAGAGGATTCTGGATCGAAAGCTAGGCAGTATTTGGATGGTTTATTAAAAATCCCGTTTGGTATTTATAGGAAAGAACCTGTGTTGAACGTTATGCAAGAAGTAAAAAGAAGATTTATCGAGTTACTAAAAAATAAAGACATTAAAACAAAAATGGGAATCAACGATGAAAATGTTAAAAATAGCTATACAAGTATTGAAATTATAAAGTATTTGAATAAATATACATCACTTTTAAATAAAGCAAACACTTGCCACCTTAAGTCATATTCAAAAATAAAAAAAGAAATCATGGAAGGCACTAAAAAAGTATTATTAATAAAAGTTGAAAACATTAATTTATTTATTGAAAAAGAAAAATTAACAATTCCACCGCTTGTGTGCGATTCAAAAAATAAATCTGAAATAAAAAATGCGATTTCTTTGTTTTTTGATGTATATGTTGATAAGTATCCAAATAGTTTACTCCAACTAGCTGAACTAGCGCAATTAGAATATAAATGTACTTCTAATCAAGAATACGATCATGACAAAAATATAACCATAAATAGTTTGAATAAAAATCTAGTTTCCATAAAAAATTACATCGCTGATGTTAAAATTACTCTTGATAAAGCGGTTTATGGACACGATAAAGCTAAAAAACAAATAGAAAGAATAATAGGGCAATGGATAAATGGGGAGCAAGATGGTTATTGCTTTGGATTCGAAGGCCCACCCGGATGTGGCAAGACATCGCTTGCAAAAAGGGGATTGGCAAATTGCTTGAAAGACGAAAATGGCGCAAGTCGTCCTTTTGCGATGATTCAAATGGGTGGCGATAGCAATGGTAGTAGTTTGCATGGGCATAATTATACTTATGTGGGTTCAACGTGGGGAAGTATTGTTCAAATTTTGATGGATAAAAAGTGTATGAACCCGATAATATTCATTGATGAGTTAGATAAAATAAGTAAAACGGAACATGGGCGTGAAATAATAGGCATATTGACACATCTTTTGGATCCAACGCAAAATGATTGCTTTCAAGATAAATATTTTACAGGTATTGATTTAGATTTATCAAAAGCTCTCTTCGTTCTCTCGTACAATGATGTGGATGCTATTGATAAAGTTTTATTAGATAGAATACATAGGATAAAGTTCTCTCATTTATCGATTGAAGAAAAACTTGTAATAACAAATTCGCATATATTACCGGAAGTTTATAAGAAAATGGGGTTAGAAGGTATTATAAAAATACATGATGACGCTCTAAAATTTATAATAGAGGAATACACATTGGAGCCAGGTGTGCGCAAATTGAAAGAAATTTTATTTGAACTCATTGGAGATATTAATTTGAATACACTCAAAGAAACAGAGTATAAGGGAGACCTCCCGATATGTATTGCGAGAGAAGAGATTAGAACCAAGTACTTGAAGGGTAAAACAGAAATAAAGTACAAGAAAATACATGAAGAGAATAAGGTCGGACATATTAATGGTATGTGGGCGAATGCAATGGGTCAAGGTGGTATTATACCGATTCAAGCCAAATATTATCCTGCTGATAAATTTTTGAATCTTAAACTTACCGGAATGCAAGGCGATGTTATGAAAGAAAGTATGAATGTTGCGTTAACTCTCGCATGGGAATTGACGACTGTAGAGAGAAAGAAAGAAGTCCGAAAAGAATTGTTGCTTATTTTGAGTGGGGTACATGTGCACTGCCCAGAGGGAAGTATTCCAAAAGATGGCCCAAGCGCTGGAGCGGCCATTACGACAGCGATATATAGTTTATTTAATAATAAAAAGATAAGTAACAGTGTCGCAATTACTGGGGAAATTTCTCTCGATGGTACGATAACCGAAATAGGAGGGCTTGATTTAAAATTATTAGGAGGAATAAAAGCTGGTGTTAAGCGGTTTATTTTTCCGAGAGAAAATGAAAAAGATTTCGATAGTTTTATGGAGAAATATAAAGATAGCGAACTTATTTTTGGTGTGGAATTTCATTCGGTATCTAAAATAGAAGAACTTTTTGATTTTGTTTTTGAAAATTAAATTATTACAATGATAAATATAATAATAAAAAACACGAATAAAATAATGTTATTATTATATATGACAAAATTAAAAAATAATAAAATGTTTGGCGGGCAATCTAGTGGATCTGAACAAACACCTGCTATTAGTGAAAGTACTGGTGGAAAGAGTTATAACATTTCACAACCATTGAACTTTATCTTTTTCATATCATTTTTCTCTCCCATTATACTTGTTATTGTTGTAGTTTCAATGTCATTTATATTTCAAAACTTCAAAGGGTTGATATATCTCGGATTTATTTTAGGTGTTGTTATTATCAGAAGTTATGTTTTGAAGTATTCTGGATCACCTGAAATGAAAGTAGATGGCACAATTTGTACGGCAGTTCAATTTAGTAAGTACGGAAATGCTACATTTAGTACTTTTGTCTTTGCATTTACATTGATGTACTTGTGTATGCCAATGTTCCAAAATGGTTCTGTTAATTGGTCGCTTTTTTCGGTTCTTTTATTTTGGATATTCTTGGATGTAGGAATTAAAGTCTACCAGAAATGTTTATCTTTAACTGGAAATATGGGATCTATATTTGTTGATTTATTAGCGGGAATGAGTTTAGGTGTATTGATTTCAACTATTATGTTTGCAACTGGCAATGGAAAATACATGTTTTTTAACGAAACGTCAAGTGACAAAGAGATATGTAGTATGCCTAAAAAGCAGCAATTTAAATGCGCTGTTTATAAAAATGGTGAACTTGTGAACTAGTCATTTGTTTCGCATGTAAAATCAATAACATTTACTGGATCCGCAAAACTGATAATTTCATTTGCAATAGTGGCATTATTTACAGGGTCGCACACAGGTTCGGGTAGAGGTTCGGCAACAGGCTCGACTAGCGGTTCGGAGACAGGGTCGCACACAGGTTCGGGTAGAGGTTCGGCAACAGGCTCGACTAGCGGTTCGGAGACAGGTTCGACTAGAGGTTCGACTAGAGGTTCGGCAACAGGCTCGACTAGCGGTTCGGAGACAGGTTCGACTAGAGGTTCGGCAACAGGTTCGTCAATTGTAGGTGTTACTAGTCTAGATTGTTCTTCTATTATTAACGAAATTTGCTGTTGTTGAAGTTCAGCCAACGCGTTCTTAGCGAGAACGTTTTCTTGTAATGGTGGTTCTGGTAGAGAAGTTGGTGCCACTACCAATCGAGATTGTGGAATAGGTACAAAATATTTATAGTTTGACAAAAACCATTGTCTAAATTCTTTTAAAACTCTATCGCGCTGGAAACTCTCGGTTAAAAGCTTCATATTCCCTCGAGTGTTGTAGACTTTTATAAAATTATTATAAACCTGGTTCAAAATTGCATTTTCATACCTTTTAAGAAAATCCGTATGAAATATGGGTTTCCTTTTTTTCGCATTTACAACATTATGAAATATGTATAACATGTTCTTAAGATCCGTTTTATTTTTCAAAGTATTGGGTTTTATTTTTGCTAAAAACCGCGTTGCGTGATAAGCGCAATCTGGGCAAGGCAAAGAATTACAAATTCTGTAAATGTGATTGAAAAGTTGGTTTCCAATGCTGTGATAACCAATGTCAGTTATTTTTTCTGCCAGCGTATGAAACAACGTCCAAACCGGCGGCCCCCAAGTAGTAGGTGGTGACATAATATTATTGTTAAAGATAATAAATATAAAGACTTATCGAAAAGTATATATAATGTCAAAATATAACATAGAAGGAGGAATTGATTTTTATGAGGAGTTGTACAAATCATTAGATGAAAATAGCGGCGAAAATATTGAAGAAGGAATCGAATTATGTTTAATAACAAATACACCACTAACGGAAAACTATGTTACGTTGAAATGTAAACATAAGTTTAATTATGTGGCATTGTTCAAAGATTTAGTAAATAGAAAAAGTAAACTTTCTGCGCTAGATACTCAACATTTGAATGTGGATGAAATACGTTGTCCATATTGTCGAAATAGGGAGGTGGGTTTATTGCCTTTTTATGAAAATATGGGTGTTGAAAAACTCCATGGAATAAATTGGATAGATGAGACTAAGATTTTGCCTAAAAATATGATACCTAGCTATTTTTTTGGTGTATGCAATTTCAAACCAAACGCTGGTGAAGAAGATTATCAATGCAAAAATGTAAATGTTTGTTCACATTTGGATAATAAAAATTATTGTTACCTTCATTTAAAAGAAGTACAAAGGAAAGAGATGAAAGAAAAAATATTAATGAAAAAAGAAGAAGAAAAGAAACAAAAGCAAGAAACCAAGGCAAAAGAAAAGGAAGCGAAGTTACTTGCAAAGGAAAAGGCAAAAGAGGAGAAAAAACAAAACAATGCATCTCTTGTTAATAATGAAAATCTAGTTATTTTGTCACCAGATGGTTGTCAAGCAATTTTGAAGACAGGCTCGAGAAAGGGTCACTCGTGTGGTTGTAAAAAATCAACAGAGCTGTATTGTGTGAGACATTCTAAAATAAATAATTAGTGAATTATATGTATATTCGGTAAATACATTAACAATATAATAATTTAAAATTATATTATTATATTGAAAAAGAGTATGGAGACCAAAGAAGAACTTGTGAATAGTGTAAAAGAATGGATTAAAGTGGACAACGAAATATCAAAACTTAAAGCAGAGATAAAAGAGAGAAATCTCAAAAAAAAGACGCTTACAGAATCATTAATGGGTGTAATGAAAAAGAACGAAATAGAGTGTTTTGATATAAATGGTGGTGCACTGATTTATAAGAAAAACACAATCAAAAAACCAATAACTGGGAAAACGTTACTAAGCGCTCTACAAAAATTTTATCAAAACGACACACAAATGGCAGAGAATTTAACAAAACATGTATTAGATAATAGGGAAGAAAAAGTAAAAGAAACAATTAAGCGTAAAATAGATAAATAATTATTCATAAAGTACTATATATGTTTCCAACTAGCAAAAATAAACCTAGAGAAAACAGTTCAAAATTCGAATATAAAATAAAAGAAGTGGAAATACTTCAACTAGCAAGTGTAGAGAAACCTGATGTACTCTTTGATGAGACTACAACCAATGCATTTTACAAGTATATTAATGGTGGGAGTGATAGCGAAAATGATATAAATCAAGAAACGAGTACCAAGACAAAAACATATATATATGATGCTTTAAATAGTTTGAACAAAGATGAACCAATGGTCGAAAAAAAGACAAATATCTTTATTTGTGCCTACAATGTGAACACATATGCAAAATTACCATTTATACAGTTTGCTATGAACAAATTTGATCAATTCGTTTTTGAAGATATGTTGACATTACCATGCTTTAGTTATTTTGGTAAAGATTCTGTTATTAATGAATGTCTTGAAAAATTGAATGATTTGTTAGTGTATTATGGTATAAAAGATGATTATAAATATGAAGGTCATATTTTTGAGGACGAAGATTTGTATATTTTTTTTGAGATAGCTTCTTTAACCAATGAAGTTGCGGAATTGTACAGAAAAGATAGATTATGGTTTGTTATATCGGATGAAATTGTAAATTATAAGTCTGTATGTAATTTTCCTATACATGATAATGTAGTGGATTTTTTTTTGAGAAATTATGAGTTTTTATTATTGCAGGATGAAAATGGTGAAAACATTGAATCGCCAATAATTTGTTACAAAGGCGTGCATGAGGACAAATTAAAATTTACTAGTGTGTTTGGTGTTAGTAAGTCAGATAATGATGCCATAGTAGGCCCGTATTATTATTTTACGACCTATGAAAAAGCAATTGAACAAGGTGGTTGGTCGTCAAACAAAAAAGAAGAATTTAGACATGGTAAGAAAATAACTGAAAACAACAATGGTAAATATGACAACGGAGGTATAGTTCGTTTTGCCCTAATTTTAGGATCAATGAAAGTGCCTTTAAATTATCCAGAGGATGAAACAGATTTGTCTCTATATAAAAAAACGACGATTTTGGAAGAGAGAAAACAGATTGACCGCCATACAATGAGAATAACAGATTACGATGGTAACTGGACTGAAAAGTTTGACAGTATTTACATTGGTAATTTAGAACTAGACGATGGAAGTCAGTTGATGGATGCACCGTATTGGGTTGTAAAAGAATATGAACAGCAGGTGCCTCTGTCTTTTCATTATATTAATAAGGGGACATTAGGTGATGTGTGGGAAAAAAGAGATGATTATTACATAAAGTAAGAGTGAATGAACCTAACAATGATGAACCCAACAATGATGAACCTAACAATGATGAAACTTAAAAAATAAAAACGATTATATTTATTTCTTTTATAAATATAATAAAATGACAGCAGGAAAAAGTATAACAATAATAGGATGCACAATAATATTTTTTTATGCAATAATTCAAATACTTAAATTTTATGGTGTTGATTCCAGTGTATATGGGACATACTTAATGTTTTATACGAGTTTAGTATTATCTGTTTTTGTTTTGCCGAATGGTGAACCGACGTTGTAAATATCACCCACCCACCCACCCAAAATCCGGCTTTAAGTTGTATTTTATATATATAATAAAATTGAACTAAAGATAATACAATAATAGTAAATATAACTTAAAGATGGAGCGCCGTTTAAACAAAAAAGTAGAGACGTATTTTGGTGAGTTCAAAGATGGGGTTCGCGAAAAAGCTACAGAACTTGGTTTATCTACAAACCAGGAAGTGAATACGTTGCTCCAGTTCATTCTGGATTATGATCGATTAGTTCTTCAAAAAGATGATTTCCAAAAGAGAAAAAGAGTCAAGAATTTGGTACCATTTTTCGATAGATGCTGTGCGAAAAGAGCTACTTCAGAGCAGTGTACTAGGCGAAAGAAGGAGGGAAGCGAGTTTTGCGGTACACACATGAAGGGAACACCCCATGGCATTCTCGACGAACAGGAAGACGCAAAGCCGTCTACACAAAAGGTTGAAGTTTGGGCTCAAGATATTCAAGGAATTATATATTACATTGACAAATTTGGTAATGTGTACGAAGCAGAAGAGGTCGTGCAGAATTCCCCAAATCCATCAAAAATAGCAAAATACGTAAAAACCGGAGATGTGTTTAGTATCCCCGAGTTTGGTATTTAGGTGTGTGTGTGTGTTAATAGTATTAAGATTTTTTTTGATTTCAATTTGAAAAGTAATTGAAATAAAAAGTGAAAAAAAATTTCCCTTGCCGGGAGTTGAACCCGGGCCATCGCCTTGAAAGGGCGGTATGCTAACCATTAGACTACAAGGTAGTTCTATTTTCCCGAGATAGATACTCGTAAAAGGTCTTACTGGGAATCGAACCCAGATTAACAGATTCAAAGTCTGCGGTGCTAACCGTTACACTATAAGACCGAAATGTGTGTTTTTACCGAGAACATACAAAACTCGAGCACCCGATGAGGGACTTGAACCCTCGACCACCAGATTAAAAGTCTGGCGCTCTACCAACTGAGCTAACCGGGTAGTCTGTTTTTAATGAGAACAGATGAAACTCGAGCCACCCGATGAGGGGCTTGAACCCTCGACCACCAGATTAAAAGTCTGGCGCTCTACCAACTGAGCTAACCGGGTAGAGTCTGTTTTGGGAGTCAGAGAACTCTTTTTTTGCGCAAATGTAGCGCGGTAAGTACCGGGAGTGGGGTTCGAACCCACGAAGCAAACGCACCAGATCTTAAGTCTGGCCCCTTTAACCACTCGGGCATCCCGGTTAGTGTGCATGTTTTAGGAGTCAATGCAAACTCTTTGTGGGGACAGTAGGTGTCCCGTTCGTGCTCGATATGGGGATTGAACCCATGACCCTCAGCTCATAAGACTGATGCTCTAACCTCTGAGCTAAACGAGCAGTACATGTTGTATAAGAAGGTTGATTTGTAAATCAATTTTTTTTGAAAATATGAAATGTATAAAAAATAAGAGTGTGTCAAACTAGTGTGTATTTATTGAAAATGTAAAGGTATGTGAGTGTGTCTTTTTTAAGTAATGTGTGAAATATATGTGTGGAGAAAAAAATTGAAATGATTTCATGGTATATAGATGAATGTAACCAATCCCCTCACAACGAGTGCCAAAGCAATAACCAAGATCCCCCAATCGCAAGTCAATAATCAAAATGGCGTCATCAACAATGTCGATTAAGTCGAAGGTGATTACCACAATGACCGGTGTTTATAAACAGGCGATGAAGGAGGCCATCATGTCGTGCAGCGAGCTGTACGGATTCGATGGTGTCGAGGCTCTATCACGAATGGGCGTGGAGAGAATGAGCGGCGTCGTCGTGGCGAAGAGTGCGAAGAAGGAGCCTCGCGCGGCCAAGGTCGAAAAACCCAAGATCCCATTGCCATTTGAAGGAATAGACGAGTCGAAGTGCTGTGCTCTGAAGGCGAATCACGGGTTGTACACGCAGTGCCAGAGTGGGCGCAAGGGTGACAATGATTACTGTGGTCCTTGCGAGAAGCAGTGTCAGAAAAATGATTCAGGAAGACCTCTGAACGGTACTGTGCAAGAGCGCATGGATCCTGAGTTCAAGGGTCCAAAGGGTGACGTCCCGAAGCACTTCACGGCTGTGATGAAGAAGTTGAAGTTGACCAAGGAGCAAGTTGAAGAAGAAGCCGCCAAGTTCGGTATCACAATGAGTGAGGAGCACTTCATCGTGCCGGAGAACGCAACAAAGAGAGGGCGTCCTTCGAAGAAGATCGCAAGCGATGGCGAGTCATCTTCGGAGCCGAAGAAGCGTGGAAGGCCAAAGAAGGCAGCGAAGTCTGTAGAGCCGGAGCAAGTCGACGACCTATTCGCGAGCCTCGTGTCGAACGTAGAGAACGAGGATGATGACTCTGTGGTGGAAACCGAGACGAGTTCGCTGTCGGGTTCAGAAGGCGACGCTGACGAGTCTGAGTCGAAGGCAGCCAAGAAGGCGTCAAAAAAGGCTGAATCCGATGAGCTGAAGGCTATGAAGGCAGCTGAGAAGGAGTCAAAGAAGGCGGCGGCTGATGAGGCGAAGGCCAAGAAGGATGCCGTGATCAAGGCGAAGAAGGAGGCAGCCGAGGCCGAGAAGGCGGCTAAGAAGGCTGCGGCTGATGAGGCGAAGGCCAAGAAGGATGCCGAGACCAAGGCGAAGAAGGAGGCAGCCGAGGCCGAGAAGGCGGCTCTGAAATTGGCGAAGGAAGCCAAGAAGGCTGCTGAGGAGAAGGAGAAGGCGGATAAGAAGGCTGCTCTGGAAGCGAAAAAGCAGTCAAAAGCCGCGAAGTCAGATGCGGCTGTGGGAGGTGGTGGTGCCGATGCGCCAGTTGCGCTAAAGGTGAAGAAGTTCGAGTACAAGGGTACCAAGTACTTGCGCGCGCCAAGCACAGGAATTGTGTACAATATGGAGCAGGAGGAAGTAGGAAAATGGAATGAGGAGAAGAGTGAGATCGAGTTCTCGCCCGAGGGTGAGGAATTGGAGGAAGAAGAGGAGGATGAGGATGAGGATGAGGATGAGGAGGCATGAGCGTGTAGCCTGGAGCGTGAGTGTAGATAGTGTGAGTGTGAGTTAGAAATTCGTGTTTGTGTTGCTTGTTTGCGTTAAATTAAGAAAAGAGTAGGTGGGTAAACCCATCTTTTTTTCGTCACTCATTTCTGTGTTTCGTCACTCATTTCTGTGTTTCGTCACTCATTTCTGTGTTTCGTGACTCATTTCTGGGTTGCTGCTCATTCATTAATAATCAAAAGGCTTTAAATAGTTTTCGAGAATATAGTATATTAAAAGGGCTTAAATAGATGGGTGCGCAGTAGTGGATTCAAGTGTGTTCGTATGGTAGTATGGTGTCATTATAGGAAAAAAATTGATATAAAAAATTGAAATGTTCATAAAGAACACACACCACAACATACAACAATGTCAAACAATCAAGCAAAATTAATGGGTTTCGCCACAATGGCGGCGGCGGTTGCGATACAGCTTTGGATGTCGGGAGCAAAGGCTAGAGCCAAACGAATAAAACCATTTTTACAGAGTATAAAAAATATAGAAGTTGAAGATCATGGTTACGGTCATTGGACGAAATATGTACATGATGTTATAAATAGTCAATCAGGTAACTTACAAATGCAATGTATAAATTGTGTATTTTGTGGTAATTATACTCGTGTGGGGTGCGTCGGTTTTCCAGATACCAATTCGCCTCCTTTTGAGTTTAATAAAATTACCACTCCAAATATGTGGTGTGTTTGTTGTGACGATGAAGAATATAACTACAATGACGAATATGACGATTATGAATACAAGGATGAATACAAGGATGAATACAAGGATGAATACAAGGATGAATACAAGGATGAGTATGACTATGATTGTGAGGATCATTATGATCCATGAAAAAAACCATGTACGCGTGTCTTTATATTTTATAAAAATTGTTTACTTATTTCTCTCTTTTTTTCTTGTACAAAAGTGACATAGTTGTCGAAAGATATGCCGGGCGTGGAAGCAGCATGAGCATTTTCAAAGCCCTCCATCTCAAACCTGAAAACAGAAACCGGTTTGGTTTGGCCAATACGATGACACCTTGCGATCGCTTGGTCTTCAACAGCCGGATTCCAGTGTGGCGTAACAAAGTAAATTTCGCTGTAATTTTCCTGCAAATTCAATCCTTCGCATCCGGTTTGAATTTGAAGGATGAGGACTTCGTATTTTTGAGAGAGTATTTGAGCCCTGGCAGGCATGGAAACCCTGCCATCCAGTAGAGCGATTCTCTCTATCCCTCCTTCTCTCAAAAGGGTAACAAGTGTATCTATCTCATCCTTGTAATGAGAGAAGACAAGCTTGCCGTTGCCATTGTTTTTGCGGTGAAGAATTGTTTCTACGACGGCGCCCATTTTGCTAGAGCCAAATGGGGAATTTTCGCCGTGTTTGTCGAGGGATTTGAGTACCATTTTTGGCAAAATACAGGATTGCTTGGCTCGAGTGAGCAATTGGATGGTCTGTTGATTTTTGAATTGCAACGGCTCCTCTTTCTCTCTAACGAGTGTTCCACTGAAGCCAAGAAGAGAGTGAATCTTGGCACTGAAACGCTGCTCGCGAGGGCTTTCCCAAGGGACAATGGTACTTTGGTAAACAACCTTGGGAAGTTGGATGCAGGCATCTCCTTTGGTTCTTTTGAGTATGAAGTGGCGAGAGAAGAGAGAAATGTTGGCTCGATCAGTATATATACTAGCAGGGATTCTGAGGAGGTTACAGAGTGCGTAGAAATCATCCTTTTTGTTTTGCACGGGTGTTCCGGAAACAAGCCACCGAATGTTCGCGTTGAGCAGTTTGGCACCAATAAATCGTCCCGTTTTTTTATTGCGAATATGGTGAGCCTCGTCGAAGATGACCCGATGCCATTTGATGTCGTGTAGAGTATTGGGTTGTATGTTTTTTTTGTTGACAGTGACGGCGCCATAAGTGGTGAGCACAATGGGGCATTTTTCTAGTTTCTCTCTAGAGAGAAGAGACTTGTGCTTGCCATGGTATATGGCAGCCTCGTGCCCGGTAGCACGGCGAATCTCTTGTTGCCATTGTTGTAAGAGTACGACAGGCATGACGATGAGAGTGGGCATTTTGAAGTTACAGAAGATGGTAGCGATCATGGTCATGGTTTTCCCGAGTCCCATTTCGTCGGCGATAAACCCGCCTCGAATCCTGCGCCCGGGAAAATAGGATTCCGACCTGAGCTCATTTTCCAGGCACCAGCGCACACCTGCGACCTGGTGGGGTTTTTCTTGCATGCCGGCATGCGCCAGCAATTTTCTAAAACCTTCTAACTTGGCGGTGACGATGACATTCATGGTTGATGGGAGTGGAGCTGTATATAGATGCAACCCAGGAAAAAATGAAAATGAGTTTCAATTTTTTTGTATTCGAGCCTCGTGTCGACAGGATTTTTAAGTATTTAAATTTAATGTGCCCCCCGAAAAAAATTGAAATGATTTCTATGGTAAGCAGTAAAGGTAAACACAACACCAACCATCCCTCAACAGAGTACAATCACCGTTACCATCACCATCACCCTTCCTATTATCAAGATGTCGCACGGCCATCGCCACACGTCGAAGAAGCCCGTCAATGCCACGGCACGCAAGCCGGAGTGCAAGGTATGCAAGGACGCGGGCAAGACGGAGGCCGAGTACACGAGCCATTGGCTGCGAGACAAGCCCGGACCAGATGGCGTCGTAATTTGCCCGACATTATTGAACAATGAGTGCCGTTACTGCCATGAGAAGGGCCACTTTCCTTCGACTTGCCCCAAGGCCGCCGCTGCAAATGCTGCCAAGAAAAAAGCCGACGCTCATCGCGAGAGAACCGAGCGTGTTGCTGCAGCAACTGCCAAGCAAGAGCAAGAGAAGAAGCCAGTTGCACGAGTCGCCAACTACGGCAACTTTGCGAGCCTCGCATACAGGGAGGATTCAGATCAAGAGTCAGACAGCGAGCCAGTGAAGAAGTCGCGCGTCAATGTCAAGGCGCCCGTTGCAGTTCGCGGCGCAATGCCAGCAATGAGCTACTCGAGCGCAGCTGCGAAGCCGGCGCCAATTGCGTGCGCGCCATCTATGCAAATGGTTCCCCAGTCCAAGCCCAAGCTAAGCAGGCAGAAGACAAGTTCCGTTCCTTGTTTTGGAGGCGCTGCAACTGCGAGCTCCGAACCAGTTTGCGACCCATTCGCACGTCATGGTGCGCAGTCACCCATGCAAAAGGTAAAGAAGAGCTGGGCGGACGATGCTGATTGGGATAGCAGCGACGACGAAGACGACGAACCGCGACAGGGTGGACCTCGTCTTCTATTGAGCAATGGTCGCGAGTCTTTTAGCGAGGCAAGAGGCTGGGCTGTCTTGGACACCGCATATTCAGGCAAGAAGGCGACACAACCCCCTCGCGACGGCTGGGGCTACGATTCCGACTAAATAATCACACCACTCCACACCAAAAAAATACATAAAAATTAGATTTCTACATATCACACAAGTCTTCTCTCTTCTCTCTTTCCTTGTTTTGCTTTCATCTAAAAGAAAAATATAGGGCATTGCCCTTTTTTTCGTGAGGTTAAAATTGTCACTCATTACTGCGTTTTGTCACTCATTTCTCGTTTTTGTCACTCATTTCTTTGCTTATAGGGGGCTAATTAGGCCGTGCACCCTGGTTTCGGATTTTTTGCCATGTGGGGCGCAAAGAGCGATTCAAGTGGGCGTTCGCGGGGTTCACTTGTACTCAAGCCTCGCTTCCACTCTACACGTACGATGCGCTCCCCAAACACCGATACACGAACTCCAACCTCAAACCCCGATCCCCAAACACCGCTCCCCAAACACCGATACACGAACTCCAACCTCAAACACCAATCCTCAAACTCCAACCCCAAACTCCGCCACCGGTCAACCCAACTCAAGACCCACCCCCGACTGCAAAGAAACTAAACATGGACCTAGACCTTGCTACCCGAATATGATGTGGCCCACCAACCTTCCCTTCTTTCAAATAAAGATCCTTGTTTTTAGCAGACCTCTTAAAACAACAAAGCCTAGAAATCTCGCTCCTACACATTGGACACTTTCTCTCATGAGAAATTTTTATAGACTCAAACAAACAATCCGTATGAAATGAATGACCGCACGCAGTAACAGATATTTCCTTGTGCGCTTGTTCAAGTATATCATTGCAAAATCCAATACCAACATATTTTTTACAGCTCATTATTTCTTCTACATCTTCTCTCGGAGGTTGCATAAACAACCCATTCAAACATATCGAACAATAATCCTCGGTTTCCATTTCAGTATATCTATGAGTATATATCTGTGTGTCTGTGTGTGTGTGTGTAGTTATTTTGAAGACCAAACTAAGATTTCAATTTTTATATTTTTATAAAAAATCAAAAAATATAAAACAGTAAAACTATATATTTTGAAAAGAACGCAACCGAGTTTTAACATTTTGACTCACCAAATATTTCGTATCAATCCAATGAGGTTTAACGGAAAGTTGACCCAAATTATTCAAACTATAAAGACCATTTATTTTTAAAGGGAATCTCCTTCCAATATACGGATAATAATAAGGTTGCAATCTATAGTAGTTCATTCCAACGAGAGAAGAGCCTGGCATTTATATAAACAAAATAAAAAAATACAAAACTACAAAAAAACTAAAACAAAAATACATGTATCCATGTAGCTCAGTTGCCATCCTTATAACCTGCACATCTAGCAACTGTATGAATGCACCCTTGCTACACGCCAAGAAACCCCGGCATTATTATGAGCCATACGCTCCATAACCAAACGCCAACATTGTCATAACGCTTCCCTGTTCGCTCATTTACAAACGATTGTGCAGATAATAAACACACTCCTGAAGGTTAAAAACGGAAGAGCGAATTCACACATCGCGATCACGCGATTAAAAGGGGGACACGGCAAAGTCCGTTCCCTCAGCTTGCGACCAACGGTATCTGCCAGCTAGCAGCATGGCGGGCATCCTTCCTCTCCGGACACAACGACGTTCCATCAATCCGCGCTCAGCGCGACGTCACCGTGTGAAAAGGGCCCGATGCAGCCAGCTGGAAAGGATCATCACTCCGACTAAGGCTAGCCAACTACCAGAAATCCGCTCAAGAGGGGGCACGAACAAACCCGTATTCCAACGCAGTGCAGACATAAAAAACACCGACCAG
>Ga0209189_1000312_pt1 | contig 41353 bp, 30 predicted proteins | sample C_130820_EF_Meta_FD_187308 | JGI IMG/M metagenome (GOLD analysis project Ga0209189, IMG submission 187308) | Freshwater microbial communities from Lake Croche, Canada to study carbon cycling - C_130820_EF_MetaG (SPAdes) (version 3) | ecosystem: Environmental > Aquatic > Freshwater > Lake...
CGGGCCAATCCCGAACACAGCGGGATCTACCGCATCCCATACCGGGCCATCCGGCCGAGGCTGGCCGAGTGCGTGAATCTGCTCGTTCCCGTCTGTTGCTCCGCCAGCCACGTCGCGATGACCTGCATCCGCATGGAGCCCGTGTGGATCGCCCTCGGACTCTCCGCCGGCATCGCCGCGGCGCACGCGATCCGGGAGGATGTCCCGGTGCAGGCCATCGACGGCGCGAACTACCGTCGGGCGCTGCTCGCCGCGGGACAGGTCCTCGACCCCGATCCCACGGGAGACACGGGCTGGAACTCCCGCGACGAATGGAATCGGGCCAAGCCCGGTTTCGAATGGGTCTTCGACGCGATCGACGAAGACCGCGACGGCCGCGTGTCGCCCACCGAGTACCGCGAATTTCAAGCCTTCAAGCGAAAGCACGCCGACTGGCAGCAGCGGCTGAAGGCGAGCCGCGGCGGACGCTGACGCCTCGGATGAATTCGCCCCGATTGCCCGGCCTGCCCAAGGCGCCCGGCCCGAAAAACCTGCACAATCGGCACGACTGGACCCGATTTTGATGGTGGATCGCCATGCGCGCCCGCCTCGCCATCGTCGTGCTGTTCGCCTCCGCGTGCCTTGCAGCCCGCGGGCTCGGGGGCGGCTCTGCGCGTGTGCAGGCGGCGTCCTTCGACGACGCCGTCGAGCCGTCCCAATACCTCACGGAGCCGCTCACCCACGAAGACCCCGCCCAGGAGGCACGCCTCCAGGCGCTCGTCGATCAGATGGTGGCCGCCCGGCTCGCCGGCATCCCGCGGCCGCGGTACATCCCGATGACCGATCTCGCGCCGCCGAAGGGCCTGATCCTGCTGAAGACCGACCCCCGCCGCGGAGAGTTTCCCTTCGCGATGGCGCTCGGCGGCTACATGCAGCTGCGCTGGTTCGAGTTCGCCCGCGACGCGACGCAGTGGACCAACGCGGCCGGCACCCCGTTTCCCATCAACAACATCAACACGTTCAACATCAACCGCTTCCTGCTCTCGTTCCACGGCCACGTCGTGGACGAGCGGCTGGTCTACAACTTCGCCCTCTTCGGCACGACGAACGTCGGCATCCGATCGGGCGTCGTGCCGATCGGCCTGCTCGGCTGGAAATTCGACGACGCGGCGACCGTGGGCGGCGGCATGACGCCGGTGCCCGGCACCCGCGAGTGGATCGAACCGTCGCCGTTCACGACGGGCGTCGACCGCAGCATGGCCAACACGTTCTTCCGCCCCGGCTTCAGCCCCGGCGTGGCGGCGATCGGCTCGCTCGCCGAGAAGACGGTGCACTATCAGGCTGGGGTGTGGAACGCGATCGACGGCGGCACGACGGGCGTGCTCCGCCGAGGCACGTCGATGGCGTGGGCCGGCAACGTGTGGTGGGAGCCGTGGGGGCCGTTCGGCCTCGGCGCCTCCGACATGGAGCATCACGACGATCCCGTGATCCGCCTGGGCACGAGCGGCGTCTACGCCTCCACCTATGCCAACCCCCTTCCCGGCGCCAACCCGGAAGACACGATCGTGCGGCTCTCCGACGGCACCCCGCTCGCGACGGCGAACGCCCTCGGACAGGGCACCCAGGTCGACCGGTTTCTGTACCAGCTCGCGACGGCCGACGCGGCCTGGAAGTGGCGCGGGGTCGGCGTCTTCTGCGAATACTACTGGCGGCTGCTCGACGACTTCGCGGGGCAGGGAACGTTCAACCGCTCGAGCATCTTCGACCAGGGGGGCATGGCATACCTGTCGTGGTGCTTCATTCCGCGGACCTACGAGGTCTACGGTCGGTCGAGTGTCGTGACGGGCCCCTACGGCACCGGCCAGGAGTATGGTGGCGGGCTCAACTACTACATCAAGAAGTCGCGGCAGGCGCGGCTCACGCTCGAGGCGTTGCACATCAACCGCAGCCCCGCCCAGAACTTTCTCTATCCGTACCGCGCCGGATACACCGGCACCTCGATCCAGACGCAGCTGTTCGTGATGTTCTGAACGCGGCCCCGCGGAACGTGCAGCCGCTCAGTCCTGCTGCGGAGGTCGGCGGAAGCCCTCTTCCGTGCCCCGACCGCCGCGGTCGGGCATGCCGAGCCCGCCGGGCCGGCCGCCACCCCGCTGGATGAACTCGCGCATCCGCGCCACGCCCTCGGCGAACTCCTCGCGCGAGAGCTTGCCGTCGCCATCGCGGTCGAGACGGTTGAACGCCTCCTCGCCGCCGGCTCCGCTCCCCGGCCGCTGCGGCCACTCGCCCCCCTGCTGCGACGGGTCGTCCCCATCCGGCCGCCGCGGCCGCGCGGAGTCGGGACGACGGAAGCCCTCGCGGCCTCCCGCACCCATCGACCGCATCCGCTCCGCGGCGGCCGTCACCTCCTGCTCGTCGAGCTTCCCATCGCCGTTGGCGTCGATCCGGTCGAAGGCCGCCTGGAGGTCGGCCGTGCGGGCCTTGATGAATTCGTCGCGGCTCACTGTGCCGTCGCCGTCGGTGTCGGCCCGCCTCATCATCTCGCCAGGATCGCGGTCGGGCATCGGCTGGGCGTTCGCGCCGGCGGCTGTCGCAGCGAACCAGGCGAGGGTGACGAGAAGCATGCGGATCGTGATGGACATGACGAGCCTCCTGGGAAGGGTGAGTGGATGAATCGGTGGGCGGTCGCACCGCGACGGCTGCGGCACGAAAACGTTCAGGCGATGATCTCCCGGGCGACCGTGCCGTGGACATCGGTGAGCCGGAAGTCGCGGCCCGCGTAGGAATAGGTGAGCCGCTCGTGGTCGAGCCCGAGCAGGTGGAGGAGCGTGGCGTGCCAGTCGTGGATGTGCATCCGCTTCTCGACGGCCTCGTAGCCGTAGTCGTCGGTCGCACCGTAGGCCATGCCCCCCTTCACGCCCCCGCCGGCCATCCAGAGGGAAAATCCCTTGTTGTTGTGGTCGCGGCCGTCGGCCCCCTGGCTGTGCGGCGTGCGCCCGAACTCGCCCCCCCAGATCACGACCGTCTCGTCGAGGAGGCCGCGGTCGGCGAGGTCGCCGAGCAGACCGGCGATCGGACGGTCCACCTGCCGGGCCGTGCTCTCGAGCGCGGTGCCGAGGTTGAAGTGATGGTCCCAGTTGCCGTGCGTCACCTGCACGAACCGCACGCCCCCCTCGACGAGCCGCCGCGCCATCAGGCACTGCCGGCCGAACGCGTCGGTGTCGCCATCCCCCACGCCGTAGCGATCGAGCGTGCCCTTGGTCTCCCGGGAGATGTCCATCACCTTCGGCACCTCGTCCTGCATGCGGAAGGCGAGCTCGTACGACGCGATCACGCCCTCGGTGTCGGGGCTCGTGCCGCCGTCGAGCTCGAGCCTGGCGGCGTTCAGCCGCTGCACGAGATCCACCTGGGTGCGCTGCGCGGCGCGATCGAGGTGCGGGCTCCTGATGTTGGCGATGGTCGTCGCATCGGCAGCGCCCGCACGCCGCGGCCCGAAGGCCGGCACGAGCGCGCCGCCCACCCGCGTCGCCTGGTAGGCGGCCGGCAGGAACGCACTGCCGAACGTGCGGGCGGCGGCGACGGGCGGGTTGATCACGATGAATCCAGGCAGGTTCTGGTTCTCCGTGCCGAGGCCGTAGAGCGTCCACGCACCGAGCGACGGGCGGATGAACTGCGTGGCACCCGTGTGCAGCTGGGCGAAGGCCTGCGGGTGGGCCGGCAGGTCGGTGGCCATCGAGTTGATCACACAGAGCTTGTCCGCATGCCGGGCGACCTCGTCGAACAGGCTCGACACCCAGAGGCCGCTCCTGCCGTGCTGGCTGAACTTCCAACGCGGCGCCAGCAGCGCCGCCTGGCCCCTGCGGCCCGCGGCCGCCGGGGCGGCCTTTCCGGAGTCGGTGAAGAGTTTCGGCTTGTGGTCGAACGTGTCGATGTGCGACGGTCCACCCTGCATGCAGAGGAAGATCACGTGCTTCGCCCGGGCGGCGAAGTGCGGCGGCTTGGGGGCCAGCGGCCCGGCGGCCGCGTCCCGCTCAGCCGCCTCCGCGGCCAGCGCCGAGAAGGCGAGCAGGCCGAAGCCGTTGGCGGAGTGTCGCAGGAAGGCCCGCCGCGACCCGCAGGTCACGGTGCCACGGCGCCGAGATGAAGTGGAGGGCATCATGGCTGCATGGGTTCCAGAGGCGCGTTTTCAGGGAGCGGTGGTGCGGAGTGTCAGTTCAGATGGCGGAATTCCGCCGTGGCGAACAGGGCCTGGCAGAAGGCCACGAGCGAGGGCGACCCGGCCCAGAAGGCGTTGATCGCCGACCGTTCGGCGGGGCCTGGGCGGCGGCCCAGGGCCAACTGGAACGCGTCGGCGAGCCGGTCGTGGGTCGTGCCCGGGAGGCGGGCGACGCGGTCGGCGAACGACCGCGCGAGCGACACGACCTCGTCGTCGTTGAGGAGAAAGAGGGCCTGCGAGGGGACGTTCGACTCCTCGCGCCGGCCGCTCACGAGCGAGGCGTCGGGGAAATCGAAGACGGCGAGCGCCTCGGGCACCTGGTCGCGCACGATCGGCAGATAGATCGACCGACAGTCAGCCGCCGAGTCGCGCGACTGGGCGAGCATCCGGACCATCCCCTGCCGGCTTTCCCGCAGCCGTGCCACCGGGGAGCCGGGCGTGGGCTCGAAGTCGAGCCGGCCCGCCACGGCGAGCATGGCATCGCGGATCACCTCCGCATCCAGCCGCCGCTGGTTCATCCGCCAACGGAGCCGGTTGTCGGGGTCGATGGCGAAGTTCGCGGCGTCGTGCACGGCGGCGAGCTGGTAGCCGCGGCTGAGCACGATCCGGCGGATGAGCTTCTTCACCGACCACCCGTCGTTCATGAAGGCGACGGCGAGGTGGTCGAGCAGTTCGGGATGGCTCGGCTCCATCCCCATGACGCCGAAGTTGTCGGGTGTCGCCACGAGCCCCTCACCCATCAGTTTGAGCCACACGCGGTTGGCCATCACGCGGGCTGTGAGCGGGTTGTCGCGGGAAGCGATCCAGAAGGCGAGGTCGAGCCGGCCGCTTCCCTCGGCGATGTTGCGGGGCTCGTCGGCACCGCAGAGCACCTCCACGAGGCCGCGGGGCACGGTCGCGCCCGGCTGGTCCACCTCGCCCCGCTCGAGGAGCGGGCTGTCGACCGGCCGCGGCCGGTCGAGCACACCCATGGCCAGCGTGCGCACGCTGCCGTCGGGCCGGAACTGATCGAGATCGGACTGGGCGCCCGATTGCCGATCCCGCGCCGCCAGGACCCGCACGAACGTCCTGGCCGCACCGGCGTCCCGGCCCTCGCTCCGGGCGGCCATCGCGTCCCGGGCCGTTTCCTCGGCCTGCGCGGAAAGGTCCTCCACCTCGCGCCGGAGCCGTGACAGGTCGGCTGGCGCCAGCGGCGCCACGGCGGCGGGCAGGCCCGCCTCCGGCGGCAGTTCGATGAGCGTGGATGGGTTGGCGTTTTGAAACTGTGCCCCGGTGCCGTAGAGAGTCTCGCTGCTCAGGAAGATGCCGGCGAGGGCGTAGTAGTCGCGCTGCGCGACGGGATCGAACTTGTGATCGTGGCAGCGGGCGCAGGCGAGCGTGAGCCCGAGCATCGACTGCGACACGACGTCGATCTGCTCGTCCACCACGTCCATCTGGAACTGCCGGCGGTCGCGGGTGTTGAGCCCCTTGGGCCCGAGGGCGAGAAAACCCGTGGCGACGATCTTGCGGGCCTGATCGGCCGGCCCCGAGTGCTTCAGCAGGTCGCCCGCGAGCTGGGCCTTGAGAAAGTCGTCGTAGGGCATGTCGGCGTTGAACGCCGCGATCACCCAGTCGCGGTAGCGCCAGGCATGGGGATAGGCGACGTTCGTGTCCTTGCCGCTCGAGTCGGCGTAGCGGGCGACATCGAGCCAGTGCCGCGCCCAGCGCTCTCCGAACCGCGGCGAAGCGAGGAGCCGGTCCGCCACCTTCTCGACCGCATCCGAAGAGGTGTCGGCCGTGAAGTCGCGGACTTCCTCCGGCGTCGGCGGGAGCCCGATGAGATCGAACGACAGCCGGCGGAGCAGCGCCTCGCGGCCCGCATCGGCCACCGGCCTCACCCCGGCCCCCTCCATCGCGGCCAGAAGAAAACGGTCGCTGTCGCTCTGCGGCCAGGCCGCGTCGCGCACGGCCGGCACCGCCGGTGCGACCGGCTTCTGAAACGCCCAGTGGCTGCGTCCGGCGGCGACCTGCCGCTGCCAGGCGTCTCCGGGGTCGGCGGCTGCGGCCTGCGCGCCCACCCACACCACGACGACGGCGAAAAAACGGCTGGGGTTCATGCTGCGGAATCCCGTGATCCTCTGGTGAAGTGAACGGTCGGGAGCGGGAAGAGTTGCGGGCCCGAGGCCCCTGTCCGCCGGCGAAAAACGCCGCTGACGGCCAGCCTGACGGTGATACAATGGCGGCTTTTCGCTCCCGTCCGTCGCAGGATCGCACCGACCGTGCCCGCCCCCGCCAAACCGAAGCCCTCCTCCGTCCAGACCAAGGCGATCCAGAAGGCCGACACGCTCATCGAGGCGCTCGGCTGGATCCGCAAGTTTCGTGACACGACCACCGTGATCAAGCTCGGCGGCAGCGTCGTCGAGCATCCCGACTCGTTGCGGCACCTGCTGCTCGACATCGTGTTCATGTCCACGCTCGGAATGCGGGTGGTGGTGGTCCACGGCGGCGGCAAGGCGATCAGCCGCGCGATGGACGCGGCGGGGATCGAGCCGCGGTTCGTGCAGGGTCGCCGCTACACCGATCAGGCCACGCTCGACATCGTCGAGAAGGTGCTCGCCACCGAACTCAACCACGAGCTCGTGGCGAAGATCGAGGAGTACGGCGGCCGGGCGATGTCGCTCAACTTTCTCTCCACGAACGTGCTCTTCGGCGAGAAGCTCGCCCTCGATTCACCCGACGGCGAGCCGGTCGATCTCGGCTTCGTCGGCGAAGTGACCCGCGTCGATCGGCTCACGATCGAGAATCTGATGTACGCCGGCCAGGTGCCCGTGATTCCGTCGATGGCGATCACCCCCGACGGCCAGAAGCTCAACGTCAACGCCGACACGGCCGCCACGGCCGTGGCCGCGGCGATCGGCGCCGAGAAACTCGTGGTGCTCTCCGACATTCCGGGCGTGCTGCTCGACGTGAACGACCCCGAGAGCCTCGTGCACTCGCTCTCCGCCTCCGAGGCCCGCCGGCTGATCGCCAACGGCACGATCTCGGCGGGCATGATCCCCAAGATCGAAGGCTGCCTCGACACGCTCGAGCAGGGGGTGAAGAAGATCCACATCATCGACGGCCGACTGCGGCACTCCCTGCTGCTCGAGATCTACACGACCAGCGGCGTGGGCACCGAACTCGTCCGCGACGATTCGACCGCCCCGTCCGTCCATGAAGCGGCTGTCGCCGCACGGTAGTCGCCCTCCCCAGGAGCCCTCTCGATGGCCACGATCGACGCCTCGCATGCGATCGGCGCGAACACGCGGACGGTGATCGAAACGTTCGACCGCTACGTCGTGCCGAACTACAAGCGGTTTCCGGTGTGCCTCGTGCGCGGGGCCGGCTCGCGTGTCTGGGATGCCGAGGGCGCTGAATACCTCGACCTCTTTCCGGGCTGGGGCTGCAACCTCCTCGGCCACTGCCCCGAGCCGGTCGTCCGGGCCGTGCAGGAGCAGGTCGCAAAGCTGATCCACGTACCCAACACCTGGTACACCGAGCCGCAGGGGGAGTGGGCGAGACTGCTGTCCGAGCGGTCGTTCGGGGGCCAGGCCTTCTTCTGCAACTCCGGGACGGAGGCCAACGAGGCGGCGATCAAGCTCGTGCGACTTCGCACCGACGGGAAACGCTACAAGATCATCACGTTCAAGGGCGGCTTCCACGGCCGCACGATGGGGAGCGTGTCGGCGACGGCCCAGCCCAAGTATCACGAGGGGCTCGGGCCGATGGTGGCCGGCTTCCAGTACGCACCGCACGGAGATCTCGACGCCGTCGAGAAACTCATCGACGATCAGACCGGCGGGATCCTCGTGGAGCCGATCCTCGGCGAGGGGGGCATCGTCCCGGCCCCTGCCGGCTTCCTCGAGGGCCTGCGCCGGATCGCCGACGACCGTGACCTCCTGCTCGTGTTCGACGAGGTGCAGTGCGGCTGCGGCCGCACCGGCAAGTGGTTCGGCTACCAGCACTTCGACGTCACGCCCGACGTGATCACGCTCGCGAAGAGCCTCTGCGCGGGTGTCGCCGGCGGTGCGATGCTCACCACCGTGGAACTCGCGAAGCACCTCCGGCCCGGCATGCACGCGGCCACCTTCGGCGGCAACCCCGTCTCCGCGGCGGCCGGCGTCGCCGCGATCCGCATGATCGACGACGAGGGGCTGCTCGGCCACGTCGAGCGGGCGGCCGCACTCTTCCGCGAGCGTCTCACCTCCCTCGAGGAACGCTGCGACGCCGTCGTGGACGTGCGCGTGATGGGGATGATGATCGGCGTCGAGCTCTCGATCGACGGCGCGGCCGTCGTGCAGGGATGCCTGGATCGCAACCTGCTCGTGAATTGCACGCAGGGACGCGTCATCCGGCTGCTGCCGGCGATGAACATTTCCCAGGCCGACGTGATCGAAGGTTGCGACAAGCTCGCGGACGCGATTCTCGAGGCCGCCTCCCGTGCCTGATCCGCGCCGCGTTCCCGACCGTCCCATGCGTCACATCCTCGTTCCCGAAGACCTCACCGCCCACGAGATCGAGGCGATTTTCGCGATCGCCCACGACCTGGAGTCGAAGTACGACGCGGGGCTCCGGGACGCACTCCTCCCGGGCCGCGTGCTGGCCCTCGTCTTCGAGAAGCCGAGCCTGCGGACGAGGGTCTCGTTCGAGGCGGCGATGGCCCACCTCGGCGGCTCGAGCGTGTTCCTCGGCGAGGACACCGGCTTCTCGTCCTCCCGGGAGAGCGTCGCCGACTTTGGCCGGGTCTTGAGCCAGTATGCCGATGCGATCGTCTGCCGCTCGAAGGCCCACGACACGATCGTGGCCCTCGCCGCCGTCGCGACCGTGCCGGTGATCAACGGCCTCTCCGACTACACCCACCCCTGTCAGGCCCTGGCCGACATCTACACTCTCAAGGAGCGGGTCGGCCGCGTCGCGGGCCTCACGTTCACGTTCGTGGGTGACGGCAACAACGTGGCCCGGTCGCTGGCCGTGGTGTGCGGCCTCCTCGGCATGCGGTTCGTGCTCGCGGCGCCCAAGCAGTATCAGTTCGAAGCGTCGTTCCGCTCCCACCTCCGATCACTCCTGCCGAACGCCGAGATCGTCGAGACCACCGATCCGGTGGCAGCGGTGAAGGACGCCGCCGTCGTCTACACCGACGTCTGGGCGAGCATGGGGCAGGAGAAGGAGCGGGCCGTGCGGCTCGAGGCCTTCAAACCCTACCAGGTGAACGCCGCGCTCATGAAGCACTGCCCGCATGCGTTCTTCATGCACTGCCTCCCCGCCCGTCGCGGCGAGGAGGTGACCGACGAGGTGATCGACGGCCCGCAGAGCCTCGTGGTGGACGAGGCCGCCAACCGGATGCACGTGCAGAAGGGCCTCCTCGCCTGGCTGTTGGCGAAGTAGGACGCGCCGGCTTCGGGCTCCCCATATCCGGCGTGGGGCAAGCGTCCCACTTGCCATCGCCGTGTTCGCGCCGGCTCGGGGTTACCCCGTACCGTCTCGCCGGACGTTCGTTGCGTTGAGCGCGCGCCGGCTCGTGACTGCCCAGACCCTCTCGCTTGACGTTCGCCTCGGCCCTCCCGGCCTCGGCTCTCTGCGTGTCCGCTTCGCTTTCGCCATTCATGGCTGCGCTCGCTCCCACAGCCCGCTCGAGGGCATGGGCAGCCCCGAGCCTTCTCAACTGGAAAGGGGAGAGGCGAGGGGTTACCCCTGCCGTTGAGACGGCGTATGTGACCAGCGCAGGCAGGATGCCGGAGCGCAGGCACATCCGAGTGAGCCGGAGCCTGGAGGGCGGAGGCGAGCGTCCGGCGAGACGGTACGGGGTAACCCCGAGCCGGATTGGGCCGGTTGATCAAGCACAAGAGGCAAGCGGGACGCTTGCCCCACGGGGCTCACTTCGCAGCGGCGAGTTCGGCCTTCTTGCGCTCTTCCACGATTTCCTTCTGCACGTTGCCCGGCGTGGGCTTGTACTTGCTGAATTCCATCGTGAACACGCCCTGCCCCTGCGTCATGCTGCGGAGGTCGGTCGAGTAGCCGAACGTCTCGGCCAGCGGCACCTCGGCGATGATCGTCGACGTGTTGCCGACGGTCTCGGTCGAGATGATCAGGCCGCGCCGCTTGTTGAGCTCGCCCGTCACCGGGCCCTGGAAGTCGGCGGGCACCTCGACCTCGATCTTCATGATCGGCTCGAGCAAGACCGGCTTCGTGTTGAGAAAAGCCTCGCGGAAGCCGGCCCGGGCGCAGATCTGGAAGGCCATGTCGCTCGAATCGACGTCGTGGTAGGAGCCGTCGGAAAGCGTCGCCTTCACGCCCACGATCGGGAAGCCGGCGATCGGCCCCTTCGCGAGCGAGGCCCGGAAGCCCTTTTCGACCGACGGGATGTATTCGCGGGGCACGCGACCGCCCACGACGGCATCCTCGAACTCGAAGATTTCCGGAGCGTCTTCGGGGAGCGGATCGAGGCGGCCGACGATGTGGGCGAACTGGCCCGAGCCACCGGTCTGCTTCTTGTGCTTGTACTCGTACTCGGTGGCCCGAGTCGGGGCCTCGCGGTAGCTCACCTTCGGCGCCCCCACCTCCACCTCCACCTTGAACTCGCGCTTGATCCGCTCGACGTAGATGTCGAGGTGCAATTCGCCCATGCCGGCGATCACCGTCTCGCCCGTCTCGTCGTCGGTGGAGACGCGGAACGTCGGATCCTCGCGGGTGAACCGCTGCAGCGCCTTGCTGAGCTTGTCGAGGCCGTCGCGGTTGGTGGGGGTGATCGCCATCTTGATCACGGGTTCCGGCACGAACATGCTTTCGAGCGTGCAGTATTTGTTTTCCGAGGCGTAGGTGTCGCCGCTCGCCGCATCGACGCCCATCACGGCCACGATGTCGCCGGCCTCGCCGGAATCGATCTCCTCGCGCTTGTCGGCATGCATCTTCACGATGCGGCTGAACCGCTGCTTTTGGCTCGTGCGCTGGTTGATGTAGGCCTCGCCCTTCACGATCTTGCCCTGGTAGATCCGCATGAACGTGAGCTGGCCGTAGGGGTCGTCGACGATCTTGAACGCCATCGCCACGAGCGGCTTGGCCGGATCGGGCGCGAGGTCGAACGCCTCGTCGGGCTTGTCCCACCTCTTGGCGATCACCTTCCGCTCGAGCGGGCTCGGCAGGTAGCGCACGACCGCGTCGAGGAGTTTCTGCACGCCCTTGTTCTTGTAGGCGCTTCCGCAGAACACCGGCGTGATGCTCTGGTTCTGCACGGCCGCCTTCACGACGGCGTGGATCTCGTCCTCGCTCGGCTGCTGCTCGGCGAGGAGCTTCTCCATCAGCGTGTCGGAGTACATCGCGAGCCCCTCGAGCATCGCGTGCCGGGCCTCGGCGGCGGCCTTCTCGTAGGCGGCGGGAATCGCCTCCTCGCGGACGTGCTCGCCGTTGTCGCCGTCGAAGTAGTACCCCTTCATGGTGACCAGGTCGATCACGCCCTCGAGCTTGTCTTCCTTGCCGATCGGGATCTGCATCGGGATCGCGTCGGTGCCGAGCTTCTCGCGCAACTGCTTCACGACGCGGTCGAAGTTGGCCCCGGTGCGGTCCATCTTGTTGACGAACGCCAGCCGCGGAACCTTGTATCGCTTCATCTGCCGATCGACCGTCATCGACTGGCTCTGCACGCCACCCACCGCGCAGAGCACGAGGATGGCGCCGTCGAGCACGCGGAGGCTGCGCTCCACCTCGACCGTGAAGTCCACGTGGCCGGGGGTGTCGATGAGGTTGATGTCGCAGTCGTGCCACTTCACGCTCGTGGCGGCGCTCGTGATCGTGATCCCTCGCTCCCGCTCGAGATCCATGTAGTCCATCGTCGCTCCGTCGCCGCCCCCCTTCACCTCCTGGATGCGGTGGATGCGCCCTGCGTAGTACAGGATGCGCTCCGAGAGCGTCGTCTTGCCGGAGTCGATGTGGGCCGAAATGCCCATGTTGCGAAGCTTGGACAGATCCATGGAAACACTGCACCTTACGGGGAAAGAAACGGGAGTGGCGCTGCCGGGAGGGTCGGACAGGAAGGAATCGGGAATATACTCGCGGGCCGTGAATCGCGACAGACCCGTGGCCCGACGCTCCCATGACGGCCGATTCCTCCACCGACCGCGGACCCGATCGGCCCTGGGAGTGCTGCGTGGCCCCGTTCGCCGTGTTCATCCTCGCGGGCGTCCTCGAGCCCACGCCGAACGGAGGCGGACTGGCCGGCGGCATCGGCGTGCCATACTCGGCCTACCCGGCGATCTACGCGGTGCGAGTGGTGGCGACGGCCGTCGTGCTGGCGCGAGCCTGGGGGCCGATCCGTGCGTGGATCGGCCGCACCACCTGGTGGCCGATTCCCCTCGGGCTTCTGCTCGTGATTCCGTGGATCGCCCTCGCCGCGGTCCAACGCGAGGCGGGCTGGACGACGGCCGCGGTCGAACGCAGCGCCTTCAACCCGTTCGAGCACCACGGTCCGGGGTGGCTCCCGTGGGGCTTCCTCGCCCTGCGCGGCATCGGCCTGGTGGTCGTGGTGCCGATCGTCGAGGAGCTGTTTTTGCGCGGGTTCCTCATGCGTTACGTGGTTGACGAACGGTTCTGGACGGTGCCGTTCGGAAGACTCACAACCGCCTCCGCGGCGGCCTGCATCGTCTACGCCGTCGCCACGCATCCGGCCGACGCGTTCGCCGCCGTGGCCTGGTTCACCGTGATGAGCGGGGTCGCTGCCGCGACGCGCCGCCCGATCGACGTGATCCTGGCCCACGCGGCCACGAACCTCGCGCTCGGAGCCTACGTTCTCGCGACCGGTTCCTGGTGGCTGTGGTGACGCGCCCATGCCCCTGCGCGGCCGACTCGCACCGACCCCGACCGGCTTCCTCCACGTGGGGCACGCGCACACCTTCGCCCTCGCAGCCGCGCGCGCCGACGGTGCCGGGCTGGTGATGCGGATCGAGGACCTCGACCACGCCCGCTGCCGTCCCGAGTATGCCGCCGCCGCACTCGCCGACCTGCGTTGGCTCGGTCTCGAGTGGACCGAGGGGCCGGACGTGGGAGGGCCTCATGCCCCCTACGTGCAGAGCGAACGTGGTCGCTGGCTGCTCGACGTGTGGCGGCGGCTCGAGGCGACCGGAGCGATCTATCCGAGCCCCCAGTCTCGCCGCGACGTCGAGCACGCCGCCACGGCTCCCCACGGCCCGGCCGCAGGGGACGAGCCCGTGTTTCCCGCATCTCTGCGGCCGGACGCCTGGGAACGCGCCTCCGCTCCCGGAGGTGTGCCGTGGCGGTTTCGCGTGCCCGACGGCCGCGTCATCCGCTTCACCGACGGCCGCCTCGGCGACATGCAGCGCACGGCGGGCGTCGATTTCGGCGACTTCGTGGTCTGGAGGCGCGACAACCTCGCGGCCTACGAACTGGCGGTCGTGGCGGACGATCACGCCATGGAGATCGAGGAAGTGGTGCGTGGCGAAGACCTCCTCACGAGCACGGCGCGGCAGCTGCTCCTCTACGAAGCCCTCGGCTGGCGGCCACCGCGCTGGTTCCACGCGCCGCTCGTGGTGGACGCCGACGGGCAGCGGCTTGCCAAGCGGTCCGGGGGCCTCGCGATCCGCGACCTCCGCGCCCGGGGCCTCGCCCCCGCCGACGTGCTCCTCTGGCCGGTTGCCTCCTGACGGTTCGCAGAGGGGCTCAACGGGATTCCTTTTTCGCCAGCCATTCGCGGCAGAAGAGATTCTCGGCGAGGCGACCCGTGGCCATGTCGAGGAGTTGGCGGGGCGTGTGCCGGCTCGTGAGTTCGATCCGGCTCGCGATCGCGCCCGCCGGAGCGGGAGCATCGAAGGCGCGCACGACGACGACGAGATCGTCGTCGCCGACGTCCGCGGGCCCGCGTTCCTGCTCCTGTTCGGGATAACCGCGGATCACGGCGCCCGGAAGCAGGAACGTGTTCCGCTCCGCGGCTCCCCGGAAGTTCTGCGGCACGTGGACGACGCGTCCCCGGGCGGCGGCGACGGCCCCGGGTGCATAGCCGCCGCGCGGCGGATCGAACGCGACGAGGAAACTCGAGACGGCGAGAAACGCGGCGAAAACCGCCGGCAGTGCACACGCCGCCAGCCGACGCCGATCGACGATCGGCAGCACCACGATCGCGGCCGCGCCCCCCAGGATCGCCCAGTGGATCGATGGCAGCGCGTCGGTCCCCAGGTCGCGCACGAGCAGTGCGGAGAGCCACGCCACGAGGCCGACGACCGCTCCGGCGCCGGCCACCGACGTGAGAAACGCGGAGGGCAGCAGGCGGTGCCAGTGGAGGGCCATCACGACGGCGATCCCCGGCATCGCCTCGAGCAGGTAGCGGCCCGACCGCTGCGTGGGCAGGCAGAACACGAGGAAGATCGACGCCGCCCAGATCCAGAGCAGCCGCTCGGCCGGAGTGGCCGAGCGCCGCTGCTCCCACGCCACGATCATCGTGCCGAGCAATGGAAACGCGAGCAGTCCGGCGTTGGTGAACCACGACGCGGCGTAGGCCCAGATGCTGACCCGTCCCCAGAGGAATGCGAGCAGGTAGTTCGCGCGGCCGGCCCGCATCTTCCCGAGATTTTCGCCGACCACGAACTCGCGCCAGATCGCGGATGCATCGGGATCGAACACGAACCACGTGGCGAAGATGGCCAGCGAGAGCACGGCGGTCCACGCAAGGCCCGGAGCCGAGCGGAGGACCAAGCGCCGCCAGTCGAGGCCGCCGTCGGGCCGGCGCACCTCGTGAACATGCCAGGCGACGAGCCCCGCACCGATCGGCACGAGCTGCGCGAACGACTTCGCGAACAGCGCCATGCCGGCACACAGCCCGACGATCGTGGGAAAGAGCAGCCGCGACTCGAACGACCGGGGCCTCCACCAGAGCATGATGAAGAAGCACGTGAAGACCCAGAATGTTTCGGCGGGATTCGTGAGGAACGGCCGCCCGTAGCGGTAGGTGGAGAGGAACGCGAGGTAGATCGCCGCCGCCAAGGCACCCACGTGCGCCAGGCCGCTCGCCCGCCACGCGAGCAGCCCGACCATGACGGCGGTCGCGAACGTCCATGCGACGCTCGGCCAGCGGAGGGCCACGAGATTCCAGCGTCGCCCCCAGTCCGTCGTCAGGATCCCCTGCCAGAAGAGGAAGGGCGGCTTCGTGTTGACCATGTCGGGCATCTCGGAGCGGAGCGGCAGCCAGTGGCCGCTCGCCGCGGTCGCGCGCGCGATCTGCGCGTAGATCATCTCGTCGCCGTTGGCGAGGATGTGGAGCGACCCGAGACCGTGGAGATACGTCGCCACCGCGAGGGCGAGCGTGGCGGCGGCGATGCGTGGCGAGACCTGCATGCGGTGCAGAGCGTCGCACACGCGATGGCGGAGCGCCAACGTCAGCCGCCGGCCACCGCCAGCGCGACGGGCGGCGGCGGCGTCCGGGCCGCACGATCGCCGGAGATCACGCAGTGCACGAAGTGCAGCTTCGTGACCGTGGGCCGGTTGAGCACGAACGGGTAGGTGTCGGGCTGCCCCATGCTCCGGGCCGTCTCGTTGAGCACCGCCGCGAGCACCACCATCGCATTGATCCACGCGAGAAACGCGGCTCCAGCCTCCGCCGGCTCGGGCATGAAGAGGGCGTCGGGGCCGAAGGGCGTGGCCTTGAGCGGCGTCTGCGAGATGTCGAGGCGGTAGGCGGTCACCGTCTCGAGCGTCGAGCGGATGTGCAGGTATTGGGCCCACGTCTCCGCCCAGTCCTCCCAGGGATGGGAGGCCGCGTAGCGGCTGATGAACCGGCCCTGCCAGTCGGCCGGCGGCCCCTCCGCGTAATACCGCTCGAGCGCGGCGGCGTAGTCGGCCCGTTCGTCTCCGAAGACCGCCCGGAACGATTCCTGCCACGACGTGTCGCGCACGAGCACGTCCCAGTAGTGGTGCCCGAGTTCGTGCCGCAGGTGACCGATGACGGTGCGGTAGTGCTCCTGCAGCAGGTCGCGGTGCTTGTCACGATAGTCGGAATCGGCCTCGGCCACATTGAGCGTGATCACCCCGGCCGTATGCCCGGTCAGCACCGGCGGCCCGTCGGGCGGCGACTCGAGGAAGTCGAAGGCCAGCCCCTCGGGGTCGTGCGTCCTGGAGACGATCGGAAGTTTGAGGTTCTGCAGCGAAAAGAGCACGCGTCGCTTCGCCGCCTCGAGATCTCGCAGACGTTCGACGTTGCGCGGCCGGTCGAGCGCGGGAATCGTGCGGGTGAGGCTGCACGACAGGCAGAAGGCCGCGGGATCCTCGGCGGGTACGAGCCAGTTGCAGGCCGCCGCCGCCCCGCGATGCGTGCACAGGCGAAACAGGGGCGCGGGATTCCGGGCGTCTCCCTGGAATGCCCACAGGCCGTCTGCCCGCCGACTCAGCGGCCCCAGCGTCCGCCGCCGCGGGTCGTACGCCACCTCGGAGCCACACCCGAGGCACGTGAGGTTGGCGAAGAACAGCGGTTGCCCGCATGCGCACTGGAACGCTTGCATCCCGAGATCATAGCCGCCAAATGAGGCTGCTGGGGCTCGAACCCAGGACCAACGGATTAAAAGTCCGATGCTCTACCGACTGAGCTACAGCCTCGGATGTATCCTACCGCCGGTGGTGCCTCGGGCAACACGACCAGGGAGATCCCTCCATGCCATCCTCTCGCACGCCGCGGCTGCTCGCGGCCACGATGATCCTCGCGTTCTCGCGGGTCGCACACGCCGAACCGCCCGCTGCCCCCGCGTGGGGCCGGATCGACGACGCGGCGGCAGGGCTCGGCCGCTACGTGTTCGTGGTCGATCGCTGGCCGGCCGACGGCCGGCTCGCGGTGCCGACGGGATTCCCGCAGCTCGTGCGCGCGGCGGCCGGCGCCGAGAATCTGGCGGTCGAATACAACACCGATGCGACGGCCGTCGCGGTGCTCGCGCCGGCAGCCGGTGCCCCCGGCGCCGTGCAGGTCGAGACGGCCGACGAGACACGGCAGTTCGACGACGGCCGAATCGTGCTCACGGCCCGCACGGCCGTCGTCGACGGGACGAAGGCGAAGCTCGAATCGCACCCCGGCAACCATCGGATCGGGTTCTGGTCGAATGCGGCCGACACGGTGTCGTGGACGTGGAAACCCACGCGCTGGGGCGCCTACGACGTCCACCTCACCCACTCCTCCGCCTCACCGTCTGGCAGCGAGATCGAGGTCGCCGTCGGCGACACACCGCTCGAGTGTCGCCTCGAATCGACGGGGAACTGGTACCGCTACACCACGCTCCCGCTCGGCCGCGTCGCGATCCCCACCACCGGGGATCTCGTCATCCGCGTGCGGTGCACCAAGCTCGTGGGCGGCGCGGTCATGAATCTCAAGGCGGTCACGCTCACGCCGGCCTGCGAGGGCACGCCCCCGCATCAGGCGCCCGACGGCACGGTCACGCTCCACGGTCGCGACGCCACCGTCCGGGGCACGATGCTCCGCTGGGAGCCGGCCGAGAAGAAGCAGACGCTCGGCTTCTGGACCCGGGCGACCGACGCCGCGGAGTGGACCTTTTCGATCGGAGCGCCGGGCACGTTCGACGTGGAGGTGCTCCAGGGGTGCGGCACCGGCCAAGGGGGCAGCGAGATGGCGATCGACTTGGATTCCGGTCGGCCGCAGGCGGCGACCGTGACCTTCGCCGTCGAGGACACCGGCGGCTTCCAGGCATTCAAGCCCCGCACCGTCGGCCGCGTGACGATCGACGCGGTCGGCGACCACATGCTGCGCGTCCAGCCCCGGACGATCGCGAAGAAGGCGGCCTGCGACATCCGCCAGATCCGGCTCGTGCCGGCCGCGCGATGAACCACGCGCCGGCCGCCGGAAGTGCCCGAGAGAGGACTTGAACCTCCACCCAGTTACCTGGACAAGAACCTGAATCTTGCGCGTCTGCCAATTCCGCCACTCGGGCGAGTGCGAGTCGTTGATCGTAACACTCGCCGCACGTTGAGCAAGCGTCCTATGCGGCGCCGGTTCTGGGCACCCCCCGAGGCGCTCGATAACCACCCGCATTCGGAGCCGGCGGTAGGCATGCTCGACTCCGGTCGTGTTGAGAGTACGTAACTCGTGGGTTTTGATCGGGCGCCGATAGTCCTCAACGACTCCCTGCGTCTGCGCGTGCCCACCGACCGACTCCGCCGAAAGTTCTAGGCGCCTGCGAGTTGAGGAGGCTTCGGGCTCCCCGTGTCCCGGGAGCCGGCGTATGTGACCAGCGAAGCCATGGATGGCGCAGCGCAGGCACATCCGAGTGAGCCGAAGCCGGGCACCGATCCGCCGCAGGCGGATTGGTCGGGCGGAGGCGAACGTCCGGTGACGGGATATGGGGAGTCCGAAGCCGGCACGCCATCCAAAGACCCGAAGCTCCGCCGAAGCAGTACGGGGCAGCCCCGAGCCGGCTTGGGCGGAAGGGACGCCCCCTCACTCCACCGTCACGCTCTTGGCGAGGTTCCGCGGCTTGTCCACGTCGCAGCCGCGCAGGACGGCGATGTGGTAGGCGAGGAGCTGGAGCGGGATCGCCTCCACGATCGGCTGCAGGAAGTCGGGCGCGTCGGGCACCTCGATCACGTCGTCGGCCAGCTCGCGGACACGGTCGTCGCCGGGGCTCGCGATCGCGATCACGGGCCCCTTGCGGGCCTTGATCTCCTCGAGATTCAGGATCACCTTGTCGTAGACCGCGCCCTTCGGGATCAGGAACACGCTCGGCGTGAGTGGATCGACCAGCGCGATGGGCCCGTGCTTCATCTCGGCGGCCGGATAGCCCTCGGCGTGGATGTAGCTGATCTCCTTCAACTTCAGGGCGCCTTCGAGGGCGACGGGAAAGTTGTACTGGCGGCCGAGGTAGAGGAACGTGCTGGCGTGGCGGTATTTTTCGGCGATGGTGCGGATCGCGGCGTCGCCTGCGAGCGCCTCCGAGACGAGGTCGGGCAGCCGCTCGAGGGCCGCGATGAACTCGAGGCCCTTCTCGTAGCTCATGTGCCGGAGGCGGCCGAAGTAGAGGGCGAGCAGGGCGAGGACGACGCACTGGCTCGTGAACGCCTTCGTGCTCGCCACGCCGATCTCGGGGCCGGCGTGCAGGTAGATGCCGCCGTCGGCCTCGTTGGCGATGGTGCTGCCCACGACGTTGCAGATCGCGAGCGTGGGGTGTCCCTTGCGCTTGAGTTCGCGGAGGGCGGCGAGCGTGTCGGCCGTCTCGCCCGACTGGGTGATCGCGAACAGGAGCGTGCCTTCGTCGATCGGCGGATTGCGGTAGCGCAATTCGCTCGCATACTCGACCTCGACCGGCAGCCGGGCGAATTCCTCGATCAGGTACTCGCCGACGAGTGCCGCGTGCCAGCTCGTGCCGCAGCCGGTGAGCACGATGCGGTTGACGTGCTGGAGCTGGGCGGGCGTGAGGTTGAGTCCGCCGAACACCGCGGTGGCGTCGTCGCGCGAGAGACGGCCGCGCATCGCCGCCCGGATCGTCTCCGGCTGCTCGTGGATTTCCTTGAGCATGAAGTGCGGGAACCCGCCCATGCCCACGTCGGCGGCCGAGATGTCGAGCGGCAGGACGGAGTGCTCGATGCGGCCGGCGTCGCGATGGATCACCCGCAGCGCGTCGGACGTGACCACCGCCACCTCGTGGTCGGCGAGGTAGACGATCCGGTCGGCGTGGCCCGCAAGCGGGCTCGCGTCGCTGGCGATGAAGTGCTCGCCGTCGCCCACGCCCACCACGAGGGGGCTGCCCAGGCGGGCCGCGACGAGCAGATCGGGCCGGCCGGCGAAGAGCACGAGCAGCCCGTACGTCCCGCGGAGCTGGGCGATCGCCTGCCGGACGGCGGTCACCCAGGGCGAATCGGCCGGTTCGTCGGTCGCGCGCGGGCCGTGAACGAGCGCCCGCTGCAGGCAACTGTCGATCAGGTGCGCGATCACCTCGGAGTCGGTCTCTGACCGGAATGCATAGCCCTCGGCCTCCAGCCCCGCCTTGAGGCCGCGGAAATTCTCGATCACGCCGTTGTGCACGATCGCGACCGACTCCGAGACCGCCGCGGCGCGGGCGGTGCCGCAGCCGCCGAGATGGGGATGGGCATTCCCGTCGGTCGGGGCCCCGTGCGTCGCCCACCTCGTGTGGCCGATGCCGATCGACGCGTCGGGCATGGCGTCACGGACGAGGGATTCGAGCCGTGCCAGGCGCCCCGCCGCCTTGCGGACCCCGATCCTGCCCTCGTCGTCGAGGACGGCGAGTCCGGCGGAGTCGTAGCCGCGATATTCGAGCCGCCGCAGCCCCTCCACGATCAGGTCGGCCGCCCGCCGGAATCCGACGTAGCCCACGATGCCGCACATGGTCAGAATTCCTCCGCGCCGCGGCACACCACGAGTGCCAGCCGAGAGTCTACACGCGAGCCCCGCCATGAACCCATCCCAAACGGCCCTCATCGTCATTCCCGCCCGGCTCTCCAGCCAGCGGCTGCCCCGCAAGATGCTGCTCGCCGAGACGGGCCGGCCGCTCATCGAACACACGTGGCGGGCCGCGAGCGGATCACGGCGGGCCTCGCGGGTCGTCGTGGCGACCGACAGCGACGAGATCGCCGTGGCGGTGGGCCGGTTCGGAGGCGAGGCCGTGATGACCTCCCCGGCGGCCCCGAGCGGCACGGCCCGGATCGTCGAAGCCCTGCCGCGGCTCCCGGAAGCGGGCGTGGTCGTCAACGTGCAGGGCGACGAGCCGGAACTCGCGGCGGCAGCCATCGACCTCGCGATCGGACTGCTCGACCGCTGCCCCGAGGCGGGCGTGGCCACGCTCGTGACGCCGCTCCGCTCGCGGGAAGACCTGTCCGACCCGGCGGCAGTCAAGGCCGTTCTCGCACCCTGGCGCGATCGTCCACCCGAAAACGGCACGACCGGTCGCGTGATCCCCGACACCTGGCGGGCGATCTACTTCAGCCGTGCGCCGGTGCCTGCCGCCCGCGATTGGCGGGACGAACTGCTCGCCGCCACGCCGCCGCTCTACTGGCAGCACGTCGGGATCTACGCCTACCGCCGCAGCGTGCTCGAGGAGTGGAATGACCTTCCGGAATCACGGCTCGCCGAGGTCGAGAGCCTCGAGCAACTGCGGGTCATCGAGGCCGGCATCCCGATCGTGGCGGCCGCGATCGACCATGCCGCGCGCGGCATCGACACACCGAAGGACTACGCGGCGTTCGTGGCGCGGTGCCGGCGCGCCTGACCGTCACCCGGTTTTCTCGACCGGAACGATCAGCACGCTCGCGCGGGAGTGCACGATCACGGCTTCCGACGTGCTGCCGAGAAGCCACCGTGAAAAGGCATCGGTGGGCGCGCGGCCGACGACGATCAGGTCGTCCTCGCCGGCGGTCGCCGTGGCGATGATCTTGTCGGCAGGATTGCCCTCGACCACGATCGGCTGCGCGGCATGGAACGCCTCGGGAAGCGTCCGCTTGAACGCGTCGAGTTGACCGGCCAGGTCCCTCACTTCGGCCGCGTGTTCCTGCTCCCATGCCTTGGCGATGGCGGCGGTGTCGGGGTCGCGCACCCGCTTTTCCAGCCACGCAGGCAGCGGCCCGGCGAGCATCGACTCCGCGACGCCGATGACGTGCCCGCGGGTGGAGGCCGGCCAGTGCAGCATGCCGAGCGTCCGGGACACGGTGGCCGCGCTCTTCGGGTGATGGCACGCCAGCACCCGCAGGTCACGGCCGGCCGGCGCCGAGCCGCGTGCCACGACGACGGGCAGGTGGGCGCCGTGAAGCACGGCCCGCGACACGCTGCCGAGCAGCAGCCGATCGACCGTGCCCATGCCACGGGCTCCGACCACCAGCATGTCGGCGTGCCACGTGCCGGCGGCCTCGAGGATGCCCACGGCGGCGGGTTTTGAACTGTGCATCGCCTGCACGGGCCGGGTGAACGAGTCGGGCAGGTGCCGCTTCGCCTCGTCGAGCACGGCCGCGATCGCCCCCTCGACCATCGCCTTGGGGCTCCCCGGAAGCTTGCGCTCGAGTTCGAGCGGCGAAAAATAGAACGCCACCTCGTCCACCGCCGGATCGACGAGCCGGCCGGCGAGCGCGACGGCATCCAGCGAGGATGCCGAACCATCGACGGCGATCAGGACTTTCATGCGTTCACTCCGGAGGACGTGTCGAGGCCACAATCTTAGCTGATCCAGACCTTCGCGGCTTCGCCAGGCACCTCGCGGGCCAGCCGCGGCACGGCGTAGCCGGGCAACCGGCGGCGCAGTTCGGCGATCAGCCCGCGAGCCTCCCGTTCGGCCACTTCGAAGTGGGCGACGCCCCGCACGCGGTCGAGCAGGTGCAGGTAGTAGGGCACGACGCCGATCTGGACGAGCCGCTCGGAGAGCTCGGCCAGGGTGCCGGCCGAGTCGTTCACGCCGGCGAGCAGCACGGACTGGTTGAGGAGGATCACCCCCGCGGCGGCCAGCCTCCTGATCCCTGCCGCGACCATGTCGTCGATCTCGGCCGGATGGTTGGCGTGGACGACGATCACACCCGCCAGGCGCGTCCGTCGGAGCGTCGAAACCAGCCCGTCCGTCACCCGCTCCGGCAACACGACCGGCAGGCGGGTGTGGATGCGCAGCCGGGCGAGATGCGGGATCGCCTCGAGCCGCCCGACGAGTTCGGCCAGCCGATCGTCGTCGAGCAGGAGCGGGTCACCGCCGGAAAGGATCACTTCGTGAAGCGTCGCGTCGGCGGCGATCGCGTCGAGCGCCGCAGAAACACCGGCTCTGGTGACGCCGCTCTCCACATAGGGAAACTCGCGGCGGAAACAGTAGCGACAGTTGACGGCGCACGCCGAGGTGGCCAGCAGGAGCGCGCGCCCCGCGTACTTGCGCACGAGACCGGGTGCAGCCACCGCTTCCTGCTCGAGCAGCGGATCGGCCGTGAAGCCCCCGACGACGACGTCTTCCGCCGCCGTCGGCAACACCTGGAGCAGCAGCGGGTCGAGCGGATCCCCGCGGCGCATCCGCCTCACGAACCCGCGCGGCACGAGCAGCGGGAACGAACCCGCGGCGCGAGGCACGGGCTCGTCCGGAAGGCCGAGCAGCGACCGCAGTTCACCGGCATCGCGCACCGCGGCGGCGAGTTCACGCTGCCAGGAGAAGCCGCGTTCAGCGGCGGCGATGGCGGACGGGCCTGACTGCGGCACGGGGATTCCTTGCGCGGACGGGTGCGAGCGGGCTGCCCCTCCGGAGCGCGGCGTTGACAGTTCGCCGCCGGGAAACGACTCTTGTGACCCCGGGCACATCGACCGGGCGACGGGCATCAAGGATACGGGAGGCAGCGGTGGCGGGCTACAACACGAGCGAATTCAAAAAGGGGCTGAAGGTCCAGATCGACGGCGACCCCTACATCATGATCGAGTGCAACTTCGTGAAGCCGGGCAAGGGTCAGGCCCTGTACAAGTGCAAGCTCCGCAACCTGCTCCGCGGCACCGTGCTCGACCGAACCTACAAGAGCGGCGACTCGCTCGATGCCGCCGACATCACCACGATCGAAGCCCAGTTCCTCTACAAGCAGGGGGAACAGTTCGTGTTCATGGACAACGCGAGCTACGAGCAGTACGAACTCTCGAAGGAGCAGGTCGACGACGCCTGGAAGTGGATCAAGGAGGGCACCGTCTGCTCGATGCTCCTCTACAACGGCAACCCGATCTCGATGGAACCGCCCAACCACATGGTGCTCTTGGTGGAATATGCCGAGCCCGCCATGCGGGGCAACACGGCGACGAACCTCACGAAGCCCGTGAAGCTCGAAACGGGCGCCGACGTGATCGTGCCGGCGTTCATCGATCAGGGCGACATGATCAAGGTCGACACCCGCACCGGCGAATACCTCGAACGAGTCCAGAAGTAGTGCGCGAGGGCGCGCACGCGCCGGCTCGGGGTTGCCCCATACCATCTCGCCGGACGCTCGCTGCGCCCATCCTGGGCTTCACTCGCTCGGATGTGCCTGCGCTCCGGCCTCCTGCCTGCGCTGGTCACATACGCCGTCTCAATGGTAGGGGACAACCCCGAGCCTCCCCGTTCCAGTTGAGGAAGGCTTCGGGCTCCCCGTGTCCCGGTCGCCGGCGTACGCAGACAAGCGCAGGCATGGATGCCGAAGCGCCGTCGGAGTCGAGTGAGCGGAGGGCAGGATGACCGCAGCGAACGTCCGGCGACGGGACATGGGGAGCCCGAAGCCGGCGCGCGCGAACCCTACCACCACCACCGGCCGGCCGGAATCGTCACGGCCGCGGCGTGGGCCTTGGCGACGGCTCCATCCTCGTCCATGAACAGGTTCGGCGACTCGAGTGCGATCGTCGGCTGCATCGTCACGCCGCCGCCGATCGGTGTGAGAAGCCGGTTTTGCCGCCACACGGCGTTGATCGCCGTCTCCACCTCCAGCGGAACGGCGTGCCGCTCGATCGGGTAAGCCTTCTCGTCGCGGAGGGTTTCGGCGCCCCAGTGCGTGCGGCCGTAGGCGTCGTGCTCCTGGAGGTAGGCGGCGGCCACCGCCATGTCGATGAGGTTTCGCAACTGGGCGTACACGGGGCTCCGGGCGGCGATCTCGGGATACTTCTTCGTGAACGCCTCGGTGTACATCCTGCTCGCCCGGTCGGGACGGTCGGCCGACATCCGGCGACCGTCGGGCAGCACGGCCTCGTCGGCTCCCACGAGTTTGACCCCGCGGCCCACGAGTTCGATGGCGAGGTCGTCCTCGGCGATCCTCACGCACCGGTAGTCGGGCATGAAGTACCAGCGTTGGAGCGCGTTGCCGGCGACCGATCCGGCACTGGCGAGTTCGATCCAGGTGGACATCTTCACCGGCGGCCGCTCGAGGCCGATCCCGATGAGCTTCATCCGATAGTCGGCCTCCACCATGACCTGGGCGAAGTGCGTGGCGGGCGATACGCCGTCGACGCGCACGACCTGCGTGCCGAGCGCCTGCCGCATGCCGGAGACGATCTCCTCGGTGCTCGAGGCCCTGGGATTGATGCGGCCGAGTTTGCGGAGGTAGGCCTGCATCGCGGCGAGGCCCTCCTGCTTCGGGTCGATCGAGCAGCCGAGCGCGCGGTCACGCGGCTGGCCCGGCGGAAACGCCCGGATCGCCGCGGCCAGATCCTCGAGCAGGAGCGTGGGCGCTCCCGTCTCGATCCCCACGACGCGGCCCGTGGCGTCGGTCATCCAGCCCTCGGCCGGGCCGGCGATCACCACCTCGCCGCGATCGGAGCCCTCGCCCGGATAGACGAACACGTACTGGATGCGGGTCAGGCCGGCGAGCTTCTCGTATTCGTCGGGAATGCCGCGACCGGTCGCGGCCGACTTGGCCACCTCCGCCTCGAGGCGGGCAAGGGCCACCATGCGGAGCTTCGAACTCTTCTGGAGTTCGCCCGGCAGCGTCGCGGCCGCAGCCTTCCGACGTTCGAGAGACAGGCCGGCATCCGGCACGCCGAGCGTGCGGAGCACACCCTGGGCATCGACCACCACGCCGGCGGCGCCCGCAGCACTCCCGAGGCCGCCCAAGCCGCCGCCGCCCGTGCCGCCGCCGCCCGTGCCGCCGCCGCCCGTGCCGCCGCCGCCCGTGCCGCCGCCACCAGCGCCGCCGCCACCACCGCCCACGCCCTGCCCGAGGACGGGAGCGCAGAAGAGCATCGCGACCACGAGGGTGCAGGAAAGTCGCAGGACAAACCGGGACGTGTTCATAGCGGTTCCCGAGGACAGCCCAAATAACCGCTTCTTGTATCGTCTGCGCAGGGGGCCGATCTCCACTGGGATCGAAAACGGCTCAGGCGAAGGCCTTCGGCCCACGGCGGGCGGGCTCCGCATCCCGGCGTTTTTGCGCAATCGTCAGAGCCACCCGGACGCAACCCGCGCCGAGCAGTTCCGTGAGATCGGAAAACAGGGCGAAAGACCAGCCGACCTTGTCGCGGTCGGCCTCGAGCAACACCCGGCGGCCGTCCGACAGTTCGATCACGAGCCGGATGGGCGTCGGCCCGGGGTGCCGTCGCAGGACCGCGGCCAGCCGGTCGAGCGTGTCCGGGCCATGTCGCGGCTCGATCAGCTTCACCGTCACGCTCCGGGCGGGCTTCGACCACACGTCGGCGATCGGCACGAGGTCGTTGACGATCAGATTCGTCTCGTCGCTGCCGGCCCGTCGGTCGATCGATCCGCTCACCACCACCACGGCGTCGGCCACGATCGCCTCGCCGAGCCGGGCGAAGTCCTCCGGCCAGCAGATCGTTCGCACGAGGCCTTCCATGTCCTCGAGGTCGAACATGCCGTAGCGGGTGTGTGTCGATCCGGTGCGTGGCTGCTTGACGTTCGAAAGCTTGAGCGCGGCCACGAGACCGCCGATCACCACTTCCCCCTTGGCCTTCACCGTTCCCAGCCCGCCCGAGCCATGGGTGCAGATCGCCTCGAGCAACGCGGCGTGCTCCGCCAGGGGGTGACTGTGGACGTAGTAGCCGAGAACTTCCTTCTCTCCCGAGCGCATCTCGAGATCGGAGAGCGGAGGGACGTCGGGCAGGCCGGATGCCGCCGCCGTCGCGGCCTCGCCAACGGTGCCCTCATCCAGCGCGTCGAAGAGGTTCTTCTGTCCGCTCTTGCGGTCCGCGACCCGCGCGGCCCCGGCGGCCAACGCCTTCTCCACGCCCGCGAGGATCGCGCCGCGGTGGCCGCCGAGGCCGTCGAGCGCCCCGGCCTTGGCGAGGCTCTCCACGGCGGTGCGATTGACGACCGAGGGATCGAGCCGGCCGCAGAAGTCGTGGAGATCGCGATACGGCCCCCCCCGCGCCCGCTCCACGGCGATCGCATCGGCCGCCTGGCCTCCGCAGCCCTTGATGGCGGAGAGACCGAACAGGATCCGCCCTTCGGCGACCGTGAAGTCGGACGCGGATGAATTGACGTGCGGGGGGGCCACGTCGATCCCCATCCGCCGACAGTCCTCGACGTGCTCGACGAGGGCGTCCTTCTTCTTGAAGTTTCGGCCGGTGATGTCGCCGGACAGCAGGGCGGCCATGAACTCCACCGGCCAGTGGGTCTTGAGATAGGCGGTCTGCCACGCCAGGAGGGCGTAGGCCGTCGAATGGCTCTTGTTGAAGCCGTAGCCCGCGAACTTCTCGATCAGCGCGAAGACCTCCTCCGCCTGCTGCTTCGCGAGCCCCCTGGCCTGGGCTCCCTGGACGAACTGCTCGCGGAAGGCGGCGATGATCTCGAGCTTCTTCTTGCTGATCGCCTTGATGCACGTATAGGCGCTGGAGAGCTCGATGCCGCCGAGCCGCTCCAGGATCCGCATCACCTGCTCCTGGTACACCATCACGCCGTGGGTCTCGGCGAGCACGTCCTTCATCACGGGATGGAGGAACTCCGGGCGTTTGCGGCCGTGCTTGACGTTGACGTACTCGTCCACCATGCCGCCCTCGAGCGGGCCCGGGCGGTAGAGCGCGTTGACCGCCACGATGTCGAGGAACTGATCGGGCTTCATCCGCTGCAGGAGGTCGCGGATGCCGCCGCTCTCAAGCTGGAAGATGCCCTTCGTCTCGCCGCGGCAGAGCGTCGCGAACGTCGCCTGGTCGTCGAGCGGAAAGGCGAAGGGATCGGGCCGTTCGCCCGTGGCGGCGATGATCTCGAGCGTCTTCGCCACCACGGTCAGGTAGCGGAGGCCCAGGAAGTCCATCTTCATCAGCCCGGCGCGCTCGACGTCGCCCATGGCCCACTGCGTGATCACTTCCTCCTTGCCGGTCACCCGCTGGAGCGGCACGTATTCCACCAGCGGCCGGTCGGCGATCACGACCGCCGCCGCATGCGTGCCGACGTTGCGGGCGAGGCCCTCGATCCGGCCGGCCAGATCGACGAGCTCGCGCACCTCGAGGTCGGCCTCGCAGGCGGCCGCCAGCTGCGAACCCGGCGCCACGGCCTCCTCGAGCGTGATCCCGAGCTGGTCGGGCACGAGGGACACGATCTGATCGACCCGCGGGATCGCCAGGCCCAGCGCCCGGCCCACGTCGCGGATCGCGGCCCGGGCGGCGAGCGTGCCGAACGTGCCGATCTGGGCCACGTTCGCCTCGCCGTACTTCCGCTTCACGTAGTCGATGACCTCGCCCCGGCGCTCCTTGCAGAAATCGATGTCGATGTCGGGCGCCTCGCGGCGATTGACGTCGAGAAACCGCTCGAACAGCAGGTCGTACTCGAGCGGGCAGACGTGCGACAGGTGGAGCGAATACGCGACCAGCGCGCCGACGCCCGAACCGCGGGCCGCCGCCGGGATGCCCTGTTCGCGGGCGTAGCGCACGAAGTCCCAGACGATGAGGAAGTAGCTGGCGAACCCGAGCGTGTCGATCACCCCGAGTTCGCGGTCGAGCCGTTCCAGCACCTGGGGATGGAGCACGCCGCCCGGGGCATCGGCCCAGCGCTTCGGCACGTTCGCATACCGCTCCCGCAGCCCCTCGAGACAGAGCCGGCGCAGCTCCTCGGACGCCGTCCGTCCGTCCGGCACGTCGAACCCCGGGAAATGCCTCTTCCCCAGATCGAGTTCGAGCGCCACGGAGTCGGCGATCTGCTGGCTGCGGTCGACGGCCTCGGCCACGAGGCCGCGGTCGATCCCGGCGAATGCGGCATGCATCTCCACGGGGCTCTTGAGATAGAACTCCGTGGAATCCATCTTCATCCGCGACGGGTCGTTGCGAAAGCGGCCCGTGTTCACGCAGAGCAGGATGTCCTGCGCCACGGCATCCTCTCGATTGACGTAGTGGCAATCGCACGTGGCGACCGGGGGAATCCCGAGTTCGCGGGCCACCTCGAGCGCCACGTCGGTCACCTGTTCCTGCACGCCGAGACCGTTGTCCTGGATCTCGATGTAGTAGCGATCGCCGAACAGCCGCTGAAACCAGCCGGCGACTTCCCGCGCCTGAACGAGCGAGTCCCTGGCCTCACGGGATGAACCGATGAGCGAACGACTGAACTCGCCCGACAGGCAGCCCGACAGACAGACGAGCCCCTGGTGGTGGGCCGCGAGCAGTTCGCGGTCGATCCGGGGCTTGAAGTAGAAGCCCTCGAGGAAGGCCCGCGTGGCCAGTTGGAGGAGGTTGGCGAACCCCTCCTTGTCGCGGGCCAGGAGCGTGAGGTGATAGCTCGAATCCTTCTGGCTGCCGGCGTCCTTCTGAAACCGGCTGCCGGGCGCGATGTAGGCCTCGTAGCCGATGATCGGGTTGATGCCGGCCTTCTTCGCCGCCTCGTAAAACTCGAGCGCGCCGTGGAGGTTGCCGTGGTCGGTGATCGCCAGGGCGGTCATGCCCAGTTCGACCGTCCGGGCGACGAGCCTCTCGATCGGACTCGCTCCGTCGAGCAGGCTGTAATGGCTGTGGCAATGCAGATGGGCGAAACGCGGCGTGCTCATCCGTGACCTCGCGAACCGGGCCCCGTCAGTGTACCGGCGCCGGCCGCTCTCGCGGTCACCCGAGCGTCGGCAAATCCGAATCGAGAGGCCAGGCCACGCGGCGGCCGGCCAGGGCGCTTCCGAACACGGCGGCGACCATCTCCACGGTCGTCCGCCCGGCATGCATCCCCGTCTCGGGCTCCCTGTCCTCGGCGATCGCGTCGAGCAGGTCGGCCACGGCGAGCCGCCCCCACGCGGCCCGCTCGGCGGCACGGTCGACGTCGCTCGCCGGCAGCGGAGAGTCGAGCCCCTCGGGCCCGACGGGCTTCCAGGGAAATTCCTTGTCGGTGCGCCACAGCGGCGCCTCGCGGAGCCATGCCTGCGGCACGTTGTCGGGCCGGATGTGGATCGCCCCCTTCGTGCCGGCGATCGTGAGCCCGAAGTTCGGTTGCTTCTGCCCCGCGTCGCGGGTGCTCGCGAAATACCCGACCGGACCGTCGGCCAGGCCGAACATCGCCGCGATCGAGTCGCCGGCGATCCGGCCGATGCCTTCCGGGCCGTCGACCGCGTCGGCCACCGTGATCGGCCGGCCGGCGACGGAAACGCTCGCCTCGCACCACTGCGGTGCGCCGCCGAGATCGACCATCAGATCGAGCACGTGGCAGCCGAGCACGATCAGATCCTCGCCACCCCCGCGATGGTCTTCCTTGCCGCGGGCGCGGAGCTCCAGCACCTTCCCGATCCGGCCATCCTCGATCAGGTCGCGAACGGCGGCGTACGACGGGGCGTGGTGGTTCACGTACGCCAGGCCGAGCTTCGCGCCGGCCTTGCGGCAGGCCGCGATCACGGCATCGGCCTCGGCCCGCGTGCGCACGAAGGGCTTCTCCATGAACACGCCCTTCGCGCCCGCCTCGACGGCGGCGATCGCCATCTCCGCGTGGCACTCGACGTGCCGCATGCAGATGGCGACGAGGTCGGGCTTCACCTCCGCGAGCATCGTCCGCCAGTCGCGGAAGCCCTTCGCCGCATCCAGCCCGTGGCGCGCGACGGCCTTCGCGAGCCCTTCCTCCGACTCGTCCGCGATGGCGACGAGCTCCGCGCCGGGGGTCTTCGCGACCACCTCGTCGATGGCATGCCCCCAGTCGCCGCGGCCCGTCCGCCCGATCGCCACCGCCCTCATTGCCGTCATGTCGCAGTCTCCTGAGGAGTATGATCCTACCCCATGGACCACGGCGATCGACAGCACGGTCACGACCCCGACGCGCACGGTCATTCCCACGGCCTCGCGCCGGCGCGGCTCGACCGGGCGATGCTCCTGGCCGTCGCGTTCAACGGGGCCTTCGTCGCGATCGAACTGGCCTGCGGCGTCGTCGGCAACTCGCTCGCCCTCGTCGCCGACGCCGGCCACAACGCGAGCGACGTGCTCGGCCTCCTCCTCGCCTGGGGTGCCTCGTGGCTCGCCCGTCTCCCGCCCACCGCCCGCTACACCTGGGGCTTCCGCCGCTCCACGATCTACGCGGCGCTCTTCAACGCCGTCGTGCTCCTCGTCGCCTGCGGCGTCATCCTCTGGGAGGCCTGGCACCGGCTCTCCGCCCCGGCACCGGTCGCCAGCCGGACGATGATCGCCGTCGCCGGGATCGGCATCGTCATCAACACGCTCACCGCCCTGCTCTTCGCGAGCGGCCACCGCGACGCCAACGTCCGCGGCGCGTTCCTCCACATGGCGGCCGACGCTGCCGTCTCGGCGGGCGTCGTGGCGGCCGGGATCGCGATCCTGTCCACGGGGCTCGCCTGGATCGACCCGCTCGTGAGCATCGCGATCGCCCTCGTGATCATCGGCGGCACGTGGGACCTGTTCCGCGAGAGCGTCGATCTGGCCCTCGACGCCGTCCCGCGCGGCATCGACCCCCAGGCCGTGGCGGCCGGCCTCGCGAGCCTCGACGGCGTGACCCGCGTCCGCGACCTGCGGATCTGGGGCACGAGCACGTCGGAAACGTCGCTCACCGCTCACCTCGTCGTGCCCGACCCCTCGCGCCACCCGGCCACGCTCGCCGCCGCCCGCCGCCTCCTCCACGACCGCTTCCACATCGACCACACGACGCTCGAACTCGACGCCGCCGAGTGACGCACGCCGATGAGCGCAGACAGGAAGACGTCAACTCGCCCAAGCCGGCTCGGTGCTGGCCGTGCCCTCTCGCCGGACGTTCGCCTCGGCCCTCCCGGCCTCGGCTCTCTGCGTGTCCGCTGCGCTGCGCCATCCTGGCTGCGCTTGCTCCCACAGCCCGCTCCAGGGCAGCGGCCAGCCCCGAGCCTCCCGATGCGAACTTCACTCGATCCGGATCGCGCGAGTCAGCGTCCGCGGACGGCGAAGCGGGCGATGCCCGCGAGCATGTTCTTGAACACCAGCTCGTGGAGCGGCCAGATCGCGTACCAGTACGCGAGTCCGCCGAGGCCCTTCGGATCGAAGACGGCCGTCTGGTGGATCGTGACGTCGCCGTCGCGCGGCACCACCTCGAATTCGAGCCAACCGCGTCCCGGCATCTTCATCTCGGCGGCGAGCCGCAGCCGGCGCGGCGGATCGCAGAGCTCCACCCGCCAGCAGTCGAGCGTGTCTCCCGTGACGAGGCGGTCGGGGTCGCGGCGGCCGCGCGACATGCCGGGGCCGCCGATCGCCCGGTCGATCCAGCCCCGCAGCGTCCACAGCCAGTCGCACGCATACCAGCCATGCGGGCCGCCGATCCGCTCGATCGCCGCGAAGGCGCGGGAGGGTTCGACCGACACGACCGTGTGGCGATGATCGACGAGCCGCGTGCCCTCGGCACGGCCGCCGTAGCGATGCGGCAGATCCTCGACGTCGGCGAAGTCGGCCCACCGCTTGCCGGCGAACGCGGTGTCCTCCTGATGCATCGCCTCGGCCACCGCCTGCGACAAGCCGCGGGGCCGGACGGAAAACTCCCGGCGGGCGGCGTCGTTCGTGACGATCGTGGGGTTCTTGAGGCCGTCGATCAACTTGCGTCCCACCTTCGAGTATTCGGGGGTCACCAACTTGAGCCACAGGCTCGAGAGCCTGGGGGTCAGCACCGGCACCGGGATCATGAACCGCGTCAGGCCCCGCTGCCGGGCATACTCCCGCATGATAGCGCCGTACGACACTTTGTCCGGGCCGCCGATCTCGAAGATCCGCGGCCCCCCGGCCGGCAGTTCGGCGGCGGCCGCCAGGTAGGCCACGACGTCGGCGATCGCGATCGGCTGCGTGGGTGTGGCGAGCCAGGCCGGACAGATCATGACCGGCAATCGTTCCACGAGCGTGCGCACGAGGTCGAACGAGAAACTGCCCGCACCCACGACGATCGACGCGCGGAACTCCACGACGTCGAGGCCGGCCGAACGCAGGATCGCCCCCACCTCGTGGCGGCTGCGGAGGTGGGCCGAGAGCGCGTCGTCGTCGGCCCCGAGGCCGCCGAGATAGACGATCCGCTTCACGCCCGCGGCCGCGGCGGCCGCGGCAAATCGTTCCGCCGCCAGCCGGTCGGCACGCTCGAAATCGACGCCGCTCTCCATCGAGTGGACGAGCCAGTAGGCCGTGTCGATCCCGGCGCAGGCCCGGGCGAGGTCGGCGGTGTCGGAGGCGTCGCCCGCCATCACCTCCGTCGCCGGCCCGGTCCTGCCGGCGAGTTTGTGCGGCCGTCGTGCCAGGCACCGCACCGCGTGCCCGCGCCGCTCCAACTCCGGCAGGAGCACGCCACCGACATACCCCGTCGCGCCGGTGAGGAGGATGTGCATGCCGGAAGTCTACGGCGAATCGACCTCGAAAGCCCGGTCCATGAGCCGCGGATCACCGGTCTTGAGCCCGTAGAGAAACCACCGCACGCGCTGTTCGCTCGAGCCGTGCGTGAACGCGTCGGGCACGACGTAGCCCTGGGCCTGCCGCTGGATGCGGTCGTCGCCGATCGCCGCGGCGGCGTTCACGGCCTCGCGGATGTCGTCCTCGTCCACGGTGCCCGCGAACCGGGCGACGTGGTGGGCCCAGACACCCGCGAGAAAGTCGGCCTGCAGTTCCATGCGCACCGACAGCTTGTTGTAGTCGCGATCGGAGAGCCGCGGCCGCATCGACTGCACCTTGTTCGAGATGCCGAGCTGGTTCTGCACGTGGTGGCCGATCTCGTGGGCGATCACGTAGGCCTGGGCGAAGTCGCCGGGGGCGCCGAACCGTCGCTTGAGCTCGTCATAGAACGCGAGGTCGATGTACACCTTCCTGTCGAGCGGGCAGTAGAAGGGGCCGGCGGCGGCGCTCGCCATGCCGCAGGCGCTGCGCACCTGACCGGTGAACAACACCAGCGTCGGCGCCGTGTAGCGGCCGCCGAAGTTGGGGGGGAAGAGCCTGCTCCACACGTCCTCGTTGTCGGCGAGCACGACCCGCACGAACTGCGAGAGCTCGTCGTTGAGCGGCTTGCCCGGGGCCTGTTTCGGCGCGGGGCCGGCCATCTCGGGGGCCATCTTGGCCACCTGCATCGGGTCGACCCCCAGGAACATCAGGGCGATCATGAGGAGCAGCGTGAGCAGGCCGCCTCCCACGAACATGGGCGCGGCTCCCTGGCCGCGACGGTCCTCGACGTTCTCGCTCTGACGACGGCCTTCCCAGCGCATGCCCGGCAACCTCCCATGGAACGGTGATCGAACGACTCCGGCATCGTACCGCGAGCGTGCGGGGATTGCACCTGGACGAAGCTCCCTCCGTCCTACTCGGGCAGCGGGCGGCCCTTCGTCTCGGGCAGGAACGGCAGCACGGCGAGGCCGAGGAGGAACGCCGCGCACATCGCGATGCCGGCCGGCCGCATCGGCTCGCGCATCCACTCCGGGCTCTGGATGCCGGAGAACACGGTGCTCGAGAGCTGCCCGAGCAGGAACGGCCCGCTGGCGGCGACGAACCGGCCGACGTTGTAGCAGAAGCTGGTGCCGGTGCTCCGGAGCCGCGTGGGAAACAGTTCCGGGAAGTAGATCGCGTAGCCCGCGAACAGCGAGAGCTGGCAGAAACCCATGAGCGGCAGCATCCACCAGATGTCGCTGATGTCGTCGAGATAGCGGAACACCATCGCCGTCGAGAGGAGCGCGGCGGTGAAGGCGAGCGCGAAGAAGGGCTTGCGGCCGATCCGCTGGCAGATCCGGGCGGCGAGCATCATGCTCGTGAAGGCGCCGATCTGGATCATCATCATCGCCACGCCCGTCCAGATCGTGAGCCGGCCGGCCAGATCCTGCCCGGAGAGCCCCTGGGCCTTGAACGTCTTCTCGAACACGCTGCGCTGCAGGTCGATCGAGAAGAATCCGATGCCCCACAGGCCGATCACGCCGGAGCACGCGAGCAGCATCCCGAGGATCGCGTTCTTGCGCCAGCGCGGATCGGCGAACAGGGCGCCGTAGCCACCGAGCTTCTCGCCGGTCTGTGCGGCCCGGGCCTTCATCTCCTGCCACTTCTCCGGCTCCTTGAGCCCGGCCCGGATCACGAGGGCCAGCACCGCCGGCAGGGCTCCGATCACGAACTTCCACCGCCACGGCTCCCAGCCGTAGATCTTGCTGCCCATGTGGAGCTGCGCCTGGCCGAGCCCGATGCCGATGAGCGCCGCGGCGAAGTTCCCGACCGCCGAGAGCGCCTGCAGGAGGCCGAGCGCGTAGGGCCGGGCCCGGTCGGGCATCACCTCCGCGACGAGCGCCACGCCCACGGCGAACTCCCCGCCGACACCGAGCCCCGTGATGAACCGATAGAAGGCGAAATCCCAGAAGCCGTAGGAGAGCGCCGAGAGCCCGGTGCAGAGCGAGTAGATGACGATCGTGATCATCATCGTTTTCGCCCGGCCGAGCCGGTCGCCGATGACGCCGAAGATCAGTCCGCCCGTGGCCCATCCCAGCATGAAGATGCAGGTGGAGAGGCCGCCGTAGAAGTTCACCGCCTTGGGATCGATGCTGCCGTCAGCCGCCACCAGCAGCGACTCCATCGCCGGCTTGCGGGCCAGGTTGAACAGTTGTTGGTCGAGACAGTCGAACAGCCAGCCGAGGGCCGCCACGATGAGCACGAACCAGTGGTAGCGGGTCATGCCGCGATGCCAGGGGCCGTCCTGCGGGCCCGCAGCCGCGCTCCGCGATTCAAACCCGGCGAAATCAGCCATGCCACTCCTCCCCTCGTCCGAGTCCGGCCTCGATCCGCCGCATGTAGCCGATGCTTTCGCGGGCCAGCCGTTCGGGACCGGGAGCATAGTCGAAGACCTCGACGCTCACCCAGCCCGCGTAGTGCACCGCGGCGAGGGCGCGAAAAATCGGTGCGAAGTCCACCGCGCCGAACCCGGGGCCCTGGAGGTTGACGTCGTTGGCGTGGAAGTGCTCCAGGTGGGCAACGCTTGCCACGACGATCTCGGGGATCGGTGTCGGCTCGCTCGCCATCGCCTTGACGTCGAGGTGCAGTCGCACGTGCGGCGATCCGATCCGCTCGATGAGCCTGCACGTCTCCGCGGCGGTCGTGAGCACGTCGGTCTCGGATGGCGAGAGCGGCTCGATCGCCAGGACGGTGTCGGTGGCCTCGAGGACCGGCACGAGCCGGGTGAACACGTCGCGGAGGTGGTCGTTCGCCGCCTCTGCCGAGACTCCCGGCAGGAGGCTCCGCTGCTTCGGCGAGCCGAACACCAGCACCCGTCCGCCGAGATCCCGGCACAGGCGGGCGAGGTCGCCGAGATGCTCGACGGTCCGGTCCCGCACGCCACGGTCGGGGTGGGCCGCATGAAAGCCATCCGTCTTGGCCAGCAGCCAGTGCAGGCCGACGCACTCGAGCCCCGCGCGGGCGATCGAGCGCCGCAGGTCGCCGCGGGTCGCGGGCGACAGATCGCGGGCGAGCGCCGCGAGCGTGAACGGCGCGATCTCGACGCCTGCGTAGCCGCACTCGGCGGCGAAGTCGCAGGCCTTGGCGAGGGGCCATTCGCCGAACGTCTCGTTGCAGATCGCGTACCGCATCAGGCGACTTTCGCCGGTTTCCCCGTGCGCGCCGAGCGATAACAGGCCTCGATGATCGCCACGGCCTTCCGTCCCTCGCGGCCGTCGAGCGCCGGCTGACGGCCTGCCTTCAGGGCTGCGAGGAACGCCTCGAAATTGCGCGTGTGGCAGGCATAGTTGATCGCCATCGGATCGGCCGCGCCGCCGCTCGTGCCGCTGGTGCCGGCAAACCGGTCGCGAATGGCGGCATCGTCGGGGGCCTCGGAACGAAACCGCCAGGTCACGAGCTGCTCCTCGAGGATCTCCGCCGTGCCGTCGCGACCCCCGATCAGGAACCGGCGGAGCTGACCGGGAAACAGGCTCGTCGCGGCGAGCAACTGCCCGAGCCCGCCGTTCCTGAGCCGCAGGATCGCGACGCAGGTGTCCTCGACCTCGAGCCGATCCGCGTCGTGCGCCCGCACCGCCGTGAGGGCCTGCACGCTTTCGACCGGATTGTCCCCCGCGGCGATGCCCGGCATCGTGGCCCCGGCGATCCACTGGAGCGCGTCCACGCCGTGGATCGACTGGTTCATGAGCGCTCCGCCGCCGTCGAGCGCCTTCGTGCCCTGCCACCGGCCGGGACCGTAGTACGCGTCGTCGCGCCACCAGGGCACATAACTCGCCGCCACGGCGAGGCTCCCGAAACGGCCCGCCGAAGCCGCATCGTGCACCGCGGCCACGACGGGATTGAACCGCTGGGGGAAGATCGCGCCGAGCGTGACACCGGCCCGATCCACCGCCGCGAGCATCCGGTCGATCCGCCGCAGTGAGATCTCGAGCGGCTTCTCGCAGATCACGTGCACGCCCCGGCGGGCGGCGGCGGTCACCGCCTCGAGGTGCGCGCCGGACGGCGTGGCGACCGTCACGAAGTCGGGCTTCTCCCGGCGCAGCATCCGGGCTGTGTCCGCGTGCCACGAGCAGCCGAATTCGGTGGCGAAGGCCCGGCCCTTTTCCTCGGTGCGGCAGGTGGCGGCGACGAGTTCCACGCCGGGGATGTCGGCGAGCGCCCGCGCGTGCATCCGCGCGATCGCGCCGATTCCGATGATGGCCGCCCGCATGCCCGAGCTCCGATTGAAAGGTGTGTCGGAGCGAGAGCCTAACAGTTCATTTCCACATGTAAAAATGGTCGAAGAGCCGGTCGTAAAGCCGGTGGCACCAGGCGAACGGACCCTGGTGGGGGGTGCCTGTGCGCGGCTCGCAGGGACCGCGATAGATCGGCCCGGCCGTCGGGCAGCCGGCGACTCCGACGAGGTCATACGGCTCGGGCGGTTCGCTGGGATGGCAGGGGGGCGGCGGCACGCAGGGCGGCAGGGCGCGCGGCTCGCAGGGCTGATGCAGCGGCTCGACCGGGGCGTGCCAGTCGTATGGTGAGTCGCTCCGGTTCGGCAGGAGGGAGCCGATCCTGTTGCTCACGTCGATGCCGGTGGCATCCGGTTTCACGGCCGGCGTGCCCCGGAGCGGATCGGGCTGCACCTGCACTTTGGGCAGCATCTGGGCCTGGGACAGCGCGATCCGGACCGGTTGGCCAGGAGACACCGCCTCCCCCGCGGAGCCGACCCCTTCAGCGGCCGCGGCGAGCAGGCAGACGCACGCCGGACCGATCCAACGCGTGCCGAGTCCCCGAACGCGAGTGCTCAACGGTATCATGACGAGGTCCTCCCGCGTCCAGCATCGGCTGAGTGCACGGGGCCGCTGGAGCGGCAGCCTTCCGGGCTCCGGCCCCGGTGGCAAACGGCGCGAGCCTGGCGAAACAGGTCGTCGGTTCGTCCGGCCGGACGCCGGCAGGGTCCGCTCCGTCTCTCCGCCTTCCCGCCGTCATGCAAACCGCTGATTCCGCCCGCCTGATCGCGACGCTCGCGGACCGCGGGACGCAGCTCGCGCTGGTCGCGACCGGCGGAGGCTCGCGGGCGATTTCGCACCTCGTCGCCACGCCCGGCGCGAGCAGCGTCGTGGTCGAGGGACTCGTGCCGTACGCCAGGCAGGCGGTCGATCGTCTGCTCGGCGGGCCCCAGGAGTCCTACTGCTCCGACCGCGCCGCACGGCGACTGGCGATCGCCGCGTGGCAACGGGCCGTCGATGCCTGTGGCCGGCCGGCGGATGCGGTCGGGGCCGCGGTCGTGGCGAGCCTGAGGACCGTGCGTGCCAAACGCGGTCCGCATCGCGTCATCGTCGCGGTGCAGTCGCTCGCCGCGACCAGTGTCGCCACGCTCGAACTCGTCAAGGACGCGCGCAGCCGGGATGCGGAGGAGGATCTGGCCGCCCTGCTGCTCCTTCAGGAGATCGAGCGAACATCCGAGCCGGACGCGGACCCGCACGTGTCCTTCGGCCTGAGGCCCGATGAACGGGTGACCCGGCGGGTCTGTTCCGCCCCGCAGACCTGGCGCGACCTCCTCGCGGACACCTGCCGCCTGAGCGGCAGCGGCACGGCGACCGCGGTGCCCGCTCCCGGCCGACTGCTGTTTCCAGGCTCCTTCGACCCGCTCCACGACGGGCACCGCCAGATGGCTCGCATCGCCGAGGAAATCGCCGAGCAGCCCGTGGAGTTCGAATTGTCGATCGCCAACGTGGACAAGCCGCTTCTGGACTATTGCGAACTCGAGACGCGGCGCGCGCAGTTCGCCGGCGGCCCGCTCTGGATCACGCGGGCAGCGACGTTCGTGGAGAAGGTCGCCCTGTTTCCCCGAAGCACGTTCGTGCTCGGGGCCGACACCTACACCCGGCTCGCCGATCCGCGGTATTACGGTGGCTCTTCCGCGGCCGCCGCGGCCGCCCTGCGCGTTATCGCCGAGCAGGCCCGCGGGCTGATCGTGTTCGGCCGGGCGCGCGGCGGAGTGTTCGAGGATCCCGCCGCCCTCGACGTGCCGCAGCCGCTGCGGAACATCTCCTACTTCGTGTCGCAGCGCGAGTTTCGCCACGACATTTCCAGCACCGCCCTGCGCCGGGAGCGGCTCGCATGCGATCCGTCCTGACCATCGTCATCACGGTTGCCGGCGCCCTGCTGTCGGCCGCGCTGCCCGGTGCGGCGGCCGACGAGGCTGCCGGCCTCGGCGAGAAGCTCGCCCCGCACGTGGGCGAGCCCATCGACCTCGTGGAACTCGGCACCGGCAGGCGTTTCGTGCGCCCCACGCTCGAGGGCCTCATCGAGCGCAAGGGAGTTGTCACGGGACTCCGCATCCGGCCCGAGGGGGAGACACGGACGATGAGCATCCCGCTCGCCGGCATCGCCAGGATCGTCGCCGGCCGGGAGGCGCGGTACGAGAAGTCGACGTCCGGCGCCGGGGCCGCGCAGCAGCGCGGCCGGATGGCGCGCGAAGGACGCGACAGGCAGGTGCAGGCGTCGATGCAGCGGATGCGGGAACGGGGCGTCGAGCCGTGGCCCGCGCTCTCGGCCGCCGAGCACGCGGCCCAGGAGGCGGCGCTGGAGGCCTTGGTGGCCGACGCGAAAGCCGCGTTCCCCGCGCTCGAAACCGCCGAGACACACGAGTTTCTCGTGGCGACGGACATCCCCGCGGCCCAGATGGCACCGTACCTCGCGAACCTCGATGCGATGCACGACTTCCTCTGCGATCTGTATGGCATCCCGCGGGGCGAACCGGTGTGGCTGGGCAAGTGCCTCGTGGTCGCCTTCCTGCGCGAGGAGGATTTTCTCGCCTTCGAAACCCGATTCTTCGCCGGTGCGCCGCGGGGCGTTCACGGCCTGTGCCACCAGCGGGACGACGGCCGTGTCGTCATGGCATGCCACAGGGGCGACGACGCCTCGGCCTTCGCCCACATGCTCGTGCACGAGACCAGCCACGGGTTCAACCACCGCTGGATGTCACCGGTGCGGCTGCCGAACTGGCTCAACGAGGGGATCGCGGAGTGGGTGGGCACGCAGGTCGTTCCGACCTGTCGGCAGGTGCCGCTCAAGGAGGCCCATGCACTCGCGCTCATGAAGAGCCGCCGCACGCTGGGCGAGGGCTTCTTCGATCCGGCCCCCGACTTCCACATCCAGGCCGACCAGTACGGTGTGGCGTCGAGTCTCGTGACGTTTCTCGTCGCCCGGGACCGCAGGCAGTTCGCGGCCTTCGTCCGGGGGATCAAGGAGGGACTCGACGTGGAGGCGAGCCTGCGCGAGTCCTACCGGGCGTCGCTCGACGATCTCGTGAAGGCCTACGGCCGGGCGATCGGTGTGCCCGACCTGGCACGGTGACCGCTAGCGTTTGAGCCTGGCCGCCAGCCCCCTGCCGATCCGGTCGAGGGTCACGCTCCGGTCGTCCACGCCGATGTGGGCCCGGATCAGGCTCAGACCCGACCTGTCGGCGAGGGCCTTGGTGAGCGCCGCGTCGAACTCCCCCTCGGTCCGGACCTCGTAGCCGGTGCCGCCCCCGAGCACCTGCGGCAGGAGCTCGTAGCGCCACGGATTGATGTCGTTGAAGCTTCCCTCGTGAATCACCCGCTCGGTGCCGTATCCCTTGTTGTCGAGCACGATCACCACCACGGGCAGCCCCCGGCGCACGATCGTCGAGAGTTCCATTCCGGTCATCTGGAAGGCGCCGTCGCCGACGAGCACGATCACGCGATGCTCGGGCTCGGCCATCGACGCGCCGAGCCCGGCGGGGACGGCGAAGCCCATCGAGGTGTAGTAGGCCGGCGAAAGGAACTTGGTCTGACCGCGAATCACGAGCTCGCTCGACGCGAACAGGGAGTCGCCCACGTCGGCCACGACGATCGTCCGGTCGTCGAGCGACTCGTCGAGCCGGCGGACGAGTCGCGTGGTCG
>Ga0209189_1000313_pt1 | contig 41326 bp, 38 predicted proteins | sample C_130820_EF_Meta_FD_187308 | JGI IMG/M metagenome (GOLD analysis project Ga0209189, IMG submission 187308) | Freshwater microbial communities from Lake Croche, Canada to study carbon cycling - C_130820_EF_MetaG (SPAdes) (version 3) | ecosystem: Environmental > Aquatic > Freshwater > Lake...
AAGTCATATCCCTATGTGATGTTAACGGGTCATCAGTTTCCGAGATTGGCCTCATATCGTGGCAAGGTAGATAAGCGTAATCATTACTTTGGACCGTTCCCCAATAGTTGGGCGGTACGCAATAGCGTCCAGATTCTGCAAAAGGTATTTCGTCTAAGGACTTGTGAAGATTCGGTATTTAAGAACCGTAGTCGTCCGTGTCTCCTACATCAAATTCATCGCTGTAGCGCTCCTTGCGTTGGGCGTCTAAGCGCAGAGCAGTATGGACAAGACGTAGCTCAAGCTACGCGTTTCCTAGAGGGTGATCACAGTCGGGTGTTGTCTGAGCTTGAAAAAGAAATGCACAAGCATAGTGAGGCGATGGAGTTTGAGATGGCGGCGGTATTGCGCGATCGTATTGCGGATTTATCCAGTGTCCTACAGCAACAGTCAATGGATACAGTGGCAGAGGGTGAAGGCGACGTGGACATCATTGCGGTTGCGCAAATAGAGGGTATGGTTTGCGTCAACCTAGCAATGGTACGGGGCGGTCGTCACTTAGGGGATAGGGCTTATTTCCCTAAAGGATTGCGCACTACCTCTGGCGAGCTGCCACCCCCATCAGAAATATTGGAAGCCTTTATTGCTCAGCATTATTTAGAAGAGCATGCGGATGAAACTGCTGCTAACTTAATTCCACCGGTATTGGTTTTAAATCATGCTTTGCAGTCAGCTAGTGATGACCTGACTCAATTCAATGAATCTCCTCCTGAAGATTTGCACGAATTATTAAATGCACAAGCAGGCAGAAAAATTACTTTCTTGCATCAACCACAAGGTCAAAGACGCCATTGGCTTGCGATGGCTGAAGGTAATGCCAAGATTGCGCTCACTAAACGTTTGGTGGAGACTGGCGGACAGTTAGCGAGAGCGCGCGCATTAGCCGATGCGCTTAGTCTCGAGTTAGAAAGTCTTGAACAGTTACGAATCGAGTGTTTTGATATTAGTCATACTTCTGGTGAAGCTACACAAGCATCTTGTGTTGTGTACGCCAAGAATGCTATGCAGTCCAGCGAGTATCGACGCTTCAATATTAATGACATCACCCCCGGCGATGATTACGCAGCAATGCGTCAAGTGCTACACAGACGCTATGCTAATTTTCAGGAGCTTCCTGTAGAAAAAATTCCTCAAGTAATCTTGATTGATGGCGGTAAAGGTCAAGTTGAAATGGCAAGACAAGTTCTCTCTGAATTTGGTATGGATATTGGCTTGATTGTTGGTGTTGCTAAGGGTGAGGGTCGAAAAGTAGGTCTAGAGACCTTAATCTTTGCCGATGGACGCCCAGCATTGGGGTTGGGGATTGATAGTGCGGCGTTGTTGCTGGTAGCTCAAATCCGAGATGAAGCTCACCGTTTTGCAATTACGGGCATGCGGGCTAAGCGGGCTAAGGCAAGGACGATTTCTCGCTTAGAAGAAATTGAGGGAATTGGTGCTAAGCGTCGTCAAAAATTACTCGCTCGTTTTGGCGGTCTAAAAGGTGTTGCCAATGCCAGCATTGAAGAGATTGCTAGTGTAGAAGGCGTCTCCTTAACACTGGCTGAGCAGATATATCGTCAGCTTCACTAGAGTCCCTCTACTTGGTTTATGCTTAGCGAATGCCTTTCAATTTACCGATCGCCTTAACCTGGTTGCGTGTTGCAGCAATTCCGCTGTTGGTAGCAGTGTTTTACCTTCCAAACACTTGGCTTACCCCATTTGAGAAGAATCTCATCGCGGCAATTATCTTTATTTCTGCTGCCATTACCGATTGGTTGGATGGTTTTCTGGCGCGCCGCTTAAAACAAGAATCTGCATTTGGCCAGTTCTTGGATCCTGTCGCAGATAAACTGATTGTTGCTGCTGCATTGCTGGTTCTACTAAATATGGATCGCGTGCAAGTATGGGTTGCGTTGATCATTATTGGTAGGGAAATTACGATCTCTGCCCTTCGGGAATGGATGGCTTTATTGGGCGCTGGAAAAAGTGTGGCGGTTCATATGGTAGGCAAACTAAAAACGACTGCGCAACTGGTGGCCATTCCATTTTTGCTACTCAATGACACCTTATTTGGTTGGCTAAATTGCGCGCGCTTAGGTACTTGGTTAATTTGGGTTGCCTCATTTTTAACGCTTTGGTCAATGTTCTATTACATGAAAAAGGCATTGCCGCAGTTGGCTGGAAAAATTGACTAGGCATCATAAAGCCCAGCCAGTTAAGCTTTTATAGGTAATTGAATTCCCCTGAATTTTAGGTTTTACATGGAATAATGCTTTCTTGGCGATTGTTTGTTAAACTACTGCCCTGTTACGCGGGAATAGCTCAGCTGGTAGAGCGATACCTTGCCAAGGTATAGGTCGGGAGTTCGAACCTCCTTTCCCGCTCCAAGTTCGATGGGAAGCCCTCAAAAGCTTCCCATTTTTGATTCAACAGTATGGCGCGTTGGCCGAGTGGTTAGGCAGGAGCCTGCAAAGCTTCGTACGGGGGTTCGATTCCCTCACGCGCCTCCAGTAATTTGTCTTGACGAATGAGGTGCATCACCTAAAATGCTTTTAACTATCGTAAGTAAAAAGCATTCATTACACTAATCAAACAAAATACAAATGATCACACTACAAACCCTTAAAGTAAGCACTCTTGGATTATTTTTGGCAGCACTCCTGGGAGCGTGCGCCAGTTCAGGAGATTCTCCTACTGGTACGGCAGAGGAAATCCAGGAAGTTCAGGCTCAATTATTAGGTGATATGCCCTTACCGCAGGGAGCACGTCTTTCCGGTGGTGACTCCATCATTATTGGTCGCGGCAACGAATGGGTTGGCAGAGCCGTCGTCAATGCATTGCAAGGTGCAACGGATGTTTATGCCTTCTTCCAATCCGAATATCCAAAGGGTGGCTGGACAACAGTTACTGCTGTGAAAGCAAAAACGAGTATTTTGGTTTTCACAAAAGGCGACAGAACTGCTACTGTAGAGATTGTCGATGGTTCTCTCGGCGGTCCTAAGTCGGTCATTATTGTGACTTCATCACCTAAGAATGCAAACGTGGTGGCACCAACCCGTAAGTAAGTTAACCAGCAACTTAGTTATTGATGTAAACAAAAAAGGCCTCCAACAAGAGGCCTTTTGCTTGAGAGGTAATAGCTTAGAGCCCCTCAGCCCTGATCAAGCCAACGGCTTGTCCTTCAATAGCAAAGTTAGGTTGGCGATCATCTACCAAAATGTTTTTGAAGTCTGGATTTTCTGCTTGTAGTTCGATGACCATGCCGTTAGCAGTTTTCTTTTGTTGCCAACGCTTTACTGTCACTTCATCATCAAGGCGAGCAACTACGATGTCACCATTGCGAACTTCAGTGGTTTTTCTTACTGCCAAATAATCGCCATCCAAAATTCCAGCATCGCGCATGCTCATACCTTTTACTTTTAATAAGTAATCAGCACCTTTGCTAAATAAGCTTGGGTCAATCGGAACATGCTTCTCAATATGTTCTACGGCCATGATAGGTGAACCAGCAGCAACTCTTCCAATTAATGGCAGAGTAAGTTGTTGTAGTGCGCCAGAGGGTAAAGAGAGCTGACGATATTGATTGCTGTTGTGCGATTGATTAAATCGTTGCGGAATACGAATGCCGCGTGAAGTACCTGGTGTTAATTCGATATACCCTTTTTTTGCTAATGCACGCAGATGTTCTTCAGCTGCATTAGCGGATGCAAATCCCAGTTGCGTTGCGATCTCTGCGCGCGTGGGCGGCAGGCCGCTCTCATCAATGGCCTTAGTAATCAACTCCAAAATCTCATTCTGACGTGGAGTGAGCTTGGGGAGGGCAGTCAGCTCCTCCGGAAAATCAACTGTATTTATGTCCATACTGGGATTGTATACAGCAGTATTTGATAGATCAAGCTATTTAGGGGGGGGGATAATGAGGTATGAGTTCACAAGAAAATACCCCCGAAACTACACCCCATATTCTTGTCTTGGGTATGGGTGGCACGATTGCTGGTTTGGCCACAAGCCCTAAAGAAAATCCCATGCATTATGAAGCTGGCCAGGTTGAAATTGCCTCTTTGCTGACTCATATTGAGTCCGCTATCCCTGAGGGTATAAGTCTGGTTTCGAAGCAGGTCGCCAATATCAACAGTCGTAATCTGACTGAGCCCTTGTTAACGATATTGGGTGAAGCCGTGAGGGAGGCTCTTAATAGCGCCTTGGTTAAAGGGTTAGTGGTCACTCACGGAACTGACACAATTGAAGAGGCTGGCATCTTTTTACAGCTTACTTGTGGAAAATATGCTCAAAATTTAGGCAAAAGAGTGATCTTGACGGGTGCCATGTTGCCGTCTAATGCGCCCAAAGCTGATGGCCCATCCAACTTGTTGGATGCCCTTCGTTGGGCTTCTACCCCCATTGATAACTGCCCTGGAGGTATTTATGCCGTCATGGACGGCAGGGCTTGTTTGGCTATGGATTTAGCAAAAAGGCACGGTAGCGCACTCAATGCGCCCATTCAGGCGTCGCCCAGTAGTTCGGTTGGCTTGATCAATCCATCCTGGCTATCGGGCGTTAAGAGGTTGCAGGCTCTCTGGACGGAGGATTTGCCGATTCCCAAGGAGAATGACTGGCCTTGGGTAGAGATTTTGACGAGTCATGCGGGTGCTCGGTCAGAAACGATTACCCATTGGCTCAATTCCAAGGTAAAAGGTCTAGTCCTTGCTGGTTCTGGCATGGGTGGCTTTCATGATGCCTGGAAAGATGCCTTAGTTGCCGCAGTAAAACACGGTATTGCCTTGGTAAGAACCACCAGAACTGGGGCAGGGGAAACCTTGCCTGATCTCCCAGAAAAGGACCCTGCTGGATGTTTAGCCTCAGGTAGCCTTACCGCTCCCCGAGCCAGAATTGCACTCCAACTAGCACTTAATGCTGAAAAACAAGCCCTAGCAGCGGGTAAATCCCTGACTTGGCAGGATTTTTTTGCTAGAATAGCGGACTTGCCTGTAATTCGGTAAGCGCTGTAAAAGTGTTGTAAGTAATACCTACAATTTGTTACTACCTTGTCACACTGGCGCTGAGTTCACAACCATCAGAACTTAGCAAGACGCCCAGGTGACTTAATCCTTAAGGAGTGTTTGATGCGTCATTATGAAATCGTCTTTATCGTCCATCCGGACCAAAGCGAGCAAGTGCCAGCGATGATCGATCGTTACAAAGCTACATTAGCAGCTGCGGGCGGCAAAATTCATCGTATGGAAGACTGGGGTCGTCGTCAGATGGCTTACATGATCGACAAGCTTGCTAAAGCCCATTACGTTTGCATGAACATTGAGTGCGACCAGAAAACTCTGGAAGAGCTCGAGCATGCGTTCAAATTTAACGATGCTGTTTTGCGTCACCTGATCATCAAGACTAAGAAAGCTGAAACAGAGCCTTCCATCATGATGAAAGAAGTGCAACGTGAAGAAGCACGCAAATCAGCTCAATCCGACGCTCCAGTAGTAGCGGCTTAAGTTAGAAATTTGAAGAGGAATACACAGACTAGAAAACGTATCAGAGAAGCGGAGCGGCGTTGAATCATTTCACCCTCACTGCAATCTTGGTATCTAAAGACGCGATTCGATTTACACCAGCAGGAATACCAGTGATGCATTGCCAGCTAGAACATAGTGGCCAAGCAAACGAGGTAGGAGTAGCTAGGAAAATTCAGATGAACGTTGAAGCCATCACAATCGGTCCGATACAAAAAGACCTAGAGCGAATGGATTTAGGAACTGAGGCAGTGTTTGAGGGATTCTTAGCACCCAAGACTCTACGTAATCAAAGACTCGTTTTCCATATCACCCATATTCAATTGAAAAATTAAAGAGGAAATCATCATGGCGTTTGGAAAGAAACCCGATTTCAAAAAGAAACCAGCTCAGAACCCATTGTTCAAGCGTAAGCGTTATTGCCGTTTCACTGTTGCTGGCGTAGAACAGATTGATTACAAAGATGTAGATACATTGAAGGACTTCATTGGCGAAAATGCCAAGATTACTCCTGCTCGTTTGACAGGCACAAAAGCGAAATATCAGCGTCAGTTAGACACTGCTATCAAGCGTGCTCGTTACTTGGCTTTGTTGCCATTCTCCGATCAACATAAGAAATAATTAGGAGCCCTCAATGCAAATCATTCTTTTAGAAAAAGTAACAAATCTGGGCAACCTCGGCGACATCGTTCGCGTTAAAGACGGTTTCGCTCGTAACTTCTTAATTCCACAACGTAAAGCCCGTCGTGCGACTGAAGCAGCTATTGCTGACTTTGCAGTTCGTCGTGCTGAGTTGGAAAAATTGGCTGCTGAGAAATTAGCAGCAGCTGAAGCAGTTGGCATCAAACTCAAGGACTTAGTTCTTGAAATTGGTCAAAAAGCAGGTGTTGATGGCCGTTTGTTTGGTTCTGTAACCAACCATGACATCGCTGATGCTTTAAAAGCTAAAGGCTTCACAATTGAGAAGTCTTCAGTTCGCATGCCTACTGGCCCATTAAAAATGGTTGGTGATCACCCTGTAGCGGTTGCTGTGCATACCGACGTAGTTGCAGACATCACTATTCGTGTTGTTGGCGAGCAAGCTTAAGTTTTAGTACTGTAAATAAGCCACATGGCTGAATCCCGTACACGTTCCGTCACGCTGAATCCCGGCATGATGGGTTCTGGGGATGCAGTCGTGCAGGCTTTAAAAGTTCCGCCGCATTCTGTAGAAGCCGAGCAATCTTTGCTCGGCGGTCTACTGATCGATAACTCTTCTTGGGATAACCTAGGTGGAGTATTAAACGATAAAGATTTCTATCGCCCCGAACATGCTTTGATTTACAAGGCAATTGCACGTTTGGTTGGCGACAATCATCCCGCTGATGTCATTACTGTTCATGATGCAATTAAATCTGAGCAGGGTGGTGACTTAGTTGGTATTGATTACCTCAATTCCTTAGCGCAAAACACGCCTAGTGCAGCGAACATTAAAGGCTACGCTGATATTGTTCGTGATCGTAGTATTTTGCGTCGTCTGATTGAAGTGTCAGACAGTATTGTGAACTCGGCATTCGTGCCCGAAGGTCGTACTGTTAGAACCTTGTTGGATGAAGCCGAGTCACGCATTTTGCAGATTGGTGAAGAAGGTAGCCGTAAGGCTGACTATCTTGAGATTGAGCCTTTACTCAAAGCTGTGGTTGCTCGTATTGATGAGCTTTACAACCGCCAAGGCGGTAGCGATATCACTGGTATTGCTACTGGCTTCTTAGATTTAGATAAGCAAACTAGTGGCCTACAAAAAGGTGACTTGGTGATTGTTGCTGGTCGTCCTTCTATGGGTAAAGCACAACCCCTGGATGCAAAAGTAAAAACAGTTGACGGTTGGAAGTTGATGGGAGACCTGCGTTTCGGTGATCGTCTCGCTTCTGTGGATGGTCAGCATTCGATGGTTACTGGTATTTATCCGCAGGGTGCCAAGCAGATATACAAAGTGACTTTCTCTGATGGTCGTCAAGCCGAGTGTTGTGATGAGCATCTATGGCGTGTGATGTACCGAGATTGGGCTGAGCCACGCGTCATTAATACAGCGCGCCTCATGGAAATGCTCCAATGTGTGCGATATAAAAATAGATTGTGGATTGATCCGGTCTCAGGTGATTTTGGTCACTTAAATGCATTACCAATTCATCCGTGGGTTTTAGGTGCATTGCTAGGTGATGGAACTTTGGCTCTATATCATAAGAGTATTTCGTTCTCCACCAAATCCCCCGAGCTAGTAGAGCGTATAAATTTACTTGCGAACTATGAGATGGAGTTGGTTCATGCTAACGCTTATGACTGGAGAGTAGTCTCGAAAGAAAGAATTGCCGCTAATGGTCAAAGAGCGGCTGTAAAGACAAATTACTTTAGAGCTGCTTTAGGTGAATTGGGCGTTCTAGGTTGCAGAAGTTTTGATAAATATATACCTGCTACCTATCTTGAGGCTAATAAGACTTCCCGTCTCGCGTTGTTCCAGGGGCTAATGGACACCGATGGCTGGATCGAGAAGTGGGGCTCTATTCGTTATTGCACTGCTAGTAAACAGTTGGCAGAGGATGTTGCTGCTTTAGCGAGATCATTGGGAGGCTTTTGCTCAATAGTGCTCAAGCAGACTAGTTACACCTATAAGGGTGAGAAGAAGCAGGGTCGCCTTTCTTATGTTTTAAATATGAGCTTTGGCCCTGGTTTTCAGGCTTTTACTTTGCCTGAAAAGAAGGAAAGATTGAGGGCAAGCTGGGATCGTCAGTGCAGGCTTTCATTTATAAGCATTGAACCTTCCAGAATGTCCGAGGCGCAATGTATTTCAGTGAGTCATCCTCAAAGAACTTATGTAACAAATGACTATGTTGTTACCCACAACACGGCATTTGCGCTAAATATTGCTGAGAACGTTGCATTAGCTGAAGGTTTGCCTGTTGTTGTGTTCTCCATGGAGATGTCAGGCGAGCAGCTGGCATCTCGTTTATTGGGTTCGGTAGGGCGCGTTGACCAAAGCCGTATGCGCACCGGTAAATTGCAGGACGATGAGTGGCCAAGAGTTACTGACGCCATTGCCCGTCTAAGCAATACCCAAATTTTGATCGATGAGACCGGCTCTTTATCCAGCCTAGAGTTGCGCGCACGAGCACGTCGTATCGCTAGAAACTTTGGCGGCACACTTGGCTTGGTAGTGATTGACTATTTACAGTTGATGAGTGGTTCCGGTTCTGAAAACCGTGCAACCGAGATTTCTGAAATCTCTCGCTCTCTCAAATCTCTTGCAAAAGAATTGCAGTGCCCAGTAGTAGCGCTTTCACAGTTAAATCGTGGTCTAGAACAGCGTCCTAATAAACGTCCAATCATGTCTGACTTGCGTGAATCTGGTGCAATTGAACAAGATGCTGACTTAATTATGTTCATCTATCGTGATGAGGTGTATCACCCAGATACCACTACCGATAAAGGGGTGGCGGAGATCATCATTGGTAAGCAGCGTAACGGTCCAATTGGTACAGTGCGCTTAAGCTGGCAAGGTCCGTATACCAAGTTCGATAACTTAGCGATGGGATCCGTTGCTTACTCATCAGGTGGATATGAGCCCTTCTAAGCAAAGAAGAATACAAAAAATAAACTGAAACATAAATAGATAAAGAAAAAGCCTCACAGTGTGAGGCTTTTTTAATGCAGAAAATAAATGAGATTAACTAGGTAATCTTATTTACCGCCTTCACATTTCTTGATTGAAGCCGTCTTTGCAGCGCCATAGAGTGGTTTGCCATCTTTGCTTACTGCCTTAGCTTCACAGTCATTTGGCTTTGCATCACCCATACATTTTTTAATAGAGGCATCTTTAGCTGCGCCATAGAGCGGCTTGCCATCTTTGCTGACAGCTTTAGCCTCGCAAGCTGCTTGGTCAGCAAAAGCATAGGTTGGAAGTGCAAAACTCAGTGCAATACTTAAAGCAATAATAATTTTCTTCATACTCATTCTCCTGATTAATTGGATGAACTGCTGCTGCAAAAACGCCGTACAAGGAAATACTTAACTAATGTAATGGACTTAATTTTGTTTGACAATCATATTTTGTGAGGCCATTGGGGCTGGGTACCCTGCTTCGGTAAATGTTTTTGCCATCACACGATTTGCCTCGAAATATACAGACCAATAATCCGCATTATTGCAATAGGGCCTAACTGCTAAAACAGGTCCAACGAGATTAAATTCCAAAATATTGATCTCGATTGGAGGCTCTCTTAAAACTTTGGGAATTTCTGAAAGTTTTACTTGTAGCAATCGGATCGCTTCCTCAGGGTTGGTGGCACTAGAGATCTGATATTTAAGATCAACACGCCGATACTCGGAGCTACTAAAGTTTTGAATGTTGTCGCTCAAAATTTTATTATTGCCAATGATGGTCACTACATGATCAGAGGTACTGATGGTTGATGAAAATATACCAATCTCTTTAACAGTTCCTGTTGTGCCGCTTGCGGTGATGACATCGCCCACCTTGAATGGGCGCAATACAATCAAAAAGACACCGGCCGCAAAATTAGACAACAAGCCTGCCCAAGCAGCACCAATAGCAATGCCCGCAGTTGCTAAGAGTGCAGCAAAACTGGTTGTTTGAATACCAAAGTAACCCAAGATTCCAATAACCAAAAGCACATTTAAGGTAATCGACACAATCGAGTGAACATAGCGCAATAGGGTTGGATCAAACTGTTGCTTTTCGAGGGCAACGCGAATGAGCTTTTGAGAAACGCCAATGAGCCATCGCCCAATTACCCAAAGGGCGATTGCCGCCAAAATCTTGAGTCCAATATCGGTAGCTGCGGTTACCAATATTTCTTGAATGCGGTCTAAATCGATGTCTTTCATCACTCTTCCTAAATCTTGATAAGTATCTAACTAATTCATCCGGGTATTATTTCTGATAGTTAAATGAGTAGATATTGACCCTAAAGCTAATAGTTTGTGGTTATGTATTCTAAGGGGCTGGCCGTAGTGTGTCTTTTTAGGATTATTGCGTTACTAAGCGACGCGCCTCAGTAAACTTAGCCGCCCAATAGGGTGAGGTGATGTAGTCGAGGCGCACGGTACCACCTGCGCTAGGAGCGTGTACAAATCTACCTTGGCCCACATAGATTCCGGCATGGGAATATTTTTCACCGGTAGTATTAAAGAATACGAGGTCCCCTGGGGCCGGTGGCTGACCTTCAATACTTCTACCCTTTGTACTCATTAGTTGAATAGTGCGCGGTAGCTTTACTCCAGCTGCTTTGTTGTAGACGTACACAATCAGTCCACTGCAATCAAAACCGCCTTTGGGAGTATTGCCACCAAATCGGTAGGGTACATCAACCAGACCTACTGCAGCAATGGAGATATCTTCAGTGCCAACGCTCGTGTCTTGAGTAAATTGAGAAACTCTTGAGGAGCTGAGTTTGCTGCTGGAACTCTGCTTGCTGCTAAAAATACTACATCCGCTAAGGATGAGTAATCCATAAATAAAAATGCCGCACCCCAGGAGAGTGCGGCATGAGGAGGGTTGCTTAGAGTGCGTCGGCTGCATGATCTGCAAGACGTGAGCGCTCACCGCGAGCCAAAGTCACATGACCACCATGACGCCAACCCTTGAAGCGATCAACTACGTAAGTTAAGCCAGAAGAACCTTCTGTTAAATAAGGAGTATCAATTTGGGCAATATTACCTAAGCAAATAATTTTGGTTCCAGGACCTGCACGGGTAACCAAAGTTTTCATTTGTTTTGGAGTAAGGTTTTGCGCTTCATCGATGATGACAAACTTACTCACAAAAGTTCTGCCACGCATGAAGTTCATACTCTTGACTTTAATTCGTGAGCGAATCAATTCTTGAGTTGCAGCACGCCCCCATTCGCCGGCACCGCCATCCTCGTTGCGCTGTAACACCTCAAGGTTATCGTCAAATGCACCCATCCAAGGCTGCATTTTTTCTTCTTCGGTACCCGGTAAGAAGCCAATATCTTCGCCAACTGGCACGGTTGCACGGGTAATGATGATCTCGTTATAGCGCTTGCTATCCAATACCTGCTCAAGGCCGGCTGCCAGAGCCAATAGGGTTTTACCGGTACCCGCTTGTCCAAGAAGTGTTACAAAATCCACATCTGGGTTCATGAGTAGATTCATGGCGAAGTTCTGTTCGCGGTTGCGTGCAGTGACACTCCAGACATTATTCTTCTGATGGGAGAAGTCTCTGAGTGTTTGCAGGAGAGCAGTCTTGCCATTAATTTCTCGCACTTGTGCGTAGAAGGGGGTTGATCCGTCAGGATTCTCTTGATAGACAAACTGATTTACCAGCATACTTGGTACGGATGGTCCAGTGACTCGATAGAACATGGTGCCAGACTTAGAGTCTGACCAGCTTTCCATATCCTTACCATGCTTAGGCCAAAAATCTGCGGGTAATGACATAACGCCGGCATACATCAAGTCACGGTCTTCTAATACTTGGTCATTGAAATAATCTTCAGCAGGTAATCCAAGCGCACGCGCTTTAATCCGCATATTGATATCTTTCGATACCAACACTACTTCTTGACCTTTACGAGTTTTTTGAAGCTCACTGACGACTGCCAAAATCATGTTGTCGCCCTTGCCTTCGGGCAAGCCTTCAGGCAATGCTTGAGTGGAGAATTTAGTTTGGAAGAAGAGGCGGCCAGTCACATCCTGATTGCCTAACTTGTTCAGGGGAATGCCGTCATCTAAGGTGCCGCTAGTACCAGCAATTAGCTGGTCTAGTGATCTGCTGACGGTGCGGGCATTACGTGCTACCTCAGTCATGCCTTTCTTGTGGTTGTCCAACTCTTCTAGAGTGGTCATGGGCAGGTATAGATCATGTTCAGAGAAGCGGAACAAGGAGCTTGGATCATGCATCAATACGTTTGTATCAAGAACAAATAAGCTAGGAGGGCCAGTACGAACCATTCGTTTAGGTTTTGCTGGTGTAGGCGCTTTGCTTTCGTTGCGTTCATTGCGCTGATGATGAGCAGGATGGTGATCCGCTTTAATCTTTTCAAGGGCCACTTCGGCCGCCGATAAATCTTCTTCAGCATCATTGGTCCAATCAATAGCTTCCACTACCACTGGTTTTGCTGGTGCAGGACGATTCTTTAAGTCGGGTGTATCTTTGCGACTCAGTTTCACTTGATCAGCAATTTGAGTGGGGATTGGGGGCAATGGCATGGACTCTCCTAAAAGAAAAAACCGTCAAGCGGAGTGCGTTGACGGTTTATTACGAAACTGGTTGCTTTGACGGTTGAAAAACGGAGGGGGTTGCTCCCCGCACCTGATCTGAGATATTCAGGCTTCTGGTTCAAACGGATTGTCTGACTTTCCCGTCGTTTACGGCGCATAAGAATCACTTTACCCCAAAATTTGGGGTTTGCAAGCACCTCAGAACAAATTGTTGTAAAAATTATTTAGTAGCTTGAGCTGCTTGTAACACTTCTGTCACATGGCCCGGAACCTTAAGGCCACGCCACTCTTTTACTAGATTGCCAGAGGAGTCAAATAAGAAGGTGCTACGCTCTACGCCGCGGACTTGCTTACCATACATATTCTTCATCTTCATAACGCCAAACATTTGGCAAAGATTTTCTTCGGTATCAGCAACCAACTCAAAAGGAAGCTCTAATTTGCTGCGGAAGTTTTCGTGTGACTTGAGGCTATCTCGTGAAACTCCCACCACCAAAGTATTGGCTTTGGTAAATGCTTCAATGTTATCTCTGAACTCACCAGACTCGGCAGTACAACCTGGAGTCATATCTTTAGGATAAAAATAGAGAACCAGTTTTTTGCCTTTTGCAGACTCAGGTGAGAACATTAATCCAGAGGTTGCTGGAATCTCGCACTGTGGTAGGGGTTGACCGATGGCTACTGTCATGATGATCCTTCGTTGGTTAGTTTTCTCTAGGTCTTACTAAAGTAACTGGTTATTTTGAATAATTAAATCACCACTACGATTGGGAATTTCACCCCAAGTCAGTGGCATTACCGCTATTTTATCGAGTTGCTTAGTGGCTTCCCAAGATTTGTGAAGTTCGCCCATGGTGACCAGGTCGTGACCTTGATTTAGCCATCCCGCAAGCAATTGCTCAAAAGCGGGCAGCAGCTTTTGACCCTCTAGCTCAGCATGCAGGGTGAAGACTTGGTCGTTTGGATTGCTTTGAGTAATCTCCAGTAACTTTTTGACTGCACCAAATTCATCGGCACCATCGATGCCAATAAGCTCATCAAAAGTGGGGAGCGTTGTTGGGTATTGCACGTGTTTCGCTTTGCCTGATGGTAGGGCGAGGCGATAGGGCATGAGATTAGGCTCAGATCTACCATCGGAAGAGTAAGTAATACCCCATTGATCAAGTTGCTCAAAAGCAGCCTCGTTCATTTGCCAACCAGCAGCGCCATAAGTGATTGGTGGATGCCCAAAGATTTCTACAAAGCGATCCCAGCTTTTTTGCATCATTGCTTTCGTCCATGACGCATCTTGATTACGCACCGCATCTTGCCAGGCAACGTGATCCCAAGTATGAATACCTGTCTCATGACCCGCTTTATCAATAGCGCGCATTTCTGCAGCAGCTTTTTTGCCGATATCGGGACCAGGAATGAGTACGCCGTAGAGTAGGGTCTTAATACCGTAGTGCTCGACGACAGAGGTGCGGCTCACCTTCTTTAGAAAGCCTGGTCGAAAGACGCGTTTTAAAGCCCAGCCAGTATGGTCGGGCCCAAGACTAAATAGGAAGGTAGCTTTTAAACCAAAGCGCTCAAGAGTCCGAGCAAGATTGGGTACACCTTCTTTGGTGCCACGTAAGGTATCAACGTCAACCTTGAGAGCAATCTTAGCCATGAGCCCTTGAATTTACTTTCGTTTACTCTTTGTCAACCAAGCTGCGCGCTTTTTCTACATCTTCACGATAGGCCTCAAAAATATTCTTGAGTGCATCGGACATCGTAGTAGTTGGTTTCCAACCTAGTTCGCTCATGGTGTTGTCAATTGCAGGCACACGATTTTGAACATCTTGGTAACCTTCCCCGTAGTAAGCGCCAGAGGTGGTTTCAACGATCTTTACTTCATTGGCGGTCTTGGCGTACTCAGGAATACTGCGCGCGATTTCTAACATCTGGTTGGCGAGTTCTCGAATGGAGTGGTTGTTTTTTGGATTACCAATGTTATAGATCTTGCCATTAGCAACACCATCTTGATTATCGATAATGCGCATCAAAGCATCGATGCCATCGTCAACATAGGTAAAGGCACGCTTCTGGGCGCCACCGTCGACGACGTTGATTGGCTCACCGCGTACGATGTGACCTAAGAACTGAGTCACCACACGGGATGAGCCTTCTTTTGGTGTGTAGATGCTATCTAAGCCAGGACCAATCCAGTTAAATGGGCGGAAGAGCGTGAAGCGTAAGCCTTCCATGCCGTAACCCCAAATCACACGGTCCATCAACTGCTTAGAGCAGGCGTAGATCCAACGTGGTTTATTGATGGGACCATAAACCATATTGGATTTAGCGGGATCAAATTCACCATCTTCACACATTCCATACACTTCAGATGTTGATGGAAATACTAAATGTTTTTTGTATTTCACTGCAGAGCGCACGATTGGTAGATTAGCTTCAAAGTCGAGCTCAAATACTTTGAGTGGTTGCTGTACATACGTTGCTGGCGTTGCAATGGCAACTAAAGGCAGAATAACGTCGCACTTACGAATGTGATATTCAACCCACTCTTTGTTGATAGTGATATCACCTTCAAAGAAGTGCATGCGGGGGTGACCAATTAAGTCACCCAGACGATCGTTTTGCATGTCCATGCCATACACATGCCAATCAGTTGTCTCCAGAATGCGCTTGGAAAGGTGGTGACCAATAAAGCCGTTAACACCAAGAATGAGTACTTTTTTCATCTTTACTGCCTCGTTTTAATCTAATAAGTGTTGCTACTCAGTTACTGCTTAGTTGCTTGCTGGAAACCAGTCCAATACTTCAACTACTTGATGGTCGCCACAAATGCCGAATACCCGATTATCAACCACTTGGATGCCGCAAACCCCAAGATCCAGATTGGCTGGAAACGGCCCTTTAAGGGTGGTGCGGGCCACAATCATGGTTTTACCGTTATGGTCCGTAAAGGCACCGGGATAAGGGGGTGCAACCGCCCTAACCAGGTCATGAACCTGTTTGGCTGTCTGATTCCAGTAAATTTGCCCGTCAGCGGGCTTGCGACCGCCAAAATAGCTGCCTTTTTGGAGCTCATTAGGCTTCCTGGGGACTATTCCCCTCAAAAGGCTAGGTAATGCCGACTCGATCACGCTTACCGCCGCCCGACTTACTTTGCTAAATACGTCGGTAGCTGTTTCATCTGGCCCAATGCTTACTGCAGCTTGACCAACAATATCGCCTGCATCTGGTTTTGCTTCCATGATGTGCAAACTTGCGCCTGTTTCAGTTTCACCATGCAAGATAGCCCAATTCACTGGAGCGCGACCGCGATACTTTGGTAGTAGTGAGCCATGCATATTGAGCGCAGCAATTTTCGCGCAGGCCAAAATCTGCTCTGGAATCATGAAGCGATAGTAGAAAGAAAAAATGTAATCAGGCGCGATTTTCTGAAGCTTCGGGATTAAATTGACCAACCCATTTACATCTGGAGTGATGTAAGGAATATTTTTTTCTTGACAGAGTTTTGCCACACTCCCAAACCAAACATTCTCGTTGGGATCATCTGCATGAGTGATGACCATATCAATCTGAATGCCCGCACTGACAAGTGCTTTGAGGCAATTAACGCCTACATCGTGATAGGCAAAGACAACTGCGTGCAATTATTTTTTCTCTAAAATAGTTTGCACAACATAGCGTGGGCGCTTGCGAATCTGCTGATAGATGCGACCAATATATTCGCCTAAAAGACCGAGCCCAAAGAGCATTACGCCAATGAGGAAGAAGGTCAGGGCGAAGAGAGTGAATACACCCTCTACCTCAGCGCCTAGAAGAAAGCGGCGAACTAATAGATAAGCAAACAAGCTACCTGCCGCTAAGGATAGGAGCATCCCTAAGATTGAAAAGATCTGCAGCGGCATGACTGAGAAGCCAGTGACTAAGTCAAAATTCAAACGGATGAGTTGGTACAGGCTGTATTTAGATTCACCAGCAAAGCGTTCTTCGTGTTTGACAGAAATTTCTACCGGGTTTGCAGAAAATGTATAAGCCAGCGCTGGGATGAATGTATTGCTCTCATCGCATTGACGGACTAAGTCAACAATGCGGCGACTATAGCCGCGCAACATGCAGCCCTGATCGGTCATTGTGATGCGTGTAATGTTTTCACGTAAACGATTCATGACGCGTGAAGCAAATTTTCTAAAAAAACTATCCTGACGGTTAGCGCGAATGGTGCCAACATAATCATGACCTTTTAAAAGTTGCTCAGTCAAGGCATCAATTTCCTCGGGAGGATTTTGTAGATCTGCATCCAAAGTAATGATGTGTTCGCCTTTGGCGTATTCAAAGCCAGCCATGATGGCCATATGTTGACCAAAGTTACTATGAAATAAAACGGCGCGCGTCACATCAGGGCGCAACTCCACTTGCTTAGAAAGGATACCGGCCGAACGATCTTTGCTGCCGTCATTCACAAAAACGATTTCATAAGTGATCGTTCTTTTGGTGGCAAGAGCATCTAATGCCGGATAGAGCCGATCAAATAGGGCCTGAAGACCATCTTCCTCGTTGTAAACAGGAATAACAATACTAAGTGTTGGGTTGGCAACTAAATTTGCAGTCATACTGCAATTTTGCCTGATTCTGACGCTTTAACCTAAGAACGCTAGTTTTTACGGTATTTCAGCAATATTCCGGCCAATCCCCTGGCGATACGGCCAATGTTCTCATCCGCCATTGCAGGGAATAAAGGGAGGGTCAGGATGGATTTGCCAATGCGTTCTGCAATGGGCGTGTCTGAAGTTTTATAGCCTCGGTTTTTGTAGAGCGTAAAGCCAGTAATCGCAGGGTAATGAACGCCAGTACCGATGCCTAAATCTTTTAATTCGGCCATTACTTGGGCGCGATCTGTATTGAGTTGGTCTAAGGGCAAGACAACTTGGAACATGTGCCAGTTGCTATCGGTGAAGTTTTCTACGGGAAGCTCTAACTTCAAACTCTCCAATCCAGCGGATTTCAATTCAGCACGAATGAGGTCAAAGTATTGACGTGCGAGTGCTGTACGACGAGTTTGATATGAGGGGAGTTGCTTGAGTTGCTCAAGACCGATTACCGCATTCACATCGGTCAAATTATCCTTGCCGCCCAATACATCAACATCCATGCCGTCCATACCTTGACGAGTTAATCCTTGGAGACGGAACTTCTCAGCAAGCTTTGCTTCATCCAGATTATTAAGAACAAGACAGCCGCCCTCAACCGTCGTGAGGTTCTTATTAGCCTGAAAGCTAAAGCTGACTAGGTCACCAAAACTACCAATCTTCTTGCCTTGCCATTGAGATCCAAAGGCTTGCGCAGCATCTTCAATGACGCGAAGCTTGTATTGATTGGCTAATGCATAAAGCTGATCCATATCAACTGGTAAACCCGCCAAATAGACTGGCATGATGGCGCGCGTCTTTGGTGTTATCACTGCAGCTATTTTATGGAGATCAATATTACGAGTAATTGGATCAACGTCTACAAAGACCGGCTTTGCACCCACGCTCAAGATGACGTTGGAGGTTGCTACCCAAGAAATCGGAGTAGTAATTACTTCGTCGCCATCGCCAATACCTGCAACTTGCAAAGCAATCTTCATTGTTGCTGTGCCATTCGCAAAACAACGTACTGGACGATCGCCAAAGTACTTGCTTAAAGTAGATTCAAACTCTGCCAACTTAGGGCCTGATGTCACCCAACCTGAGCGCAACACTTCCGAAACGGCATCAATCGTTTCTTGATTGAAGCTGGGGCGTGTAAACGGGATAAATTCAGGAGTGGAGTTTGACATGGTGTCTTATATTACTTCACTGAGTTACTGCATTACGTTCGATGTATCTGGGTGCTTTACGATGACCCTGCGAGAGTCGCGATCAACTTCCTGCATTGGAAAATTTTGAGCCTTGAGAGCATCAAACTGCTCGGGAACCATGATTGCGTAGGCGGTTTGATCTTCTTGCCAGCGGGTAATAAACGCATCTAAAGTTGGCATCCATAACTCTGGCTGCTGATTAACACCAAATTCTAGCTCGTCGGGGGATTCCACCATGATCATCGTTCTCCCTAGATAGAAGGGCACGGTGTGATCCAAAAGACGGACTGAATAGAAGTTCACCTTTTCAGGAATAGAACCTTTTACTCGTTCTACTAGGTCGATGCCGGAAACTGCACGACCTAAAGTTTCATGACCTGTGCCGGCAATGATGGCGCATAGAAAAAACCCACAAGCAAAACTCACGATACTTTGCATGCCATTACGTTTACATTGCCATGCAGCGTAGGTGCTAAAACTCACCAGCGCCACCAATGCAGCTATGACCCAATAAGTGTATTGCGCATAGGCTTCAATCTCATCGGGTCTGGCTTGCTTGCCAATGGCATCCAAAAAGAAAAATCCAATACAACCGAGAATGGCAAACCCAATTGTCTGTAGTTTCCACGGTAAAACCATGGTGTTGGTATGTCCAAGCAAACGATCCAAGCGATTACCAATAAGCAATGCAAGCGCAGGAAATATAGGGATGATGTAGCCCGGTAACTTCGAGCGAGAGACGCTAAAGAAAGCAAAGATCACCACAAACCAGCACACTAATAACCAGCCAGCAGAGAACTCGCGGCGGCGCTCGCTCCAGGCTTGGGCAATGGCTCCGGGGATCTGAAACACCCACGGAATGATGCCAATCAGCAGTAGTGGAATAAAGTAATAAATGGGACCTGTTCTGCTGTGTGCGTCTTGGGTAAAGCGCTGTAGATGCTCATGAATAAAAAAGAATTCTAGAAATTCAGGATTGCGTTGAGCAACCAATACAAACCAAGGTGCAGTGATTACCAAGAACAAAATAGTTCCGCTAAACAAGCGTAAGCGAGTCCAGATTTTCCAGTCCCAAGTGCTAATGGAATAGGCAATGAACACCATGGCAGGAATCGCTGCGCCAATGACACCTTTTGACAAGGTGGCAAGTGCCATGAACGCCCAGCAAATCCACATCCAATTACGACAACTATTTTTATTGTGGGAAGTTTGTGCAATTAATAGGCTGCATAAAGCTGCAACTAAAAATGCAGATAAACCCATATCTAGTGAGTTGAAGTGACCGCTAATAACCCACATAGGACTGGATGCAAGAACAACTGCTGCTAGCCATCCCGCTCTAGCATTAAAGATTCGTGCACCAGTAAAGCCAATGAAAAGAATCGTTAGAAATCCAGTGAGTGCTGTCCACAGACGCGCTTGCCAATCACCAATACCGAATACCTGAAATGCAGCTGCAGTAGCCCATGCTTGCAATGGTGGCTTTTCAAAATATTTGTAGCCGTTGTAACGCGGCGTGATCCAGTCGCCCGTAACCAGCATTTCGCGGGCGATTTCAGCGTAACGTCCTTCATCAGACGGAATGAGGTGGCGGTAATTGAGGGTGCCAAACCAAAGCAAGCCGTAAATAATGACCAGCAGCAAAATCTTCGCTGGATGGAGGGCGGAGGACTGTCGGATTTGGCCAAATTGCATTAAACCGGCTCCATAATCAGCGCCAGTAAGACTTGGCGCCCTTCACCAACCAGGATGTTGTATGTTCTACAGGCGGCCTGGGAATTCATGATTTCAAAGCCAATTTTGGCCTGCACCAGGGCCTTGAGGAGTTCCGGCTTGGGAAAGCGCTGGCGACTACCAGTCCCAATGAGGACTAATTCTGGTTTTAAATCAACCATTTGCGAGAAATGGCTGGCCTCTAGGCTGTCGAATGATTGGGCTGACCAATTGGAGATGGCGCCGTCCGAACTTAGCAGGACCGCATTGGCGTAGAGGATCTTATTGATTTCTACGTAGCCATCGCCGTAGCCAGTGATCGTATTCGCTCCGGAGTGGGGGTCAGATTGAAGCTTCAAGTGGACTCTCTGTCATAATTATGTGGATTATAGCTAGCTGTTTTTTCTCATATTTCAAGAACTTACCCTTAAATTTATTGTGAAACCAATCCTAAAGTCCCAAAAGCTCAATAACGTCTGTTACGACATACGTGGGCCGGTGCTCGAGCTTGCTCAGCGCATGGAGGAAGAGGGTCACAAAATCATCAAATTAAACATCGGAAACGTAGGGGTTTTTGGTTTCGATCCGCCTGAAGAGATTCAGTTGGACATGATTCGCAATTTAAGTAATGCCTCCGCTTATTCAGACTCCAAGGGCATCTTTGCTGCTCGTAAAGCCATCATGCAGTATTGCCAAGAAAAAGGCATTCAAGGCGTCAATTTGGATGATGTCTATACCGGCAATGGTGTTTCTGAGCTCATCGTACTTTCGATGAACGCGCTGTTGAATGATGGCGATGAAGTTTTGGTGCCAATGCCGGATTACCCACTGTGGACTGCGGCTGTGAGTTTGTCGAGCGGTACCCCTGTTCATTATCTCTGTGATGAATCCAAAGATTGGGCTCCAGACTTAAACGATCTACGTAAAAAAATTACCCCTCGAACTAAAGCGATTGTGGTGATTAATCCCAACAATCCAACAGGCGCCATTTATTCAAAAGAAGTATTGCTGGAGTTAATACAAATTGCTCGTGAGCATGGTTTGATTTTGTTTGCCGATGAGATCTACGACAAGATGTTGTATGACGGTGAGAAGCATATTTCTCTAGCATCCTTATCGACTGATGTAGTCACCATTACCTTTAATGGCCTATCTAAGAACTACCGTTCATGCGGTTACCGTGCAGGCTGGATGGTGGTCTCCGGCGATAAAGAAATGGTACGCGACTACATTGAAGGCCTCAATATGTTGGCTTCGATGCGTCTGTGTGCGAACGTGCCAGGTCAGTATGCAATTCAAACTGCATTAGGCGGTTATCAAAGTATTAATGATTTAGTAAATGAGGGCGGTCGTCTTGCAAGGCAGCGCGACCTTGCTTGGAAATTGATTACGGATATTCCGGGTGTCACCTGTGTGAAGCCAAAGTCAGCTTTATATTTATTCCCAAGATTAGATCCAGAGGTTTATCCCATTGCCGATGATCAGCGATTTATTGCCGATCTCTTAAAAGAAGAAAAAGTATTATTAGTGCAAGGTTCTGGTTTCAACTGGGGTAAACCTGATCATTTCCGTGTAGTGTTCTTGCCTCATGAAGATGTTCTCAAGGAAGCTATTGGCCGCCTTGCACGTTTTCTAGAGCGTTATCGTAATAAGCACAGCCGTAAGGCTTCTTCAACTGCAGCAAAGGCATCATGAAACCGATTCAAGTAGGTCTATTAGGTATTGGCACTGTTGGTGGTGGCGTATTCACTGTTCTCGAACGCAACCAAGATGAGATTCAACGTCGCGCTGGACGCGGTATTCGCATTAACACGGTTGCAGATCTCAATGTAGAGCGCGCTAAAGAATTGGTTAAAGATCACGCTCAAGTGGTGAGTGATGCGCGTGCCGTAATTAACAACCCAGAGATTGACATTGTTGTTGAGCTCATTGGTGGTTATGGCATTGCTAAAGATTTGGTTCTTGAGGCAATTGCTGCTGGTAAGCATGTTGTTACTGCAAATAAAGCGCTGATCGCCGTTCACGGTAATGAGATTTTTAAAGCTGCCCATGCCAAAGGTGTGATGGTGGCGTTTGAGGCTGCTGTTGCGGGTGGTATCCCAATTATTAAAGCATTGCGTGAGGGTTTAACTGCTAACCGTATCGAATGGATTGCCGGCATCATCAATGGCACAACCAATTTTATTCTGTCAGAAATGCGTGACAAAGGTTTGGATTTCGGCACCGTTCTGAAAGAGGCACAGCGTTTAGGCTACGCAGAAGCTGATCCTACATTCGATATTGAAGGCGTTGATGCGGCACATAAAGCAACCATCATGAGTGCGATTGCTTTTGGCATACCAATGCAGTTTGAAAAAGCGCATATTGAAGGCATTACTAAATTAGATGCAATTGATATTAAATACGCGGAGCAATTAGGTTATCGCATCAAGTTACTTGGTATTGCCAAGAAAACTTTTACTGGCGTCGAGTTACGTGTTCATCCAACCTTAATTCCTTCCAAGCGTTTAATTGCAAACGTTGAAGGCGCCATGAATGCCGTGCAAGTATTTGGCGATGCTGTTGGAACCACTTTGTATTACGGTAAAGGCGCAGGTTCTGAGCCAACGGCTTCAGCTGTGATCGCCGACTTGGTAGACATCACTCGTTTGCTGAGTGCTGACGCTGAACATCGTGTACCTTACCTGGCCTTCCAGCCAGATGCTGTACATGACACGCCTGTATTGCCGATTGGTGAGATCACTACCAGTTACTACCTGCGTCTGCGCGTTGCAGATCAAGCTGGTGTATTGGCTGACATCACGAAGATTTTGGCTTCACATGGTGTTTCAATTGATGCACTCTTACAGAAAGAGGCTGATGAAGGTGAAAGCCAAACTGATTTGGTGGCCTTGACTCATGAAACCAAAGAAAAGAACATGCTTGCCGCAATTAAAGAGATTCAAAATCTCAAAACCGTTGCCGGTGAAGTGGTGAAGATCCGTTTAGAAAATCTGTCTTAAGTAAAATTCAGTCAATCCCATGCGTTACCAATCTACTCGCGGCAATAGCCCGCAACAATCCTTCTTAGAAATTTTGTTGGGTGGATTGGCGCCTGATGGCGGCTTGTATTTACCAACTCACTATCCCCAAGTCACTGCTGCACAATTAGATGCTTGGCGCGGTTTGTCATACGCTGATCTCGCTTATGAGGTATTAAGTTTGTATTGCGACGATATTCCAGAGGCAGATTTACGAGCCCTTCTGCGTAAAACCTACACCGAGCAGGTCTATTGCAATGGTCGTCCTCAAGATAACGCTAAAGACATCACGCCGATACATTGGTTAGGTGAAGAGCATGGCACACGCATTGGTCTTTTAAGCCTCTCGAATGGCCCTACTTTGGCTTTTAAAGATATGGCTATGCAGTTGCTTGGCAATCTTTTTGAATACGCTCTCAAGAAAAATGGTCAGCACCTCAATATTTTGGGTGCGACTTCTGGTGATACTGGTAGTGCTGCTGAATATGCGATGCGCGGCAAAGAGGGCGTCAAGGTATTCATGCTTTCTCCGCGCGGCAAGATGAGCTCCTTTCAGTCTGCGCAAATGTACTCCTTACAAGACCCGAATATTTTTAACTTAGCAGTCGCTGGCGTCTTTGATGATTGCCAGGATATTGTTAAGGCAGTGAGTAATGACCACACGTTTAAAGCTAAGAACCAGATTGGCACTGTCAACTCCATTAACTGGGGTCGAGTGGTTGCTCAGGTAGTGTATTACTTCCAAGGTTATCTCCTGGCCACCAAGTCCAGCTCTGAAAAAGTCTCATTTACCGTACCTTCAGGCAACTTTGGCAATATCTGTGCTGGCCACATTGCCCGTATGATGGGTTTACCTATCGCGCATTTGATTGCTGCCACTAACGAGAATGATGTGCTCGATGAGTTCTTCCGTACCGGCATTTATCGGGCGCGCAAGTCTGCTGAAACATTACATACCTCCAGCCCTTCCATGGATATCTCCAAAGCCAGTAACTTTGAGCGCTTTGTATTTGATTTCATGGGTAAAGATGGTCAAGCTACTGCAGCGATGTTCAAACAAGTAGATGAAGCTGGTGGCTTTGATATCTCGAAAGACGCGGTCTTTAAGGAATTGGGTAAGTACGGTTTCCAATCTGGTCGCAGCACCCATGAGAATCGCCTGGAAACTATTCGTGATATTGATAAACGTTATGGTGTCATGATTGATACGCACACCGCTGATGGCGTGAAGGTTGCTCGTGAGCATTTGCAAGCTGGTATCCCTATGATTGTGCTTGAGACAGCTCTCCCAATTAAGTTTGAAGAAACGATTGAGATTGCTTTAGGACGTCCTGCTGAATGTCCGCCTGCATTTAAAGATATCAAATCAAAACCGCAGCGTGTAGAAAATATTGATGCTGATGTAAATCAAGTTAAAGCTTTCATCACCACACATCTGGGTTAATTTTTAACTTAGAAATATTTAAGCAATAAAAAATTATATGACTAAGCCACCAATGTTGACCGCACAGCAGGCTTTGGAGTACCTTCTTTCTCATGCAGTAGTAGTCAGTGAAAGTGAGATGGTAAATACGCAAGCTGCTTTGGGAAGAGTCCTTGCTGGAGATGTCAAAAGCTTGGTAGATGTGCCGCCATTGGATAATACTTCCATGGATGGTTATGCAGTCAGAGCGATAGATACCCAAAATCCTGGAAGTACTTTGAGAATAGCGCAGCGTATACCTGCTGGCTCAGTTGGAACTCAATTGGAGTCAGGCACTGCCGCCAGAATCTTTACTGGTGCACCAGTTCCACCAGGTGCAGATGCAGTCGTGATGCAAGAGGATTGCACGACAGATGGTGAGACTAATCAAGTAACTGTCAATATTGCCACAGCATCAGGTCAATGGATTCGTCGTAGGGGTGAGGATTTAACAACTGGTAAGACCTGTTTAACTGCTGGTACATTCTTGCGTCCACAAGAATTAGGTGTTGCAGCCTCCGCTGGCTTAACGCATTTGAATGTAAAACGTCGCGTCAAGGTGGCGGCATTTTTTACAGGTGATGAGTTAGCGCTTCCAGGAGAGCCCTTAAAGCCAGGTGGTATTTACAACTCCAATCGCGACACTTTATTGGCATGCCTCAAATCCTTAGGCTGTGACACAACAGATTTGGGCATTGTTCCAGATCGTTTAGAAGCAACCCGTGAAGCATTGCGTAAAGCCAGCAAAGATCATGATTTGATTATTACTTCTGGCGGTGTTTCGGTTGGCGAGGAGGATCACATTAAGCCTGCAGTCACTGCTGAAGGTAGATTGGATCTATGGCAGATCGCCATCAAACCCGGCAAACCTCTAGCATTCGGGGCTGTTCGTAGGTCAGAAGAGCCTAAAGATGGCGAGGCTTGGTTTATTGGTTTGCCTGGTAATCCTGTGTCTAGTTTTGTAACCTTCCTCTTGTTTGTGCGTCCTTTTATTTTGAAGTTACAGGGGCGTGAAGCAAGGCAGCCTCAGTCCTACCCAATGCGAGCAGATTTCGATTGGCTTAAAGCGGATCGACGTAATGAATTCTTGCGCGTCAAAATGAATGAGCAGGGTGGCCTAGATTTGTTCTCTAATCAAAGCTCTGGCGTACTCACGAGTGCTTCTTGGGGTGATGGTTTAGTAGATTGCCCACCAAACCAGCCCATTCAAGCTGGCGATCTAGTGAAGTACATCCCTTTTGATGCGCTTCTCAAATAATCGGTTTACGATTAACTCATGAAACTCGAATTACGATTTTTTGCCTCTATTCGTGAAGCACTTGGCGTCTCACAAGAGAGTGTCGCTATTCCGGATAACCTCAAAACGATTGCCGATCTAAGGTCGTACCTTGTTGCTCGCGGCAATCCCTGGTCTGAAGTTTTGGCTGATGGAAAAGTATTGCGCTGCGCCTTAAATCAACACATGGTCGATGCAAGCACTCCATTACAAGATGGTGCTGAAGTGGCTTTCTTTCCGCCCGTCACCGGAGGCTAATATGCCGATCAAAATCCAAGAAAGCGATTTTGACCTTAGTGCTGAAATAGCAACGCTGCGCAAAGGCGATCCACGGGTGGGTGCAGTCGTCACCTTCTTGGGTACAGTGCGCGATATGAATGATGGCAGCCAGGTGAAGGGAATGACTCTTGAGCATTACCCTGGCATGACTGAAAAGGCTCTAGAGGAAATTCTGGATCAAGCTAAAGCACGCTGGGATATCTATAACACTCTAGTGATTCACAGGGTCGGACCTTTATTACCAGAAGATCAAATTGTTTTGGTCGCGGTAACAAGCGCACATCGTGGTGAAGCCTTCTCTGCGTGCGAGTTCATCATGGACTACCTTAAGACGGCAGCTCCATTCTGGAAAAAAGAAGATACCCCCGAAGGTATTAAATGGGTTGATGCCAGAGTGACTGATGAAGCTGCCATGGCTCGTTGGGCAAAGAAGTAGTTCTCACCAGTATTTCTGTTTATCTATTTGATCTTAAAAAAAGCCAATTTCTCAGACCTTGGAAGCTGCTTTAATTTGATTTCTGCCTTGGAGGCTTCAGATCGGTCGGGGTGCTCCTGCGTGGCCAAAAGGCTCACTGGTCGACGAGATCTTGTATAGCGCGCTCCTTGCCCTGAATTATGGGCTTCTAGCCGATGTTCTAGACGGTTAGTGATGCCGGCATAGTAGGTACCGTCAGCGCATTCTAATAGGTAAACAAGCCAGGTCAAAATCGGTATAAATTCGCTTAAAAAGAGGGTGTGTAAACCTTGAAATTTGTCATATTGCCCTTATATTCTATAGATAGATATCTGGAGTTTAAAAATGAGAATAAATAAATTAACAACCAAATTTCAAGAGGCTTTAAGTGAAGCCCAAAGCCTCGCTTTAGCCAAAGACAATCAATACATTGAGCCTGCCCATGTATTGCTGGCAATGTTGCGCGATTCTGATGGCGCAGCAAAGAGCTTATTGACCCGTGCTGGTGTCAATGTAGCTGGTCTTGAAAAAGGCGTAGAGAAAATTATCAGCAATCTGCCTGAGGTGCAGGGTACTAGTGGAGAAGTTCAGGTTGGCCGCGATTTAAGTAACTGGCTCAACCTTTGCGAAAAAGAAGCTAACAAGCGCAATGATCAGTTCATTGCCGGCGAATTATTTTTGCTGGTGGTGGCTGATGACAAAGGCGAACTTGGTAAAGTTGCGCGCGAAAATGGATTGAATCGTAAATCGTTAGAAGCGGCTATTGATTTAGTGCGCGGAGGAGAATCAGTGAATAGTGCGGATGCGGAAGGCCAACGTGAAGCCTTAAAGAAATACACGGTGGATTTAACCGAGCGCGCTCGTATGGGCAAGCTCGATCCGGTCATTGGACGTGATGATGAAATTCGTCGCACCATTCAAATTTTGCAACGTCGCGGTAAAAACAACCCGGTGCTCATTGGTGAGCCTGGCGTGGGTAAAACTGCCATCGTTGAAGGATTAGCGCAGCGTATTGTTAATGGCGAAGTGCCTGAGACTCTGAAGAACAAGCGTGTCTTGGTTCTCGATATGGCTTTGCTATTAGCGGGCGCTAAGTACCGTGGCGAGTTTGAAGAGCGCTTAAAGGCAGTTCTGAGTGATGTTGCTAAGGATGAAGGTCAAACCATTATCTTTATTGATGAGATTCATACGATGGTGGGTGCCGGTAAGGGTGATGGTGCTATGGATGCGGGCAATATGCTCAAACCTGCCTTGGCGCGTGGTGAATTACATTGCATCGGTGCCACTACTCTAGATGAATATCGTAAGTACATCGAAAAAGATCCTGCACTGGAGCGTCGCTTTCAGAAAGTGATGGTCGAAGAGCCTAGTGTTGAAGCAACAATTGCGATCTTGCGTGGTTTACAAGAGCGCTATGAGCTGCACCACGGTATTGAAATTACCGATCCTGCCATTGTGGCTGCCGCTGAGTTATCGCACCGTTACATCACCGATCGCTTCTTGCCAGATAAGGCTATCGATTTAATTGATGAGGCAGGTTCTCGTATCCGTATGGAGATTGATTCCAAGCCAGAGGTGATGGATAAGCTAGAGCGTCGTCTCATTCAGTTGAAAATTGAGCGCGAAGCAGTTAAGAAAGAAAAAGATGAGGCGTCTCAAAAACGCTTGGGCTTGATTGAGGAAGAGATCAAGCGTCTTGGCGCAGAATACGCTGACTTAGAGGAAATCTGGAAGGCGGAGAAGGGTGCTGTGCTTGGCGCTGCGAATTTGAAGGAAGAAATCGAAAAAGTAAAAGCTGATATTGCGAAGTTGCAGCGAGATGGCAAGTTAGAGCAGGTTGCAGAATTGCAATATGGCAAGCTGCCTGAGCTTGAAGCCAAATTGAAGTCTGCTGCTGCGGCTGAAGCTAAAGGCGGTAAAGATGGTGTAGTGAAGAACAAGCTACTACGCACTCAAGTTGGCGCAGAAGAAATTGCAGAGGTAGTTTCTCGTGCGACAGGCATTCCGGTGTCGAAGATGATGCAGGGCGAGCGCGATAAACTGCTCAAGATGGAAGAGTTACTGCATAAGCGTGTGGTTGGTCAAGAAGAGGCCATTCGCGCAGTATCGGATGCTATCCGCCGTTCCCGTGCTGGCTTAGCTGAAGAGAATCGCCCTTATGGCTCATTCTTATTTCTTGGACCTACAGGCGTTGGTAAGACTGAGCTTTGTAAAGCTTTAGCAGGCTTCTTATTTGATAGTGAGGAGCACTTAATTCGTATTGACATGAGTGAATTCATGGAGAAGCATAGCGTTGCACGTTTAATTGGTGCGCCTCCAGGTTATGTTGGCTACGAAGAAGGTGGTTACTTAACTGAGCAAGTTCGTCGTCATCCATACAGCGTGATCTTGTTTGATGAAATCGAGAAAGCTCACCCCGATGTGTTTAACGTACTTTTGCAGGTACTTGATGATGGTCGCTTAACAGATGGTCAAGGTCGTACCGTTGACTTTAAGAATACCGTGATCGTGATGACCAGCAATATTGGTTCGCATTTGATTCAGTCGATGACTGATAAGAAGCAGTCTGAAATTAAAGAGGCGGTTTTCGAAGAGCTGAAGAATCACTTCCGTCCTGAGTTCTTAAATCGTATTGATGAAATCGTCGTGTTCCATGGTCTGGATAAGGGCAATATTGCGAACATTGCGAAGATCTTGCTCAAGAACTTGTCAGATCGTTTGGCTAAGGTCGATATGCAGCTTGAGGTAAGTGATGCAGCTCTAAATAAGATTGCTGAAGTTGGATTTGACCCAGTCTTTGGGGCACGACCACTGAAGCGGGCGATTCAGCAGCACATTGAGAACCCAGTCTCCAAGATGATTTTGGAGGGCAAGTTTGGTCCCAAGGATGTCGTTCCTGTGGATGTTGATAAGGCGGGTGACTTTAGCTTTACTCGTCAGGTGCATTAAATAGCAATTAAAGTAGTTTTGCAGGAATATTCCTGCGCTAGTAAACTCGGAACATGACTGTTGCGCTTAGTAGGCGTGCCAGTGATGTCCGGGTTATTAGTCTTATTAGCCTAGCTCACGGCAGCTCCCATTTCTTTCACCTAGTACTTCCTCCCATGTTCCCTTGGTTGAAGGATGCTTTTGCATTAAGTTATGCCGAGCTCGGTTTGCTCATGTCAGTTTTCTTTATAGTGTCTTGTATTGCCCAGGCTGCATCCGGTTTTTTAGTAGATCGTATTGGGGCAAGACCGGTGTTATTTGGAGGGGTTGCCCTGCTAGTGCTTGCGGCCCTGGTGTATTCCCAAAGCAATGGCTATGCGATGTTGTTGGTAGGAGCAGTTATCGCAGGCTGCGGTAATGGTATTTTTCACCCTGTTGACTACACACTCATCAATCACAAAGTATCGCTACCCAATCTCCCGTATGCGTATTCAATGCATGGCGTAACAGGCTATTTAGGCTGGGCTGCGGCCCCAGCATTCATGGTTGCCATAGCTCAATTTTCTGATTGGCGGATTGCATTCTTGTCTGCCGCCTTGCTAGAGGTTTGCGTCTTGGCGATTCTTTGGTTGAATAAAAATGATCTCTTAGATAACGTCAAGGAGCGTCATGAGAACACTCAAGCAAGCGCCCAAGCCATCAATCCTGGGCTTATTCAGGAGAGCCCCTTTGCGTTTCTGAAGTTAACTGCTGTTTGGTTATGTTGGGTTTTCTTTTTCTTCAGCATGGCATCTACATCGAGCTTGCAATCATTTGCACCGAGTGCATTATTTAATATTTATCAAGTGCCTTTGGATGTGGGAAGTTATTACATCACCTTATTGGCGCTTGGTAGTGCTGGTGGCGTTTTATTTGGTGGCTATCTCGCTGCAAAACTACAAGCACCAGAGCGTATCGTTTCTTCATGTTTATCCATCACAATTTTGATGTGCTTATTGCTAGGCACTGGATTTATTCCGCTCGGTCTTATCCCGGTCTTGTTCTTTGGATTGGGTTTTGGTTATGGCGTTGTTGCCCCCTCACGAGATCTTTTAGTCAAGGCAGTGACTCCGAAGGGGGTAGCGGGGCGTGTATATGGAATCGTTTATTCGGGGATTGATTTAGGTGCTGCGGTTGGCCCATTTATCTTTGGCTTCTTTATGGACGCGGGTTTACCAAAGGCTCTGTTCTTCGGCATTGTTTTGTTCCAATTGATGATCATTCCAGCCGTGTTCAAAGTTTCAGCTGGCACTGCCCCCAAGGCTGCTTAATCCGCCCTTGTAAATTTCATAATATGAAACGACATTACACTGCGTAAAATGCAGTGCAACATTCAGGCATTCGTTTCATTCTAAACAGTGGTTAGATATTCCACATTGCAAAAAATTAAATATAAGCTATTGAATTTAAATAACTAAATATTTCAGAAAATATTTTCAATTCCTCTTGCTTGCTTTTTTGAACTGTCTAAACTCTTATATAAGACATAAGACTTGAATAGGTCTTAAAGGTCCTCAACTTTTGAAGTACTTGTTTAACTTAGGGAGAAAAACATGGCAGATCGCAAAGCAGAAATCGCAGCGCTACAAAAAGACTGGGATACCAATCCACGCTGGAAAGGTATTACACGTGGATACACAGCTGAGGACGTAGTACGTCTTCGTGGCTCATTGAAGATTGAGCACACTTTAGCTAAGCATGGCGCTGAGCGTCTTTGGGAATTGGTAAATAACGAAGCTTACGTTAACTGTTTAGGTGCTTTGACTGGTGGTCAAGCAATGCAACAAGTTAAAGCTGGCGTACAAGCTATTTATTTGTCAGGCTGGCAAGTTGCTGCTGATGGCAACTCTTACGCAGCAATGTATCCGGATCAATCTTTATATCCAGTAGATTCAGTTCCTAAGATGGTTGAGCGTATCAATAACTCATTCCAACGTGCCGATGAAATCCAAACTGCTAAAGGCATCAATAAAGGCGACGCTGGTTATATTGAATATTTCGCTCCAATCGTTGCTGATGCTGAAGCCGGTTTCGGTGGCGTATTGAATGCATTCGAATTGAGCAAGGCATTGATCAAGCAAGGTGCTGCTGGTGTTCACTTTGAAGATCAATTGTCTTCTGTGAAGAAGTGCGGTCACTTGGGTGGAAAAGTGCTATTGCCTACGGCTGAATCTGTACAGAAGTTAATTTCTGCACGTTTGGCTGCTGATGTGATGGGAGTTTCTACCATCATCTTGGCTCGTACTGATGCTGAAGCTGCTGACTTGTTGACATCAGATTACGATGCAAATGACAAACCATTCTTAACAGGTGAACGTACCCCAGAAGGCTTCTACAAGACACGTAAAGGCTTGGATCAGGCGATCTCTCGTGGTTTGGCATATGCTGCTTACGCTGATATGGTTTGGTGTGAAACTGGTACGCCTGACCTTGATTTTGCTCGTCAGTTTGCTGAAGCAATTCGTGCGAAGTTCCCAGGCAAGATGTTGGCTTACAACTGCTCACCATCCTTCAATTGGAAGAAAAACTTAGACGACGCAACCATTGCTAAGTTCCAACGCGAATTAGGTGCTATGGGTTACAAGTATCAGTTCATCACATTGGCAGGTATCCACTCTATGTGGTACAACATGTTCGACTTGGCTCAAGACTACATGCAGCGCGGTATGACTGCATACATCGAGAAAGTACAAGAGCCTGAGTTTGCTGCTCGTGACCGTGGATACACATTCGTTTCACATCAGCAAGAAGTTGGCACTGGTTACTTCGATGATGTAACGACTGTTATTCAAGGTGGTAAGTCTTCTGTAACAGCGTTGACTGGATCTACTGAAGAAGAGCAGTTCCATTAAGCCTTAATAGATCCCTAAGTAGTTCGTAGTAAGCAGTAGTACACCAATGCTGCCACGGCACCTAAATGACCCCACAAGGGTGACTTAGGTGCCGTTTTCGTTTACATTCTCCCCATGACTAATTGCATACTCTGTAAAGAAGATCTCAAGCCTGAAGAAGGACAACTCATATGGCGCGGCGATGACTGTCGAGTCATCCTGGTAAATGATCCCGATCTGCCTGGTTTCTGTAGAGTGATCTGGAATCGCCATGTAAGCGAAATGACAGATCTAAGCCATGGTGAGCGCGATCATCTAATGACTTTGGTATTTGCCGTTGAAGAAGCAATTCGTCATGTCATGCATCCCGATAAGATTAATATCGCCGCCTTAGGCAATATGGTTCCGCATATTCATTGGCATGTCATCCCTCGCTTTAAGGATGATGCATTCTTTCCAGGATCGGCCTGGTCTATAAAGACTCAGGAGACCCCAGCAATATCACTGGAAGCTAGAAGAAAAAAAGTGCAGGAATTGCCTACTGCTATTAGGGTTGCAATTGCAGAATTAGCGTAATTCTGCTCCAGAGCACCTATTTTGGGGTATCAAAGCCTTCTTTTTCCTTAGCTAAAGTCTGCTATAGTTACTACCAAATTTGATAATTACTTTAATTTTGGTAGAGACATTATGAAAAAGACGCTCCTGTTACCCCTACTTGCAATCACTACTGCTTTTGCGCTTGTTTCCTGTGGAGGCGGTGGCGGAGGATCGTCATCAACTTCATCGACTACAACAACAGCACCTGCTAGTACAGGTGTCTCTGGCACATATACTGCCTCAGCATCTGCTGGCGAAGTTCTCAGTTACACCGTTGATACTAATAAACTGACCTACTCATACACAATTCTCTACAGTGCTTACGGACTTGAAGGAAAAACCGGTAGCGGAACATTGACTAAAAATAGCGATGGAAGCTACACACCTTCTGAATCACCAAGCGCAAGAGTTTATGCATTGCCCAATGGCTTATTGATGGGCGGGATAAAGATGACCATTCAAGGTAATGAAATTCATGTCCCAATTATGGGCGTACAAAATCCGATTACCAGTCTTGCAAATTTGGCGGGCACCTATAACTATATTAGTAACAGCTGCGCATCAAAGGCATATGGCAGCCCAAGGTTTAATGGTTGCACCACGAATTACGGCACACTAAAAATTACAGCAACCGGATCATACTTTCAATGTACCCAAGCAAATATTACTGCCAGTACTAGTTGCTACAACCTAGGATCAGGCAGGGGCTCACAGGGTGCATTGACTGCTATAGGGTCTGGTTTATTCAAGTACGTCAAGGCAGGTACAACTACGCCGAATTACTTCTTAGCATTTACGGCCCCTAATGGAGAGAATGTTGTTATTGGGGATTTAAATGATCCGGATCCGTATGGTTATGGCTATGGTCAATTTATCGGCTCTACTCAACCTGCAGTCGATTTAACCAATACACAATGGTCCGCTCAGGCTAAGGGTACTTGGTATTACCATGATCTATATGCTGATGCCAGTCGTCCTAATGTAGCTGCTTTCTTTAGCTCCGGCGCGCACGTTATCTCTGAGAGTGGATTCACAAATCCAGACGGCAGCTCAGGCACAGTTCAGATTAATACACCTTGGGCTGGATTTGTATCGACCACTCAAGCTGGGAGTTCTGGAGCAATTACTGGAACTTCATTATTAGCAGGCACAGGTGTATATGTCTGGCGCAATAATAGCGCTCAAGTCTATGGTTACCAAGTTGGTGTGCATCAATAATATTGACTATGCTTATTAATGAAAAGCCACCTCAGGGTGGCTTTTTTACGTCAACTTCTTTAGGGCTTCTAAATACTTATCGGGATTTAGGGGCTGACCTTCACGCTGCGCTTCCCACATCACCTGCCCCAAACATTCCATTATTGCATGCTGCGCTTCATGCATTGAGCCTAGTTTCTGCGCCAGTTTCTCCGCAATTTCTTTAATGCCAGGAGGTTGATTAATGGAGATCTGTTCGCTGATCGATAGGTGCATTGATAGATGAAGGAATGGATTGGTTTCACCACGTTCTGGTGTGTAGTCTTGTCCTAGAGCACCTTCTGGATCGGTAAGTAGATCGTGATATTCAGGATGTTCAACCATCCAATCACTTGCGAGCGTTTCCATGGGGTCAAGAATATGATTCTCAGTTTTCTTTTTCCAGGTATCGCAGAAAAAACGACGCACTTCTTCACGGGTTGGATTAAATATCGCCACGGACTCTTCCTTTACCTGTTTTTTGCTTGAAACCACATAAGGGCTCAACAATACATTGTGCGCAATCTGGGTTGCGTGCCTTGCAAGTATATCGACCGTGCAGAATAAGCCAGTGATGGGCATCCAATAAGTACTCTTTGGGCACACGCTTGAGTAATTGTTCTTCGACTTTGACTACGTCCTTACCAGGAGCTAAGCCAGTTCGATTGGAAACTCTAAAGATATGAGTATCAACTGCAATAGTAGGTTGACCAAAGGCAGTATTCAGTATGACGTTGGCTGTTTTTCTGCCAACACCTGGCAGGGCCTCTAATTCTTCGCGAGTCTGAGGAACTTCACCCCCATGCTTTTCAAGAAGCAGCCTGCAAGTTTCCTGAATATGCTTACCCTTGGAGTTAAATAGGCCAATATGCTGAATATAAGGTCTGACACCTTCCTCCCCCAAGTCCAACAGGGCTTGTGGGGTGTTAGCTACTTTGTACAGTTTGCGCGTACCCTTATTAACGGATATATCAGTCGCTTGTGCTGACAGTAAGACTGCAATTAATAACTCAAACGGAGAGCTATATTCCAGCTCAGTTTCTGGTTTTGGATTATTGGCTTTGAGCTGTTCAAAAAAAGCACGTCGCTTTTCTGGATTCATCATTTCTTTTCTTGTGCCCTTGCAATGGCTGCTGCAATGATGGCGCGTTTACGTTCTTGTTCTTTGAATTCTTCAGCGGATGTTGGACTTTCAGCGCTGACCGCCGCTAATTTAGTAGCGGCTTTTTTTGCTAAGCGATCATCATTATCTTTTTGCTCACGATAAAGACGTTGCTCACGATCGTGATAGCGCCCACGAGAAACGTCTGCAAGCTCTTGTGACCATGCAGCCCAGCCAGTTTGATCTCCGGTGACATCGATCATGCTGATGCAATCTACTGGACATGGTGGAATACAAAGATCGCAACCCGTACACCATTCAGTGAGAACAACATGCATTTGCTTGGAGGCGCCAACGATCGCATCAACAGGGCATGCTTGTATACACAAGGTGCAGCCAATGCATTTTTGTGGATCGATCAAGGCTACAGGGCGTGGACGCTCTATGCCACACTCTGGGTCGATAGTGGGGTGTAGATCAAATGCATCCTGGGGATAGATCGGTATTAATACCTTGGCAAGGCGCTTGATGCCCTCAACGCCACCAGGAGGGCAGCGGTTGGGTAAAGCATCGCCTGATGCCATTGCCTCAGCATACCCACGGCAATCAGGGTAGCCGCATTTGGTGCATTGGGTTTGTGGAAGAATATCTTCCAGTTGATCAATGAGCTGATTTAGGTGAATCATTAAAGTGTGAATCTTCTTAAAATTAAAGGCTCCGAAGAGCCCTTAATTTATGCTGACTTGGAAGTCGGCATAGCGGTTTTCTTCGTATTCTGATGCTCACGAATAAACGTTTTGATTTTCGGATACACCTTCTCGCGCCAACGGCGACCAGCAAAGATGCCGTAGTGACCTGCGCCAGCGACTTCATAATGGTCTTTGTCGTCTTTCGGAATGCCAGCACACAAGGCATGTGCTGAGCGTGTTTGACCACTTCCAGAGATGTCATCTAGCTCACCTTCGATAGTGAGGAGGGCAGTCTTTTTGATGTCCTGTGGCTTTACTAATTCACCAGTCACTTCCCAAGTGCCATTAGGCAATGCATAGTCTTGGAATACAGTTTTGATGGTGTCTAGATAAAACTTGGAATCTAAATCCAATACTGCGTTGTATTCATCATAAAAGCGAATATGAGATTCAGCATCCTGCTCATCGCCACGCACCAAGTTTTGGAAGTAATCCCAGTGCGATTGCATATGGTTTTGCGGGTTCATGGCAATAAATCCAGTGTGCTGCAAGAAGCCTGGATACACTTTACGACCGGCACCTGGATAGTTAGGTGGAACGCTGTAAATCACATGACTTTTAAACCACTCATAGGACTTCTGGTCGGCGAGATTGTTGACTGCAGTGGGTGATTTGCGTGCATCAATAGGGCCACCCATCATGATCATAGAGCTTGGAGTTGCCTCACCAGCGCTAGCCATCAGAGAGATCGCGCCTAAAGTTGGCACAGTCGGTTGGCACACGGAAATGACGTGTAAATTTTCTGCGCCGATAGTGCGAATGAATTCTTGAATGTAATGAACATAGTCATCAAGACCAAATTCACCATTTTCTACTGGCACTAAGCGAGCATCGATCCAATCGGTGATGTAAACCTTATGATCTTGTAAGAGAGTGCGTACGGTGTCGCGCAATAAAGTGGCATGGTGACCAGACATTGGCGCAACCACCAGAACAACTGGATCATCTTTGAGGCTCTTAATGGTTTCTACGTCATCAGAAAAGCGCTTAAAACGAATTAGATTACAGAAAGGTTTTGCAGTGATCGTTCTTTCATGAATGGCCACATCGTGACCATGTGCCTTAACAGAACGAATACCAAATTCTGGTTTTTTATAGTCTTTACCTAAGCGATGGAGAAGCTCATAGCTGGCAGCCAATCGATCTGATCCTGGAACTTTAGAGGCGGGATTGGATGCATTAATGAAGGCTTCAGAAGCGGCGCGCGCCCATGAGCTAACAGGTTGAAGTAGGGCTTTTTGAAATTCATGTAACTGATATAGCATGGTACCTCCGGTAATTCAGTGTATCCGCTTATTAGCTTATGAAGCCAATACGCGGGCGATTGCTTTAGCCACCTTATCAATATTTTTGGTATTGAGGGCAGCAACACAAATGCGTCCAGTAGAGAGGGCATAAATGCCATCTTCTTTCTGTAGGTGCTCAACTTGCTCGGCTGTTAAGCCTGAGTAAGAAAACATGCCTCGTTGCTTCTCAATGAAAGCAAAATCTTGCTTCACTCCAGCAGCAGCGAGTTTTTCAACAAGACCATGACGCATCGCTTTAATACGATCACGCATTTCTGCCAACTCGTCTTCCCAGAGCTTGCGCAACTCGGGTGAATTCAAAACAGCAGCTGCAATCGCAGCGCCATGAGTAGGAGGATTGGAGTAGTTGGTGCGAATCACGCGCTTCAATTGTGAAAGCACGCGAGTAGATTCATCTTTGCCCTGCGTCACGATAGACAGAGCGCCTACACGCTCACCATAGAGTGAGAATGATTTAGAGAAAGAGCTGGACACAAAGAAAGACATACCCGATTCAGCAAAGAGGCGTACGGCAATACCGTCTTGCTCAATCCCAGCTGCAAAGCCTTGGTACGCCATATCTAAGAAGGGAATGAGACCTTTGTTCTTACAGATATCAATTACTTGGCACCATTGGGCTTCAGTAATATCTGCACCAGTTGGGTTGTGGCAGCAAGCGTGCAACAACACGGTAGTGTTCTTTGGGAATGACTCTAGGGATTTCACCATGCCATCGAAATCTACACCACGGGTTGTGCCATCAAAGTAGGTGTACTCGACAACATCAAAGCCAGCAGATTCAAAAATGCCGCGATGGTTTTCCCAGGTTGGATTACTAATTGCGCAAGGTGCATCTATGTTCAAGCGTTTAATGAAGTCAGCGCCAACACGCAATGCGCCTGTGCCGCCAAGACACTCGGCTGTTACAACGCGACCATCTTTAATGAGAGCAGAGTCAGCGCCAAACAATAAATTTTGTACTGCACTGTTGTAAGGGTTTGGACCTTCAATAGGGATATAACTACGTGGTGAGTGCTTTGCAACAATTGCTTCTTCTGCCTTAATCACTGCCTTCAAAAGTGGAACCTTGCCTTCATCTGTGTAATACACACCAACACCTAAATTCACTTTGTCAGCACGTTGGTCTGCAACGTAGGCTTCTGTGAGGCCGAAAATAGGATCTTTAGGGGCTAATTGAACTGAGGCAAACAGGGTCATTGGAGGTCGAAAGTAATGTTTAATAGGTGATTAGGGATGGTTTTATTTGTAATTGACGTTAGATTCAGCTTAATTGTCGGTTTTTGAGGCCAGAATCAACTATTTCCTTAGAAAAACGGCAAAATCATTGTTTGTACAAAATTCGCTGTGAAGAAAACCCACAGTTGAAATGATAGCCGAGATGCCCCCTAAGTTACCGAAAACTGGATCAAAAACTGAAGTAAAAGTGGTCGATAAATCACCTGCGGCTGATCCTCTAGGTGAAGCTGGCCACGACCTCGATCCAGCCAAGTTCGTCACTTTCCCGGACTCCCCATATCAGCTCTATCAGCCATTTGCCCCTGCTGGGGACCAGCCCCAGGCTATTGATGCCCTGGTGGAGGGTATTGAGGATGGGCTGACCTTCCAGACGCTTTTGGGGGTTACCGGGTCTGGAAAGACCTTCACCATGGCCAATGTGATTGCCAGAACTGGTCGTCCAGCCATCATTTTTGCCCCGAATAAGACCTTGGCTGCCCAGCTTTATAGTGAATTTAGGGAGTTTTTCCCCAAAAACGCGGTTGAGTACTTCGTTAGCTATTACGACTATTACCAGCCGGAGGCATATGTTCCTCAGCGAGATCTCTTTATTGAAAAAGACTCTTCCATTAATGAACATATTGAACAGATGCGCTTATCGGCAACAAAGAGCTTATTAGAGCGGCGTGACGTCATTATTGTTGCCACTGTTTCTGCAATTTACGGTATTGGTAATCCTGGTGACTATCACAGTATGGTCATGACCTTGCGTCCAGGCGACAAGATGAGCCAACGGGATATTTTGATGCGCCTCATCGCCATGCAATATGACCGTAATGAAACGGATTTCAAGCGTGGTGTATTTAGGGTGCGTGGCGATACGATTGATATTTTCCCAGCGGAGCATAACGAGTTAGCTGTGCGCGTAGAGCTATTTGATGATGTAGTTGAGAGTTTGCAATTTTTCGATCCATTGACTGGAAAGATTCGTCAAAAAATTCCACGCTTTACTGTGTACCCAAGCTCGCATTATGTGACGCCACGTGACACCGTATTAAAAGCAATTGAAACGATTAAGACAGAGTTGCGTGCTCGCTTAGATGAGTTTGTAAAAGATGGTAAGTTGGTTGAGGCACAGCGTCTTGAGCAGCGCACGCGTTTTGATTTAGAGATGCTTAATGAATTGGGTTTCTGCAAAGGCATTGAGAACTACTCACGCCACTTATCTGGCGCAGCTCCAGGCGAGGCCCCGCCTACCCTAGTGGACTACTTGCCTAATGATGCGTTGATGTTCCTGGACGAGAGCCACGTTCTCATTGGGCAGCTTAACGCCATGTACAACGGCGATAAATCCCGCAAACATACCTTGGTGGAATTTGGTTTCCGCTTGCCGTCAGCGATGGATAACCGACCGTTGAAATTTACCGAGTTTGAAACCAAGATGCGTCAAACCATTTTTGTTTCAGCAACCCCGGCTGATTATGAAAATACTCATCAAGGTCAAGTCGTCGAACAAGTTGCTAGACCGACGGGCTTAGTGGACCCAGAAATTGAAGTTTTGCCAGCAAGCACTCAAGTGGATGATTTGCTAGATCAGATTCATGCACGCGTCAAAGTAGGTGAGCGAGTATTGGTGACTGTATTAACTAAAAGGATGGCTGAGCAATTAACCGACTATCTTTCTGACAACGGCGTGAAGGTACGTTATGTTCACTCCGATATTGATACTGTTGAGCGTGTAGAGATTTTGCGCGACTTACGCTTGGGTGTCTTTGATGTGCTCGTTGGTATTAATTTATTACGTGAAGGTTTGGATATTCCTGAAGTGTCATTGGTTGCCATTTTGGATGCCGATAAAGAAGGCTTCTTGCGTTCCGAACGTAGCTTGATTCAGACCATTGGTCGCGCGGCACGTAACGTTCGTGGCAAAGCGATTTTGTATGCTGACCGCATCACTGACTCCATGAAGAGGGCGATGGGGGAGACTGAAAGGCGCCGAACCAAGCAAATTGCCTTTAATAAGCTTCATGGAATTGAGCCTAGAGGGGTCCAAAAGCGCATTAAGGACATTATTGATGGTGTCTATGACGTCAAAGAGAAGCACAATGAGATGCAGGTTGAGCAGGAGCGGGCTCGCTATGAGGATATGGGTGAAAAAGACCTGGCAGCTGAAATTAAGCGCCTAGAAAAGCAAATGAACGCTGAAGCCAAGAATTTGGAGTTTGAAAAGGCTGCCAGCACCCGCGATCGGCTTACCAAGGTCAAAGAAATGGCTTTTGGGGCTAGATCTAGGGATTCCGTCTAGGGTTTTAATCAGTTAAATCCTGACTTACATTACGGTTTTTTGGGATAATTCCCGAGCAATTTGCTGGGGAATATGGTAAAGTTGAGTGGAATGGTCGGGTATTATCCGCCCGACTGTTAGCTGTCCATAACAATCCATTACCAAGGTGACATATGAGACTTACAACCAAAGGTCGTTTTGCAGTAACCGCAATGATTGATTTAGCCCTGCG
>Ga0209189_1000315_pt1 | contig 41188 bp, 54 predicted proteins | sample C_130820_EF_Meta_FD_187308 | JGI IMG/M metagenome (GOLD analysis project Ga0209189, IMG submission 187308) | Freshwater microbial communities from Lake Croche, Canada to study carbon cycling - C_130820_EF_MetaG (SPAdes) (version 3) | ecosystem: Environmental > Aquatic > Freshwater > Lake...
GATCGACACATTTCAGACGCTTTCGATGCTGCTCAACACCAAGACGGTGACCCGAAATGTGCTGGGCAACACGCTCATGTTTGCAGGCGACCTCGCTGCCGACACCGCCGCCGTGCCTATGGATGCCCTCATGGGCCTCGGCACCGGCGAGCGCACACGCACTGGGCTCTCGCTCGGTGAGCGCCTCGTCGGCCTTGGCGCAGGCGTGGGCGATGTGCAGGCAGGCTACCGCTTTGCCCGCTCTGAAGGCAAAGGCGTGCTGCCAAGTCTTGCAGCGGGCGTCGATACCCTGGTGCGCCTCGGCCGACTGCAATCCAGCGGCAAGTATGACTCGCAGCAGATCAGCGCCTACAGCGGCGGCACATTCACCGATCCCATCCTCCGCCACCTCGAATCCACCCTCGGCGCAGTGCTCTCCGTAGCCGACCGAGGATTTTACGAAAGCGCCTTCCGCGCCAGCCTGGACAACCGCATGAAGGCCGCCCGCGCCAATGGCACGCCCATGCTCGCGCCCGATGCCGACATGATCACCGCCGCCCGCATGGACGCTGGCCGCGCTGTTTACCAAGATGACAACGCCACCAGCCGCACGCTCGGCGGCATCCGCCGTGTGCTGAATGCCGGTCAACGCTGGGGCCTCGGCTCCATGCTTTTCAAATTCACCCAAGTGCCGGGATCCATCCTCACGCGGGCCATCGAGTTTTCCCCGCTGGGATTCATTGGCAACGCCTACGAAGGCATCGCCCCGCTCCTCAGTAAGAATAAGGAATTTGACCAAAAGGCGTTTGTGGATTCCTTCACCCGCGCCCTCGTCGGCACGACCGGCCTTGTCGCTACCGGCTACTGGCTCGCGCAACTCGGCATCATCTCCGCAGGTAGCGACGCCAAGGATGAGGACAAGCGCAACCTCGACAAAGCCCGAGGCTGGGGAAACTACAAACTCAATGTGGATGCCCTCAAGCGTGCCCTCATGACCGGCAACTTCTGGACCCGCCAACCGCAACAGAAAGGCGACATGGTGGTAAGCTACGATTGGGCGCAGCCGCTCTCCATTGGCGTCGCCATGGGAGCCTACGCCAGGGAAAACCAAGACGCCGTGCGCGAAGACATCCTACGCGGCAAACGGCAAAGCCTCCTTGCCACCGGCATGAACTGGCTCGCCTACGCAGGAGGAGCCGCCACCGGGGCCATGAACTCCCTTGTCGAGCAACCCCTCCTCAGCGGCATCAACTCCTTCATGCGCAACGCAGGCTACGACGGCCTCATTGGAGCCGTGGTGCAGACCGCCGCCGACATACCCGGCAGCTTCGTCCCCACCAGCGCCCGCCAGTGGATGCAGCTCGACGACAACGCCGCCCGAGAGACCCGCGACAGCTCGCCCTTCCGCGAGTATGTCAACCAACTTAAAGCTCAACTCCCTGGCCTGAGCAGAACTCTCCCGCAGAAATACGACATTGCCGGGCAACCTGTGGAACGCTGGGCGCAAGACAGCAACACCATTTTCAATGTCATGTTCAACCCCGGCATGGTCACCTACATCAAAGGCAGCCCCGTGCTCACCGAAATGGGCGAAATCTACCGCCGCACCGCCGACGGCCGCGCCGTGGCCAACCAGGTAAAGCCCGAGTTCACCCTCGAAGGCGTCAAGGTCCGCCTCACCGACGAGGAAATCAGCGCCATGCAGAAAGATATGGGAGCCCTCAGCGTCGCCGCCGTGGAGAAATTCGTCCTCGAAGACCCGCGCTACGCCAAGGCCACCTGGGACATCAAAGCCAAAGCCTTCACCCGAGCCCTGGAGAAAGCCGCCACGGCCGCCAAATACCGCATCCTACTTGCCCGCCCCAACCTCACCGCCCGCGCCAAGCAAGAGTTCCTCGACCTCCGCGCCGCCCGCTCCGAACAGCAAGCACTCATGGAATAAGCAAAGCGGGGGCAGCTTTTTCAAGCCACCCCCGCCAGTGAATCCAAACAAGCCCGCGGGGAATTACAGCGGCTTCGGGCGGTTGATGAGATTGTGGTAGTGATTAAATGTAGTCTGGATGTCTCTGTGCCGCAGCAACCGGCTCGCCACCTCAATGCCATCCCTCGCCGCAATTTGTGCGCCGTATTCTTTGCGCAGGTTGTAGGCTCCCTTCTCACCGTCGGGAATGTAGAGCCGCACAAATTCATTAATGCCGTAGTGCGTGACATTGTAGGCATCCGTTGGGCTGGTCCGTGGCAGAACATATTCGCCCTCGCCTCCCAATGCCGCCTGGATGAGCCTCAGCAACCGAGCCCTCACCGGCACGCGGCCACTTCGCCCCTTCGGTTGCCAGTCATCCCGCTTGATGAGCACCAGGTCAGCCGTCCCGTCAGGCTGCCAATCCACCCAGCTCCACTTGAGAGACTCCACCTCCTCATTTCGCAGGCCCGCTTTGCGCATGAGCCAGTAAACCGCCCAGGCCCGCGCATCCCGCCGCCGCAGCGGGATCCTCGCCGCCCGATCCATACGCCGCAGCGCGGTGCGGTCAATAGGCTGATAACCCTCCGTCGTCGCCGAGCCCCCCGACACCGCCCAAAAATCAGCCAAGTCCGGCAGCTTCAAATCTTCAAATAGGTAAAATCTTTTTCGAGCCACGATACTCTTCACCGTCTGAACATCCGTGTGAATGCCGCTCTCGGAACGACCCGCCTTTTTCTGCGTGGCAATCCATCCTCGCATAGCCGAGGACGTCAGCACCAAGTGAGTGCTCTGCTCCTCCCAATCATTCCGTCCAGTAACCGCACGCACATAGGCAACAAAGCGACTCAAACTCTTCGTCACCGAAGCCGCCGGTCCATTCTGTCGGTAAATCTCGGCAACCTCCCCGCATTTCGCAAAGCCTGGTCGCTTTACCACCGCCGCAATTTTAAGATCGTCGGCCGTCGCTAGCGCCCCAGCGATAGCCTTGGCCTTTAGCAACGCCGCTGCCCGCCCGCTCGCAGATGGGATCCGCACGCCAGTGGATTTCGCCACGCGCTTGCCATTCTCCTGCACGCGGAAATACCAAGCATTCTTTGCCGCCCGCCACTCCACCGTAATCTCGCCATGTTTTCTCATTATATTGTTTCCTCAGTCAGAAAGGTAAAATTCGCCATCCGGGTCGCCACTATGGGTCGCCACTTGGACGTAATAAACAAAGTAATTCCCGCAAACATTGCAAGCCCTCAAAATCCAATAAACAGCAATCTTCTGAGTGCTACAGACGGAAAACGGCACAAGGATGCCACTTTAAAAGAAGAGGGGGAGTGCAGCCATGAGGAGTCGAACCTCAAACCTTCTGATCCGTAGTTTGTGGATGGTGCGTTCATTATTAGTGAGTTGTGTTTAAGGTCACCACTTTGGAGGCCACTTGCTACTTTCGGATTTGACGCCATTCTTCGGGGTCGGGGCGTTCGGGGCGGCCGGTGGCGGTGTTGAGTTGGCGGCGGATCCAGGCGCTGAGTTTTTCGGGCTTGGCGGCTCGGACCCAGGCGGATTTTTCTTCGGGGTAGCAGAAGAAGAGAATTTTGCTGGTCATGTTTTCGGCTCCTTCGGGGTCGCGGGCGTTGTTGCGGTTGCCGGTGTTGCCGTGGGGTTCGTTGAGGTCGGGTGTCATTGGTTTATTGGAATAGGATATTGTAACAAGATTTTCTCGGCGCTGGCGATGGCTTGAGCGAGGTAATCAAGGTTTGCGGCGAGGGTGTCGGGGTTCTGCATGTCGCGCAATACGAGCTTGGCTGTGTCGGTAAGCAATGCCAGGGCGTTGTAGATTTTTAAGGTTTCCATTGATGGGGTGCCGGAAATCGTCCGGCGCGGGTTGAGTTTTTATGGGGTGGGGTGAGTTTGGGTTTAAATTTCGCGCCCTTCAGACATGCCGGAATTAAGCTCGGGGCTAATTACCGGCTGGCCATCCACCAGGGCGGGCAGAATTTCGGCGTCGTCGTCGGCCAGCTCGGCCGCCGTGGTGATGTTTGGCTGGATGTCGAGACGGGTAAGCGCCGCCTCCATCGAGGAGGCGGCGCGGGTGAGTTGTTCGGGGGTCATGGCTTAGAAATCAAATGGTATTTTCCAGCTTCGTCGGTTTTGTAGAGCTGCCCTGTAGCATGATCTAGCGCAAAGGGGTGCATGGTGTCCCTTGGGTAATAACCGGCGGGCGTGTCAACCTGGGTAATGTTTGGGTTTTTCTGCATGATTTCGGCGGCCTGCTCGGGGGTAATTTTCTTCGAGACGACAGTCCGCGTGCCGATGGTTTGGAATTTGATTTCGGTCTTCATTTTGTGCGTTGGTTTGGTTGGTTTTTTGGTTTGTGTCAATAGTCGGCTGAAATTTAAATTACTCCGGCTTCTTTGAAGGAAAATGTCGGGGATCTGCCGCCGGTTGAGTCACCGACAATGAGGTGGTCAATTAATGTCACGCCAAGAATATCGGCGCTTTCTTTGAGTCTGCGGGTGACGCGAAAATCTGCATTGCTCGGGCTGGGGTCTCCACTGGGGTGGTTGTGCATGACAAGGATGGCGTAGGCGTTTAGCGCAATGGCGGGCCTGAATACCTCGCGGGAGTGGCAAATGGTTTCATTGATAGTGCCGACGCTGACGAGAGCGTGGGCTGTGACTGCAAGGCGCACGTTCAGAATGAGCACTACAATGTTCTCGCGTTCTCCGCTGAACCAATCGGCTGTGGTGATGGACTCGTTCCAGTATTGGAGCGCGTTTTCTGCCTGGTCGCAGATAACGCCTGGGCATTCTCGGACGCGGTTGATTTTGACCTCGTAGCTGGGACCGTCAAACATTGACGGGGTGTGCTCGTAGCCGCCAGCCCGCACGGTGGCAGAGCGGACCGCTTCCTCTTCCTGCGGGGAGAGAATTTTGACGGGGGCCGCGATGGTTTGAGAAATGAGGTTGAAGGGCATTTCGGCCTCGGTGAATAGATCGTTATTCATAGGTCGGCGCTTAAAATTTCGACTTGATAAACGCGGCGCACGGTTTCGCGGCCTGTTTCGGGGCATTCGTCTGTAAATTGCTTGTTTAGAAAATAGGCGTTTGCGGTGTCTGGCGTGCCGTTGATTTTAGTTGTCCAGGTTGTGCCGTCGTTGCATGTAACGCAAACAACGGTTTCCAGTGTGCTGTTAATTTGCATGGTTAGTCCTTAGATGGTGGGGTCAATAATGCTGGCGGTGATTGCCAGGGCGACGAATGCCGCGATGCCGGTAAGAAATGCGGCGGGGCCGTGGGTGAGGGTGAAAGCGACGCCGAGGGCGAGGCTGAGGACTGAGGCGGTGGCAAGTGCGACCGCTGCGGCTTTTTCGATTTTTTGGATCATTTGTGGTTTCCGGATTCGCCGGACCGAGGTTTTTATTTTCCAGATTCGCTGGACCGTGGCGGGCCTGTGGTGGCTCGCTGGGGATTGAATCTATAAAGAATCAAATAGAGCGCAAGAATTATTTTTATTTTTCTCGAAAATATATTTTCAGAAAATGCTTGACACTCGCGGAGGCTGATAAAATCAGGCGTTGCGGGTCATGGGGTTTTCTTTTGCGTGAGCTTTTTATTTTCGGCGGCGATAATTTCGAGGAGGGGATTTCGAGCTGCGGGGCAGATGATGGCGATGTGTTGGGGAGGTAATTCGTCGTCCATGAACATCTCGGCGGCGTGGGCTCCGTTGGGCCAGCGGGCTCGGAAAATGTGGGCGTTTGCGCCGGTGTTTGGCCAGCGCGGATGGCCAGCAAAATTGAGCTCGGGACGGATTTTTAGGGTTACGGGTGAGGCTCCTAGCACGTTTCCATTCCAATCGACAACGCCGCCAGGTGGATCTGTTTCGATGAGGATTTCCATAGGCTGCGCGACCGGCTGGGCTCGCGGGGCGTAGGTCTCGGGGGGCTCAGGGCTGGCGCATCCGGCAAGGAGGAGGGCAAGCAGGGCAAGGAGTGGTTTCATGGCTGGTGGCTGGTGGCTGGTGGCTGGTGGCTGGAAAGGTCGTGAATTTGTCCTATCCAGCCTGGGGGAAGTTTTTCTTCGTAGCTATTGAGGACATAGAATCTAAACTCCTGGACGCTTTCAGGGTCTTGACACCAGCACGCTCTGGGGTTGTGTCGTTTCCCTGGGTAAGGGGATCATCTGCCACGGGCCGCCCGAATAACTGCAACAATGCTCTTTCTACGACTTGGCCGCGACTAAGCCGAGAAGCTTGCGCGTAGTTGTCAACCAAATCGAAAAGGTCTTGATCTAATCGAACGTCGATTTTTTTAGTTTTATTCAATTTCACACTGACACTGTCGGACATGAACAGACAGTTTGCAAATGAGTATTATTCCCCACTTGACAACACCGACAATGTCGGACAAGGTCGGCAATGATGAAAACATCAAGTAAAGAAATGAAACTCTCTGCGCGGCTTCCTGAGCCGCTTGGCGGGCTGCTGGTCGATGAGGCCCGGCGGCGGTTGTGCAGCAACTCTGACGTGGTGCGCGAAGCATTGCTTCGTTTTTTGCGTCCTGGAGGTCAGACAAAGTCTGATGTTGTCGGGAATCAGGAGGGCCAATTATGAGCCGCCTATTTTATTGCCGGGCAACTGATCCGCTGCGCGGTCCGTTTGGCGATTATGTGCGGGCGGCGAGCCGGGAGGCTGCGCGGGCTGCGTTTTTTAAAATTTTCGGGCTTCGGCCGCATTCCGTGGAGGTGGACAAATGATCACCCCGGATGCGATTCATTGGATTTCCTGGACCTGGGAAGCGGTTTGCGCCCTCGGGCCTTCGGTTTTTTTGGCATTTGCAGCCTGGAGGATGGGCGAATGATCGAGCAACACTATTCTCCGGCGCAGCTCGTCAAGCTCTTGAGCCTGTCGAGATCGGCAGTGCAGTCGCGCCTCTACGATGGGACATTCCCTCATGTCCGCCTCGGGGATCGCATTTTAATTCCGGAATCCAGCATCAAACGAGTGCTCGAGGAGGGCCGCATCGGTGGCTCTGTGTATCTGCGACCCGGCCGCAAGCCGTGGGTTGCGTCGATCACGTAGCGCCGCCTTTTTTGTTTTTTATGGAATCTACCCCGTTGCAATCCATGCAAGCCGCCGCCGCTGCCGCGCCGTTTCTTTTTAATTTTGAGGAATTGAGTGCGGAGAAGCTGGAAGGCGTCGGGGAATTTACGGGCGAGCGGTTGCTTGCCCGCCGGCCGGAAGCATACCAAGCAATAATCCGCATGAGCGCGGAGTGCCTTAGTATTTCCGCTCAGGCTCGAGCGCTGGGGGTATCTCGAAACACGATTTGTGCCGTGAGAGACCGCGAAGGGTTTACTATAGAGCAGGATAAAAAGGATTTACTGCGGGATGTGCGTCGGGCGGCTCGGCTTTCGGTGGAGAGGGCCATCGAGCTGGTGCCGGGAATCCAGAGCGCCAAGGACGCGGCCATCGTGGCTGCCGTCATGATCGACAAGATGCAACTCCTGAGCGGCGAGGCTACGGCCCGGGTCGAGCGCGTCGAGGTTAGCCAGGACAAACTCTCTGAGATGCTGGCCAGCCTGCCGGTCCTCGAGGCTGAGGTGGTCCCTGTAACCGGTCCACACGGGAGCGGGTCGGGACAAAAGGGGCCGGGTGCTGGGTCGCTGCCGGGCGTCGCTGGGCCGGTCTCTGATACCGAATCAGAAGGCTTATACTACGCAGGCAGGCAGCGGGACGCCACTTTGGATGCCACCTGCGCCGTCGAGCCGGTCGAGGCCGACGCCCGGCGGGTCGATCAGGAGGGGGGGAGGGGGTCTGGATTTTCGGGCACCCCCCCTATGACACCCACTGATTTGGGTGAGCAGAAAATTTTATGCAAAGGGGCCTCTTCGTCGCAGGAGGCCGCTGAGGAGCTTTCAACTAACTAACCTATGGATCAGTCAAAAAATAAAAAAAACGCGGCGGAGGCCGCTGCTGTGACGCCGGAGGCGGTGAAGGTGAAGGTGTGGCGCGCTACGCCGAACCGCTACCTGATGCAAGTCCACATTCCTACGGGCGAGGCTGGAACGATGCGCGTGGCGCTCATGCGCGTGAAGGACAGCCGGTTCTATCGCCCTGGCGAGATGATCCCGGCGATGCCTGGAGAGCGGGACATCTGGCAGCCTCTTAAACAACGATTTTCCCCTCAAATTGGCACTTTATGAAAAAAACAATAACCCTGTATCAAAATGCGGCTGTGAGCGTTGCGCTTTATCGCCGTTTTCTTGAGCAAAAAAAAACAAGCCCGAAAAAATGAAATTAACCACAGAGGACACAGAGGACACGGAGGTGGTGATGGCAAGGATCAAGCTGCCGGTTTCCGTGAAGGATTTTGCCGACATTGCAGAAGCCTTGAGCAAAAGCGCAAAAGCTGATGGAAGGAATGCGTTTACGCGCCAAGTCGGAGATTGCGTTGAGATTTATTCGGTTCCTGACGCGAAGGAGGCGAAATGAAATTAACCACAGAGGACACAGAGATGGAGTGGCGGGATGCTTCAGTGACGCTTCCTGACGATGGCTACACGGTCATCATCCACACGCTGGGTGGTGAGGTTTGGACGGGGTTCATTGATGGCGATGTCTGGCGCAATGTTCTTGGGAATCGCATTCACGAGGAGGAGGCGGTTTTGCATTGGATGCCGCTGCCGTGGCCCCCGAAGGAGGCAAAATGAAATCACGATTGATTGTTATCGACACGGAGACGGGGGGCTTTGACCCCTCGAAGAATGCGCTTCTTAGCGTGGCGGCGGTGGATTCCATGGATAACGAGGCTTTTACTGCGATTATCCGGCCTAATCCTGAGTGGATTTGTGAGCCCGAGGCGCTAGCGAAGAATGGCTTTACGCTGGATTTTCTAGAAAAAAACGGACGGGCGGAGCTGGATGTGATGCAGGACCTCGCCTTGTGGCTGGGCACGCGCCGGTTCTCGGTGATGGCTGGCTGCAATGTCGCCTTCGACCGTGACTTCCTGCGGGCAGCCTTTGCTCGCAATTTCCTGACTTGGCCTATGGGCAAGATGGTGGACCTGCAAGCGGCGGCGTGGCTCGCCTACGAGGCGGACGCTCTTGCCTTGCCGGTGGGCAAGGATGGGCAGCCTCGCCTGTCTCTGGACCATATTGCAGCGTCGCTCGGGTTCTCACGATCAGGAAAGACGCACAACGCGCTGGAGGATGCGATCATGACGTTGGCGTGCTTCCACCGCCTGCGGAGGCTTGTCGAGATGTCTCCGCGCACACAGGAGGTCTCTGCATGAAAGGCGTGGACTACGACCAGCACCAGACTCAGAGAACGCAGTCAAACTCCGTGCAATCTTTATCGCAGGGCGATGCGCGGGTTGGCTGGATCTCGGTGAGCGACAGCCGAGCGATCTCGGCTGCCTGCGACCGCTGGTTGGAAAGTCGCGGGGTCCGGACGCGTAGCGTCTGGTGGAAAAATAGGTTTCAATTTGGAAATAATAAATAAGTATGTCAAACTGGATAAAAATGCGTAGCAACCTTTGGGATGATCCTCGGATCGCCAAGATTTGCGACATGACAAACAAGCCCGAGCGCGAGGTCATCGGAGGGCTGTATTGGATATGGTCAATGGCCGACGATCAGAGCACGGATGGACGACTGGAAGGACTCTCCCTCGGAGCTATCGACCGCAAGACGGGCTTGAAGGGACTTGGAGCCGCCTTGGTAAAGGTCGGTTGGATTTTGGAAAGTGAAGACGGCGTGGAGATTGCACGATTCGATGAGCATAATGGAGTGTCTGCAAAAAGACGCGCTGTGATGGCCAAAGCGTCATCAAAATACAGGAGCACGTCATCAGACCGTCATACAACCAATATGACGGATGTATCACGGGGCGATGACCTAGATAAGAATAGAATAGATAATACCCCTATAGTCCCCCAAGGGGACATGGAGTTGGTCATCGAAGAAACTCCAAAGCCAGAAACAACGCATCCTGCCCTGACCCGATTCCGAAACCTCTTCAACCATCGAGACTCGACACCTCTTGACTCGTCCTCGAGCCGTGCTTGGGAGAAAAATAAAAAAGCGGCGGCGGCCGTGAGTGAAGAGGATTGGCGGTTTCTGGAGTGGGCTTATCGGCAAAAAGAAGGCGCGGCGGCGCAGTTTCGCCGCAAGGACTTAGCTACGCTTTTGAATAACATTCTCACCGAGGTCAGCCGGGCGAGGGATTGGGCAGGGCGCAGCGGGGCGAGCGTGAGCGCGACGGCTCCTGTCTCTACGGAACCCGATGGCTGGCGTGATCTTATCGAGACGGAATTTCCCGAAGTGAACCTCACCACCTGGGCGCTTCTTCCCGACAGCATGAAATTTTGGGTTCGTGAAAAACAACGCGAACTGGCAGCAGCATAATAAAAACCAACATGATAAACGTAATCGAAACGATTGAAACAAAATACACCGCGACCGGTGACATCTGTTTCGTGACCCGACACAACGAGGAATCCGTCAATGACTTCCTCCGCTGGCAAGTCGGCACTTACGAGAGCCGCCCGCTTGAAGATCCCATCTACACCCCAATGACCCACCCCGACGGATCGCCTGTGGTGAGCGACGACGGTGCCGAGCAATTCCGCCTCATCGGGTATGAGGCCAACCCCACCGTGTGCTGCAAGGTTTTTCGCCTCTTCGGCTTCGGATCTTCGCTCCGTAAGGCCAACTCGATGGCGGCACCTAAGATTCACAAAAAATGAAAAATACCCTTCCCGAAAATCAAATCGCCGAAAAAGCCGTAGTCGGCGCGGCGATCACCGACGGCCGCACGGCCGATAGCGTGCTCGAGGCGCTTACTCCGGAGCAGTTTGTTTCGTCCGCGCACCAGACGATCATGGGCATCGTCGCCACCATGCGGCAGGCCGCCCGGCCGGTGGATCTTATCCTGGTCACGACCGAGTTGGAGAAAGTCGGCCAGCTTGAGGAGTGCGGCGGCTATGCCTATCTCACTGATCTGGTGCAGGAAGTAGCCATCACCATGAACTGGCGGCACTACGCTGCCGAGGTCCTCGATGTCTGGAAACGCCGCGCCATGCGCCAAGCGGCCCTCGCCATGGCCGAGGCTGCAAACGACTATGCACTCACCACAGAAGATGCCCAGGAACGCTGCGAGCAGGCCCTGTACGCTCTCCGCGACCACTCGACAAGGGAAAACCCCGTCTCGCATTGCAAAAGCGCCGTACTGGCCGCCGTAGAGCATATCGAGAAGGTCTATCACAGCCGTGGGGAGACCGTGGGGCTCGAGACCGGCATCCACGATCTGGACCGCTCCACCGGCGGGTTGCTTGGCGGGCAGTTAATCATCATCGCCGCTCGCCCTGCCTGTGGCAAATCAGCCCTTGGCATGCAGATAGCCCTCCACGCATCCATGCAGAATGCCGTACCGACGCTGGTCTTTTCTGTTGAAATGCCCAGCACCGAGCTCATGACTCGAGCCATCTGCTCCGAGGCAGGCTTGGACCTCCAGCGCACACGCGACGGGTTTTTTGACGGCAGAGCCATGGGCAACGTCTCCGGCGCAGCCACCCGGTTGGTGAAGAGCAAGCTCTACCTCGACGACACGCCCGGCCTCACCGTGGCGCAGTTTCGCAGCCGGGCGAGGCGGGCCAAGTCGCAGCACGGCCTCGGCCTGATCGTAGTCGATTACCTGCAATTCATGCACGGCAGCTCCAAGCGAGCAAGCGAGAGCCGGGCGCTCGAGGTCAGCGAGATTTCCAAGGCGCTTAAGACCACGGCCAAGGAGCTCAACGTCCCCATCATCGCCCTGGCGCAGCTCAACCGCGACGCCGACGAAGGATCCAAGCCGAAGCTCTCCAACCTCCGCGAATCCGGCAGCATCGAGCAAGACGCCGACACCGTGCTCCTCATCCACCGCCTGGACAAAAACAAGAAAAAATCCGACGCCGACGACGAGCCGATGGATCACAACACCTTGCTCATCTTGGCAAAACAAAGAAACGGCCCGACGCCGGAGATCAAACTCAATTTTATCGGCCAGCACACCCTTTTTAAAAATGTGACCGAGAAGGCGTATAGCAACAACCACAACGAAAGACAGAAATGAATAGAATTAAAAAAAACTAAAACAAAAAATATAAAACTAACACCATGAACATCATCCACAAATCCACACGCAACATCACGGAATATCATTTCGACTTATTTCCAAGCATGCCTGAACCATTGGGGCCATTTCGCACTGCGGACACTATAGGCAAAGTTTTGATTACCTTCGAGAACGGCAAATTTTCTAAGTGTTCGTTTCCGTTTTCAGGCACCTACACCCGCGAGCAGTGGTCGATGCTGGCGGAGATCGAGAGTGAGATTCGCGACATTGAGCTGAGTCTTTCTCAAATGAATCAAAAACCCTCCGAGCACCCTAATTATGTCAATACTATCTGATTCCGCAATCTCATGCCCGGCCTGCCATCGTGAATGGCAGGATCACCCAGGAGTGCAGCATTGTTGCAAACTCTCCGTAGATCTGGCGGCCAACCTTCGCGCCGTCCTGACCTACGCAAAACCACCGGAATACACCCGAGACATCGGCGAGCAGGAGGTCTTCTACGACCTGATGGAAAATGCGCGGCGGCTCATAGTGAAAGCACGGACTTTTGAAAGCGATTTATGAAGAATTTAACCACAGAGGACACAGAGAACACAGAGAGGGAGAATGATTTGCAGTGCGAACTCGCTGCATGGGAGCTTTTGCGCGAGGCAACGCGCGAGCGCGACGAGGCGCGGGAGCGTGAGCGTGTTGCCATTGCGTCTTGGGACGAAGAACGCCAGCGAGCATTAAGGGAGGGCGAACGTGTTCTGGAAGCAAGGCGCGAGCGCGACGAGGCGAGAGAGGCAATTCGCAGTGCGTTGGAAGAACGTGACAGGGAATGGTTTCAGATAATTGAGTCAATTGCAGGCTTCCACCCTGTCTCAATAACAGATGCGTTGCAGCAGGGTATTGCACGGGCAAAAAATTTGAGGGCGTTGAACAATACCAAGTTAGGGTTAGACAGCATCCAAAGAGAAAACCAACTCCGCGCCGAACTCGACCAACTCAAGGAGGGCGCGAAATGAGTTTCACTATTTTTGGCTATCGGGTGCGTTATTATTGGCGTAAATTCGTAAACTTCATTGGGTTTTGTTACCGATGTGGATCGTCGGTCAATTACACCTCATACGGGAAAGCGATATGTCCCAACTGCGGGAAATAACATGAACTCCCTCCGCGACTACATTGCCCTTCGACGAATCGACGCTACGCATGCGCTGAACCTCCTGCAAGACGCCGGAGTTATCTCCGACCTTTGTGTGACGGTCGATGATGTCGGCGATGCTGGCAAAGCAGTCGCCTGGTTAAACCTCCATGAACATGAACTCAAGCCTGCCCGCCCATGATTCCTCAAACTAAAAGCCCGGTCATTCCAGAGATCGTCATCGAGGGCCGACGACCGGATGGCACCTTTGTCGTGCAGTATCAGGGGCGACGCCTGGGAGCCACTGAGGCGCAGTTGCTCGCCATCCACCGCGAGCGGGAGGAGCAGATTGCTCGTATGGTGGAGGATCCTTGGCGCTACGGGTGGGAGAATCCGGCTTGGGCGCGGGCGGATGCGGGGTTTTCGGAATTGCGTGCGCTTTTTCCCAAGGGCGTCACCGAGCTACTTATCCTCGGCGGCAACCGATCCGGCAAGTCGCGCTACTATGCGCGGCGGGCCATGCAACATCTGGTCAATAAGCCCGGTGCAAAGGTGTGGTGCCTGCAAAGCACGGAGGCCGCTTCGATCCAGAGCCAGCAGCCTTATTTGTGGGAGTATCTGCCGAAAGAATGGAAACCCTCCGCCAGCGGGAAGCTCAAGAAGGGCGCGGTGGCGAATATCACCTACTCGCAGAAAGGCGGGTTTACCGAAAATAGCTTCGTTCTGCCAAATGGCTCGCAGTGTTGGTTCAAATTCTACTCGATGGATGTCACTAGCATTGAAGGCTCGGAGTTGGATTTCGTATGGGCGGATGAATTGGTAACGCCGGATTGGCTGGAGGCGCTGCGCTTCCGTTTGCTCACGCGAGATGGCGAGCTTGGCATTGGCTTCACGCCTATCGAAGGCTACACCACCACCGTCAAAGAATACCTCGACGGGGCAAAGACCTTGGAGGAATGCGATGCGCCGCTCCTGCCGCGCTACCGCGAGGGCGGTCTGATCGGCCTCGAGAAAGTGCCGCGCATCCAGCAATGCACCCGCGAGAAAGCCCGCGTCGTTTATTTCCACACCTCGGACAACCCCTACGGAAACCCCGAGGCGATGGAGACGGAGCTACGCGGCAGCAACCGCGAGCGCATTCTCATGCGTGCCTACGGCGTGCCGACCAAGGCGAGGATGTCGATGTTTCCAAAATTCCGCGAGAATGTGCATGTCGTCCCGCACGACAAAATTCCCAAGGAGGGAACCGTTTTCCATTTTGTCGATCCCGGCGAAGGCAAAGCGTGGGCCATGCTGTGGATTCGATTCACTCCAGACAACCGTTGCTGGATTTACCGCGAATGGCCAAACCAACTGGAATACATCGAAGGCGTCGGCTACCCCGGCCCGTGGGCTGAGGCCGATGGCAAGCTCGAAGACGGCCGCCCTGGTCCTGCACAAAAAGCCTGCTGCTGGTTTGGATTCAAAGAATACAAAGCCGTCATCGAAGCTGCTGAGAAAGCTGATGAAATCGCCAAGGTCGAAGAGCGCTGGATGGATTCTCGCTACGGCAATACGCCCACCATGACGGAGGAAGGCGTTCGCACCCTCATCGAACAATGCGACGACCGTATGGGCTTAGACTTCAAAGCCACCTCCGGCAAAGCCATCACCGAAGGCGTCGGCATCATCAACGATTGGCTCGCCTTTGACGAGGAGCGCCCGCTTGGGTCTGATAACTCCCCGAAGCTCTACATCAGCGAGCGATGCAAAAACCTCATCTACTCGCTTAAAACTTGGACCGGCAAAGACGGCAAGCACGGCGCAACCAAAGACTGGATCGATGTTCTCCGCTACATCGTTCTCGCCAGAGATGTCGAATATGTGGATCCAGAATCCCTCCGCACCCGAGGAGGCGGGTGCTATTGACACCCTCACCCTATAATCAAAACAGCATGAAACTTCTCCGCCGCCGCGATGTCATGGCCCGCCTGGGCGTAACTGCCAAACAAATTACCAAACTCATCGACTCGGGCATTCTACGCCCGATCTGCAAACGCGGTTGCCGCGCCTGGTATCGCGCCGCCGATCTCGAAAAACTCGCATGAACGAAAAACGAATCCGATTTGATGGCACCCTGAGCCGAAACAAAAAACAGGAAAAGCCAACGCAGCCTTCGCATAAAGGCTCCTGCACCATTGAGGGCGTTGCCTACTGGATCAGCGGCTATGTCAACGAGAACCGCGACAACGGTGAAAAGTATTTCAAGCTCTACTTCGAACCAAAGAAAACCGAAGCAGCAAGCGAAGCCGCGCCCGCCGCAGAGCCAGTCGCCGTGCCGCTCTCCGAGTCTCCCGACATTCCCTTTTGATGAGTGCAGAAGACCTACAAGCCGCATGGTGCGTGCCGCCCGAGGAACTTTGGTTTCGCAGCGTTATCGCAAAAATAAACGACGCCATCGAAGACGCTGCCGAAATTACCTGCATGCCGCAAACCGCACAGAACCCCGGCCTGCTCGCCCACAGCGCAGGCGGCTTGGAAGCCCTTCGCACCTTGCGCGAAGAGATCGAGCGCACCCGCGCCGAGGCATTCGATTCGAAGAAATAAATATTTTCCTGACGCCAGGAAAACGACCGGCCTAAGTGGGGGAGGTGTGCTGTGCCTCCCTTAAACCGCTCACCACCTCTAGGCCGGTCAACTCCCTCCTCCGTGCTCTCTGTGTCCTCTGTGGTCAAATCTTTTTAGCGCCCGTTAGCGCCCATTTAGTCCCGTTAGCACCCGTTGCGCCCGCAGCCTCTTCCGCTCTGCAAATTTGGCGGGCAGATTCCGATTCAAAGCGAGTGCTGAACTACTCGCCGCCTGCGCGTGGAACCCGTGCGTGCTGGCAACCACCTTAGTTCTGACACCGCGACTTGGACGCAACACAAACCATGGAACAGACAGAAACAGCATTCAGCATCGGCGAAGTCATCGACGCGCTGGGAGTCAAGCTCCCGACCATTGATGAGACTCCGGCGACCGAAGAGGCCGCACAGGAAGCAGTCGCGGATGAGACCAACACTGACATAAACCCCGAGGACCAGACCGAGGAAACCGACGCGCCGGAAACGGACGCCGATTCCACGGACGATCCCGAACAACCCGAAGACGCCACCGAGGACGAAGACGACGCCGCGGAGGAAGACCCCGAAGCCGCCGAAGCACCCGGCTTGAAGAAGCTCGCCAAGCGAGTGGACAAGCTTACCGCCCGCGCTAAGAGCGCCGAGGAGCAAGCCACCAGCCTGCAAGCCGAACTCGCTGCCGCCAAGGATGCGCTCACCCGCGCCCAGCCTATCGTGGTGCAAGATGCCGCCGACCCATTGGCGGATGTCACCACGCCCGAAGCCCTCGAAAGCCGCCTCGCTGCCGCCAATACCGTGCTCGACAATGTGCCCGATCTCATTGCGAAAGCCGACTACGAAGGCGGCGAAGTGGAAGTGCCTATGGGAGACGGCAGCACGCGCAAGTTCACGAAGCAAGAGCTCCAAGAACGCTTGCGAATCGCCCGCCAGATTCTCAAGGCCGAGCCCGCCCGCCGGAACTACCTCGCCCAGCGCGAGAGTTTCCAGCACGAAGCCCGGCAGGCTTACCCCGAGTTGTTTCAGGAAGAATCCCAAGCTAGGCAGATGATGATGGCTACGCTGCAAGCGTATCCCGGCATCGCCAAGCTGCCGAACCTCGAACTTGTGATTGGAGACGCCATTCGTGGCCAAGCCCTCCGATTCCAACAAGCCGAAGCTCTCCAAAAGAAAGCCGCCACAGCCAAGGCCAAACCTGCCGCACCGGCAGCCGCCAAGCCAGCCGTAGCCCCGAAAGTTGTCAGTCCCTCAGCCGCACCCAAGACCAAATCCCAAGCCGACCCGCTCGAAGCGTTGAAGAAGTCTGGAAACCGTGACGCCGCCGAAAATTTCGTCGCATCACTTTTCAACTAACCAACCCCAAAACCTAATCCCCCCAAAATACTACTATGGCAGCAACCCCCATCACTACAGTTAAAGGCCAACGCGAGGATCTTTCCGACGCGATGGTGCTCATCGAACCCGGCGACACACCGCTTTTCTCCATGTGCAAAAAAGCCAAGGAGCCAACAAATGTGCTCTTCCAATGGCCCGCCGACCGCTACAACGACCCGCAGACCGCAGGCGTCCTTGCTAACGATGACGTGACCAGCTTCGACGACGAGCACGCTAACCGCGTTCTCCTTAGTGGCCGTATTCAGAAGGTGCGCCGTTCGTTCCAGGTGGACGACCTTGTTGAGAATGTCGCCGACCTCGCAGGCGTTGGCCGCAAGCAGGCTTTCAACAAATCCGCTGCCAAAGCCCTCGTTGAGCTGAAGATCGACATCGAGGCCATCATGGGCTCCGACAACGACAGCCAAGTGCAGTCCGGCGCAGCTCCCTACAAGACCCGTGGCGTTGGCTCATGGATCAGCTCGACAGCGCAATCCGACACAGCCACCGCAGTGGATGCCGCGTTCCGCACCCCAGCGGCTTCGATCAACACGACTGCCACGGCTTCTCTCACCGAGAACAATGTCATCGACGTGCTTCAGTCCATCTACGGCGTGCGCCGCGCTCGTCGCAATTACGACCTTGTTTGCGGCACCAGCCTCAAGCGTGCGTTCACTAACTTCATCCGCACCCAGACTGGCTCGACCAATGTCATGTCCAGCGTCCGTGCTTTCAACAGCAATGTTGAGGACAAGAAGATCGTGAACACCATCGACATCTACGAAGGCGACTTCGGCATCTTGTCGCTGCATGTGTCCACCTACCTCGCTCATGGCGCGGCACCGGCCGTCTCGGCAGCCCGTGGCTATGTGCTCGATATGGACCTCCTCTCCATCGGCTTCAATCGCAAGCCTCGCATGGAAGAGCTCGAAGACCGTGGCGGTGGCCGCCGTGGTTTCTGCGACGCCATCTTTGGCGTAGCGGTCTCGAACCCGCAGGTTCTCGGAAAATTCGCAGCAACTGCGTAATCCCGCCCCCCAGCCCTTGCCGGTGGCCCCTCGTCTTAGGACAGGCCACCGGCAACCGGGGCTCCCCTTTTCAATAATGGAAATACTCAAAGAAGCGTTAAGCGACATCCCTGGCGAAGTGGCCGAGGGCGTAAAGAACGAGCTCCTCGCCCAGTGGAACTCCAAGGCCGTGCAGGCCGACGCCCGCCAGCACCTCATCGCCGCCGACCACGCCAAGCAAGACCTCCGCTCCATCGAGGGCGTAGGCGCTTTGACGCTTTCTGTGGACCCACAGATCTATCACTTCTGGAACTGGAAATTGCCCGGTTGCTGGAACGATCCCGATTTCATTCTCTGGTTCAAACGCAATTTCCCGCAATGCACCGTGCGGTGCGGCGGCACAGGCAAGACCATGATCCTCATGCCGGGCCTCAAAGCAGCATGATTCCAATTTTTACATTGCAGGCGAGAGAAACGGCAACTCGCAAGGCCCATACCCTTGAGAACACGGTTCAATTCCGTGGCCTGCTACCACATTTTGCCAGCATACGCATTGCGGCGGGGTTATGTTTTTCCCTGGTTATTCCTTTCGCGCTGGCCGTAACCGCATCAAAAGCGGCCTCTGGCAACTCTTTCCTCGCATGATGCACGACGACGACGACAAGATTGATCGAGACCCGAAATACTGGATTGGCCAACTTACGACGGCTTCTCGTGATGGTTCGTGGTTTTCCTCAAAACGTGCTCGAAACTACGACACGCGAATGGCTCTATGGGATGGGCAATCGATTGACGGTAAAAAGTGGGCAACCAATTACGGAAAGAATGTTTTTCCATGGGAAGGTTCGAGCGATTGCCGCATACGCCTTGCTGATTTGGTTTGCAACCGTGAGATGCAGCTTTGCCTGACATCAACTTTTGCTGCCCGCTTGCAAATGATGCCGGTGGAGTCCACCGACGCCATGACGCGCACGGCCGCTGAGAGCGTGTTAAAATGGATGCTCTTTACTCACTGCGCTTCCGACCTGCGGCGTGAGCTGGAAATCGCCCTGAATATCCGCGCCACCTATGGCCTGGCTGTGATGGGGGTTTTTTGGAAAACCACGACGCGGATTGAGCAGAAGTCTGTGAGCCTCGAAGACATCATCCTCACGGCTCAAGAGCAGGGCGACCCAAACTCGCCGATGGCCATGTTTATTGGCGCAATCCTTGATCCGCTGCAAGAAGAAGTGGCTATTGAAATGGCAGAGCAGTATGCGCCCGGCACTGGCACGGCAGCAAATATCCGCAAACTCCGCGAAGGCGGCACGGTGGAATATACGGAGCCTTATGTTTTTGAAAGCAAGCCCGAGTGGACCGCATTGGAGCCGTTCAATGATGTGATCTGGCCCACGGCCACATACGACCTACAGCGTGCCCCGTGGATCGCCCGCCGCGAAATGATCACATGCGAGGAGCTGGAGGAACGCACTCTCACCGATGGCTACCCTGAGGAATTTTACGAGAAAGCCGAGAACTATAAAGGCGCAAGCCTTTGGCCGGTTTACATGCAGCAGAACCACAATCGGCACGATAATATCCTTTTCCAAGATTACCGAGACCTCATCGAAATCTGGCATGTTTACAGCAAAGAGACCGATGAGGAGACCGGCGCGACAAAAGTCATGTGCCGCGTCATGCACCCCAATGTGGACATCTTTGCCAAGGAGGAAATATCCCCCTACTCGCACGGAGAATATCCTTTCATCGAGCTGCCCCGCGAGCGTGTAACGCGGTGCCTCGTGGAAAGTCGTGGCATCCCTGAGATTGTCTCGACCATGCAGGCGGAGATTAAAACCCAGCGCGACTACAGAACAGACCGCGCCGGAATAGCCATACTCCCACCCATGCGCGTGCCTGCCAATCGTGGCAAGCTCGACATCATCCTCGGCCCCGCCGTGCAAATCCCAGAACGCCGCCCAAATGAGTTTGGCTGGATGCAGCCGCCGCCGTTTGACCAGGGCACCATCGAGATCGAACGCGCCGTGCGCCGCGATGTGAACGAATACTTCGGCATGGCAGGCGAGGGGGTCGATCCCAACTATGTCGCTTTGGTCACCCAGCACACGGTGGACCGCTGGCTGCGCGACTTCAAGGCCATCATTACTCAGACCTACCAGCTCATGCAGCAATACATGCTGCCGGTGCAAATTCTCCGCGTTTCCGGCGGGCAGGCTCTCCCCTTCCAAGCCGACCGCGAAAGCATCCAAGGCAAGTTTGACCTCATCATTGATTGGGACGCCAAGAACCTCGACGCCGAAGCCCTCGGCGTAAAGCTGAACTACATCAGCCAAGCCATCGTGCCTATGGATGTGGCCGGGGTCATCGACCGCGCCGGGCTCGTCAAATTTGTGATGGCCGCAGTGGATCCAAACCTCGCCGAGCTCCTCGTCCGAGACCCCGGCCCCGCCGCCGCCATCGAGTCCAACGAAGAGCAACTCGCTTTCACAAAGATTGCCGCAGGCACCGAGCCAGATCTACCCGCCGAGGGACAAAACCACCAGCTTCGTGCTCAAGTCCTCCAAGGCATCATCCAAGCCAACCCTGCCGTGCAGCAGCGCTACCAGCAGGATGAGATTTTCCGCAACATGATCGACGCCCGCATGAAGGGTTTCAATTTCCAACTCCAGCAGCAACAAAACGCCCAGATCGGCCGCCAAGGCACACTACCAGCGTTGCAACAAAGAGGCGCACAATGAAGTCCACGCCCTACCGCACCGTCCGCGATGGCGTGATTTCCCGCATGGGCATCGACCCCGCTCAGCCGCTCATGGATTCTCAAGCCACGGCGCTGGCGGAGTATTTGACGACCGCCGCCGCGACGGCTTGGACTTTCTTTGACTGGCCGGAGACAAACTACACGGAGCAGCGCGTTGTGCTGGGCACAGGTTTTTCCGAAGGCGGATACACCTACGAGCACGACTACCAGGGCACCACTTCCTACATTGGCCGCGCTGTGCAGGGCTCCGAATTTTCCGAGTTTGTGTGGCGCATCAAGCGGGTAAGCACGACGACAAGCGGCGAGGTTTCCAATATCGACACCGCGCTGAATGTGGCGTGGAACGACCGCACTACGGCAAGCTATGTGGAGGATTCCGGCAACGAAGCTGCCGAAGATGCGTTGCCATACATTCCGCTCATCCAGACAGGGCAGACGCCTATCGGGCACGTTGTCGCGGTTTACGCCGACAAGCCAAGCGAGTATGCGATGACGCAGAAATTTGAATTTGTTGTCACCGGCGACAGCCTCGTCATCATCGACGAAAACTATGTCTCGGGCCCGGTGTATGTGGAGTTCTCGCTGCCGCAGCCCCGCTTCACGGCAACTGCTTTCAACTCCTCCAACACCTACTCCGCTGGCGACCTCGTTTTCTACAACACCACCGGCGATTGCTACGAGGCTATCGCTGACACGACTGGCAATTTCCCGACGAATGAGGAGTTCTGGCTACGCCACCGCATTCCAGCTTTCCTCGCCGATTACCTCAAGTTCTACGCGCTCGCTGAGACGCTTTCGGAGGACGGCCAGATGGACAAAGCTAACTACCAGTTCTCTCGCGCCGAAGGCATCCTGCAACAACGCATGGACGACGCCTGGCTTCGCCGAGGCGAGGTGCGCCGCTACTCCGCCAGCTTCCAATAACCACCTATTGACACGCTACCCCTATACTTAAATTAGACATGAGCAACCCCACAATTCAGATCGCCGCTCGATCATCATCGGGCATCGTGCAACCCGTGCAAGCCACTCCTGATGGGGCTCTGCGGGTAACCACAGGTTTCGCCGTTCCTCTCTACGACAAGTTTGAGGTCTTCAAAGTCGGGGCCACGAACAATACCGACTACACCGAATACAGCTTTAGCGGAACCGCAGTCGCCCGGATTAGGATGACCTATTTCGGTGGCGTTCCCGCGACCGACAACGCCCAGCTTAAAACTTCCTTCATTCAGTATCCTCCATTTGCGTAAACCATGTCGCAAGTTAACTTCGACCCGCTAACCGGAAACATGATCTCGACGACCGCTCAGGTCGCGCAGCTCGACTCGTCGGGCCAAGTGTCGGGCACGATGATCCCAGATGAGTTTGACGACGTGCAGACTTTTCAAACCGTGTCCGATTTTCCAAGTCCAGGCTTAATCGGGCGGATTTATTTTCCAAATGATACCCACATCCCACACCGCTGGGAGCCAGGCACACTTTCCTACACGCCCATCGTCGCCGACTCGGACGGCGGTGAGTTTTAGGACTAACCCCGCAGTAACAACAACCCCCTCCATAAAATAATACCATGGCAAATACCCTCCGCATCAAACGCCGTTTGACAGGTGCCTCCGGCGCCCCTACCGGCCTCGCCCTCGGCGAACTCGCACACAGCTTCGTTGACAATAAACTTTGGATCGGCAACGGCACCACATCGGTCGTCCTCGCCGGTGAAGGCCACTTCGCCACCAACGCCCAGCTCTCGAGCGAGCAATCCGCCCGCGTCGCCGCTGACAGCACGCTGACCACAAACCTCGCCAGCGAGATTTCGCGTGCGACAGCAGCCGAAGGCGTCGTAGCCGCCAACCTGGCAACTGAGATCAGCGACAGAGCCGCAGCCGTCTCAGCGGAAGCCTCATCGCGCGTTTCTGGCGACAACGCTCTTGACGCCAAAATCACAACCGAGAAGAACCGCGTTGACGCGATCCTCTCCGCTTCCCAGGCTGACAAAGACAGCTTCGCGGAAATCGTCACCCTCATCAACAGCGTTGACGTAGAGAATGACTCGGTTTTCGCCGGTTACGTCTCCAGCAACAACGCTGCCCTCGCAGCCGAAGTGTCGGCCCGCACAAGCGCGGATTCCACGCTGCAAAGCAACATCAATTCGGAGGCATCGACACGGGCTTCTGCTATCACGACCGTCACCGGTCTTGTCACCAGCGAGGCATCCACTCGTGCCGCAGCGGACTCCACCCTGCAAAGCAACATCGACGCAGAGGCATCCACTCGTAGTTCCGCTGACTCAGCCCTCTCCGGTCGCGTCACGAGCCTCGAAAGCACGGCAGCCTCCCTCGGCACGATGTCCACTCAGAATGCTAACAACGTCGCCATCACCGGCGGCAGCATCGACGGGATCAGCTTCGACGGCGGTTCATTCTAAACCCCACCCACAATCTGCGTCGGAGGTCCATTCCTCCGGCGCAGAACCCACTGGCCCATGCCAACCACCATTCAAGTCAAACGCTCGTCTGTATCGGGACGCGCTCCAGCAGCTAACCAGCTTGCCGTAGGAGAGCTCGCTCTCAACACCGCCGACCGGAAACTTTACTCCAAAGACTCCGCGGGCACCGTCTTTCGAATCGGCCAGCCAGACCCTGGTACGCACCTTTTTCTTTCAGCGGCTACAGCCTCCGAACTCTATCTCGGCCGTCTAGCCTGGGACGACTACCCCGCCACTGGCCCCGCCGAGGATTCCACGGCATGGGTCATATACAAAATCATCACCAACTCCGCAGGCGATGTCATTTTGGAGCAATCTGCCACCGGCGCGTGGTCGAACAAGGGAAACCTTTCTTACCAGTGATCACACCACTTTACGGACAACTATCACCACTAAAGTTGGGAAGCATATTGCCTATTCCAATGCGCACATCCGGTTTACAACTTTGGCTAGACGCAGCTGATGTTTCTACAATTTTTGATGCAACGTCTGGCGGCTCTTTAGTCACTGCTGATGGATCTGCTGTTGCACGGTGGCAAGATAAATCTGGAAATGGCAGGCATGCTACGCAATCAACGGCTAATGCAAGACCAGTGTTAAAAACGTCAATTAAAAATGGAAAAAACGTACTAAGATTTGACGGATCTAACGATTGGTTGCAAAGCAATTTTACATCTGTTTCTCAATACAGCATGTTTATTGTTTGTAAAAGAAATAATTCTGCATCAAACATATACGGAAACTATACTTGGATTTTTGGTATTGGAAAAAATCTTGATGTAAGCACTGCAAGCAGATTAACGCAACTTGGATTTACTAGCTCTCCTGATTCATTTACTTGGGACCCTAGATCAGGAACTGGAACAATTTCAATAACTAGAACCGATAATTTCAATATTCACTCTTGCATAGCTCCATTAGGATCAGGCACGGCTCGGTATTTGTTAAATGGCGCAAATGAGCAAACTTTGAATGTGTCGGCATTTAATGCAACAACTAATACTCCCTTAGTTGCGTCCATTGGAACAACTACATGGGACAAATCATTTCCGTTTTTTCTAAATGGAGACGTTTCTGAAATACTAGTTTATGATAAGGCTTTAACAACAAATCAGCGTCAATCTATTGAATCATATTTGAATGCAAAATGGGCTTTATATTAAATGAATAAATATTTCAAAACTGATTTAGTAACTTACGAGACAATTAGAGCAATTATGGATAAAACTTCTGGTTATCCGTCAAACGCCGCACAAACATGGTTTGCTCCAGCAAATGAAGCCCCTACTGACAATAATGGAAATATTTTAATTGCAGCAATGCCATTGATTGCTAATGAGTTTATTAAAGCTAATGTCCTTGAAATTTCAGAAAAACAATATCAAGAATTTCTTGTAAACAAACAAATAACAAACAACTATGATCGAACAAGTATCTAACTCAGTAAAATTTGTTGCTTTTTTTACAGCAAATAAAACAGGCACGACTGGTTTAACCGTAACCGTAGATGTCTACAATCCAAGCGGAACGCAAATTGTTACCGGCGGCAGCGCCACAGCAATAGGCGGAGGCCTTTATGGCTACACGTTGTCGTCAAACAATTCAGCAGAGGGAGAGTATGCGGCAATTTTCAAAACAACTGATTCAACGGTTGACGCGCAACACATCCCCTCGCTATGGGTGCTAGGTCGTGCCGGGGTTGAAAATCTTGACGCAACGGTCTCTAGCCGACTTGCAACAAGTGGCTACACAGCGCCGAGCACCGCGCCAACCGCAGCACAGAACGCGACAGCAGTGTGGGGAGCCGCAACCAAGGAGATCACCGGAGGAACGGTCACCACGCTTACGAATGCGCCCACCGTCCCAACCGCAGCAGCTATTGCCAGCCAAGTTCGTACCGAGCTCGCCACCGAACTTGCTCGCGTAGATGTCGCCACCAGCACACGCCTCGCCACTTCCGGCTACACCGCCCCGAGCACAGCGCCAACCGCAGCGGCAACCGCCAGCGCAGTCCGCGCCGAGCTCGCCACCGAACTTGCTCGAGTCGATGCAGCTGTGAGCACCCGCCTTGCCGCCAGCGCCTATACAGCGCCAAGCAACTCGGATATCGCCGCAATCAAGGCTAAAACCGACAACCTTCCCGCATCGCCAGCAGCGACCGGCGACATCCCATCGGCCAACATCACCGCCATAAAAGCCAAGACGGATCTGCTCAACACAGACCGCCTCGCGCAGGTTTCAACCGTCAGCACAACCGGAGCGCAGCTGGCAGCCGCCCTCAGCTAACAATGGACACGCACCAAGCCACAGCCTCCTTCACCGGCCTGCTTGCTACGGCGAGCGGCATCACGCTTTCAATGCTGCCGGAGCTGGAAGCGTGGCTGCGTGTGGCCTCGCTCGTCATCGGCTGTGCGGTGGGGCTCGCCTCCCTCTACGCCATTCTCCGCAACAAAAAGCACCCCCATGAATAACATCCTCGCTCGCCTCAAAGAACCCTCGACATTTCGCGGCCTTGCCATTCTGGCCGGTCTCGGTGGCATCGCAGTAGATCCCGCCCAGGTCAACGCCATCGCTGCCGCAGTGGCCGCCGTGATTGGCTTGATCGAAGTCTTCCGAAAGGAAAAATGATCCCTCCCGCCCAGATCGTAACCGGCTTGATTGCCGCCGCCTTTGCCGTAGGAGCGCTCCTGCTCTTCGGCGGGTGCAGCACGATAGGCATCTCGCTACAGACGGACTATGGGCAATTTTCCTACACGTTGCCTGAGCTTCCTAAGCCGACTTCCAGCAAATGATTCACCGTCTCGCCGAGATTGCCGCCGAGCAAATCGGCGTGAGAGAAGAGGGCGGCAACAACAACGGCACGGCTGTACGCACCTACCAAAAAGCCACCGACTTGAAGCCTGCTTCATGGCCATGGTGCGCGGCGTTTGTGGACTGGTGCATTTCAAAATGGCTTGCCGAGCCTGGTGTACTGGGCTGGCTAAATACCTCCCGCCCGCTCGATGAGTGGCGTCCCAAGACTGCGCTGGCCTATGGCTTTCTCGCTTGGTCCAAAGCCCGTCCAAAGACGACCACCATCCTGCCCGAAGATGTCCGCGCCCAACCTGGCGATCTTGTCGTCTTTGATTTCTCGCATGTCGGCATAGTGGAGTTCGACGCTGGTTCGCAGCTCATCACGGTGGAAGGGAACACCAACGGACGCGGCGACCGCGACAGCGCGACAGGAGACGGAGTGTGGCGCAAGACGCGAGCAAAATCCCTCGCCCGAAATTTTATCCGAATACACCCAAAAACCGCATGAGCGCCAAACGCAAGCCCGCCACCCGCAAAGCCGTGCTCGAGCGCATCCGCACGGAGCTCGTCGAGCAATTTGATGTCGGTCTCTTGGTGGTGAGCTGGGAGGAAGGCGGAGAAACATTCCACATGGATTTTAAATTCGGAAACCACTACGCCGTTGAGTCCCTTGCCGACAAGACGAGCGACATATTGTTCCCAATCGAAGACGACGAAGAAGAGGAGGAAGAGGTATGAAAACATCTTGGAGTTCCATCGCCCGCGAGCAAGCGGACAAATCTCACAAGACCGAAGTGGACGCGCTCAAAGCCAAGCTCGCCCAATACCAAGTCGCCACCGAAAGGCTGGAGAAACAACTCGGCATCGCGCTCTCGCTCGGCAAGACACGCATCCGCCCTCAGCCGCTCTCGGTCAACATGAACGACAAAGCCGAGACTGTGGCCATTGCGCTGGCCAGCGATTGGCATGTTGAAGAGACGGTTGAAGCGGCATCGGTCAACGGGCTCAACGAATACCGGTTGCCTATCGCCAAGACTCGCATCGAGAAATTTTTCTCCACCATCTGCCGCCTCACCGAGATCGAGCGCACAGGTGCCAAGATCGACGACCTCATTTTGTGGCTGGGCGGCGACCTGATGACCGGCATGATCCATGAGGAGCTTGCCGAGTCAAACAGCAAGACGCCCACGCAAGTCATCCTCTGGCTGCAAGACCGCCTCGCCGACGGCCTCGCCACGCTCAAGCCGCACTTCAAGCGCATCCTCATTCCCACCAGCTACGGCAACCACGGCCGCACAACCATCAAGCCTCGCCACGCCACCGGTGCCGCGCATAGCTACGAGTGGCTCCTCTACCGCATTCTCGAGGGTCGGTTCCACGGTGACCAGCAAATCAAGTGGCAGATTGCCGACAGCTACTTTAACTTCATGGAAGTGTATGGCCGCCGCCTGCGCTTCCATCATGGCGACTCGCTGAAATTTTTTGGCGGAATCGGCGGACTCTCCGTTCCCGTAGAAAAATCCATCGCCTCCTGGAACAAGTCGCCAAACCGCGCGGACCTAGACCTTTTCGGACACTGGCACCAATACCAGCAAAACCGGCACTGGCTCTGCAATGGCAGCCTCATCGGCTACAACGCCTACGCCCTGTCGATCAAGGCCAGCTTCGAGCCGCCGACGCAGACCTATTTCCTCCTCGACAAGAAACGCGGACGCACCATGACAGCCCCCATCTACCTATGAGCACCTGGAAATCCCTTGCCAAAAAGTCCAACTCGCTCCCGCCCGGCTGGAGCACCACCGACGAAATCGCCGCAGACCTCGATTGCGAGCCAGGCGAAGTCGCCAAAATCCTGGCTGCCTCGATCCGAGAGGGCCTTGTCGAGAAACAAACATTCCCTCACTGGCAGGAAGGCAGCCGCCAACTTCTCTACCAAACAGGCTACCGGCAAGCAGGCAAAACCAAGCAAGTTTCTGACAAAACCCAGCCAGCTAAATCCAAACCGCTCACCAAGCCGCCCAGCACGCAGGCGGTCCCTGGCATCCCCGCCCACCTCCTCGACCGAGTGCGGCAGACGTGCGTTCGGTATCGACATCTGCGCCCAAGCGAAATCGCCGCCCGCTGCCGCTGGAGTGGAGAGTCAAAATTATCATCGCAAGCCATCCGGGCCATGCTTGACACGGTCACCCTATAATCAAAGTAGATGCCCGACGACCAAACCATAGTCGAAGGCGATGCCGGATTCCTCGGCATGGCCTCCCGCTTGAACCCGCTGCAACTGCAACCGGGTATGGTCCAGTATGCCGAAAACATGCGCCTTGACCGAGGCGTGGCGCAGACGCGCAAAGGTGCGAAGCGGTTGGGCGATGGTATTTCCGTAGGCACGCAACCGCTAACTCTGCCCTTCGTGCTGGATGCTAAGGCCATCGTGCGCACGATCTACAGCGGCGGCATCTTTGCCTCGGGCGTTTTCAGCTCGCCGAACTACGACGACGAGAATGAATACATCGTCCTTTGCGGGCCGACCTCAGCTTTTCTGTACCGGCAGAACGAGCCTATCGAGGAGATCAACTATCCGTCTGGGGAAATTATCGAGCCCACGGATAGCGTCTCAACGATCCAGGCATTTAACCGTTTTTACCTCCTGCGCGAAGCAGACATGACGCTCCCGGCCTACGATTGGAAATACACCGACCCAAGTGGCATTGCGGTCTCTGGCACCATGGCTACCGTTTTCATTACCGCCCATGGACTCGCTGCGGGGCAGCGCGTGCGGATCGAGTATGGGAATGTGGCGGCATTCCAAGGCCATGAGTTCGACATTCTCACCGCGACCACAAATTCTTTTACCATCTCAGTGCCTGCTGGCACACTGCCGGATATCGCCGCCGACATTGCAATCCGCCGCGTCAAGGCTCCTTTGTGGTTTGATTCATCAGGGTTCTACCGCGCCGACTCAGGCGTGCCTGCCGAGGGGGTAACATTCAAAACCCTGCGCTCCACCGGTTGGGCCAGCTACATCGGAAACAGACTCTGGATTCCCGACGGCCGAGACACCGTGGCCATCTCGGATGTTCTGGACCCCGACCTCTACGATCCGTTTTTTCAAAGCTTCCGCGCTAACCAGGGAAGCAACGACTACCTCATCGCCATTCACCCATGGGTCGAAGGCCAAGCGCTGGTTTTTATGCGTAATAGCATCTGGCTTGCCAACCTCACTGACACCAGTAATGCAACAGGCGACACCTTTACGGTGGACTCCGCCGTTTCCCGCCTCACGCTCCTCACCGACGAGATCGGATGCGTAGCCCGCCGCTCGATCCAGACGGCTGGGCAATTTGTTTTCTTTCTTTCTGACGCCGGAGTTTACCGCCTCGACACCCAGCTCGACCTCAAGCTCCGGGCCAACACCCAGCCTCTCTCGGACTCCATTGCCGACCAGATCGACGAAATTAATAGCGACTACGCATACCTTGCCGTAGGCCGTTGGTGGAACAATCGCTATTACCTCGCCGTGCCCATCGGTGAGAACGCCACGGCCAACAATACTCTTTTCCTTTGGAACGCTCTGAACCAGCAATGGGAGAGCCGCGATACCTACGCTATTAACCTTGACGAGCTACTGGTCGCCACTTACGACAGCCAGCGCCGCCTCTTTGTTGCCAGCCGCGCAGGCACACTCTTTCTCCTTGATGAGCTCGACTACGGCGACGAGGTGCCATTCGCCAACGCGCAAAACCTTTACACCGAAATCCAAGCCCAACTCATCACTCGCCGCTACGGGTGGGGGAGCCTCAACACAAAGCGTCTGACCCGCGCTAAGGCCAGCGTGCTCCTACCAGACGCCTCAGCTTGCACGCTTGATGCCATAACAACTGACTACGATGCTGATTTTCAAGTCGCCTCCCTGGAGAACACCACCGGCGACGAGGAGGATTACACGCTCAAAGCCCCCCTGCGCTGTAAAGCCACCGGGCTCGACCTCCGTTTTGCAACGCAAAGCGGCCGCCCCATATTGCGTCAAATCAGCGCCGAAGCCACTCGCTCCCCTCTCGACCCCACCGAAACCCGCACCCTCAACTAAATATGGCAACTCTTACTAAAGGCAAAACATTCAGAGACGGAGAACTTGTTACCCCTGGCAGCCTCCACTCGTTGGTGGAAGCCGCCACCGTCATCAACATTGTCAACGCCGACATCTCTGCCAGTGCTGCCATCGCCGACACCAAACTTGCACAAATTACTACGGCCAACAAAGTTGCGCAATCTGCGGTGACCAATCTCACAAGCGACCTAGCAGGAAAACAACCACTTGGAAGCTATGCGCCAGCCACGGGTATTGCACCGAGCGCCATCACCGGCACTGCGGTCATCACAAACGACTTCCGCCTGTCGGATGCAAGGACGCCGACCACGCACACGCACGACGCCGCAGCCATAACCACGGGAACTCTCGCTAATGCCCGCACTACCGCCACCAATGCCAACACGGCTAACACTATCGTCGCCCGAGACAGCAGTGGAGGTTTTAGTGCCCAAAAAGGATCATTCGGAACCATAAATGGATTTAGAGTAGGGATAAATGAAAATGATAATTTCCCAAATGCTTTTTTGATTTTTTGGGGCGACACCATAGCCGCTGGCTCTATTGTAAAAGGTACAGGTAATTCTGTTTCCTACAACACGTCCTCCGATTATCGCCTCAAAACCAACATCGAGCCACTGACAGACGCCGTAGCTCGCTTGTTACAAATACCAGTCCGCCGGTTTAACTGGCTGACCGACCCTGCCGCATCTAAGGTAGACGGCTTCCTTGCCCACGAAGCGCAATCCGTCGTGCCCGAATCAGTCACCGGCACCAAAGATGAAGTAGATTCTGATGGCAAGCCAATCCACCAAGGCATCGACCAAAGCAAACTCGTCCCGCTCCTCGTTGCCGCCGTCCAAGAACTTGCCGCCCGCGTCGCCTCCCTCGAATCCCGATGACCCCCGCCCCCACCATGCTCCGCCCCGAGCCCTACCACGCGACCAAGCTCGCCGTGCGCCGCTCCCCTTTGCACCGGTGGGGTGTCTTTGCCGCGGCCCCTATTGCCAAGCACGAAGTGCTCGAGGAGGCCCCCTACGCCTGCGTGCCGAAGAAGCAACTTGCCAAAGCCCCCGCCTGCGAGACCTACAGTTACTATCTTGACGACGCGACCAGCATCATCGGCTTCGGACTCGCGCCGCTCTACAACCACCACGACACCCCCAATGCCTGCCATGAGATCGACCAGGTGAACGAACTCATGCGGCACTACGCCCTGCGCGACATCGCCGCAGGCGAAGAGATCACCCTCAACTACGGCGCAGATAACGCCAAACACTTTTTAGAAAAGGAATAATCCTATGGCAATGAACATGAGCAACAGCGGCGGAGGAGGGGGAATGTCCGGCGGCGGCGGCGGCGCGATGAGCGCAGCCCCCGCAATGAGCGCCCCCGCAATGAGTGCAGCAATGTCCGGCGGAGGAATGTCCACCGGCGGCATGGGCATGGGTGGTATGAGTGCCCCTCCAGCCCCACAGCAGCGCAGCCTCGCCGACGAGATGGCCGCAATCTCTGGCTATGCCCAAGCAAACGCCCAGGCGCAGGCCAACACTACCGTGGATACCGCAGGCCGCCTGAGCGACCAAGCCATTGAGAACACTGGCGACATTGCCAAGAAGCTACAAGACAGCCCATACACGGCCGCCGCCAACCAAAACATCCGCGACGCCGGAACATCCGCCGCCCAGCTCGGCCAAAGCTACAACCAAGTCGGCCAGACTGCCGACCGCGTAGCGGCCTACAACGACCCCGCCCAAGCCCGGCTAAACCAGATGGCCCTCGGCCAGCTCTACCGGCCCGACCAGGTTTCTTCCCAAAATGTCTCAGCCGACCAGGCACAAGGTGCTCGCGTAGCCAATGTCGGCAACACGCAAACCGCCCAAGCCGGATCGGTTAATGATGTCCAAGCGCAGCGTGTCCGCGCCGCCCAAGGCTACGCCTCGCAGATGGGCCCGGTTGATAATGTCCAAGCCGCTACCACCGGCTCAATCGAACGCGTCGGTGCAACGCAAGTCGGTGCGGTCGATCCCATGGAAGCCGCCCGCGTCCGCCGAGTCCAAGACATCCAAGCGCAGAATGTCCGCGCCAGCGCCGCCGAGCGTGGCCTCATGAATGAAGCCCGAGGCAATGGACTCCTCGGCCAACTTGAAGGCCAAGCCAGCAACGACCTCGCCCTCGGCCGCTCCCTCTCAGCCGAACAGAGCCGCGACGCCATCCAATCTTCCCGTGCCGCATCATCCGCCCGTGGCCTCGGCCTCGGCCAATCCGCCATGGCTGCCGAGCTTCTTAACCGCGACCGCTTCGCCACCGCCAGGGAAAACGAACGCCGCACATTTGCTGGCAATGTCCTCGGCCAAGGCACTGCCCTTCGCACATCCGCAAATCAAGCCTACGCGCAGCGGCAGGACGCCAACGCAGGCCGAGCCCTCCAAGCCGACAGCGCAAACCAATCTGTGGCTCAAGCCCGAGCCATGCAAAATGCGCAGTTTGCCCAACAGGCCCGGCTCACCGATAATCAAAACGCCCAGCAGCGCGTCCTCGCCGAGGCCGGTTACGCCCAGCAGGCCGGACTCTCGAACCAAGATTTCAGCTTCCGCGCCAATTCCCAAGACGCGCAATTTGCGCAGCAAACCAACCTTGCCAACCAGCAGGCCGCACTTCAACAAGGGCAATACAACGCCAGCAACCAGCAAGCCATGGAATTGGCCAATCTCCAAAACCGCCAGCAGGCCAACCTTTCTAACCAAGACGCCTTCCTGCGCGCCGGTCTCGCCAACCAAGCCACAGCACTCCAGCTCGGCCAGACCAACGCGCAGCTCCGGCAACAAGGCTACCTCACCGATAATTCCAACGCCCAGCAAGCCGCCATGGCCGATGCAGGCTACGCCCAACAGGCCAACCTAGCCAACCAATCGGCCAACCTCAACGCCGCCCAATACAACAGCAGCCAAAACCTCGCCGCCCAGCAGGCGAACCAATCGGCAAACTACAACGCCAACTACGCGAACCAAAATTTCCTGCAAGGCGTCGCCAGCCAGAACTTCAACCAATTCCAAGGCCAGCAAAGCATGCTCGGCTCCCTCTACGGCCAGCAAGCAGGCATCGCCCAAAACCAATACGCAAACAATCTCGGCCTCGCCCAGGCGAATGTCGCCCTCGACCCCTACCAACGCGCCCTCGGCAGTAACATCCCCATAGCCAGCCAAGGCAACGCCGCCAACATGATCGGCCAGAGCTTCACCGGCACCATGGGCTACGGCAGCGACCTCTACAACACCAACACCAACATGCAGGCCAGCTTGTATAACAGCTACTACAACAACAGGACCGCACTTAAATCTGCTAATATCCAAGCGGATGCCTCACGCGACGCTGCTGGTATGGGACTACAAGGGGCAACCATGGGAGCCAGCGCCGTCATAGGAGCCGCCGCTGCCGCCTGCTGGGTAGCCCGCGCCGCCTTCGGCACGACCACTACTCGTTGGGTGGAATACCGCCGCGCCATGCTCCGCCATGCCAGCGACCGCACGATCCGCCTCTACTGCCAGCACGGCCAATCCATCGCCGCCGCCATCACCACGCCATTCCGCCGCCTCGTTGCCCGCCTCACACTCCGCACCCTTCAATGGTCCTGGAACTAACAGAGAAAATCCGCCTCGAAGGAGCCCACCGCGCCTGCACTCCAGAGCAAACGCTGGAGCGCATGCGGCCGCATTTTCACGCGGCAGGTATTACCCGCCTTGCCGAGATTACCGGGCTCGACCGCATCGGTATCTGTGTTGCCCAGTGCATCCGGCCAGATGCCATAGTGCTGGCTGTAGATTCTGGCAAAGGAGCTACGCCCGCCGCAGCGAAATGCTCGGCCGTGATGGAAGGCTTTGAGCGCCATGTCGGCGAGACCAGTCGCCCTCGGCACATCCTCGCCACCGCAGCGCAGCTTGGCGACAAAGCTGAGACACGCCTGCCGCTTTCCAAGGGAGCTGTCTTCCACCTCACCGCTCTTATGCCTTGGACCGAGGTGCGTGGCATGAAGAGTGGATCCGCCCGCATGGTGCCCACCGACACCGTGCGCCTCCTCGCCCGTCCAGACCCCGCCCCGCTTACCAGCCTGCCCTTTGCCTACACAAGCAACGGCCTCTCCTCCGGCAATACCTACGCCGAAGCCGTCGCCGGGGGCCTCTACGAGTGCATCGAACGCGACGCAACAGCCATCGCCCAGCACAGGCTGCAAGATTTCCCTCGTGTTGATCTTGACACCATCACCGACCCAACCTTAGCCCGCCTCGTCCGCACACTGCGCGATGCCGACATCACCCCCGTGCTCCTCGATGTCACCAGCGATATCGGCCTGCCCACCTACATAGCCTACCTTATCGACTGCGAGAGCGGCTGCGGAGTCAATAAAGGCTACGCCGCCCACCTTGATCCAGCAGTAGCCCAAGCCCGCGCCCTCACCGAGACCATCCAAGCCCGCGCCGTATGGATTGCTGGGAGCCGCGACGACTTCCTCCACGCCCGCTACGAAAAGGTCAAAGCCACCGACTCATCTGCCATCCTCGCCCGCCTCTACAAGCACGCCACCACCAGCGCAAACGCCCACCCCGACCGATCCGGCGACACCTTTGAGGCAGACATAGATACCCTCCTCGATCTCCTCGATGCCGCCGGTATCCCCGAGCCGCTCGTCTATGAGTTCACCCACGACTACCCATGCAGCGTCGTGCGAGTCATAACCCCCACGCTGGAAGGCTACACCTTCGACTACTCGCAACCAGGCCACCGCGCCAAGAGGGCAAAATGAAAATCTTCCTCGGCCCCACACGCCCCGCAAATATCCCCGCCGATGCCGACCTCCGCCCCCCGGCACAGCAAGGCGACATCGCCGCCGCCGCTCTTGAAGGTCCAGATACCATCATCCTCATCGACGGCCTATTTCACCAAAGCCTTGCCCCATGGCATAAGGAAATCCTCTTCGCCATCGAGCAGGGATGCCGCATCATCGGGGCAGGTAGCCTCGGCGCACTCCGCGCCGTCGAGTGCGCCCGCTACGGAGCCGAGCCCGTCGGCATCATCGCCGGGTGGTATGCCGATGAATCCTGCACCGACGATGCCGATGTAGCCCTCGCCCACGGCCATGCCGAAGACGGCTACCGTGGCCTCTCCATCCCTCTCGTCAACCTCCGCGCCACCGCCGAGTGCCTCGTCGCCGACGGCATCCTGCCCGCAGCCGACCTCGCAGGCATCCTCGCCACCGCACGCAGCATCTACTATGTCGAGCGCAGTTGGCCTTGCCTACGCCAAGCCATCGGCCCTGTAGCAGACCTCCTCCGCGAGAACTACCGCGACCAGAAAGCCCTCGACGCAGAGGAAGCCATCCGCCACGCCCAGCATGTCGCCGCGCCCCTCCAGCGCGACACGCCCCACCACACTCACAGCGCCTATTTCCTCGCCCTCCTCGCCAACGACCTTCCGATTGGCAACGGTCAACGCCAGCACCACCTCACCAGCGAAGCCGACCGCACCCTTGCCACCGACCGCCACCTCGTCTCCGAGTTGGCCCAACTCCTCGGCATCGTCACCACGCCTGAAGACATCTTCGCCGCCAGCACCCGCATGTGGCATCGCCTCGGCATCACCGACCCAACCGCCGCGCAAGCCTGGCTCTCGGACCACGCCTGGACCAACGAGCAATGGTATGCCCACGCCCAGCGGGAAGCCCTCCGCCAAGCCGCCCGCGATTGGCACAACGCCAGCGGTGCCTGCCTCGACATCGTTCCACTCACCCTCGCCCACAACCTACTCAACCCTGCCTAATACCTATGCCATACAACCCCTCCGTCAACGACAACTCAGGCCAGATATTGGGCCAAGCCACAGCAAACGCCGCTGCTATACAAGCGCAAGGCACAGCTCAATTTTCACAAAATTTAACAGACTCGTTCAACACCGTCATGGGCATGGTGAATAAGCGCGTCGAGAAAAACCAGGCAGACAACGCCAAGATGCAGCAATCCATGGCAGCCGGCCAAGCCATGATGAGCCTCTCCGACAATTACGGAGATCAAGGCCAGAAATTCAAAACCTCCCTGGCTAAAGCCCTCGAAGACACCAAGGGAAACCCCGACAAAATGTCCGGCGCAGTCATGGCCCACGCCGCTGAGTTTGAAAACATGCAGAAGCAGCAGACTGCTGCGAAAACATACGAAGCCCTCGGCAACGCATACGCAGGCAAGGCCGCTGCGACCGCAGCCGCGAAAGCAGCGCAGCCCGACAAGATGAACGCCGAGACGATCCGCTCCTATGCGCGGGACGCGGCTGCCCAAGGTGCGACGCAAGATCAGATCAAGGCCGGGCTTTTAAATGGTTTTGGCCAATGGGCCGTCGATGCTGTGTTTCCACAACCGAAATCAAACTTTTGGGGGCCGTAGTATAATACACGGCCATGGCTCTAAACCCCCTTCTGGACATCATCCGTTCCTCTGGCTCGTCTCCACGCTCAGAGGCACTCGCTATCGCCAACTCCACCCCGCTGCCTGAGCAGGGAGAGGTGCCGTATCCGCAATCCGATCTCGTCGGTGCGTTGGATAGCATGGACCTCACGGGAGACGCGCCGCAGGATGTTGCCGCCAATGAAGCGCCTGCCGAGCCAGCGCCGCTACCGAAGAGTAATCCCCTCATGGACATCATCAGAGGCAACGCGCCTACTGCGCCGACATTACCGAAGGGCAATCCCCTCCTCGATGTGATCCAGGCAAACGAAGCCGCCACCCAGCAAGCTGTCGCCGAAGCCACCACACCGACCGAGAATCTCCCTGTCCTTAAGTCCGACCTCGCCAATGCCCTCGGCGTGCTCGATTACCGCGACCCCGAGGAGGGCCAGCGTCGCCAGCAAGCCGCCGCCATGGGCGAGATTCTCGGCCTGCCGGAATACGAGAAGGTCCAACTCGGAGCCGCCCCGGTGAACACAGACGGCACCGTCACCATCCGCCGCGCCCAGGCTGTAAGCCCCGAGGCAAATGCCGCCGCTGCCGCAAAGCTCCAAGAATCCCAAGCCGCCGCCGCCTCCCTCTACAAAGCCGAGCAATCTGCGCTGAATCCCTCCTTCCTCGACAAGCTCCAGCAACGCTGGCGTGTCGGCCGCGAGCAAGCCGTCGATGACCAACTCGCCTACCGCGCCATGATGGGTGAGGTGGACTACGAACAAGTCAAAGGCCAGCTCGACCCCTCCACCGCACCGCTCAAAGGCGGCAACTGGCTTTCCGAAGGCGTCCTCACCGCTGCGCAAATGCTCCCCGCCATGGTCGATGGCATTATCTCCGGTAACAGCCTCGGCCTCCAGGTAGCCATGGCCGGTGGCACTGCCGCCGCCATTGCCGGGCAAGTCGGCCCGCAAGTCGTCACCCCCGAGGAGATCGTCACCGTCCCTGCCGCAGCCGCTCTCGGCTACACCGCAGGCACCGCCGCAGGCAGTGCCGACTACTGGTATAAACAAGGCGCAGGTTCCATGTATCACCAGCTCCGCAAGGAAGGCGTGCCGCATAATGTCTCCAGCACCGTCGCTGCCAGCTTCGGCGCACCCTATGCCGCCATCGAGCTCGCCCAAGTCAGCAAGCTTGTCCCAGGCGTCAAGCAAACCGCAGCGCAAGCCGTGGCCGGTGGCATCAAGTCTCGTCTAACCGCACTCGCCAAGGAGAAAGGCGTCGAGTATCTCGAGCAGATAGGCCAAGAGACCACCCAAGAACTCCTCAGCATCTCCGGCGAGAAGCTCGCCGAGTGGTCCGCCGGAGTCACCCCGCCCAAGGATAAAGCCTCAGCCTGGGACCGCATCGCTAACACGATCCAACAAACAGCCACATCGATCCCATTCCTCATGGCCCCCAAAGCCGCCGTGGATACCTACCAGACCGTGCGCGGCAACGAGCAAGCTGCCACCGACGCACCTCCCGCCGCAGCCGCCCCCGCCGAAGTCCCTCAAACCTTCACACCCATCTCCACTCCCGCCACCGCACCGGCCACCACTCGCCCGCGCTCCCTCGGCGAAGTCCGCGCCCCACAGATCGCCGTGGACCAAGCCGCCGTCGATGAAGCCTTCGGCTCCCCATTTGCACCACCAGCAGAAGTTAACCCACAGGTTAACCCTGCCGAGGTATCAAATGATACCTTTGCCCCGCCCGCAACCGCTCCGGTGAACGCCGCATTACCAACGGATGCTCTCCCTACCGAGACACCTGGCGCAACCTATGGCCGCGAAGCAGAAATCTACGACGCCTTTTCCAATCTTCGCCGCGCCCCGTTTACCGATCTTTCCCCTGCCGCCTCTGCCCCAGTGGCAAGCGCACCCATAGCGCCTGAAGCAACAGGCTCACCCGAACTGATCGCCGGGGAGGGGACATCTGTTTCGGATATTGCAGGAATGCCTGCCGTGGATTTCCCAGTAGCGCAGCTCAAGCTCTCAAAGGATGTGCCGAACTTTAAGGAAAATGCCGATCCGAAGACGGGAGTGGTGCAAGGCGAAGCCCTCCAAGGCAAAGTCGATAGGCGTGGCCTCGCGCCGATCATTGCCTGGCAAAGACTCAATGGAGATGTCGAAGTCATTAGTGGCCGCCACCGGCTCGACCTTTTTCGCAGAAATCAAGAGGAGACAATACCTACCCAGATTTTCAATGAAGCCGATGGCTTTACCAAACAAGACGCCCTAACATTAGATGCAGAACTCAATATCCGCGATGGACAAGGAACTACCAAAGACTACTCCAGCTACTTTCGAAACGCCGGACTCACCTATGACCAAGCAACAGAGAGAAGCCTTCTTTCAAGGGCTAAAGGCCGTGCCGGATTCTCAATCGGGTCGTTGGGCACGGATGATCTCTACGCGCTACATCAATCAGGAAAAATCTCTGACGCCAAAGCCGATGCCATAGCTGTCGCCGCTCCACGGGATGTGGAACTGCAACGGGTGGGCATGACCTTTGCAAAGGATTTTACCCCCGAAGCACTCACTCAACTCATCACCCTCAGCGCCCGCGCTAAGTCTCCAACAGCCAAGCAAGGCGATCTTTTTGGAAACTCTGATGAGAACTTGAACAGGGCCGTTGCCCTGGTAAAGGCCAGCCAGAAACGGATCGAGGAAATCGACAACCAAATCCTCTCCGTAAAAGGTGCGCTAAAACGCCCTGATGCCGCCCGCAAAATGGGCGTGGACATAAAGAATCCAGAAGCAATTCAAAACAAAATCGCTCAACTCCAGCTTCGCAGGGAGAAGTATGTCAACTTCCTCGACGACCCGGCCACACTGGCCGAGGTGCGCGTGCTGGCATTTGGCGAGGAGCAAGCGCCGCTCTTCTCCGCGACGCAAGACCCCTTCAACCTCACCAGCGAAACGGTGCAGCCTTCAACTCCTCCAAGCGCCGAAAACACAGAAGCCGCCCGCCGCGCCGCCGCAATCAAAGATGGCTACGACAGCACGCCCTCGATGTTTAGCGATGAACCGCCCCGCCCGTTCTCCGACCTTATGGCAGAGAACATGAAGCGCAAGGGGCAGTCTGGCTATATCGACCTCGGCGTGGTGCAGGATTTTGGCCAAAGCATTTACAAGGCAGGCATGGATTTTGCCGCATGGGCGGGGAGCATGGTGCAGAAGTTTGGGGAAGCCGTGCGCGATGTGCTCTCATCCCTTTGGCAATCCGTCTCCGGCGGGCAATACCTGCCCCAAGCCCGCGAGCGTGGCAGCGTAAACATTTCCCCAAGCACTGGACCCAAGCCCCGCAAGTTCACCCAATCTGTGCAAGCCGCCGAAGGCGTCATGCCGGAGGTGAAAGCGCATCTCAACTCTTTTGAATACGATCCGGTCAGCAACGCCGAGACTGTGGCCTCCGCCCGTGCGGGCATTGATGCCGCAGGCAGCATCGATGCCGCATTCACCGGCCTCATGGGAAAAACGGCCGCGACAGAGTGGCAACCCACCGCCGTGGACTACGCCACCGGCATAGAACTCCTCGGCCAACTCCAAAACCGAGGCCGCCATGAGGATGCCGGAGCCATTGCCAACATGATGGCCAACCGCGCCACCGACCAAGGCCGCGCCATCCAAGCCCTCTCTATGATCTCCCGCCTCGGGCCGCAAGGCATCGAAGTCTTCGCCCAGCGGCAACTCACGCAGGCCGCCACCTCGGGCAAGACCGAGAAGCAACGCACGGCCATCCAAGGTAAGATCGACGAGGCCGACCAACTGCGCGGCGAAGTGGGCAAGGTGCGCCACGGGGCCGCCACCGCAGCCATCGTCGGCAATAAAGACATCATCAAAGGCGAGCTCCCCGCCGGAGTGGACCCCGTGAAAGTGAACCTCGCCATCCGCGATGCGATCATGGGCTCGCCCACACCGCTTGCTGCCGAGGCCGCTACCCATACGATCCTCACCGCTGAAGGACTCTCGCATAAAGGAGCCGTGCGCATCAGCAAAAGCATCGTCAAAGATTTCCTCAAGACCTCGCAGGATGCCCGAGCCAAAGTCCTCCAAGACCTGCAAGCCGCCGCCGAGAATGACCGTCGCCTGGACAAATCCAAACTCGGCGGGCTCATGCGCCTCAATCGCGAGGGCAAGCTCACCGATACCAGCCTGCACGCAGGCATGGCCAAGATGCTCGGCATCCCGCATTGGGGGGCAGAGCAAAGCGCCAAAGTGCAACGCATCCTCGCCCAGCGCGACCGCGCCACCGATCCCCGCATCAAGCTGGTCAAGGCCGCCGAAGCCCTCGATGTCGTTTACCGCGAATTCATGCCGCCGGGCCTGCTCGCCAAGATCGACACATTTCAGACGCTTTCGATGCTGCTCAACACCAAGACGGTGACCCGAAATGTGCTGGGCAACACGCTCATGTTTGCAGGCGACCTCGCTGCCGACACCGCCGCCGTGCCTATGGATGCC
>Ga0209189_1000317_pt1 | contig 41130 bp, 36 predicted proteins | sample C_130820_EF_Meta_FD_187308 | JGI IMG/M metagenome (GOLD analysis project Ga0209189, IMG submission 187308) | Freshwater microbial communities from Lake Croche, Canada to study carbon cycling - C_130820_EF_MetaG (SPAdes) (version 3) | ecosystem: Environmental > Aquatic > Freshwater > Lake...
TACCAGAAAACCTATGAGATTTCAGACTCCTGCTAATGAGAATGTAAATTTGCCAACCGTTGCTTTTTGAAAAACCGCGTTTCGCGGCACCGGCCAATCTATAATCTCGAAATTTTCAAACCGCCCTTAAGTGATCTACTTCTTGGTATTTTCTACAGTGTGCGATAATTTAAGCTCATTAATTAGGAACTGAAATTCAATGCGACTTTGCGCATTTGGCGTTCCTATTCTTATAATCTTTTGACTCATGCCTGAAGAAACAATTGTCTTACCAGTAGGTTTCTACCTTGCCTTGGCCGTAACGGGCGTGGGTATGGTTTATGCTTGGACTCTGAGGGCGAAGGGGATCGGTTTACCCATGATGACCGTCCTTGGGACAGTGTGCGCCTGGTATTTTGGGGATGCGCTCTATAATAATTACGCGGATTATATCCCCCTAATCGGTGCAGACATGCTGGACATGGCTTGGGGGCAGGTGTGTGTGTTTGTTTTCTCGTTTTGTTTTTTCTCGCTATTTATGCATCGTTGGATGAATAAGGATTTACTAGGTTCTCAGAGTCAAATCCTTATGATAACTCGGTGGGGAGGGTTGGAGGATCCGCTATTCCAGGACCGTTTGGATCTTGCTATGAGGATGTTAACCTCATTCTGGATTGGACTCATGATAATCGCGATGCTTAAAACAAACTTTGATTTCATGGGAATGTTTGCGCCCTACATCACTGGAAAGGCTTATCCATGGAGTCGTGGCCGAGTCGGGGGGGGCTTTGATGCGTTTGTGGCATTTTTTAGTTATTTCCATATCATGCTTGTGTCGGCTATCGGCGTGATCTTGGCTCTTTCTAAAAATGCGCGCACGCGCTCTACTGCGCTGGTGTTGTATGTCTTGAGTGCACCCTGGTTTATTTTGGATCGTGTGAGAAATCTGATGCTTGCTGTGATATTGCCTGGGCTTTTGGCGTGGGTTTTCATTCGTTTTCGAGGTGGCATTTTTTTCAAAGTAGCCATTCTCTTGGCCTCATTTCTTGCAGTGAATGCTTGGATGAAGTTCGTTATTCAGGTGCGTAGTGAAGCAAATGTGGCTTTGCTTTTCCAAGAGGTGGGAATAGCCGGTGTGAGTGAGAGACTGCAGGGATCAACGACAAAGCATGCCGGACTCAACATGTTTGAGGAGCTTGGGTGGGTGAACTCTTTTATCGAAAAGGGAACATTTCAGCCAAACATGGGATCTCGCTATTTTGCGGAGCTTGTGAATCCGATCCCGAGGGTGATATGGAGAGACAAGCCATTGATTGGAATTGATTACGCCATTGCTCGTGGACAGAAGTGGGAGGGGGCTGATAAAAATAATGCCGGCGTGGGAGCGACCATCTCCACGGGCTTCATAGGCCAAGGAGTGGTGAATTTCGGCAGGTTTTTTGGGCCAATTGCTGCCGCGCTCATTATGGCCGCCTGGGCAGCACTCTTGGCCAGGCAGGATTTGCAGGGCAATCAAACGGGGCGCCTTCTTCTCTTGCTCGTTGGATTGGTTTTAACCTTTAACTTAGGGAGGGATATCACGCTTATCACATTGTATCCATTTTTCTTTGGACTTATTATGGTAAATACGTGGCGGCGTATCAAAGGGGAGTTATAAATATTCTGAAGTAGGAGAGAGCTGGGGATTCATGTTTTACAAATCCATCGTTTGCTGCTTATGTATTTTTGTATGTAATCGATCTGTTAAATGAAATCCGTTATTTTATTTGATAATTTTGGGCCTTATCATGTTGCTCGTTTAAAAGCCGCGACTGGTGTGGCGGATATTACGGCTGTGGAGTTCGGCGGGGAGAGTGCAAACTATTCTTGGGAGGAATCTCAAGTAGCGCTAAAAGCCTTTACACTAAATCCTTCGGGAACGAGTTGGGAAATGTCTCGATCGGATTTTAGAGATAGACTGTATAAAGTTTTGAATGAAGCGGATCCGGATGTCGTTTTCGTTCCGGGCTGGGCGACTCCGGGCCCCCTTTTGGCTCTCAAGTGGTGTCTGCGAAGCGGAATTCCTGCGGTGATCATGTCGGAGTCCACCGTGTGGGATGTCCCGCGTGTTTTTTTCAGGGAGTGGATCAAGTCTACCATTGTTTCTTTGGCCTCTTCCGCATTGGTCGGTGGTCAGCCCCAGCGGGATTACATGATCCAGCTTGGAATGCCTGCCGAGCGGATTTTCACTGGCTACAACATGGTAGATAACGAGTTTTTTATTTCACAGTCTGATCTCTGGAGGAAAAATCGTCTGGATTCGCCTTCTATACACAGTGCGCCATACTTTTTGGCTTCAAATCGATTCATTCATAAGAAAAATCTTTTTTTTCTGTTGGATGCCTATGCTGGCTATGTGGAAGGCTGGCCTTCGTCTCCTTCATCGGACCCGATTTGGCCGCTCGTATTGCTGGGCGATGGCGATCTTAGGGAACCTCTCCTTGAGCATGCTCGGAAGTTGGGTTTGGATATGGAATTCACAGCGCCCTGGGAGGGTGTCGAGATACTTCATCCGCGTGGTTGCGTTTATTTTCCTGGGTTTCGTCAAGTCAATGAACTGCCTCGCTTCTATGCCGGAGCTGGGGCTTTTGTTCACGCCAGCTTGAGTGAGCAGTGGGGACTGGTTGTGAATGAGGCCATGGCATCGGAATTGCCGGTGCTCGTGAGCAAGCCCTGCGGTTGTGCGATTGATCTTGTGAAGGAGGGAGAGAACGGTTATACTTTCGTATCATCTAGCCCTTCTATTCTCACCGACCTCCTCCTTAAAATCTCGTTTATGGATTCCTCCTCAAGAAAAAAAATGGGTCAACGTAGCCGCTCTATTATCTCGGATTGGGGCGCGGAGCGTTTTGCTGAGGGCTTCCGATCTGCTGCCGAAGCGGCTCTGAAGGCTCCTCCCAAAGGAGCAAAAATCTTTGCAAGGGTTCTTCTCGAGGTGTTCTGCAGGCGTCTAATGGCATAATTCTATGTGTGGCATTGCTGGACAATTTGGAAAAGTAGATGACGGATTCGCAGGGTGCGCGCTTGAGGGATTGAGGCATCGCGGTCCTGACTCCCAGGGCGTGTGGCGATCCGAGGCTGTTCTAATGGTGCACACGCGGCTGGCGATTATTGATCTCGGTGAAACGGGTCAACAGCCGATGCTCATGATGCCTGCTGGGGTAGTCAGGAATGCTCCGCAACTATCCTCGATTGTATCTGAACCTCCATTCGCCATTGGAGAAAATCCAAAGGCTTGTCTGATCTTTAATGGGGAAATCTACAATTACCGCGAACTCCGTGCCGATCTCATCGAGCGTGGTGAGGTATTTCACAGTGAATCGGATACGGAGGTTCTCCTTCGCTTGCTTTTGCGTGACGGGGAGGCAGCACTGCCAAAACTGTCAGGGATGTTTGCCTTTGCACTTTGGGATTTTCAAAAACAAAAAGCCCTGCTTGCGCGCGATCCTCTCGGTATCAAGCCGCTTTATTACCGAAATGATGCGGATCAATTGAGCTTTGCATCTGAGGTTAAGGTTCTGGCCCAAGAGGGCGATGCTTGCAATGTGAATGCGGTGAGGGATTACTTTTTGTGGGGATCTTTTCAAGAACCGCAGACATGCAACGCTGCAATACAGGAATTTCCCGCCGGTTCTCTCCTTCGCTGGAATGCCGGGAAGGTCGAGGTCCAAAAATGGAGCAAGATTTCGTTCGGCTCCACCAATGTCATTACAAAAACCCCAGCCAAATATGTGGGTGAGAAGCTCGAGGCCAGTGTGCGGCGTCACCTCGTGAGCGATGTCCCGGTAGGTATTTTCTTAAGCGGAGGTATGGACTCCACGGCGATTCTTGCTTTGACCCGACGCGTGCTGGGAGCTGAAGCAAGAATTCACACCTTTTCGATTGGATTTGAAGATGAAGCGGCCGATGAATCTGCCATTGCAAAGCGCACGGCTGAGCACTTTGGAACCGTGCATAGGGAATGGATAATAAGCGCGGCTGAAGGTGCTGAGGAGATAGTTCCTTTTTTGAATGCGGTGGATCAACCGACGATCGACGGTTTCAATATCTGGTGTGTATCGAAAGTCGCGAAGCAAGCAGGAGTCAAAGTGGCCCTCTCTGGCCAAGGTGGAGATGAACTTTTTGGTGGCTATCCCTCATTTCGTCGTGTGCCTATGTTAGTTGCTGCATACCGGATGCTTGGGCCATTGCGGGGGCTTATTGGCAATTTTTTGACCAGAAAAGAGATGCGGGGCCAATGGGGGCGACTCCCGAGTTTTCTTTCCAGTTCCGGTGGGTGGTTGGAAGCTTTCCACTGTCAGCGCGGTATTTTTACTCCCGACGAGGCTGCAAGATTGGCTCATTTTTTCACCGGTCAGGATCCCCTCCCTTTGAACTGGGGCTTGGACGAACTGCCCAACAGCGCTTTGGAGAAGGTCGCATACTTAGAGACAAAGAAATACCTGCGAAATCAACTGCTCCGAGATAGCGATACTTTTTCCATGGCCCATAGTTTCGAGCTGAGGGTGCCTATGGTCGATGCTCAATTACTGGAGGAATTGAGGGCTGTGCCATCAAAAATTCGCTTCCAATCAAGAAAAAGAATGCTCCTCAAAGCCGTTCCTGAAATCCCTGAATGGGTTTCTTCGCAAGGGAAGAAAGGGTTCAGTTTCCCGTTTGAAAAATGGATGCGAATGAACTTCGGGCAGGTATTAAAAGATTCTTGTCGAGATATTCCGCTCAAGCCACAGTCTTGGTATCAAACTTGGTCGCTTGCCGCCTTCGTGCTTTGTGCCGAAGCCCGAGGTTTTAATGCCCTACCGGATACTGTCAGAAAGTCCGCCTGAATCCCTGATCGGCTGGTTTTTTGAATCAAAATGAAGGTAGGTTTGACAAGCGGGTCGCTCTCCCGCGATGCAGGTGGTCTTTTTGAGAGTGTTAGGGCTCTGGGCAAGGGGTTGGGACAGCTCGGGGTCGATGTGTCGGTGTATGGTCTTTGGGATAAAAATTGGGATCGTGACAAGAAGGCGTGGGCGCCATTGAGTGCCCACGCTTTTTCCTTTATCGGTCCAAGGGCTCTTGCTTGGGCTCCCGAGATGGATAGTGCACTGGATGAGGCGCGTCCTGATATCCTAAGCTTGCACGGACTTTGGCAATACCCTTCTGTGGCAACACGGCGGCAGTTGCAAAGGCATGGAACCCGGTATGTCGTATCGCCAAGAGGTATGCTGGACATCTGGGCCTTGGCAAATTCGCGTTGGAAAAAGCGGATCGCTGCTTGGGCCTTTGAAAACGCCGTTTTGAGTGATGCGGCTTGCCTGCATGCGCTCTGCGCATCTGAGGCCGATGCGATTCGGGCTTATGGGTTGAAGCAGCGGATCGAAGTAGTGCCCAATGGGGTGGAGTTGCCGGAAAAATTAACCACAGAGAACACAGAGAGCACAGAGGGGAAGAAAAGGCTTTTGTTTTTGGGTAGGATTCATCCAAAAAAAGGGCTGGTTGGAGCGCTGCGAGCTTGGGCGGAAATTCAAAATTCAAAATCCAAAAATCATCATTCAAAGCAGTGGCAGTTTGTGATCGCGGGTTGGGATCAAGGGGGACATGAAGGAGAGTTGAAGAGGCTTTGCGTCGATCTCGGATTGCGGATTGCTGAGTGCGGAGAGGCAGAAGACTTAAAACTTAATTCTTACAAACTTAAAACTGAGCGCTCTCTGGATCTGAAGGGGGGGCTGCGCCCCGAGAATGGGTCAAGCCGGAGGTTTACTCTCCCGGATGCGGACGTTGTTTTTTTTGGGCCGGCTTTTGGGGAGGAAAAAGAGGCGCTACTGAGGAGTGCGGAGGCTTTTGTTTTACCGAGTTTTAGTGAGGGGTTGCCGATGTCGGTGTTGGAGGCATGGGCATTTGGGCTGCCGGTGGTGATGACGCCAGAGTGCAATTTGCCGGAGGGGTTTGCTTACCAAGCTGCGCTGGAAATTCGGAATTCAGCCAGAGGTTTTGAGGGTATGCTGACCTTGATTGAAATGACGGATCAAGAGCGTGCTGCAATGGGAATGAGGGGAAGGCGCTTGGTGGAGGAGAGGTTCACCTGGCCGAAAGTGGCAGCGCAGATGCGTCGGCTCTATGAGGAAGTGCTGGGGAAATAGGCAAATCTGAGGATGCTTTTTGACAAACCGCGCTGGGCGAGGACCGGCGCGGTTTTTTTGTGCCTTTATGATTTGGCGATCTCTGTAAGCGTCTCGCGGAGGAGCACCTGCCGTAGGTAGTGGAATTCAATCGAAATTTGACGAATCGCATTGTCAGCCGGATTCAGAGCAATTTTGAGGGTTCGTCCGGGATTTTCTTCTCGTGAGTCGTGCGGCGATTCGTTTTATTGCCTCAACGAACTCAGGAATGACCGTATTGCAACACGCCAAGGAGATAGAGCGATGATTAACCAACATCTGGGCGATCATGCGACTGAGAGCCGAAAGTCTCCCTACTTTTGGAAGCTGCAGATTGCCTTTTGGGTTGCTTACACGCTTCTTCAGGGAATCGTAGGTGGTCTGCTGATAGCTACCGGAATCATTCCGCGCGGATCAGAACTATTGCTCCTGGAATGGATCCAAGCCGGTCAGCGCAGCGAGGCTCGCCAAGACGATCCTCCGCCTGTCCAAGCCGTCGGTTTCTGAAATGAGCGTGACTCATCCGGTGGCCAGAGCAGTTGAGCGACTCGAAGCCGAGGACCTCGTATTACTTCGGGAGAAATCTCTTTCCATGGTGGTGAAAGTCGGGGAAATCGCCGCCATCGAGGCTCATGGCGATTACACCCGGATTTTCCTGAATGAAGGCAAAAACCTCATGATGAAAAAGACCCTCTCACTCTGGGAGAGCCAGTTGCCGACCGATTTCTTTGTCAAAGTCAGTCGCAGCCTGCTTGTGAACACTCAATCTGTTGCCAAGATAGTAAGAAAAAATCTCCTTCGCTGGGAACTCCAGCTGCAGGGCGCCAAGGAGCCGATTCAACTCAGCAACCTGGAGAGCAAACGCCTCCGAGCAGCGTTGTAAAAAAGCAGAATTAACTACAGAGCAGAGACGCCGCTTCTCGGCTGAGGCTTAGGACGCCAAGGGCCTTGCACGGACAGACCGGTAGTGAGCGCGAACTTCATTGCTTAGTGGCTGGCTGATTTTTCCGCTTTCCGCTGTCTATTAAATTGCATCGTTGGGATATTCGACGTATGGAGAGAGTAGATGAACATTCCACTCTTTGCCCTATCCATGCCGGGTTGGCCTGAAATAGTTTTTATTCTCGTCATCGTGCTCTTGCTTTTCGGGGCCAAGAAGCTTCCGGAACTCGCTCGTGGAATAGGCCAGAGCCTTGGTGAGTTCAAGCGAGCCCGTGATGAGTTCGAGCGCGAGATTCACAAGTCCACCGCCGAACTGGAGATCAAGGAACCTGCGGAGAAGCAGCCTCACAAGCCAGCCTGATTCAAATCGGCGCATCGACATGTCGCCGCGCGGGATTTTTTGTTGGATTCTGCTCTGTTGCCTTCCGATTCTTTCGGGCAAGGAAGTGGTGGTTGCTTACTACAACCTGGAAAATTATCTGCCCATGCCAAGGGTTATCGGTGGCAGGCGGGTGGAGAATGCCCCCAAGCCAGAGTCTGAGATCGCTGCTGTGATTACCATGCTCAAGCGCATCCGCCCGGATGTCCTTGGAGTCGTGGAGATCGGCGACCACACGATGTTGGCCGATTTTCAGGAAAGACTGTCCGCCGCAGGCTTGGTTTTTCCGCACTCCGAGTGGGTGGCCTCACCCGAGGGCGAGCGCCACATCGCGCTTTTGAGCCGGTTTCCAATTGTTGCCCGCAATTCCAGGCCCGAGGTGACCTTTGAACTCGATGGCCGCTACCACCGCATGGGGAGGGGAATCCTCGATGCCACGGTGGAGGTCACGCCCGAATATCAACTCCGCCTTGTCGGTGCGCATTTGAAGTCCCGCCGAGTCGTATCGACGTTTGATGAAAAAAAATTCCGTGCGCGTGAGGCGTTGCTCGTGCGCGCTCATTTGGATGCGATTTTAAAGGTCGACTCTTCCGTGAACCTCCTCCTCTTCGGGGATCTGAACGACACAAAGAACGAATCGCCTGTCAAAGACATCCAGGGCATTGCCGGTTCACGCACGGCCATGCGGGACCTCCCTTTGCGCGATTCACACGGACTTGCTTGGACACATTTTTGGTCGGAGGCGGATGTTTATTCCCGCATCGATTATCTGCTCGCCAGCGCGGGCCTCTGGCCAAAAATAAAGCTCTCGCGCAGTGGAATCGGCGGCGGGAGCGAGTGGCGCCGGGCAAGCGATCATCGTCCTCTTTACACAACAATCAGCACTTCTGAATGAAAACGCTTCTCCTTTTTCTGCTTGCCGTCTCGACCGTATTTGCCGGTGCGGACGAGGATTGGGCCGTGATTGTGTCGATGGATGCCGGGCCGTCGCGCAAGCCCGCAAGCATGGACGAGGCGAGGGACTTCGCGAAGGTTCACTTCGCCCGTCATTCCGTGCTCATCGATAAGTTCCTGAAAGAAAATCCGGGCGATTCGCGTGTCTTTGAGGCCCGCTTGCGAGTCGCGGCGATTCAGGCGGCAATGGGCAAAATGGAGGACAGGCAGAGTCTGGTGGATGAGGCCATGCGCCTTCTTCAGGTTCTCGAGAAAGACAAGTCCGCGACGCCGGCTCAGCGAGCGGAGGCGGGATTTCGCCGCGTCTCGCTCCTCATGCAGAGCCTCAAGGGGCAGGAATCCGACCGTCGCCGGGATCTCGTGGCGGCGGCGCGCAACTACTCGATCCGCTATGTGGGGGACCGCCGTGCTCCGCGCCTTCTCGTGGAGGTGGCCACGATTTGTGACAACGATCCTGCACTCAAGCGCGCGCTTCTGGAAGAGGCCCGCCAGGCCTCGAAAGAGGAGGTGCTGAATCGCCGTATCGAGGATGATCTCCGAAGACTCAGCCTGCTGGACAAGCCGCAGGCAGTGAGGTTCCCAACGATCCAAGGCGGAACATTCGACATCGCCAAGCAGAGAGGGCGGATTGTTGTGCTGGTTTTCTGGTCCGCCGAGGCCGCTCCGAGCCTGCTTTGGATGGAGGATTTTCGCCGTGCCCTTGTGAACCTGCCCGCCGAACGCATCGAAGTGGCGACGGTGAGCCTGGATAAGAATCCAGAAAAGGTTTCGACATTCCTGAAGGAAGTCTCGCTCCCCGATTGGCCAACAGCCTGCGATGGCAAGGGGTGGGCTGGGCCGATGGTGCGGGAGTTTGGTATCAATGCCCTGCCCACGGTGTTTCTTTTCGACCAGAAGGGGATTCTTCGCGCCGTCAATGCGAGGAATTCCTACGAGCCATGGATCAGAAAACTCATCGCTAAACCTTACGTTCCTTGATTCCTCACTTCAAAGCATCAACCTCGCTCCCATCGTATGCCTGATTTCAAATACGGATCCACTCTCCCCGAGGTCTATTCGAATGCCGCACTTCGCTATGACGGCCTTCCGGGCTTTTGCAAAAAAGATAAGTCGGGCGCGTTTGTGCCGCTCAGCTTCCGTGAAACCTACGAACGCGGCCTCGATCTGGCGACATCCCTGATTGCCTTGGGAGTGCAGTCCCGCGAGCATGTGGGCCTCCTCTCCGACAACCGCCTCGAGTGGATTCTTTCGGATTACGCCATTCTTCTGGCTGGAGCCGCCGATGTGCCCCGTGGCACCGACATCACCGATGCGGAGTTGATTTATATTCTCACGCATTCCGACGCCCGATTTGTCTTTGTGGAGAACAAGGCCATGCTGGCACGCGTTCAACAGTGCCGCCCGCAATTGCCCCACTTGCAGGGAATCATCGTGATGGCGCCTGAAGACATGCCGGCAGTGGAGGGAGTTTATGGATTGGAGCAGTTGACCGCCGAGGGGGGGCGCAAACGCCTGGGGGGTGACCGCTCCGCGCAAGAACGCGGGCGAGGCGTTCTGCCGGAGGATCTCTGCACCATCATCTACACCTCGGGAACCACCGGCACTCCGAAGGGAGTGCAGCTCACCCACGCCAACATGTGCTCCCAGATCGAAAATCTCCCGCTCGCCCTGCGCCCGGGTGATCGCGCGCTGTCGATCTTGCCGGTCTGGCACAGCTACGAACGCGCCTTCGAAATGCTCTCGATCTCTCGGGGCGTCGGCACCTACTACACCTCGCTACGCGGATTGGCGGAGGATTTGAAAGTGGTCCGCCCCACCGTGATGGCCTCCGCTCCGCGACTCTGGGAGAACCTCTATCTCAAAATTCAGTCGAATGTGAAATCCGCGCCGCCAATTCGACAGAAACTTTTTCATCTGGCCTACGCGGTCACTCGCAATGTCAAACGCGCGGAGCGCTTTTTCCAAGGCCAGCAACTCGATGAACATGGGCGGGGGCCTTTGCAAAGCCTCAAGCTGGCTTTCAAACACGCACTGCTCTGGTTGGCATCCATCGTTCCTGCAAGGCTACTCGATGGCATCGTTCTGAAAAAACTCCGCGCCATCGTCGGGGGGGAATTCCGGGGGACCATCTCCGGAGGAGGAGCCCTGCAACCGCATGTGGATGAATTTTTCAACTTCATCGGAATCCCAGTCCTTGAGGGCTACGGAATGACCGAAACCTCGCCCGTGCTGGCTGTGCGCACCTGGAGTAATCTCGTGATCGGGACGGTTGGCGAACCCTATCCGCATACCGAGGTGCGGATCGTCGATCTTCTGAGCGGCGACATCCTGTATCCCGACTCCAGACGCCAAGGAGGTGGGCGCGGCATGCGCGGGGAGATCCATGTGAAGGGTCCGCAGGTCATGCGCGGCTACTATAAGGACCCAGAGGGGACGGCCCGCGTGTTGCGCGATGGATGGATGAACACCGGCGATATTGGAATGGTGACCTACAATGGTTGTCTTAAAATTCTCGGCAGGTCGAAGGATACCATCGTGCTGCTCAACGGTGAAAACATCGAACCCGTGCCGATCGAGGCGCGACTGGTCGAGTCTTCATTTATCGATCAGTGCATGGTCGTTGGTCAGGATCAAAAAGCGCTTGCGGCCTTGATTGTGCCTTCTTTCGAGCACTTCCGTCAGGCTGGATTCACCGAATCCACCGCAGCTGAACTGGCCGCCAATCCGAAGGTTGGTCAACTGCTTGACGAGGAGATTCGCAATCTCATCAACCACTCCAAGGGATTCAAATCCTTTGAGCGAATCATTGCCTGGCGACTGGTTCCGAAGCCTTTTGAGGTCGGGGATGAAATGACCAACACCTTCAAGCTCAAGCGGCATGTCATCACGGATCGCTACGCCCACCTGATTGCGGAGATTTTTCCGAAGCAGGCGGAGTAGGAGGCGGGCCGCTCAGAGTGCGTTCCCGGTCTTGACCTCGATCACATCGTGGGGCGTGCTCTCGCGCAGGCCGGATGTCGTAATGCGGGTGTAGCGGGCGTTGGCACGGAGTTGCGTCAAGTTTGCAGCACCCAGGTAGCCCATACCGCTTTGGAGGCCTCCGGCGAGTTGGGCGAGCACGGTATCGGCGGGTGCGGATACCTCCTTGAGTGCCTCAATGCCTTCGGCTGCGGATTTGCGATTGATGTCCTTGCCGTGCCCGTAGCGGGCTGCGCTGCCAGCCTTCATCGCGGCGTGGCTGCCCATACCGCGGTATTGTTTATAGAATTTCCCGTTGATTTCCATGATCTGGCCTGGAGCCTCGGGGCAGCCTGCGAGGAGACTGCCGCAGATGACCGCGTGCGAGAGGGTGAGGGCTTTCACGATGTCGCCGGATTTGGTGATGCCTCCATCGGCGAGTATTGTTACTCCGCAACTTTCGGCGGCCTTCGAACAAACGTAGAGCGCGGTGAGTTGGGGAATGCCTACGCCGGCGACGACGCGCGTGGTGCAAATGGAGCCGGGTCCTTGTCCAATCTTGATAGTATTCGCTCCGCACTCTGCCAGAAACTGAACACCCGCGCCGCTCGTCACATTTCCGGCGATGATTGGCAAAAAGGCGAACTCGGAACGAATGGCCCTCACTGCCTCACCAACACCACGCGTGTGTCCATGGGCTGTCGAGACCGCCACGGCATCCAGACCTCGTTCAACCATGGCGCCCACATGGGCGAGGAGGGAATCCTTGTCGAGCGCGCCATCGGGAAGCCTCGGTGGACTGATTGCCGCACCGCAGATGAGGCGGAATTTGGCATCCCTAGCCGGTTTTGTCTGGAGCGAACGCTCCTGCGAAATCCGCTCGATATCGCTCAGGGTGAAGAGGCCCTTCAGGTGGTCGTCCTTGTCCACAACGAGGAGTTTGTGGATGCCGATATTGTCCGTGAAAAACCGGTCGGCCCGTGCAATCGGATCGCCGCCGAGTTCGTCTTCCCGAATTGTCAGAACCGAGGGCCTCTTGACCATCGCCTCGCCCACAACCCGTGATGCGAAGCGCGCGCGAACGCAGTGCCCAGGAAGGAGACCAAGAAGGCGACCAGATTCATCGACCACGGGAAATGTGCTGAAGGTGAATTTTTTCTCTTCGATGAGAGTCAATACATCACCGATTTTTTGATCCGCATGGACTTTGATGGGTTCGCGAATCAACCCGTGGACATGATTTTTGACCCTGGAAACCTCGGAGAGTTGCTGCTTGGGCGGCATGTTGTAATGGATCAATCCAAGGCCGCCATGGAGCGCAAGGGCGATCGCCATGCGGGATTCGGTGACCGTATCCATATCGGCTGAGACCACGGGTAAGTGGAGGTTCAAGCCATCGGCAAGTCGAGTGTCGTAGTTCGCGTCCTTTGGCAGAATCTCGCTGTAGAGCGTGGCCAGCGACACATCGTCGTAGGTGAGGGCTGATCCCTCGCAGCCAAGGAAAAAGTCGTCAGCCGCTTTGTAGAAAAGACTATCCCAATCTCCGGCGCCACGCGCCCCGTCTGATATAGATTTCATACTTCATATTCAAGAATGCGGATTTTTGAGGCAAGCCGATTTTCCAGATGCGAAAAATTGTGACACACAGAGCCCTTTACTCAACCGCTCCAAAAAAATACCACTCAAGCATGTCAAATTCCCGAATCAAAGTCGGACTCGTCCAAAACGCCTGTTCGCTCGATGTCGAAGCCAACACCACCGCAGCCATCCGGGACGTGCGCGAGGCTGCTGCCAAGGGCGCTAACATCGTCTGCCTCCAAGAGCTTTTTCAATCGGTCTATTTCTGCCAGATCGAAGACCACAAATACTTCGACCTCGCCGAGTCGGTCCCAGGCCCTGCGACCGCGATTTTCCAAGAACTCGCGAAGGAACTTGGTGTGGTGATCGTCGCCTCGCTCTTCGAACGGCGTGCGCCCGGCCTTTACCATAATACCGCCGCCATCATTGATGCCGACGGGGCCTTCCTCGGGAAATACCGGAAGATGCACATCCCAGATGATCCGCTTTTCTACGAGAAATTTTACTTCACTCCCGGGGACCTCGGCTTTCGAGCATGGGACACGCGATTCGGCCGGATCGGCGTCTGTGTTTGCTGGGATCAATGGTATCCCGAGGCCGCCCGGCTCACGGCTCTTCAAGGGGCGCAAATCCTTTTCTACCCGACCGCGATCGGTTGGCATCCGAAGGAAAAAGAAAAATACGGCCGCCGCCAGCATTCTTCCTGGGAGACCGTTCAACGCGGCCACGCCATAGCCAACGGATGTTACGTCTTCGCTCCAAACCGCGTGGGACATGAGGCTCCAGATGGTGGCGATGGCATCGAATTCTGGGGACAAAGTTTCGCCGCAGACCCCTCGGGTGAGATCATTGCCAAGGCCTCTTGTGACAAGGACGAAGTGCTCGTGGTGGAGGTCGATCTCGAAAGCGTGGATACTCAACGCACTCACTGGCCGTTCCTGCGTGATCGCCGCATCGAGAGCTACGGAGATATAACCCGTCGGTTCATTGATTGACCGGATATGCGTGTCACCTCAGCTGAATTCTTACAAAGCTGTCCCGGCTTGGAGGCGTGTCCTCCGGATGATGTTGCGGAGTTCGCCTTCATCGGTCGTTCCAATGTGGGTAAGTCCTCTTTGTTGAATCTCCTCACCGGAAAACAGGGTCTCGCCCGCGTGTCGCAGACTCCCGGTTGCACACAGCTCATCAATTTTTTCAAAATCAACGGAGCCTTTCGCATGGTGGATTTGCCGGGCTACGGCTACGCCAAGGTGCCGAAGGGCCACCGCGTCGCGTTTCAGGATATCATCGCCGGCTACGTCGCGGACCGGCCAAACCTACGCCGCGTCTTCGTGTTAGTCGATTCGCGCCACGAACCCCAAAAAATCGATCTCGAATTTCTGGAGTGGCTCGGCGAGGTCGATCGCCCGTTTTCTGTGGTCTTCACCAAAATCGACAAGCTAAAGCCATCGCATGTGAAAAAAAACACGGAGGTTTTCCTGGAGGCGCTCGCAGCAGTCCACGCGGGAACCCCGGATGTCTTTCTCACCTCCTCGAAAACCCGCGATGGCAAGCGAGAGATTCTCGGATCCATCGGTGCTCTCCTGGATGCCGCCGCCTGATTCTGTCTGACCGCTGCCTGTCGAAAAAAAGTTTCCAGTATCGACAGAGACCCTTCGAGTGTGGAATGGGGTAGGGGATATGGCTGTTGATGCGATTCTTTTTGATCTAGATGACACACTGATTGTGGACGAGGTGGTTTCTAAGGAGGCCTTGGCCTCTACGGCCCAACTGGCCTCCAAACTTGCCGGTATCGAGACCTCGGTTTTTCTGGTGGATGCCAAAAAGTATGGCTCTGAGCTCTGGCGGCAGGGGCCTTGCTACGAGTATGTGAAATCCATCGGTATCAGTTTTCATGAATGCCTTTGGGGACACTTTGAAGGCGAGAAGCCCGACTTAATCAAGCTGCGCGAGTGGTCGCTGACCTACCGCGTGGCCGTCTTTAGCACCGTTCTCCGGGCACAGGATGTCTCGGATGAAGACGCCGCCGAAAAACTCGCGGCTCACTTCAGTTCCCAACGGCGCCAGTTGGCCCGTCTCATGCCTGATGCTGTCGAGACGCTGGTTCGCCTCAAGAAGTCTCACAAGATCGCCCTCCTCACAAATGGAGCGCCGGATTTGCAGAGGGAAAAAATCGCAGCATCAGGACTCGGTGGCTACTTCGATGCGATTGCCGTCTCCGGTGAACATGGCATCGGCAAACCGCGTGCTGAAATTTTTCAGATCCTGCTCGGCGAGCTTGGCGTCTCGGCGGACCGCGCCGTGATGGTGGGCAACAGCCTGGAGCGCGACATCGCTGGAGCGCTCAATGCCCAACTCGCTGCCGCAGTCTGGCTGCAGGTGCCAGGCTCCGAGGAACACGCGGCGGTGAAGCCTCACCACACCATTCGCGGCTTGCATGAAATTCCCGCTCTCGTAGCGGGAATTTGATCCATATCACACCTGTTTTGCGCGTGAGGGTAGGTGCTCGGTGCAGTATTCCTTACCATCTGCTGAGACGCGGAATTCGGCATCCGGATGTGAGACCTCGGTAATTTTGCACACTTCGCAGCAGTGGATCGTTTGCTCACTGCGGAGCGCCTTTTCAAACCGCTTGCGGCGTTCCCCTGTTCGCAGGGAATCCGCGCGGTTTTTCAGGAATGCCGGAGCGAAAAACAGCAGATAGTTACCTAGGCACATGACGACCATCATTTTCATGTCCAATGGTCCGAAGAGTAGGTAGCCGGCTGGAACAATCAGGCTGAACAAGGCCACCCACTTCATTTTTATCGGGATGATCATAAACAGCAGAATCTCAAAATTCGGCGCCAGTGTTGCCGCCGCCAGAAACAGCGAGAGATTCAGAAAAAAGTTGCCGCCAGCGGCTCCGAAAAGAAGCGCTGACACAATGCAGAACGCCATCCCAAGAAAATAATAGGCGTTCAAGCGGAACGCGCCCCAGCTTTCCTCCAGCATGTCGCCAAGCCACCAGGTGAAAATCAGGTAAAAAAAAATCCAGAAAAAGCTCATCGTCTCTGGAATGAAAATCCATGTGATAGCACGCCAGATTTCCCCATTGCTAAAAGCGATGGGATCTAGTTGCAGGGCTTGGATGTAGTCCGGTTGGAGCGTCAGCAGGATGAAGACCAGCGCATTCAACGCCACGACATAGCGGATGAGGCCTGGAATTGCAAAACGGCCGAGTATTTTTTCGAGACGATCGAGAATTGTCATTTGAGGAACCCAGAATCCTCGCCTGCAAGGGGGCTTGTAAAGTGTGGAGAGTTTTTTGTTCACCAGTAAGTGGTGAAAATGCCTTTTCTTCGGGAATGGGACTCGGAATAATTCACACCTCACCATGCCAAAGTCCCAACCCAACATGCGCCCTTATTCCTCAGCCGTTTTCGATGGTCTCAACCGGGCACCGAGCCGCGCTATGCTCTACCCCGTCGGATACAAGGAGAGCGATTTTTCTAAACCCCAGATCGGTATCGCTTCGACATGGAGTATGGTCACCCCCTGCAATATGCACATTGACCAACTCGCCCGCGAAGCCGCACTGGGAGTCGATGCAGCGGGAGGTAAGGGAACGATTTTCAACACCATCACCATCTCAGACGGCATCTCAATGGGCACCGAGGGGATGAAATACTCGCTCGTCTCGCGCGAGGTCATCGCCGATTCGATCGAGACGGTCGTGGGATGTCAGGGCTTTGACGGATTTGTAGCCATCGGCGGCTGCGACAAAAATATGCCGGCATGCATCATGTCGATCGTTCGCATGAACCGTGCGGCTGTCTTTGTTTACGGTGGGACCATCCTGCCTGGGTGCCTCTCCAAACGGCAACTGGATGTCGTATCCGTCTTCGAGGCCGTCGGTCAGTGCGCCGCGAATAAAATTACCAAAAAAGAACTGCACGATGTGGAGTCCAATGCCATTCCCGGCCCGGGCTCCTGCGGCGGAATGTATACGGCCAATACCATGGCCTCTGCGATCGAGGCGATGGGCTTCAGCCTTCCAAACAGCTCGGCTCAAAACGCCGTCTCGCCTCAGAAAAACGACGATTGCCGCAATGCCGGTGCCGCAGTCCTCAACATGCTCAAGCGCGGCATCCTGCCCTCGGATATCATCTCCAAGGAGGCACTCGAGAACGCTATCACAGTCATCATTGCTCTCGGTGGATCCACAAACGCCGTGATGCACCTGCTCGCCATCGCGCACACGGCCAGAATCAAGCTCACGCTCGAGGATTTCACCCGCATTGGCCGTCGTGTGCCGGTTCTGGCTGATCTCAAGCCCAGTGGCCGTTTTCTGATGTCCGAATTGGTCTCCATCGGCGGCATTGTGCCAATGATGAAGACCCTGCTTGCGGAGGGATTGCTCCATGGTGACTGCCTCACGGTCACCGGCAAGACACTTAAACAAAATCTCGCTCCCTTTAAGCCCTATCTGAAAGGACAGGAGATCATCCGTCCCATCAAAAATCCGATCAAAAAAGACAGCCATCTCGTGATTCTCAAGGGTAACCTCGCCTCCGAAGGTGCCGTTGCCAAAATTAGCGGCAAGGAAGGCGAAAAATTCAGCGGCCCTGCGCGGGTTTTTGAATCCGAAGAAAAAGCTCTTGAAGCCATTCTCGCCAACAAAATCAAGAAGGGCGATGTCATTGTGATCCGCTACGAGGGGCCGCGCGGCGGGCCAGGTATGCGCGAAATGCTCTCGCCCACTAGCGCCGTCATGGGAGCTGGCCTGGGCAAGGATGTCGCCCTCATCACGGACGGTCGCTTCTCGGGAGGAACCCACGGATTCGTCGTCGGGCACATCACTCCTGAGGCGTTTGATGGGGGTCCACTTGCCATTGTCAAAAATGGCGACCCGATCACGATCGACGGCGTGAAGCACTCGCTCACTCTCGATATTCCAGCGAAGGAGATTGCCACCCGCTTGACGAAGTGGAAGAAGCCTAAGCCGCGCTACGTTCGTGGTGTGCTCGCAAAATACGCCAAGCTCGTCTCCACCGCATCCGAAGGCGCCGTCACCGACGGCAGCCTATAAAACTCGATAGACCATGAGGCAATACCCGGCGAATCCCATGCAGGCTGCGGCTTACCACCGCTACTTGAGCGCGCCCTGCGCTCCGGGTGCCAATACCCAGGTCTCAATCAGTTTCGGCGAGAGCACGAATTCGGATTTTCTCCGTCAGGCATGGCAAGTCGTCATCCAGCGGCATGCGATCCTCCGCTCCGCCTTCACGAAAACCATGGAGGGCGTGATGGTGCGCGAGGCCGACAAAGCCGAACCCCATTGGATTTCCCTCGACTGGCAGAGTATTCCCGCCGGTGACATCCCTTCGAAATGGAACGATCTTCTCGCGGCGGATGCACTCGCCGATTTCGAGCCGATTGCGATTCCTCTCATCCGCTTTCATGAAATTCGCCTTCCCGGCGGCGCCGGCCACTATCTCCTCACCGCACCCGCCTTTCTGCTGGATGAGTTCTCGATCACCCGCGTCCTTTTGGATTTGCTCCTCACGCTGGGTCAGGCGCCTTTGTCTCCTCCGGGAAATCTTCCTGAGTATCTCAAGCCCAAAGGTTGGGCGGATTTTCTTAAGAATGCCGAAGCGCCATTGCGCTTGGAACCCCGCTTCGGAAATGGTGAGCAGGTTCGTGCCGCTCTGCTGCTGAACCGGGATAAAACATCCGCGTTCTCGAAATTCTGTTTGGACCACGATCTCGAAGAGAGCCTCGCCTTGCGATGCCTTTGGTCCCTCCTTCTTCGCCGCTTTGGAGCTAAGGGCAATGTCATGCTTACCCTGTTCGACGCCCGGGGAGACTCCACCGAGGCCGGCTTTTTTCAAAACTGGCTTCCATTGGTCCACTCCTGGAATGAGTCCGTGGAAGACTGGTTGGATGCCGAGCAGGCGCTCACGGATGCGATGTCTGAAAACATCTGGATCGAAGGCGACGAGGCGCTGCGCGGTGCGGGACTCGATTTCACGCAGCAGGACATACCTGTCACCTTCGCTTGGCGGGGATTCAGCATCAATGACATCATCCATACCGCCCTGCCGCGCTGGATCAACTTCGACGCTCAGCTTCAGCAAACGACCCTCCAGGGTCTGGTTCTTGAGGCGCGCCCCGGTCCTCGTTTAGAACTTTCGCTCACTGGTTCTTTCGGTTCGGAACCTGTGCTGAAGGATTTTCTGGGCCGACTCATCGAAATCATTGGTTCAATCGCAGAAAATCTCGCCAAGCCTGTGAACCGCATGCCGGTTCTTTTGACTGACGAAATTCTTCAGCTCCGCGATTGGTCGCGCGGGCCGGAGATTCGCCAGCAACCAGCCTCCATCGTCGAGGCTTTCCGCAAGGTGGTTCAACGGAATCCGGAGTCCATCGCCGTGAAGTTTGGCGATTATGAGATGACCTACACGGAATTGGATGCCCTCTCCGACAAACTCGCCGCGCACCTTACCCAGACGGGGCACGCCGGCGGTTGGCACGCCGCGCTTTTTCTTTCCCCGTCCGCTTGGGTCAGCGTTGCCATGCTTGGGGCTTGGAAGGCTGGAAACTCCTGCCTCGCCATCGATCCCACCGCCCCTGCTGATTGGGTTGAATCCACATTGGCTGCCCACGATGTGGCATTGGTCTTTTGCGACGGCGCAAGCTCGGCAGGCATCGATGCCGGAACACGCCGCCGCATCACGATTGATCAGGATTGGGAGACATTGGAAACTTCATCCGCCGAGCGCAAGAATATCGGTTCCGAGGAACTCGCTGCCACCATGCCAGGTCATTCAGACGGCGCTCCGCCCTTGGTTCGCGCGCTCACTCACAGCATGCTGGTTTCCGCCGCTCTGGAAGGCGCTCGACTATTGGATTTTCAACCCGGTCATTCATTCCTCGTGCGCTCCATGCCTGGCGGTGGTGCATTTTTTGATGAATGGCTCATTCCCCTGCTCTCAGGCGGGACTGCCTATGTTGCCGGTTACGACATGCTGGATTCCGCCGCTGCGCCAGTCACTCACCTGCGGCTCACAACCCCGGAGTGGGCGAATCAGGCTGCCGACTGGGGACATGAAGGCGAACCCTGCTCTTCGACGCTTCAGTGCGTCGCGGTGGAAGCCGGTTCGCCGCTTCTGTCAGCCGCCTCCGTCTGGCAAAAACAAACGAGTCATCCGCTGCGGCAGGTGGTTTTTTTCAGCCCCGCGTCGCTCTGCGGACTCGGTCTCGCTGGACTCGCCCGCAAAAACACGTTGCGGCTCCCTGTGGGAAAACCCACTGCCGAATGCGAAGCTGTCATAGCCGACGCCGATGGACTTGAGGTTCCTCCTGGTTATGTCGGGCGACTTTTTCTGAAATTTCCCGGATGGAAAAACCTGCCTGATGCGGGCGGACGGCTTGGTTTAGATACCGGACTCAACGGGTGGAGGGATTGGGAAGGCGACGTTCATTTGGAGAGTGGTTTCCGGAAAGCTATTGGTATTCCCTCGGCGGCCCAGATTCAGTCTGTTCGTGAACTTTTCCCTCATGTCTTGGACTTCTTTGTTGGTGCGCATGCGACCTACGCCATTTCAGACAATCCGGTTTCCGGGGCCAGTTGTCTTAAACAGTGGCTTCTCAACCGCGCCGGTTGGGTTGATGAGGCGGCCTTGCCTCAGCCTGCCCAGCCAATAAGCACTCAACCTGCAGCCCCGCTCGCAAAATCTCCTCAAGCCGCGCTTCCAGCCAAGCGTTCTGTTCAATCCGCTTGGACGCCACTTGTTGAAATGTGCCCGAGAAGTATCGGCAGCACTCTGGTTCTTGTTCATCCGGCGGATGGTTTCACGGAGTCCTATTCGGATCTTCTCGGCGCACTTGGCCAATCTCGTCGGGTGATCGGTATCGCCGCACGAGGGGGGCTGAATCCCGAGGCTTGCCACCCCTCGATTGAAAGTGCCGCTGCACAATACATCGCGGCTTTGTTTGAGGATGCTCCGCTGCAGGATTTTCAGCTCGCTGGATTTGGATTTGGTGGGATCGTGGCTTTGGAAATGGCTCGTCAACTTCAAGCGGCCGGACGTTCCCTTCCTCGCTTGGTTTTGATCGGCTCCGTGCCTCCCCAAACGGATAAGCCTAGAAGTTGGCTGGATTCCATGAAAAAGGCTCTGAAGCGCTCAGCCACTACCTCTCAGATGGAACCTCGGCCTGCGTCGACAGCAGCGGCAGCCCGGCATGAGTCGATCCTCAAGAACTATCGTTTTCCTGTCTGCGATATTCCGGCCTCGATTATTCTTCCTGCGGATCTTTCGGAATCCACCGAGGCTTGGCAGGAAATCCTGCCAGGTGCCGCCGTTGAAATAACCCGTTCTTCATGGGCAGAAATGCTCTCCACACCTGCAGTGAAGCGGATCGCATCCATCTTGAACATGGCCGAGAGCCGCGAAACTCAGAGCCTCTGATTATTGCCGAAGCTAGTCAGTTTTCTTCTGCTTCCAATACTTCGAACAGGCTGATCTCGCGTCCCGTTTGAATCGAGCGCGAGGCTAGTCTGAGCATTGCAACAGATCGCCCTGGAGCCGTCTTTTCCCAGACTGCTGCGATGGACATCAGAGAGCGGATTTTTACTCGGATGGGGTCATAAGCCGGGATGCGAGGGAACGACTTTGATTCAAAAACGCGATGAAGAAAAACTAGGCCGGTCTGTAGGTCGTCAAGGGCGATCTCTGCCTGACCGCGAAGGAGGAGAAGTTCCGGATGCCATTCCGCTTCGTGGTTTGCCGGGTGAATCGCGCGGATTTGATTGAAACGATTTAACTCAGCCAAGCACGATGCACGGCGCACCAATGCGGCTTCATGGATGCTATCGCCGGAACAAGTCATGTCTGCGCATTGAATATACGCTGCCAGAGCCTCCTCGGTGCGTTGCAAATCCAGCAAAGCACCGCCTTTGAGGAACCATGCCATCGGGTGCGCTCCCGCGGCCTGTGTGGTCATCTTTTCAAGAATCCTCAGATTGCGTTGCTGCTTTGCCGCGTTCACATCAGGACTTGAGTAGCCGGTATGAATGATTTCGATCCCGGTATTTTCAATCGGGATGTTCGCGCGCTGCAGGCTCGTGACCACTTGCTCATGAACAGGCCACTCGTATCGCACGCGCGGATCGTTTGGGAATAATCTCACAATCAATCCCGAAATGCCCGTTCGCCCCTCATCCGTTGAGCTTTTATTCACTAAATGATAAGCGCGATCAGCTGCATCGGCACTCGATGTCAGCGCTCGAATGGCTTCAACACTAGCTGGAGGGATGTATTCATCCGCATCCAAAACAAGAATCCACCGCCCGCGAGCCGCCTCCAGAGCTTGATTGCGAGCGGCACTGAAGTCGTCGATCCAGGGAAAATCCAAAACTCTCGCTCCGCATGTGATAGCGATTTCTTTTGTTCTGTCAGTCGATCCCGTATCGACAACAATCATCTCTGCAGCAAGTCCTGATGCTGATCTCAGGCACCTGCCGATGTGAGCTTCCTCGTCTCGCACGATCAGAGCCAGAGAGATATCGGGAGGATTTTGATCCATCATTCGAGTATGGCCCGAAGTGGGTATCTTTTCCAATTCTCCGATCTCAATAAAAAAACTCCTAAAGTTCTCACAGACGCTAGCCGATACTTGAACCAACGGAGAATAACTCCCCCAGTGAGGTCGAACACTGAACCAAAGCGGCCCGACAGCGAGACGGACTTCGCAAAACAGAAATACAAAGGATATGTCAGTAGTAATCAACACCAACTCAGCAGCTACCTCGGCCGCCTACAACCTCAGCAACACAAATGTCAACCTGCAACGCAGCCTCAACAGGCTCTCTAGCGGTTCACGCATCAACTCATCCTATGACGACGCCGGTGGTCTGGCTGTGTCGATGAAGCTCAGCGCTTCGATTCGCCGCACCGACGCCACTCTGGCAAATGTCAACAACTCAATCGCCTTCCTGCAAACACAGGACGGAGTCATCAAAACAGCGGATAAAGTTTTGAGCCGCATGTCGGAACTTGCCACCTTGGCTCAAGATGTAACCAAAACCACCACCGACCTCTCGCTTTACAATACCGAGCTCGATCAGCTCAAAGGTCAGCTCAATTTGATGGTTGGAGAGAAGTTTAATGGTATCAACCTCTTCAGCTCCGGAGGAACCGCAGGACTTGATTCTTCTTCAACCCTCACGGTTGTGACATCCCATGATGGTGTGCAAACTGTTGGAATTACCCAAGCTGACTTGTCTTATATCAGCACCTCGGTGGGATCGTCGGATTCTACAGGTATGGACATTGGATCCTTCACCGGTGCCCAAGCTGCTGTTGCCACGATTCAGGCAGCCATCCAAAACTTGGCCACGCTCCGCGCCAACAATGGTGCCGAACAAAGCCGGTTGACCTTCGCCTCAGACATGCTTGCAGTGAACAAGACCAACCTCGAATCTGCGAACAGCCGGATTCTCGATGTGGATGTCGCCGACGAGAGCACGAAGCTCGCTCGCTACAACATCCTGCAGCAGGCTGGCACAGCAATGCTCGCCCAGGCGAACCAATCGACCCAGTCGATCCTTCGCTTGATCAGCTAAGTTTGGCTCCAAGCCAAGATTGATATCAAATGATTCAGAGGCTCTCCCGCAAGGGGGAGCCTCTTGTTTTTTTACTAAAAAACCTTTGCGCCCAGTTGTCCTGGGCTGCTTGATTTGTTCTAGCGATGGACGATCAGGAATTTGAGCTTGTTGATAATGCCCGTGTGGGTCTTTCCCAGTATTCCCTGGAGAGGCTGAAGACTATCGCCCCGACGTTTCGCGAGCGGTCTGCTCAGAGGCTTGCCTGCGTCGAATTGATTGCCGAGAAGGAGCGTGAACTTGCACGGTTGCAAATGGGCGCTGTTTCGCGAAGGGCCTCTCTGGCATTGATTGTTTCCCTCATTGCGATTCTTTGGCCGGTCATTCTTGCCGTGGCTTGGTTTTATTTGCAGCCGCTCTTGATGCCCACTGAACCAGTTCGGGCAAGCCCATTGCCTGCGGCTCGTCCTGTTGCTAAGCCGAATTCAACACCCGAGCTGATCGAGCCCGAGTCGACTCCTGAGCCTCTGCCTCCGCTGCTTGGCGAACCGCCACCTACGCCTGGGGCGGGCTGAATAGTTCGTGTGCCAGCACGCTGAGACAGTAAATTGCAGCGGTTTCGGTTCGGAGTATGATCGGACCGAGAGTCACGGGTTGGCAGCCATGGCTCTTCGCGAGCGCGATTTCTGCGGGTGTGAAATCCCCTTCTGGACCAACAAAAATGGTCACACGTTTCGGTGTTTTGTCATATTCGGCAAGGACGGTTTTAATCGGGCGCGCATCGGGCTGAAGCGAAGCTATGAGGTGCAGGTCGCCTTTTTCCAAACGCTCAGCAAAGGATTTTGTCGATACGGGATCGGCAACTTCTGGAAGATGATTTTGTCCGCATTGCTTGCAGGCCTCGAGTGCGATGGCGCTCCATTTTTCGCGCTTCTTGGTGGCTTCGCCTGCGTCGATCTGAACAATCGTGCGGTCCGAGAGGAGCGGGACGATGCGTGCTGCGCCGAGCTCGACGGCCTTTTGCACGATGAGATCCATGTTTTTTCCCTTCGGCACGGCTTGTGCGAGCGTGATCGCGCAGGGTGGGGGGGGCGTTGTTGCGGTGGAGGAGATTTTCAACTTTGCCTTAGATCCAGCGGTGGATGCGATCACGGCCTGCCCTTCGCGCCCAGCTCCATCAAAAACCGTGATGCGATCTCCGTCCGCAAGGCGGAGAACGTTGAGGCAATGGTGGGATTCCTCCGCATCGAGCGTGGCTGATTCCCAGTTTTCAGGTCGGAGATGAAATCGGTGCATATTTTTTGAAAATGTATTCGTGCAGGGCTTCGTGCCAGTGTCGGGGCGTCATGCCAGTCGTAGCTGTGAGCTTGCGGGTGGAGAGCATCGAAAAAACGGGGCGCGGTGCAATGAATTGTTTCATGTCTGCGAGGAGGATCGGTGCCACCTGATTCGTCTTGAGCTTCAAGCCGGCCTCGCTGGCAAATTCAAGAGCCTTCGCTCCATACTCGCGCCACGAGCACTCACCGCTGTTACAGGCGTGATAAAGGCCTCCTTGAATCGAGGAATCAAAAAAAAACTCCAGCCACTTGGCTGTGTCTTCGGCCGATGTGGGGCAGGAAAATTTATCCTCGATGGCTTCTACGCGATCCTCTCGCATGGCGCGTTCTATCAGTGAATCTGCAAAGGATGGCTTGGCCGGACCAAAAATCCACGAAACCCTAACAACCATATGGCGAGTATCCTGCTTCAGCACACGCTGCTCACCCTCAAGCTTGGATGTGCCGTAGAAACCAAGCGGTGCGGGTGTGTCTTCTTCACTGTAAGCTTCGCGTTTTTTTCCGTCGAAGACATAGTCCGTGCTGAAATGAATGAGCCTGGCGCCTTGCCGTGAAGCGCATTCCGCCAGGACTCCCGGTGCAAGGGCGTTGACGATCTGCGCCTCCTCACGAGCGGATTCACAGCGGTCTACATTGGTAAGACCCGTGCCATTCACGAGCACATCGAATTCCAAATCGCCGAGTATCCTTGGCAAGGAATTCAAATCTGAAACGTCCAGTGCTGGACGAGCGAGTCCCGTTACTTCGTGGGATTTCGACCAGCATTTCAATAGAGAACCTGCAAGCCGCCCCTGAGAGCCAACTATCAAAACGCGCGTTTTCTTTTCAGCCATATCCGAACTTTTTTTCTCTTCGGCGTTTTTACGCTTGCAAAATACTTTTGTCCCTTCATTTTGATCAACCCTTCTTCAAAAGGAAATACTTTATGGCATACGCAGTCATCCAAACAGGCGGGAAACAATACCGCGTTGAATCCGGCAATGAGATCGAAGTCGAAAAGCTCGACGTCGAACCCGGCGCGGCACTTGAAATCTCTGAAGTCCTACTCGTCTCGGACGGCGGCAACCTTCACGTTGGAGCACCTTTCGTGGATGGTGCCACCGTCAAGGCGACCGTTGTTGATCAATTCAAAGACGACAAGGTTATCGCTTTCAAATTCCGTCGCCGTAAAGGCTATCACCGCACGGTCGGTCACCGCCGCCGTCTAACCACACTCAAAATCGAATCCATCTCAACTAAGTAACTTTTTATGGCTCATAAAAAAGGACAAGGCAGTGTCAAAAACGGACGCGACAGCATCAGCAAGCGTCTTGGCGTTAAAAAATTCGGCGGCGAGTCTGTCATCGCCGGTAATATCATTCTCCGCCAGCGTGGAACCAAATTCGAGCCCGGCAGCAATGTCGGCCTCGGCCGTGACTACACGATCTGGGCTCTTGTGGATGGCCACGTGAAGTTCGACCGCAACGGTCGCCGTGTGAACGTTGTGCCAGTTTCTGCGAACTAACGCGTCCCACAGCTCATTAAATCTTAAAAACGCGCCGACACAGTCGGCGCGTTTTTTTATTGTTCTGTAAAATCCGAAAGCACTGCTTCTCCAGCATCCAAATAGCTCGCAGACCGCGTCACCCAGCGAATAGTATCGCGCCATGGAATGCAGATTGGACGAGATTGCAGAGGGGATTCTTGCCTCCTACGAAGAGGTTGGAGGTTTGAATAATACGGATGGCCACAACCTGCCCTCCAAGCGAGCACTGGACAATCTTTGCGAACAGTTGCTTCAGTTTTTATTTCCGGGTTTTCATGATGAGCGGCCGATTCACAAAAGCGAATTGGCCTCAATCACCCGCGAACGGCTAGGGGCTCTCGCGGTGCAGTTTGAGGATCAGATTGGGAAAAGTCTTTCGGTCTTAAATCCTCAAGCGCCGACATCGCTCGCCAACGAAGTCCTGATGCGCTTTCTCGGTCGCATGCCTGCGGTGCGGGAGTTGTTGAGAACTGATATTCTTGCCGCTTATGAAGGCGATCCTGCAGCCGTAAGCAGCGAGGAGATCATTCTTTCCTACCCTTTTCTTGAGGCCATCGCGATCCAGCGGTGCGCCCATGTGCTCTATCGCGAGGGCGTGCCCCTTCTGCCGCGAATGATGACCGAATGGGCCCACACGCGAACTGGCATCGATATCCATCCCGGCGCTGAAATCGGGGAGTATTTTTTCATCGATCATGGCACCGGCGTGGTCATCGGCGAAACATGCCGGATTGGCAAACGCGTGAAGCTCTACCATGGCGTGACGCTTGGGGCCCGCAGCTTCGCCAAGGATGAGTCCGGACAAATCGTGAAGGGCGGGAAGCGCCATCCCGAAGTTGGAGACCGTGTGACCATTTACCCGAATTCCACAATTCTTGGTGGCGAGACTTTAATCGGTGAGCGTAGCACCATCGGCGCCAACGTGTTCCTAATGCAAAGCGTTCCTTCGGATTCGCTGGTGGTTTACGAGGAGAAACAATTGCGTATCCTTAATAAATCCAAACGCACTGCATCCGAGGAAATCGAATGGTTTATCTAGATCACAACGCCACCACACACCTAGCTAGCGAGGCCCGAGAGGCCATGTTGCCTTTTCTTGACGGAGAGTATGGGAATCCATCCTCCATCCACTCAGCGGGGCGTCGTGCTCGAGCGGCGGTGGATGATGCACGCGACCGCATGGCGGCTTTGCTTGGGGCAAAGGCGCATGAAATTATTTTCACGGGAGGTGGCACCGAGTCCTGCAACCTCGGCCTGATCGGCATCGCCCGCGCCCATTCCGTGCGTGGCAAACACATCATCATTTCCGCTATGGAGCACCATGCCGTCCTCCATGCGGCCGAACACCTGCAGCATTTTGAAGGTTTCGAGGTTACTCTCCTTCCGGTGGATTCCGCCGGAGTCGTTGATCCTGCGCTTTTGGCCCGTCTGATTCGCAAGGAGACCAGTGTTGTCTCCATCATGCATGCGAACAACGAGACTGGGGCAATCCAGCCGCTTGAGGAAATCGCAGCGGTCTGCGCAGAGCGGGGCGTGTTTTTTCACACAGATGCCGTTCAGACATTCGGAAAAATTCCTCTCACCACCTCGTTGTCCGGACTTTCAGCCATTTCGATCGCAGCTCACAAATTCTATGGTCCCAAAGGTGTGGGAGCTCTTTATCTTCGCGCTGGCATTGCGCTCTCACGCACGTCCTATGGCGGTTCGCATGAAAACTCCCGTCGTCCGGGAACCGAAAATGTCGCCGCCATCGTGGGAATGGCAGCGGCCGCCGAAGTTGCAATGAACCGCGCTGCAGCGGATGCGGAGCGTCTTGCCCCGCTCCGTGAGAGGCTCTGGGAGGGAATTCATTCTGCCTGCCCGCAGGCGATTCGAAACGGTGACCCTGCACGATCACTCACCAACACACTGAATGTCAGTTTCCCAGGAGCGGATGGGCAATCGCTTTTGATGGGGCTCGATTTGGAGGGTGTCTGTGTTTCCAGTGGTTCTGCGTGCATGGTCGGATCGATTCAGGCTTCCCACGTCCTCATTGCCATGGGCGTCGATTCACGAACGGCTTTGGCCACGGTCAGGTTTTCCATGGGGCGTGGCACCACGGAGGCTGGTATCGATCTCGCATCCACAGCCATCGCCCGCGTCGCAAAACTTCAACCTGCATTGGCTGCGTGAAATATAAACAACTCGTCATGGATTTTGGACGCTCGGTCATGAGGCGCGTGCGCACCTCTCCGGATGACATAGCACTTCCAAGGCGCAAGACCCGCTTGCGCCATGATCCATTGCTAGAGGATTTTGCAAATCAGCTTCTGAAGTCTGTTGGGTGTCGGAAACTTCAAGTGCGTGTCTTTTGGAATCCCGGCCTCCGCACTACGGCTGGTCTGGCCGTGTGGAGTGATCGAATGGTCGTTCTGAATCCCAAACTTCTTGAGGTTTCCTCTGCGGAAGTTCAGCGGACGCTGCGCCATGAGTTGGCTCATCTTCTGGCCAAGCACCGTGTCGGTCGCCATCGCATTGAAGCGCATGGTGAGGAGTGGCATCAGGCTTGCGCCGATCTTGGAATTCCCAACGAGGCACGTTGCCATGAACTCCCCTTCAAACGCCGCCGCATCACGCGAAAGTTTTTTTATGCGTGCCCCGAGTGCTCGACGATCCTGGCGCGTGTAAAAATTCTTCGTCGCAAGGCTGCCTGCATCAAATGCTGTCGAAAGCACAATGGTGGAACCTACGATGAGCGTTTTCGTTTTCGCCCCATCGGGCGGCCAGAGACCGTCGCAGCCTGAGCCTAATAGAATTTTTCTGCTGCAGTGATTAGACGTTGAATCGAAATTCCACGACGTCGCCGTCTTGGACCACGTATTCCTTGCCTTCAAGGCGAAGCTTTCCCGCTTCACGCGCTTTGGCTTCGGAGCCGAGAGTCATGAGATCCTCGAAGGAAACGATCTGCGCCGCGATGAATCCACGCTCGAAGTCACTGTGGATGACGCCCGCAGCAGCAGGAGCTTTGTCGCCCGCATTGATCGTCCATGCGCGGGTTTCCTTGGGGCCGGTTGTGAGGTAGGTGCGCAGGCCGAGTAGATGGTAGGCACCGCGGATGAGTTGGCTTACGCCGCTGTCCTTGACACCCAAGCCAGCGAGAAACTCAGCAGCCTCTTCGGCGGGAAGTTCGGCAAGCTCGCTCTCGATCTGTGCACTGATGACGACAGCTTCACAGCCTAGATGCTTGGCGGCGTATTCACGCACGGCCTTCACGTGCTTGGCGGCGGGGGAGTCGCCATCAAGGTCCGAAAGATCGTTCTCTCCCACGTTGCAGGCAAAAAGTGTCGGCTTCGATGTGAGTAGGAAGAATCCTCGCAGGAGTTCTTTTTCGTCAGTGCTGAGGTCGGCCGTGAGAGCAGGCTTGCCAGAGTCGAGATGGGGAAGGAGTTTTTCAGCCAGGGCGAGTTCCGCCTTTGCCGCCTTGTCTCCGCTGCGGGCGCCTTTTTGGTTTCGCTCGGCACGTTTTTTTATTGCCCCGAGATCGGCAAGGATGAGTTCCGTGTTGATCACTTCGATGTCGCGCACGGGATCCACTGCGCCGGAGACATGGTGGATGTCTTCGCTTTCAAAACAGCGCACGACTTGAATGATGGCATCCACCTCTCGGATGTGGCTCAGAAACTGGTTTCCAAGCCCTTCACCCTCGCTCGCACCGGCCACAAGCCCTGCGATATCCACAAACTCAATCGCCGCTGGCAGGATTTTTTCGGACTTCGAGAGATCCGCAAGTTTTTGCAAGCGGTCATCGGGCACGTTTACGATACCGACATTCGGCTCGATGGTGCAGAATGGGAAATTGGCCGCTTGGGCCTTGCGCGTGCGGGTGACGGCGTTGAAGAGAGTGGATTTTCCCACATTCGGGAGCCCGACGATTCCTGTTTTGAGCATAGGTGCGGGAGGTTAGACAGGCCTTTGCAAAAGGGAAAAACTTCTTTTTCAAGTCATCGGCGAGCCTTAAAGAGGAATCTCCCTCGGTTTCGTTGCTTTGATTCCCTTTGCGAGGTCTAAAATAATCCTATCACTGGTTGCGAAGTCAGAAAGGAGGGGTAGGTTCTCGCATGTTTCTCCATTTTCTAGTTCTCGCTGTTTTTTCTATTCTAGCCCTCAGCTGCGTCGTTGCGCCTTTCCTCAAGCCGCTGAAGTGAGGTTTGAGATGCGGCTCATTTTTTAAAATTCCTGGCGGGCCTGAAGCCTGTGTTTTGTGATGCCCGATCAGGAATGTTGAAGTCACTGCTCGTGATCGTGCACGCGAAGGAATCGTCTTTCATGCTACCTCCACGCACGCGGCGGTAGTTTTTGTGGGAATCCCAGCACCACTCTTGCACATTGCCGCTCATATCTTGGATCCCAAGCTCATTAGCCCGCTTGGCGCCCACGGGATGGGTCTCGCCGGAGGAAGAGTTACCCGCATGCCAGGCTACGGCATCGAGTTCGTTGGCTCCACTGTAGTTTGAGGCTTTCGACGAAACACCGCCTCGGGCAGCCCATTCCCATTCAAGTTCGGTGGGGAGGCGGTAACCATTTGCCTGGGGATTGGCTTCTGGAGACTGATTGCCGACTTTGTAGGTGGCGCCTCCAATCGTGTAGACGGGTGTGAAACCCTCATTCTCGCTTTTCAAGTTGCACCATTTGACGGCTTCATACCACGTCACATTTTGAACCGGGTGGTCATCGGCGGTTCCTTTTCCTGACTCCGTGATGTCATAGCCATTTGTGGAAGCCGTTGAGCGTGTCTTTTTCCATTCGCCCCAGGTCAGCTCGTAGCGGCTTATATAAAAATCTGCTACGGCTTGTTCACCAAGCGGGGAGATGGCGGGTAGTTTTCCGCCAAGCACAAAAACCATACCGGGGTTGAATTCCACGCCGACTGTGATCGGGAAGAGTTGGATGCTGGTGTTGCCGAAGGAGTCCTCCACTTTGGCAACAATCTCTTCGGTGCCTGCTTGGGTGGGCCTACCAGAGATCTCACCTGTCGTTTCGTTCAATGACAGCCCGGGTGGAAGTTTTCCGGATTCGATAGTCCATTTGAGTGTCTTTGAGCTCCCACCCTTGGCAGTCGGTTTGGCACTGTAGGGCGCGTTGAGAATCGCGGTCGGCAAGGTTTTTTCTAAAATGGTCAAAGGTTCGCCGGCGGTGATGGTGAAGGCAAAGAGGCCTGACGCTGACCGGGCATCCGCATCGGTCACTTGCACGGCTATGGAGTGGTTGCCCGCAGTGCCTTTGCTTGGCTGTCCAGAGAGAACGCCAGTCGATGCATTCAGTGTCAGCCCTGCCGGGAGTGGGTCCCGGTTTGACCATGTGTAGGGAGCTTTTCCACCCTTCACCCGCAACTCGGCGGTGAATGGCTTGAACTCCTCGCCTTTGGCATTTCTTGGGCCAGCGATTTGCATGGGCTTGTCGCTTACCACAAGAGTGAGAGTGGCTTCTGTGCTTGAGCCTTGGATGTCTGTGGCTGTGAGGGTGAAGGTATGGTTTCCGACAGCGGAGGGTATTCCGCTGAGCCTTTCTTTCACAATGAGGAGACCGGGTGGAAGCTGGCTTCCGGGTTTTAGCGCGAGTTTCAGCGGCGGCACGCCTCCAGAGCTATCGATGGCTTGGCTGTAGGTCGTGCCTAAGCGAGCAGGGGGCAGGGATTGTGTGGTGATGGCGACGGGTAGGGGGCTTTCAGGTATTTCTGGCGGAGTGGAGGAGACGACAAGGACGAGATCCTTTTTTACCGGTTCAGATCTTGACTCCTCGGCAATAAGCGTGAAGTGGAATGTTCCCTCGCTGCGGGGTTTGCCTTGGATGCGAGCGATGTTGCCGTTGAAGCTCAGATAAAGCCCCGGCGGCAGGGTGCTCTCGGATGCCAACCTGATCGGGCGTGGTGAGAGTCCACCTTTCAGTTGAAATGGCCATTTGAAATCGGCTCCAGGACGGGCTTCTGGTGCGGGGTCATGGATGATTTCCAATGGATCGGTAGTGATTGAAACCGGAATGGAGCGTGTGGACGGGAAGCCTGTGGCATCCGAAACCCGGATCATAATAGAGCCGGTTTTGAGCTCGCTGGGCACGCCCGCAAGAATGCCCGTGGAGGCATCGATCGAAAGTCCCTTTGGCAGGTCGCCGGTCGCTGACCATTTGTAAGGAGGTTCGCCACCTGAGGCGGTGAATGTGACAGAGAGAGGTTCTTTGACTTTGCCTGAAATCAAGGCCGGATCTGAAGCGATCTCCATTCCGTAGGCTGGAATCTCGAGGCTGTAGGCCTGCTCGGTTTGGGATTTTGCCGAAGTATTTGAATCCTCCGCGACAATGGTGAAGGAGAAACTTCCTGCTGCAGTTGGAGTGCCGGAAATCTTGCCTTTAGCAAGCGTCAGCCCCGGTGGAAGGCGGTCGCCGGATTTGACCGAGAGGTTCACTGGAAGAATGCCGCCGCTGCTGGTGATTTCGGCATGGAATGGGACTCCAGCCTTGGCGGCGGGAAGGCTGGATGTGGCTATGGCAAGCGGGTCGGTGGTGATTTGGATGGTTGCATTTTTGGCGACGGATCTGCGCTTGGCATCCGTCACTTTCACCACGAAGTCGAACGTGCCTGCGCTCACTGGCACACCGCTGATCTCGCCAGTGGTGGCATTGAGAGTGATTCCCTTGGGGACGGTGCCTTGGATGCTCCAAATAAGTGGAGGCACACCGCCGGCCGCGCTTGGGGCGATTTTCAATGGCTCATTGTATTTCGCTTCGACTGGTGGGATGTCAGCAATCGCGAGGTCGTAAGGGATGACCGTGATGGCTAGTTCCTCTTCGACTTGTTGTGCAAGGGCGTCTTTGGCGATGACTTTAAATGTGAATGAACCTGTGGCGCTCGGTTCGCCCACGATACGGCCATAGGGGGCATACTCGCTGAGGTATAGGCCCGGAGGAAGTTTGCTGCCTTGTGCCAGCTCGACCTTGTAGGGAGGAAGTCCGCCTTTAACTGGAATCTGCCAGAGAAAATCAGCTCCTGCCATGGTTGCTGGAGGGGCATCTGAAGAAATGGCGAGGGGGTCTGCGGTGATCGATACGGGTATCGAACGCATAACAGGGAAGCCCTTGGAATCTGTGACCCGGATCGTGATTGTGCTGGTGGCCAAGTTTGAAGGGGTGCCGCCCAATACACCAGTCGCAGGGTTCATAGAGATTCCGCGAGGCAGGTCGCCGGTTGCCGACCATTTGTAGGGAGGCTCTCCACCTGTGGCATTGAAAGTCGCTGAAAGAGGTTCTTTGACCTTGCCTGAAATCAAGGCGGGTTCCGGGTTGATCTCCATACCGTAGGATGCAACCTCAAGGCTGAACATTTGCTCGGTTTGGGATTTCGCGGAAGCATTCGAGTCCTGTGCCACAATGGTGAACGAGAAGCTTCCGGCTGCAGATGGAGTGCCGGAAATTTTGCCTTTGGCAAGAGTGAGGCCTGGAGGGAGTTCGCTGCCTGATTTTTCGGAAATGGTGACTGGAAGAACTCCCCCGTTCGTAGGGACTTCGGCTGTGTAGGGTGTTCCAGCTTTCGCAGGAGGCAGGCTGGAGATCGCTATTGCAAGCGGATCCACCGCGATGCGGAATGTAGTATTTTGTGTGACCGATTTGAAGTTCGAGTCGGTGACTTTGATGACGACATCAAACGATCCCGCCGTGAGGGGTGTGCCCTGAATCGAACCGGTGGTTGTGTTTAGAGTGATGCCCTTTGGAAGGTCTGATACGGCGCTCCAAGTCAGCGGAGGCACTCCGCCAGTGGCCTTGAGTGCTTGAGAGAGGGGTTCTCCATACCTGCCTTCGAGAGGTGTGGGAACATCCGAAATGGCGAGATCGTAGGGCAGGATATTCAGCGTGAATTCCTGTTCGGCAGTTTGCGCGAGGGAATCCGTAACAAGAATTTTGACGGTGTGGGAACCCTCGGACTTGGATTTTCCAATCATGCGGCCGTGTGGCTTGTATGTGCTAAGATAGAGACCGGAAGGCAGCGTGGAGCCGGGGGAGAGCGAGAATTTGTAAGGGGCCATGCCGCCTTTCGCTTCAATCTGCCAGAGAAATTCCACTCCGCTCATGGCAGATGGCGGGGGAGTTTGAGAAATCTGGAGCTGGTCGGTGGTGAAGGAAGCCGGAATCGACCGTGTTGCCGGGAAGCCTTTGGAGTCTGTAACACGGATATTGATGGAGCTGTTTTCGGGTCGGCTTGGCGTTCCGCTGAGGAGGCCTGTGCTGGCGTCGAGGCTGAGTCCGCGAGGAAGCCCGTCCGGTGCCGACCATTTCAATGGAGGCTCCCCGCCAGTAGCAGTGAAAGTGATCGCGAGGGGTTCCTGAACCTTGGCGGCAATCAGCGCCGGATCGGAGCTGATTTCGAGGCCATAGGAGGCAATCTCCAGAGTGAAGGATTGTTCCGTCGTGTTCCTGAGCGAGGGGCTGGAATCCTCAGCCAACACGCTGAAGGAAAAAGATCCCGAGGTTGTTGGAATGCCCGATATTTTGCCATTTGCCAGAGTCAGGCCAGCAGGGAGGGGCGTATTTTTTTTGATGGCAAAAGAAACCGGTGCTACGCCGCCTTGAGCTTGAAGTTCGTTTGTATAAGGCACGCCAGTTTTTCCGCTTGGTAATGCCTGAGCGCAGGAAAAGACGAGTTGGGGACTTGCAGCATTTGGTTGAACCGCTCCGCCTCGTGCGGTCCGGAATCCGATAAAATTATAGCCAAGTTCCGCGCTGCTGAAATTTGTTTGATTTACGGCGCAATCAGATGCCGCTCCATACCAAGCGCCGCCACGGATTCCCCGAAAGGGGCCGTTGGCTTCATCGCCCGACCACTCAGCGACATTGCCACTCATGTCGTGGAAACCGAGTTCGTTTGCTTCCTTTTGTGAGACTGGCCATGTGCCGCGTCCATCCGACATATCCTGTTTTGCCCCAGCTGTGTTATTCCAATTCCATGCGACTTTGTTCAAGTCATTGCCGCCGCTGTAGGTGAATCCTTTGCTCTCCGTTCCGCCCCGAGCGGCCCATTCCCACTCGGCGCCGCTTGGAAGTCGGTAGCCATTCGCGTGGGGGTTGACTCCAGGGATGAAATTCCCTTTTTTGAAAATGTCGCCATTCCTTGTGTAGACTGGCTCAAGGCCTTCCATTTCACTTTTTGCGTTGCACCATTTCAAAGCATCGAACCAGCTGATGCCTCGCACCGGATGGTCGGGGAGCGCGTTTGCCGGCGTCTTTTTCAAGTCATATCCATGATCTTCAGCATAGGAACGCACGGCCTGCCATTCGGCCCATGTTGTCTCGGTTTGGCTTAGGAAAAATGAAGCGACCGTTGTGTCTTTGAAGCGCGAACCTGTTGGAAGGACGCCACCTTCCACTGAAATCATTACAGATTGAGGTGAGGTCTTTTTTTCTGCGGAATCAGAGCCGTCGAGGTTGTTTTCGCTATAAGCCGTAAAGCTCAGACCGGCTATGAGGACAAGGGTTGGCCATGTAATACGCATGGCGCTTGCTTAATGACATGCCGCGTTTCCCTCAAGATTTTAAACTGCGTCTTTTCAGGCCGGGAGGTGCAGAAGCCTGCCACATTGGGGGCAGGAGATAACAGATTTGTCGGAGCGGAGTGCCAGACTGGTCTGGGCCGTGATTTTCATGTGGCAACCAGTGCACACATCGTGCTCAACGGAAACGACGGCGCGTGCATTTTTAGTTTCGAAGAGACGCTCGTAGCGCTCGAGAAGTTCCTCATCGATTCCCTCGAGAGCGATGGCCCGGCTCTGTTGGACTTCCTCGATGCGCTTTTTTAAGTTTCCTTCTTTCTCGCGAAGAAGACCGATCAGGCCCTCCATGCGTGCTTTTTCGTCGGCGTGGATTTTATCCGCTGCGGCGATTTCAGGTGCCAGGCTGTCTGCCTCTTCCATGAGCGCGAGTTCCTTGTCTTCGATTCCCGAAATGATCTTCTCAGCGTTCGAGATTTCGTGAGAGAGAGCTGTGTATTCCTCGTTTTTTCGAGTCTGGAGTTGCTGTGTTTTGTAGCGGGCTATCTGATCCCTCTTGGAGGCCGCATCAATCTGGAGAGATTTTTTTTCGACTTCGATGGCCTTGGCCCGAGTGCGCGCGAGTTCCAGTCTGGCAGCTGAGTCAGCGATGAGTTTTTGTTTCGATGCGACCTCGTTGGGCACGGCCTGAAGTTCGAGTCGGAGGGTGCGGAGCTTTTGATCCCGGTCTTGGAGGGCGAGAAGTTTTTCGATTTCTTCGAGCATTTGCCGAGCATGGTGTGCTCGTGCGAAATTATCCAGCAATCAAAAGGATTTCTTCACGACTCGGAAGCTGGCAGGGTTTTCCCCATCATGTCTCAAGGAATTTGTTTTCTGGTGGGCGCCGGTCCCGGTGATCCTCTTCTCCTCACGCTGAAGGGCCGTGCCTGCATCGAGCGGGCCGATGTGCTCGTCTACGACTATCTCTGCAATCCCCAGCTCCTCCTCCACGCGCGCTCCGGTGTTGAAAAAATCTATGTCGGCAAAAAAGCTGGCGCACACACGCTAAGGCAGGAGGAGATCAATTCGTTGATCGTTGCAAAGACCCTCGAGGGAAAAACAGTGACCCGCCTCAAGGGAGGAGATCCTTTTTTATTCGGACGGGGTGGAGAAGAGGCCGAGATGCTTCAAGAGGCGGGTTGCCGGTTTGAAATTGTGCCGGGAGTCACATCAGCCATCTCCGGGCCAGCCTATGCGGGGATTCCTGTGACACACAGGGCTCACAACACCATGCTGACGATTTTCACAGGGCATGAGGATCCGACCAAGGCTGAAAGCTCGATCGATTACCAAGCTCTCGCCTCCACTCCAGGAACCAAGGTCATGCTCATGGGAATCGACCGATTGGCGACGATCACGGCTGGTTTGCACGAGGCTGGCATGAAAGCCGAGACCCCTGTGGCCTTGGTGCGATGGGCCACAACGGCGAGGCAGGAAACGCTTGTTGGCATGCTCGCTGATATCGCCGAGAAAGCCGCTGCCGCCTCATTCAAAGCCCCGGCGGTGGCTGTTTTCGGCGATGTGGTGTCGCTTCGCGGCAAGCTCAACTGGTTTGAAACCCTGCCGCTCTTTGGAAAGCGCATCGCCGTGACCCGCACGCGCCAGCAAGCTGGTGAGCTTGTGATGCGACTCCGGGAGCTCGGTGCCGATGCCTTTGAAATGCCGACGATCCGAATCGAACCCGCTCCCAACAAAAGAGAGTTCTACGAATCTGTCGCCTATGCCCATGGCTACGATTGGCTCATTTTTACCAGCCCGAATGGTGTGGATGCCTTCTTCAACGCCTTTTTCGAAATTTACCGCGATGCCCGTGATCTGGGCGCAGTGCGCATCGCGGCCATCGGGCCCGCCACCGCCGCACGCGTGAACGCCTTCCATCTCCAAGTTGATGTCCAACCGGAAAAATATGTCGCCGAGGAAATCATCAAAGCTCTGCAAAAGGAAACGAGCCTCGAGAATGTCAAAATCCTTCTCGCCCGAGCGGAAGGTGCGCGGGATGTGCTGCCCAATGAACTCAATCGTCTCGGAGCGATCGTCGACGAGGCCATTGCCTATCGAACGGTCCCCGAAACCTCCGACGAGTCGGGGGGCATCGAGCGTTACAAAGCAGAGGGGGCCGACATGGTCACTTTCACCAGTTCCTCGACGGCGGAAAATTTTCATGCACTCCAGTTGCCGCCTTGCGAAGGCGTGAAATTTGCAAGCATCGGACCGGTTACTTCAAAAACCATGCGCGAGCTGAAAATGCCCGTCGATATGGAGGCGAAAGTTCACGACATCCTTGGGCTGGTCGCCGGAATCTTGGATTTTTACTCAAAAAAATAATCTCCTTAGCATCTTCGATAGGTTGAAGTGCGTAGTTATTTCAAATTTCCACTAATGATCTCCGACATCACTGACTGCTCCTTCTCGATCAAGGAATTTCCATCACCTTCGCTGACCCTTGCGGCCGCCGAACGCATTTTTGAAAATGTCCTCGGCCGCATATCCGCAGAACCCGCCCGTGTTCGCACGGACGCCGAAGGCAGGATCACCGAGATCAATCCCGCCTTCACCGGCTTGTGCGGATACCAATTTGAGGAAGTCCGTGGCCGCAAACCGGGTTCACTTCTCCAAGGTGCATCTACCACTCCAGAATCTATCCTCGAGCTCAGGGAGGCCATTCGGGACCGTAAAAAATGCTGCGTGGAGATGTTGAACTACCACAAAAACCAAACCACCTACCGAGTCCAAATCGATCTCTCGCCTCAATTCAATATCCTTGGTGAGCTTGAGGGATTCGAGGCTGTGGAGCACAAGCTCGACTAATCCCACTCGCCCGCGTCTGGGCTTCTCAAGCGTGGCGAGGGTGTATCGCTTGCGAAACTCCAGCAAAATGCCAATTCTTTTTCCGTGCGATTGATGAGCCGCAAACGAAACCCAGGACACTGACCCTTGACGGCACTTATACCAAAAGCTGAATGCTTTTGGACTTACTGTAGCGGCGGTCTATGACCGCGGATGGTTAACGACTCCGGCCCTCATAGAGACGCTGCTACAAGTGAAAACGTCTCGCTCAGATTCATGCCTTAACTATGCGTGCACTCGGAGAGGTCATGCCTCGCCTCCGCTAAGCCCTTAAACATTCGCTTTTTGACTTCAAATATTCGGGGGCAAAATCCGCTCCATTTTCCCAAGCCAATGTATGTCCCTCTAATCTGAACCTTTTAAAATAATCAAGATTCTTTAGAGGCTCAAATACTGGTCCATCAAGTGAATCAGATAAATCTACTATCCCATGAGTGCCGTCATTGAACTCTAAACGAACTCTATAGTTTTCGATGTGCTCAGCATCTTTTACGTGGAGAAATCTCATATTATTCCAGTGTTTCGATTTTCAATCTCTCCAAATTGAGAAGAAACGATACTGTTTTTACCTCAGCGAGTGCGCCTGATTACGGTTCACCACTTGCTTTTGGCGATAAGCCAAAAGTGCCGCAGGCATGGGTATTCGGTTCATCGGTCTGTTCGCATTAGCATGCGTAGTGAAACCTGAGTTGTGCGATCTCAAGGTTCTTTGCATCAATTCGGTAAACCATGCGATGCTCATCCTTGATACGGCGAGACCAGAACCCAGCAAGGGTGTGCTTCAAAGGTTCAGGTTTCCCGATCCCGCCATATTGGTTCCGCACAGTGTCCTTGATCAGTTCGTTGATTCTTCTGATCATTTTTTTATCCGTTTGCAACCAGTGCTGGTAATCTTCCCAAGTTTGGGGAGAAAAAACAAGATTCATGCCTCCGCGAGGTCTTTAACATTCTTTTTCAGGGTCTTTCCAGAGTTAAGACTCTCAATCGAAGAAATTAAGCGCTTTGCGTTGGCAGGTGTCCGAAGTAGATAAGCAGTCTCCTGAAGTGATTCATAGTCATCAAGCGAGAGCATGACTACAGCCTGATCACGATTCCGCGTAATGATAACAGGTTCATGGTCAACGCAAACTCTGTCCATTGTGGAGGCGAGATTTTCTCTCGCTGCGGTGTATGTCATTGCAGTTATATGGACAGTATCATGCACAAGCACAAAAACCGTGTCAAGGACGATATTTTTCTGGCGAACGCACGTGATCACCTGTCCCTGCTCGCTTCTGGCACCAAAGCCTGCCCCGCAGGCACTATATTAGGTAAATTGGCACGTGGTCGCATACGGCGCGCAGCCTGATTTCATGGGCACGCGCATCGATCGCGACTTTGAGCTTAAAGGCCTCACGATCCCTCTCCAAGTCTCCTGCGACTGCCCGCAATCGCTCTAGATCGCTTGCGGGCGTGTCCACCTCGAGTCAAAAAAACTCGGCTTTTTCCGCATCGGCCCCATGCCGCAGATTGTCATCGAAGACATGGCTATTCTTCTGCCACAAGATGTCGACCTCGCCGCCTCGGCAGCCGCTCTCGATGCCTTTTTCAATGCCAATCCCGCTTGGTCGGATATCTCCATTCGCGGATTTGAAGTGCGTCAAATGCCCTCTCAGACTCTTCTCCTCAAAGCCGATTCGGCGCGGATCGATGCCTCTCAAGGAAAAAAATCTTTTGCGAAAAATTCCTTGCTCAGCAGACAATCGGTGGCAATGTCTTTGCTCTGCTGTCGTTCTGCGTCTCCTTGGAAACTTGGCTGGACAAGTCTTCCGCATCCGGAGCCGCTCTGGCGATAGTCCCAAAATTTCCAATACAAACAACATAGCTTCCTTTTGACGCCACCAATCACTTAATTCGTATGAAAAAGACATACCCACTTCGTGCCTCGCTCCTCATCTTGGTTCTTGCCCTCGCGGCCGCATCCAAAGCAAATGCCCAGCAGATTGATATGTCTGGAGCAGTTGGTTTTGATAGATATGGAAGCACTGTAACATTATCGGCCAGCAGAATTGAAAACTATGGAGCTATAGGTTCTTCGAGCGGCACTCTCGTTTTACAGCTATGGGCAACAAGTGCACCATATTATGGGCAAAGTATTCTGAACGGCTATAAGTTGGCGGAGGCAAACTTGGGCACGCTTTGGGGTGGTTATACCATCTCTTCAAGATAACCCGACGGCTAAATTTTCGCAGTAGCGTTTGCTTGAGACTGCAGCCATGGGCGACCAATAAGCGAGAGGACCGCTTGAGCGTCATCCCAAAATCGTTCCAGACCAGG
>Ga0209189_1000319_pt1 | contig 40898 bp, 39 predicted proteins | sample C_130820_EF_Meta_FD_187308 | JGI IMG/M metagenome (GOLD analysis project Ga0209189, IMG submission 187308) | Freshwater microbial communities from Lake Croche, Canada to study carbon cycling - C_130820_EF_MetaG (SPAdes) (version 3) | ecosystem: Environmental > Aquatic > Freshwater > Lake...
GATATGGTTCACTTTTGGTGGGAAACAAAAACTAATAGATTCGACTAAATAATATTGGTATTGTTGATATTGGATTGAAATGCGTACAAGACGGGGGTTCGAATCCCCCCGACTCCATTAGCCTAACCTAAGGATACTGCAATTCCTGAGAGATGGCGAAACCAAGTCCCCACAGCAGAGGGGCAATACCCAAAGTCCTAGGCTTTGGGCCAAGGGGTCGAAAGGAATAGATTGGCGCAGAGTAATGAAGAAGGAGATACCCGACACGGGTAACAAGTGTCGTAAATAAACAGTTGCAAAAATTAATTGCCAACCAAATGGCAATGGCTGCTTGAAGCAGTGGGGATTGGTCTCCCGCATCTGAATCGACCCAAGGCTCCTTCGGGAGCCTTGTTACTTGACTAGCACTAAATAGGATGTATATTATTCGTATGCCAAATTCTAAACAGCGGGTAACCGCCAGACATCATCGTAAGCGCAAAAACCGTATTCGCAACAACCGTAACAAGAGCCTCATGGAGGCCAAGGTTGGTACACTCCGTCAGCTTGACGCGGATGGCCGACTTCCTTTAACTGTCAAGCAAAAGAGATTGCCTAATGGCTAAAGTTGATAATAGAATGACTCTTGCGGATTTACGCAAGCAGTATGATTCCATCGATTGTTTTTTCACATATTTTGATGGAGACAAATGTGCATTTGATTTTTATGGTACAAACGCTTCAGGAAATGAAGTTAGGATTTCCCTTGGTGGGTGTCCTGCTTGGATCAAGCACCTTTCGTTTGGTCCAAATGATCCCCTAAATATCAGTGATTCCCTTGACCGTCATGTTCGTTACATCTCAGTAACAGACAACAAAGGCAAGGTTGTATACGAGCAGTTTTTTGACACTAACTAAGGAAATAAATGAATAATTCAGATCACAACGATTTTCAAAATTGGCAAAATGGCGACGAAAATGAGATGAACAATCCAAACAATCATATGGGTGGGTTCTTCTATTTTGGAGATCCAAAGTTTAGAGAGATGTGGAAGAAGATCCAAAACAATGAAGATCCCACAGAACATATTCGTGATTATCTCAATATTGATGATATCATGAATCAATGGGGAAAGAACAATCCCCCACAAAAGTACAACCGTCGTCAACCCAAGCCAAAGAAAACCACGGTCACTTTCACTCAAGAAGAATACATGAAATTAATTGAAATCCGTGGATATCTTGCAATCACTGAACAATTTGCACACGTAAAGGCTTTGGATAAACTTTTAAAGCAAATTATTACTATACCAATTGATCCAAGGAGAAACAATGGCTGATTACACTCCCGGTTCCGCCTATGCGGCAGGTTATAAAACTAGAATGAATGGTGGAGATAAGGTTTCCAATACCCTGAATGAAAATTCAGTATATTGGCAAGAATGGACTGCTGGCTGGAATGATGCGAATGATTCGATCATAAACGAAGCCAGAGCAAATGCCAACTGTTCAAAGCCAAAGTGTTGTAAAAACAAAAAGTTTATTCAAGATTAAAAATAGTATTATTTAAGAAAACCAGCGTTTTCTTCATAGCCTTTTCTCATCGGATGATCAATGGGAACTGGTTTGAGTTCTACTCTTGTTTTTAATGATATACCAGGATCCGTAACATTATGTGGTCTGGATTTTACAAATCCGGTTTTTGAAGTGGATCCCCAATCTCTTATGTTACCAGTGAGAGTAAGTCCAATTGTTTCTGCCAATTTTGAATGTCTTCTATATAATGGTGTATTTCTTCTTCTAGAAGAAGATACTGCGTGTAAACCATTTTGATCTCCTGCCAAAATTAAATCACCTTTATTTTCTAATTCTTTTTGTGCACCAGTTTCTGTTAATTTTTGTACAGATCTTTTATCAAGAAGGCCACCAAAAGCGGTTTTTAATAAAGATGGTTTACTGGCGACTTCAGATTCTCTTTTATATCTTGCGGCAATCGCATTTAACATAGTTTGACCTAAACCAAATATTGCTCCATGATGTGAAGGTTTTGATTTTCTGGGTTTACTAGGAGAACTTTTTTTTAATTCAATTCCGCCATAGATTTCATCATCATGTTTTACATAGGCATCATGTCCGTGGCCTTCATTAGGATTTTCTCCTACATAAAAAGTACCATGTTGCAATGATTTATGAAATTCTTCTAATTTTTTTTGATCCATTCTAGTTTTCATATCTGGTGATTTTACTCTACGAAAACCTTTTTTTTCAAGGTGTGTTGCGAATAAATCATGTACATTTTTTCCAGTTAAAGTAGTTGATTCTTTTAAAAAAGAATCAAGTCCATATTCTTCTTTTAAACTTCTTGGTTTGAGTTTAATCCAATGAATATCGTTGGTTCCCGTATCTGGATCCACAGATCTCAATGCAATATGACCTTCAGGATTTCTTCTTTGATATCTTTGAATGTATTTCTTAGTTTCGCTATATTCATCATCAGGAATATCTGTCCATGCTTGAGCACCTTTGAATCTTCTCAACTCTTCTGGACAAACATCAAACATTTCACATTTATCCATGCCTTTCAGAATAGGTCCTCGTCTTTGCATAGGTGCCATAGGAAGATCATTTCCAGAAACGCTTCCAGTATTGTATCCGGGTGAAGATGCTGGTGTTCCCATTCCCGCTGAACCCATGTCCTCACACAAAGCAATGTAACTGACATCTGCATAACCATTCAGAGCGAGATATCCTTCAACTAAACCAGCATATTCTACTTGAGTTATTCCAATATGCTCCACTTCCTCACCAAATAATTGTAATGTGCTCAAATAATTGTTTAATCTTGCCTTTGTCATGCCAGAAGGCAATTCTTCGAATATTCTTTTTAATTTTATAATCAAATATTCAAGTGGTTCAATGCTGCTTTCTGGTTTAATGACATTACCATTAGCATCAATACTACCTGCTTTGAATGCCTGTAAAGATGTATAAGGTTCTGAAATTCCTTGGGCAAATTTATAAAAATAAAATGATGGGATGTATTGTGGTGATGTCATTTGTCTGTTTCTTTCTTTCCATATGCATCAAAAAGCATTTTTGCCATATCCATACCCATGGTAATGCCATATTGATTTACAAAATGATTGGATTCCTCGTTTAATTTATATATTAAACCATTATAAAGAAATAATTTATCATTTGCAATATAAAAATCAATTCTACTTGATTCATTCTCAAAAGACGCAAATAAAAAATTTGGCATTTTTGCAATCATGCTACTAATATTTATTGTTCTGTTTGGCTCAATTTACGATCAACTCTAGGATCTGTATTCAATTCTTTATATGATACTTCCGGCAAAGTTTGAATATTAAAATTCAAAAAGACCAAAAAAGATTTAAGATATGAATATAATCTTGATTCAACCCTGAAAAAAAGAATGCGAGCCGCATTCTCTTCTCCAAAAACATTCTTTAAAATTATTATGTGATTTATGATAAGACGTTCACGAATGGATTTTAATGTCTTATGTTTGTGTATTTTCTGCAAAAGTCTCTTGACGTACTTGATCCTTTTGACATCATCCATGAATTCCGCTTTACCAGAACACGAACTGTTGAAATAACAGCCCTGACAGAATTCTACAAAGATTTCTTCTGTCAGGGGCTTGTTTTTGTTTATCATCTTTGGTTCAGTGCTGGCAACCACAGTCATGAGTTGGTGAATCCGAATTATATGAAGATGTGTCAGTCGGAACAATTACCAAACTTACTTTTCTCAAGTGATTTGGTTGCTTTTCGATGTTTACACTCAATGATAGAGAGTGTCCCAATTTTTCCTTGATTCCATCGCCTTGCTTGAATCCAGTCTTGTTTACGTCATCGTATGGATTTTGTCCATAGACTCCGAGTTGTGGGCTTCCATATTGAACCAGTTCAAACATGGACAATCCATCACTAAGAATGGTCTTTGGTGTTGCGAAGTCCAAACCAAATAGGTTTAACTTTTGACGTACTACACCAAGAATGCTATCAGGATCAATGTAATCACGGCACGAGAATGTATGCAACATTGCATTGATTGCATCAACGTGGCGGGGCATTTGTAGGTTGTGTGTGCCTTTGTTGGTCAGAGGGGATTGGCCTACTCCACCTTGGGGATCTCCAATATAAAGACCTCCGCCAAAGGTATGTTCTGCGGCATTTTCGACAAGGTTGTTGATGGTTTTCAGAAGGGTTTTAAATTTCATGGCTGTCCTTTATTTAGTTCGGTTTTTAATTAACCCATATAGATCTGGGTTATATGGTTTTGCATTTAAGGAATTTAAGGTTTCTTTCTTGATATTTTCCTTGATAACAATGCATTTATCTTCTTTAATGGAATTTACCTGTACATCTTCCTTCAACATGGAAGATACTGGTTTTGCACTCCAGGTTTTGCATGCCCAATACTTTGCTTTCCATCTTGGACCGGGATTTTCACAATGATGGCGGGCACGAAAGTTTTTACGGCGAGCAGGGTTATCTCGCTTTATTTCCATATTGGGATCACCAAAATTTACCTTAACCACATTTCCCTTATCATTCTTTACATAGACTTTGTATTTTTTTACATCGCCATGCATTATCTTATTGAGTTTTACTTTTTTGTTTGAATCTTCATAAACCTCAATCTTGTCACCATATTCATTAATCTCTTCACCTTCTGAAATATCTACGAATCCCATAACTTTATTGGTGGTAAATGTTTCTTTCAATTCACAACCATGTTCATCTGTGAAAGTTATTTGATATGAATCTTCATTTATTTCAACTGCATCTACATTCAAAATATTACCAGATTCATTGATTACAATATCACATGGTTTGATATCTTTTGCTTCAATGGCTGAAAATGGCAATGAAGGAATGAAATTCATAGTTTCAATTATAAATTTATTCTTTGATTGTTTGATTTCCAAAGCACGTTCATTGAAATCCAATTTTGATTTCACTTGTTCTAGGATTAGATCCGCGTACTTCTTACTCATTTCCAGCTATCCTTGTTTTGTTTTTCACCTTCGTGATGACCATTGTCCGAGCGATTCTTAGACTTGCTGCGGACCCGTAAATTATTTAGGCCATTAGAACCCCCAGAACGCAAGGGCTTCTTGTGATCGATATCCTTGCCATCTCCGCGTTTAACTCTGCCCTTTTTTATAAGTTCTTCTCGGGCCTTGGTTCTTTCAGCACGTTCTTTACGTTGCTTTGCTTTACCGTGGTAGTTACGATATTCCATCTTGTAATCGCGCTTGTATTCTTCAGCAACGAGATCATCAATCAAATCATACAATATTGAAGGATCTTGGTAAATGCGTTCAATAGCATTCTCATAAATGGAATGCAGGTTGATCATTACATATTCAGCATTTTCCAACAATACTTTCTCGGAATTATTTAAAAACAATGCTTCTGAATCATTCAAAATTCTGCTCTTTAGAAGATTTGCAATGACAAAGTTATTGGTCAAGGATTCAATCAAAAGATCATTGATGAGTACCACTCCTTCACTCAATACTTCATTGGTGATATTCTCACCCTTCATTACTGGAATCTTAATAGTCTTCTTTCCAATCGTGACATAATTGTATTGAACGGCATTCAAGTCAGCAGGATTGAAACCGGGAAGCAGACTTGCATTCAACAAGAAATCATTATTTTTTACCAAATAACCAACCATCAATTGAATTGGATCGATGTCATCTCTGTTGAGCAACATCTTTTCCAAAGATGGTTTCTTTTCGGTCTTCGGTTCGACTGCTTCAACAACCGCAGTATACTTTTTCAATGTTTCTGCAGCCGATGGTTTGTACTTGGAGATGTTTGATGCCGTCATGACATCTTTGGATACAGTTACATCAAGTTTGGAAGTTGGAGTTATGGCATCAAAATAATCATCTGTCATTGCCATGATTCCATTGACTGTAATCAAATGATTTGGAGCCATTGCTGGATCAGTTATACCATCACCCCGCAATATTGTTTTCAACAAATTTGATACAACGGCCTTCTTTAAACCATTTTCCTTGTCTTTACCCTTCATCAATTCCTTGGCGCTGTCTTGCCATGCTTTTTGATATTGAGAAGCGGAGGCCAATTGGTTCAAGTTTCCTGCCTCATCAAAAACAGTTCCAACTACTTGGCCATCTGAAGTTTTGATTGGAGTTTGTTGTAATTTTTTCAACAAAGCGGGATCACTCTGTATTTGAGTTACCAATTCATCAGGAACCAATACAGAAGAAAAATTCTCTTTGCCGGCTTGCATTCTTTGGAATGCAGCAGAAAGTTTGGGATCTTTGGCAATCAATTGAGGATTGCTGAGTGCCTGAGTCAATGCGTTTGCTACAAATCCTTTGAAGTTTTTATTTGATTGATTGAAGTCAGTTGTAGAAAGAGAGATTTCGCCACCAGCAGCAATCTTGAATTTATAGTTTCCACATTCCATGTCTGGATTGCCTTCAGTGTTGACAGGCTTTCCTGTGGTCTCTACATTTGTAACCAATGTCTGCAAGCATTGATCACCAATTTGTGAAAGTACCTTTTTTGCAGTAAAGAATGCAGAACGAGTGAATTCTCTTCCACCCGGAGCCAAGGCCAAATATGTCTGCATTTCTTGTTCGCTTGCTCCGGCCTTCAACTTGGCTAGGAAGACAAGAGCATTCATGACTTGTTGATTATAAGGAGTTCCGCTTACATTGCTCAATCCATATGCAACGGTGATATTTTCATACGACATTTGATCGAAGTCACTGTTGGCAGGTGGCTTGCGAGTCATTTGGAAATATTCATTACGCAACTCAGGAGGCATCTGCATCAATTGTTCCGGGGTCATTTGAGTCATGGTCTGGAACATTTGTTGACGATTCAACTTCTGGGCCTTGCTCTTCTGGGTTTTTACACGCTTTTCTTCTGGCTGAGGGGTTGCGGCTTCACGCTCTTTGGCCTCAACTTCTTTTTTGCTTCCTTCTTTTGCAGCAGATTCTTTTTGTTTAACATCACCAAACAAAAGTTTGGAAGCCCGTGTTTGTTCAAAATTTTGTTCTTTTGTTACTCTCTGGGCCTCTTCAATTGTCATAGCATCTTTGTTTAATTTTTGATGCAGACTGTTATTGAACGAATCTTTGAAAATTAATTGAAGATTACCGCTTTTGGTCTTTACAAGGATAACATCCTTGACCAGTTCCTGCTTTGGCTTTCTTTCTCTGGGGGTTTCTCTGGCACGTTCTGCGCGTTTACGGGCTGCATCTCTGGCTTTATGGTCGCCAGTAGCGGACATGGTACGTTCTTTCTTCTCAGCCATACCGGGCCCAGAAACCTCTAATAACATCGATTCAGCGATAATTTTATGTAAAAGCGTTTGAAAGTTCATCTCCAATTATTTAGGCTCCGGAGAAACCTTGTATTGGAGCATGGGATCGTAAACTTTCAAACCTTTATAACTTTTTGATCTACCGTTTACCAATTTTTTAAGAGCATTGTAATCAAGATTGTTTTTCTTTGCAAACTGCGAAAGATTGTCAATATTCATTATTTCGTTTGTATTAGTGTCTACCAAGGTATACTGCTTGGTTATCAATGTCTTTGTTTTCTTTGGTTCTTCCAATTTTTCATGAGATCCAACCCCATCCTTGACTTCCCGGATTTCTACGGCAGTCCATCCCTTATAAGTTTTGCGTTTACCATTCAAGAGTTCACATACCTTGACCGCTGTCATTCCTTGACTTTCGGCAAACTCTGACATATTCTTGAAGAAAGTTTTTTCCCCGGTGTCTACTCGCTTTAGCCAATATCCATTCTTTTCAGTTATTGGATTGGTCCAGATCCAATGCGATCCTTCTTGCTTGAAGAACCCACCATGTGTTGCCACAAATCTTGTTCTGTTTTTAGCAGCCTTTGAATTATCATTCATCATGATCCATAATTTGGTTCCATGCTTATTGACGGTTTCTTCCAAGGTTCTTTCTTCATGATAATGCATTTTCAGTCCTGTATTCTGTTATGAGTTTTTTCAATGATTTTACATGGTTGATTGGTTTATCTTGAAATACCTGTTTTAAACCATCTTCACATGCAATTAATATTGCAAAGTTCTCTATGATTATTCCGGTTCTTTCTTGAAACATCAAAGCATATGCACAAGCCTGAGCAAAATAATTATCGATATCCTGAATGCGCTTTTCCTTTGTGCTGGCCTTGAAATCTATTATAGAAAGTTTGCCATCATATTCAGCAATACAATCTGTTCTTCCAGCCAGTCCAAGAGTCTTTGACCACAAAGGAGTCTCTAAAGCGATTATGTTATTAATCTTGTCTATCTCTGGTTTTAATATCGAAAACAATGATTTATAATTTGAATGAAGATTGTCAAAATCTATTTCTTCATTCTTCAAATATGATTCAATAAGACTGTGAAATTTGGTACCCCGGGATGTAACCCGTTTACTTTCTTCAGGATTTTTTCTTCTCCACTCTGCAAAAAATTGTTGTTTCTTGAATCCAACAACAGTTGTCACAGATGGAAAAATTCCCTCAGGGGTTTCATAGAGTCTTTTACCTTCTAGTGAAACTTCCTTGAGGGAACCTTCTATTATAATTGGTTTATGGATAAACGGGTTTAATGAACTACTTAACATAAATTTTCACCATATAAGTATATCACACAAATTCTAATATACAATTATTTATCTCATAACTTGTCGTCTTGAAAATTGTCCTATTGCTTCTAAACCCAATCCCAAATCTAGTGGAATCTTTTCACCCTGTTCTGCATAGGCCCTGCCATTAACTTGGCTACCAAATATATTGGGCAATCCCCATTCTCTTGGTTGTCCCTCTTCAGTTGGTGGTTCCCCTACACGAGGACGTAAAGGATTATTTTTTCCAGATTTAGGTTTAATTTCTTCTTTTTCACCTGGTTTTGTTTTTTCACCTTCACTTGGTTTTGTTTTTTCACCTTCACCGGGTTTTGGTTTTTCATCTTCGTGTGGTTTAATATCTTCCTTTTCCTCTTCCTTTGGAGGTTTACCTGTTTCATATTCATCTGGAGGAAAAGTTGGTTTTGGTGGTTTTGCTGGAGGATTTTCGGGTGGTATAACTGGTTTTGGCTCTGTTGGCGGTGTTTCTGGTTGTGGCTGTTTTGGTGGTGTTTCTGGTTCTGTTATTGGTGTTTCTGGTTTTGTATTGGGGCGCCAGAATGGACGGTTAGGATCAAAATGAGGTGGAATAACTATTGGTTTTTCTCCGGGAAGCGGAGTTCTTGGAGTTATTGGAAGTATAGGTGGTGTTGAAGGAACTGTGGTTGGTATAGTTTCAACACCTGTAATAGTTTTTATGCCTTTTCCAACAACATCTTTTCTGATACTGTCTACTGAAGTGTTAATACGGTCTCTCAAAGTATCAACAACTTCAGGACTTTTTATTAAATCTGGTCGTTGACGCAAAATATCACGCATTATGTCTTTAGGTTCTACTACTCCTTGGACAATTGATTGTTTAATTCTATCTTCAAATGCTTTTTTGGCTAATTGTTCATATTCATATGTTGGATATTTTATTCCATGAGTTTCCATATCTAAAAAATTATCAATAACATCTTTGGAAATATTTTCTTCGCCTGAACGAAGTAAACTTTCAAAAGGATCTATAATCATTTTTTCTGCAGCACCTTCGACTGCGCCAGCAACCTGTTCTGACAACAATTTATTTGAAAGATATCGGGCTTCCAATATAATCTCTATTATTGAATTTATGGATTTCATTATTATTTGCTACCTTGTAATCTTTTATATGAACTTTCTATGGCAGAATCTATATCAGAATCACTAGCTTCTTGTTTTCTTTTATTTTCAATTTCTTCTTCTCTTGCTACTTGTTTATTATAATCTTCATCACTTACACCATAATAAGATTTTATTCCTTTTTCTCCGGCTTTTATAATTCCGTAAGCAGCAGCGGGGGTTGCGGCGAGAGCCAAACCATAGGGACCTAATGCTGCTAAACTTTCTCCAGCAGCAATACTACCAGCAGCATCCAATGCAGGTAAAACTCTCGCACCAGCACCTAACAATCTTGGTACTGTTGATACGGCAGCCCTTATATAAGGTGCAGTTGCTGCGGCAGTTATAGTCCCGGCTGGAATTTTATAAACTAAACCTTTTTCTGATGTATCTACATAATTTTGTAAATTAAATTGTGCTGCAAGACGTTTTTCACTAGCACCAACCCTACTACCAATTGGTTCACCGATACCTTCTGAACCTGCTACAAATCCCGGCATATCTGTTGCTAACATCCCTACACCATGGCCTAAACTGTTTACTGCAGTTTTAGCTAATGTTTCTGGAACAGTTTTATTGATAATCGAATCTGTTGGTAATTGATTTACTACAGATGTATTTACAACTTCTGGTCTTGGTTTTGGTGAACCGGGAACATATGTTGCTGGCCCTATTCTCCATTTAAAATCTGGATTTACGTTTGGTGCCTCTACTTCAGTTTTAGACAATCTCAATTTAGATGGTTGGCTTGGCTCGGGCTCAGAAACTCTTATTTTTCCATCTGCCGATGAAGTGGTCCGTTTAAACATTCTTTCTCTGTCCATCGGTTCGCCAACAAATTTTTCAAGAGTTCCGATACCACCTAAGCCCAAAACTGGTAATAATTTGGGATCAATTTTTTCTATCTTAATCCCACCAGTACCACCCCAATAAACAGCCTCTGGTTTATAAAAGGGTTCATCTACTAGAGGATGTTGTCCTCTTTCAACTTCAAGATCTTCTCTCAAAACATACAACTTCTTTTTCAAAAATTTTATTTGTTCTTGGAGTTGAGTTGCTTTATTTTTGTAGTAATTAGTTAAATAATCCATTAGTTAGTTCTTTGTTTTTTGCCAACATAGTAATCAATTAGAGTTTTTTTGTATTGATCTGCGTACCATGAAATCTCTTTCTTAAAATTAATAATTTTGTTTAGGATTTTTTGTATATTCATCAACAACGGCTTGCATTTCAGGTGGTAATGGTTTACTCAAATCAGTAAGATTTGGGTCTCCTCGATATCCACTAGGGTTGCTATTTGGTTTTATTTGACCTGGTTTTTGTGAATATCTTGTCGCAATCGCAGATGCTGAAAACCGAGGATCTCCCATTTCAACCGATCTATTGAATCCGGTATTATCGTTGAATCTTCTTAGTTTAATCATTTTATCACGAACAGCAGCAGCATCTTGTTGTGCTTTTTGTACTGCATCTGAACTAACAGATTGCGGAGAACCTTGTCCAGATGGCATTGGTCCTTCTTCATCTCTAGCCGATGCTCCAACTGCTGTTCTAGAAGCCTTGGCAGCATCCATGGAAGTACGCAAATCATCACGCATTTTATCTCTTTCTCTTCGAGCAGCAATATTTGCTGCTGCAATTGCCGCATTACGAGCAGTTGTTGCTGCTCTCCATTCTTGATAATTATTTTTTTCAGTTTTATTGGACATAGTTGATAGAATTGGAACATGCATAGCATGAGCTGCACTAATTTGATCTACTATATCGGCACGACGATCTTCAGGACTTTGCTGTTGTGTACTTTGTTGTTGTGTACTTTGCTGTTGTGGGGATGGTTGTGTTGATGTTGGTGTTGGTTGTTTTTGATTGCTTGGAGTAGGTGTTGGTGGAGGTGGTGTAGATCCGGGAGATCCTGAAACTTCATTTCCTTCATCGTCTACCCAAGTACCGTCAGGCAACATGTGGCTCTGAGGTGTTGGAATGCCGGATCCACTGGTAGATGAACCGCCACCCCCTCCTCCTCCACTTGATTGACTGCTCTGTGCCATTGCCATGTGTGGAGCAAGATTCAAAAATCTAGAAGAACTTCCTAAACTTCCAAATGCAGCACTGGAAGCAAGTCTTGCAGCATTGTTTGCAACTACATCAAATGCAGTTGCTTCTTTGACCATTTGGAAACCATTGTTATGAACATTCTTGGCAAAAGCGGGGGACTCTGGAGTTCCAGCCCTCTTTGCCGATTCCATCGCACTAATTGCTTGACGAATAGTGGATACTGAGTTAATATTACTGTTGAATGAAGATTGTCTATAAAGATTATTTTGTTCCAAGATGTTCTTGACGCTATCAACAACCGAAGGTGTTGAAGGTCTAGAAGCAGGTGCTGGAGCCTGCTTTTGGTTCATAAAATCCTTGACTTCCCAATAAAATTGTTTATTTTCTTTGTTATCCATGGCTATGAAATATTTAGATTTCCATAAATACTTAAAAGGTATGAAGAAACAGGTACTCTTGTTAAACCAAGACAATACACCTCTTAATATCATTACCGTTAGTAAAGCATATAAACTTTTGAGCCGGGACAAAGTTTGGGGAGATGAAACTAACGAATTTTATGAAGTTGTATCTGTTTCAAAGATCATTAAAATTCCTAAAATTTTAATTCTAAAGTATTATGTGAAGTTGCCCTACAAAAAGGCATCTCCCTCCAGACAGAACATTCTTCGTAGAGATCAATATTGCTGTCAATACTGCAATATTGAAATGACCGACAAAGAAGCAACTGTTGACCATGTTATACCAAAATCCAAGGGAGGATCTTCCTCTTGGGTTAATATGGTTGCTGCATGCAGAGATTGTAATTTGGCAAAAGGAAACAGGACTCCAAAAGAAGCCAAGATGGATTTAAAATCCAAACCCAAGGAACCTTCATATGGATTCTTGTTTGAAAACATGCTAATTACTTTTAGGAAGAAATAATATGCCTAATTATGCGTTTAAGTGTGAAAAATGTGATCATTCATTCGATGAAATGTTATCATTGTCTGACCGCGATGTTCCCACTACAAAACCTTGTCCAAATTGCAAAAAGAAAAAGGTTATAAGAGATTGGAGTGCATCCAAACCATCTTTGGCAATGGATGCTACTTTAACGCCCAGTAAAGTCGTAGGAAGTCAATTCAAGGAAGTAATTGACCGCATGAAGAATAGTGGTCAAGTACCCAAGAGATTCCATGAAAAATTGGATGCTAGTGCCAATATGAATGCTGGACGTATTGTACGTTAAATTTTTGACTGTACCAAAGATTTAAGAATATAAAAACTGTCGATTACATCCGTAACCGGATTGCTCAAAGTTTTCTGACCAAAGACCGACAAAAGATCGGTCTTTGTCTCTTTGGTGAAGGCTTCGTACATTGCCTGTTTATCAGCGTTACCTTTGCCTGTGGCGAGTTTCTTTACTCTGGATGGCTCAACGATGGTCACGGGAACGGCGAGCTTGTGGAGCTTATATTTCAAGATTCCACAATTTTCAGCAAGATTAAAAATTTTGCCATGAGCAGCATATGCGTATCCTTCAATTGATACATCAGCAGCACCAACACATAAATTTGTGGCCCATTCTGATATGCTGTCAAATCTTTCCGTGTCGTATGCATATTCCTCAAAACCTTCACCATTTATATTTGGTGCAATTTTTGTTGCATATTTCTTAGTATTGGTCAAAAAATAAAAAGAACAATTTTGAAAACAAAATTCTCTCTTTTGATCAAAAAGACATATGGCCGGGCTGGTGATGGAATAATCGATTCCGACTAACATATGGAACACATATATATCTATACCTTGGTCAGAAGTGGTGGTTCCTTAGCAGTCTGATGAAATATACTTCGACCATTCCAAAAGGACTGCGTGGAATACCCACCACCTCTGCCTAAAATATTTAGGCATAGCGATTATCTTTTTTAAGTGATGTTTTTTGTACACCTCTCCATATGGCTTTACCTTCTGGAGTTTTTAACAATTGCAATGCTTTTATTGATCCTGGATGGAAGGTTTTAGATGGATTATTTACATCTAAAAGTTTATCCATTAAAAAATCAGCATCATTTTCTATTGACTCATCACTTTGATCCGACATCCTATATGGTTGATTGTTTTGTCTCATTAATTGCATTTTTAATTGATGCATGTATGCAGGAACTTCTTGTCTGTTCCAATAATAAGAATTGGAATCATAATTTTTATTATCTTTTTCATCTGACACAGATTTAATTTCATTTGACAAATCTGCTGTATCTAAAGAAAGTTTCCTTAATTTGTAATTCAATAGATTGTCTTGTCTTTTGGATATTTCATCCCATCTAGATTTATGTGCCTTATAATCATAAGGTAATAATCTTCCGTCAGCATCGCGTTTATCCTCATCTTTAATCAATTCATTACCTGATTGGGTTATTTTATTTTCTTCCTCTTCAGCGCGTCTATCCATTTCTTTTGTTGTTGACGACCACGTTGGATCTATATTGTAATTTTTTGCAATTAAAGATGGTGTTTTTAAATTTTTATTATTTAAATTTTGAATTTGACTTGGGTATGCTAACCTATGCCAAGATTCATGTGACAACACATCTTTCAATTCCTCATCAGAATAATTTTTTATTTCAGATGGATTGATACTGATATATGATGTAGTTTTAATATCTTCCGGTTGATGCTGTCGTTTTTTGATTTCATCTATATCCGCATCAGCAGTGTAGGGTAAAGATCTTCGTATAAAATCAGATACTTCTGGAGAATGTACTGCTACTGTTGTATTTGTTGTAGATTTAGAATCTTTTACACCAAATTCTGATGGAACCACGAACGGAATTTTTTCCTTTAAATGTTCATCTGACAATCTTGGTATGCTAATATAATTCTCTAAATCATAATTTTTTCCATGATAATTTTTCAATTTTTCAACGTATTCATCTCTTTCTTTTACTTTGTCTTTACCAAATTGCAAAGACATTACATCAAATGGGGATAATTCAACTCTTTCACCGGTTTTTAACTTAACAAATTTTTTATTTAAGGAATCAAAATATTCTGGTGAATTGTAATCTTCTTCAAATTCCTTAACTGGAGTTGGCCGACTATAATCAACATAAGAAGTTGCATTTTGTTCAATCAAAAATTGTTTAAATCTCAGCATACCAATATTTATAACCCCCCAGGATTGCTCCTAGGGGGTTATTTTATGCTCCTCCGACTGGATTTGAACCAGTGACCCGAGAGTTAACAGCTCTCTGCTCTACCAACTGAGCTACAGAGGAGTGAAGAATCAGACTATCTGGCAACCGCCAGCACTGCAGGCAAATTCTTTTGCCGACTCAGTATTGTCTTCTGCCTCATATTTAGCCAGATCCTTGAAGTTAACTTTAACTTTTGGATGGGCTGCATAGGTTGCAGAATCAATTTGCTCAAATGGAGCCTGAGCGTATGTGTGACTGTCTCCACCGGGAAGGAACGAGATGCCTGTTGCGACATCGAAGTTCTCCCATAGCCAGTTACCGACTTCAAGGAATTCAGAATCCTTGTAATTGACGGTAATTGATGGCTTGTGCTGACAATAATGTTCCTGATATGTCTTCCACAGATCCAAGTGATCCAGTGCACGGAGTTGATCCGTGGTAATGGTTCCTCTCGGAGCCTTCATTGCAAACGTGAAGACCGCTGTGTTATTAGGATTGATCACATCATCTTCGCAAGGAACGCCTTGATCCTTCATTAGATTGTAAATTGGATCCTTCTTGTCAATACGAACTCTGCGGAAATAATAATCCGCATAACGGGGATGCAAACCAGAGGCAGAGTCAACCAAGCAAGAAGTGGTTCCTTCAGGCTTGACGCAAGTGATTGACTTGCTGGGATTGATACCCAACTTATCTGCCCACTTGAGGTTTGTGGCGATTGCATGATCTCTAAGAGTTTCTAATAGACGAACCAACTTTGGTTTGCCCTCAAGACCACTGGTAAGTTTGTTGTCATAGATACCAGTCATGCTTACACCAAGAAGTCTTTCATCTTCGCAGTTCTTCTTCCACTCGGGACGAAGATATGGGAACTCCGTGAATGTTGACTGTACTGTTCCGATGATCGTGGCGATTTCAATCTTCTTCTTCAGAGTTGAAGCCGTATCATCTGCACGAACAACAACAGTAGAAAGATTGCAGAACTCAAATGGCTTGAGAATGATTTCTGAGCATGGGTTTGTTCCATACTCACATTCAACATCACGTCCCCATTTCGCTGCTTGTTCTTGCAATGCATTTCGATTGATCATTCCACGCTCACCACTGTGGCTGTTGTAGAGAGAAGTCCATTCCTCTAGGAACTGACCCATTGGCGGACGACCACGATAGACAGCAGAGTTGTTTGCGTAAGAACGGAACCCAGCCTGCTCCCACCATGCACCGCTCTTGCAGTGAGCCATCTCACGATCAGAAAGATCACTGAGAGAAATCATAGCAGAACGACGAACACCACCAACGATAACTGCGTTGGCAATAGCACAGCAAATGTCGTGGCATTCAAGAGCAGTAAGTCTGCGTCCCTGTGCATTGTAGAAAACCTTTACAATGAACTTGAATAGATTATCAAGAGGTGCAGGACCGCTTGCACGACCACCAAAGGTCTTCAAACGAGCACCAGCAGGACGAATGTTACTAAGATCCCACTTGACGTGACGACCTGCATACAAATGTTCAATCAAAAACTTTACAGCGTTTCCCCAGCCTTCCTTTGAGTCTTCAACAACGTAAGAAATATTGAATACTTTTTCTATCTTGTTTGCAACAGCAGGAAGTTTGTCCGTGTATTGGCGTTCAACGGAATATCCAACGCCAGTACCATTCATTAGAATTACGAACAACTCAGCAAATGATTGAACAGAATCAATCGGTAGATATGAGCAGTTGTAGAGACAGGTGTTGTCATGATCCAATGCTGGGCCTGCAGTCATCAGGCTTCTCATTGAAGGAAGAACCTCAAGATTTAGGATTGCTTCCTTTACATCTGGACGTTCCAATAGTTGTGGAACTTTATTAGTAAAATATTTCCACCAACGGTCTACACATTCATCCCAAGTCTCACGACGATTCTGGTCATTGAGCCATCTAGAATATCTGGAGATGAAAATAAACGATTGAAATGGTGATAAAATTTCTGCCATAGTTAAATCCTTAAGTTGGTGTCTTATTTAGTTGTTAGAGTTTGCCACGAAACTGGGAAAAGAGGAGCAATTAATTTATCAATTGCTTTTGCATATTCCTGAATTTCCCATTGTGCGTGGGCATCGATTCTCAAGTTATAAACACGGGCAAATGCATAGAGAGAACCAGTCCACACAAATTCCGTATAAGTTCCTTGTGGCAAGATTGAACGTGCTTGTTCGGGAGCAACACCATCCACCAAAAGTTTATTGTAAAGATCCAGACATTCCTTTGCAACTCCATCATACTCTTGACGAAGTTTGATGCAATGATCCATATCTTCGATTGCACCACTGCTGCCTTGCTTTGCTCCATCAGTTGGAGCATTTCTCCAGAGCGGAGTATAAATTTCTGGCTCATGTGTGACATATCTACGACTGACCTCGTTCATCACTAGGCCAATCTGATGTTTTCCAAGTTGTGCACGAACAAAGATCGGGCACTTGATACGCAAACTGATCTGTGCATGACAGAAAGGAGTGAAGTGATTGTGCTTTGCAAGATACTTAATAAGTTTTGTATCTCGCTCAGACAGTTCTCTTTTATTGAAGCCTGTCCAATTCGGCTCACTTGCCCAAGAACTTTCTTTATTAAAAGAAACTCTTGCAGCATTAACAACACTAAGATCAGAACCCATGTAATCCACCAGATCAACGTGTCCGTGATCTAGAACGAAATACTTAGTCTGCTCCATTTTTATGTTCTGAATTTCGGTCATCAATCTCATCCTCATCATTATCTACAAGTTCAACTTTTACACCGGGTATCTTTGTGAAGTCTGCTGCATATTCTCTGGCACGTGCCCAAAGTTTTGGATCCATCTCTTTTACATATTCACCAAATCTTTGTACAAATGTTATGTATGCTTGGCTTGCAAGCAATGACTCTTCATCAGATAAATCTTCGTCTTCATTACTCATTTTATACCTTCTTCCAGTAAGTATACTTCATCTTGGCTTTTAGTCCAGAATAAACATTGTTGATTACAAGTTTAACAGTTGTGTTGATTCCATAAACTTTAACCATGTCATTAATGTCTTTCTTTTCTATTTCAGGAGGCCAGATTACTACGTTTCTTCCAGCCTCAATATATTTTCCAATCAACTGAACAATCTCGGCATTCCTTGGTTCATTGTCAAAAACAAAAACAATATTTGACTTTTCAATCTTTGCAGGAAGTGTGTCCAACCATCCTGCTCCTTGCATTGCAACTCCATTTGGAATGAACATGGAGTCAATAGGTCCTTCCGTAACATAAACAGTTTCACGGGGGTCTACCTTATCTAGGTTGTACCAAAGCCGTTCCTCGCCGTCTTTCTTGAGGGTGATGTAACGTATTGAATCTTTCTTTTCTTCAAAGGATCTCCCCTGTATGCCAAGTAGTGAGCCATCCTCGTCATAGAACGGAATGACGAGTCTATCTTCTTTGGTTCCTTGACGATCAAAATCCGCCATGATCCTACTGAAATCAGCGCAGTAATAAAAGCTGCTATACTTTTCTTTTGGAATTTCTCTAGACTTAACATATTTTACTGCTTTATGATCTTCATCGAGTAGATCGAGTCTAGTTCCCAAATTGGTGAACATGGGTTGCCGTATTTCTTGTTTATGTTCTTCAATTGGTTCCGGGCTCTTGTCTTTAAAATTTTCAAATGCATACTCTTTGCAGAGTGTCGGGCTAATAGTTTCAAGTACACCGTATAGATTGCAAGAAAGGCCGCAATTGTGGCATTTGTAAACATATTTTCCTTTATGCTCAAAGAAATATCCCCTTGTCTTGGACTTATTTCTCTTTGAGTCGCCACATTTAAAACATCTGCATGTGGCTAGATTATCCTTTTTCCACTTAAACTTCTGAAGTGAACCGGATACCATGTTAACATACTTCTTGTCAATATATATACTCATTTGCCAGCGTCTTCAAAAGTCCAGTTGACTGTCTTATTCTTACGCTTTCCAAATTTGGAATCAAATGTTATCGGGTCTGATCCTGATCCGAATCCTTCTTCCTCAGTATTATTAGAATTAACAAGGTTATTGTTACTATTATCGACATCATAAAATTTCATCTTTGATTTATTTACACCAATCAAGAACTTGCGATTCTTGGTCGTATCATTTCCACGATTCTTCAATTGCTTGACCATCAATTGGCCGGCCTCGGCCAATTCTTCATTCTCAATCAAGGCAATGAAAAAATCTGCAGTTTGTGGTAGACCAAAACTTTCAGATGTATCAGTCATCTCCATGTCGCTGCTCTTTGCGCCCTCACGGTTTACCTGCGTGGCTGTCCACAGCGGTACATTGAACTGCTTGGCGAGACCACGAAGTTCTTCTGCGATACCCTTGACGTAGGTATAACTGTTCATGCCGTTACCCATCTTGAAACGTGCACATGAACAAATATTCAGATAATCAACAAAGATAACATCTGGCATAAACTTCTTCTTGATTTTTAATTCTTCCATCAGATTGCGGAAGTGTGTCACGTTCGCTGCGGCGGTTGGATATTCCTTGATGATCAACTTTCCGCGACATGTACGCTTAAGAGCCTCTACCTTGCTCTCATACTTTTCAAGAGGCATCTGCTCAAGAACATGCATATCGCTGTCAAGAAGATTTGCATCGATTCTCTTTGCAATCTCCTCTTCAGCCATCTCAAGTGTAATGTAAAGAACATTAAGATTTTGAGATAGACACGCAGCAGCATGGTGGCACAGGAACGCACTCTTGCCTACACCCGATGCAGCCATGACTACATTCAGCGTCTTTTTACGTACACCACCTCTGGTAATGACGTTAAACATTTCAAGATCGAAAGGAACTTTCTCTTCGACACGATGATAATATTCATAACGCTCATCAACATCTTCGAGAAAATCGTGACCAACTCGGGTATCAAAAGATACTGAAAGAGCCTTTGACATGATCTCTGGAATTGCATTTTGAGTTTGCTCCTTGTCTTTTCCTTCAATAATACCAATCGATGCCATGATACCATTGTATATGGCCTTTTCCTTGCAAAACTTCTCGGTGTTCTCGACAAGCCAGATGGTATCTGACTTCTCGCCTTCCTTGTACATTTCATCGGTGATGGAAGAACACTTCTTGAATTCTGATTCTCCGAGACCCTTCTCGTCACCGAGAGAGATCATAACAGCATCCTTGGTTGGAATGCTGTTGTACTTGAGAATGAACTTGCTTACGATATTGAAGACTGTCTTCTCTGCTTTATCGTGGAAGTATTCTTCCTGCAGAAAAGGAACAACCTTGCGAGCATAGTCCTCATTGAGAACTAGGTTCTTGAGAATTACTGTTTCCATGTTTTTAGTATATCACTTAATTAGGAGTTGTCCAAACGTTCTTCGTGAACATCCGCTTCCAAATCAGATGGTTCGGAATCGACTTGTTCTTCAATAATTTTAACAAAAATATTACCAGTGGCTTTTGTGAATTCTGAACTTTGTTTATCAAATCCTTCAGGAGCACGAATTATTTCAATATCCATTGTAATGTTCAATCCATCATTTTCAGTTTCTTGAAAGGAAATTTTACCATAACGATAAACAATATCCTTGAATTCCCCTGAAATTATTTTTATTGGACATGTTTGTGTTATGTCCAAAGATTCTTCGGGAAGGAAAATAAATTCAGGTGCCTTGTCCATACTTGAAATCCTTTTGAATCTCTGCGTCAAGTTTTTCCAAGATATCTTTTGTAAAATACTTTTCAGGTTCATCATCAATGTTCTTTTCAAATACTTTTGTTCCATCAGGAAGTTCAACTCTGGTTGAAACCTTCTTAAATATATTATACTTCATTGCCAAATCGGTCAAGCCATAATATCTGCTCAAACCGGAAGTATAGTTCAAGCGAGTTTCAACATTCATGTTCTCCTTGACAAAACGATTCTTGTAGTTGGTGCACTTAATGAAGTTTCCAACTACACCTTCATCAGTCTTGTCCTTACTCTTGGAGAGTGTTAGGATATTGCTGGCTGCGTATTTAAGACCAATACCACCGCCAAGTTCCTTAGTTGGTACATAAGCACCAATAACCTGATATGTGTGATTTGTCATAAGCATAGGAATCTTTGCCTTGCCCAATTTCAATGTAAGAACACGGAAGGTTGCCTTGGTCTGTTGTGCTTTGGTCATATCACGAACATCTTTGCCTTCAGCAGAGTCAGTCATCTCTTTACGGGTAGACAACATACCAAGTGAGTCAAGAATCATGAATACTGGCTTTCGCTCGTCCTCAGGCTGCTCAAGAATGTCATTCACAATCTTGAGGGATTGCGTCTTGAATTCTTCAATTGTGGCAACAGGAATTACCGCAATGCGTTCAGGATCAACACCACGCGCATTGAACATGTCAGATGTAACTGCCTGTTCGGTATCAAAATAAATCACAACACCATCTTTATGATCCTTCAGGAATTGGCCTGCGATACCAATCGCATAGAAGGTCTTTCCTGTTGCCGGATCTCCTGCCAAGCAAGAGATCTTATTGTTTGGCAATCCACCAAAGATCGAGCCAGACAATAAGGCATTCAATGCATAAGATCCGGTGTCAATAAACCCGGATACATCTGCACCATCAATTCCTTCAGATACTAAACTTGCGTCTGGATTATCAATTTTACTTAACAGGCTTTTTAGATACTTTGACATTCTTTTCCTTTTCTTGATATGCTTGATCTGCGTAATAATCCGACATCAACATGTTGTCATACATGTGATGTACAGTGTGCATAATTTCTTTTTGGACAAGATTCAATCTTTCATAAATCTTAGAAATAGTCTCAGTCCATTCATGTTTAACTTTATGAGATTCAATGCCATACTCTTCGCAAATGTTTTTATATTCCATAAGCAAAAGATATACGGGCATTCCAGTTATTCTTTTCTTAAAATCATCTTCTGATTCTTTTAGAATAGAATACTCATGCCTATGTCTTAGTAGGGTACCAAACTTTTTCTTAGAAGCGCGCTTTGCCACGTTTTGCCTTTCTAGTCTTAATAATAACAGCTGCGTAGTCACTGTCAACTACGCTTTCGTCAATTTTAAGAGATTCAATGATTACTTCATCATCAACATTAAGAAGTCTATCACCAACCATAAAGCATGGGCCACCTTCAAAATCAAATAGCCCATCACCGTGGCGAGTATAAAGCGTCCTACCTTCGACTCGATAAGATCCATCTTCAAGGAGAGTGAGAATTCGTTCATCACCATATCTGGATTTAAATTTTTTAACCATATCTTATTATTCCTCGTTCATAGCCTTCAACATCTCAATCTCTTTCTTGAGATCTTCAATCTCTTCTTTGAGATCAGCAATTATTTGATCTTTGTTTAGCAGAGGATACTGAATTTTTTTATCTTCATGTATTTTCTGACTGGGCAGTACAGACTGTTTATAAGTTTTATATCTACTTTTATACATGTTTTTTATAGCCTGTTCAACTTCATCATTATCTTTATCGAAGACACTATATTGTGGAGTATTATAATCCATATATCAATTATATCTCAAATGAAGAAGGATTCAAGTGTCAGTTGCTCATTTATTGACCAATTGATTGCTTTCAATATATTATCAAGAGGTTCATTGAATGTTTTCTCAAACTGTTTCTTGCGGTCAACATACTTTTCAAGATTGAACTGTACTGGAGCCTTACCGATGAATCCAATAACGGCATCTCGCCCACACATACCATACGGATTTGGAACATTAACGAATACAAACTTTATCTTGTCATTTTCCTTGACAGGTGGAATTTCTTTATCGAGACCAAGTTTTTTGACATATGCATTATGTAGAAGCGCTGCTTTGGTTGCAATCGGAGTGCCCTTGCTGTATATCGATGTGTGATCTGAATATTGACGAACACCCTTTACTCCCCGTGGAGATGCGATATCTTCGATGGGAAGTTTCATGAATTCATTATAGAATTCATCAACATATTTCCTAAGTTCATCTGGAGTCTTGGTCAAGATAATCTTGATGCAGTCCTTGAGTTTATTTCTTACAATCATTGGAGTGCTGCTACGAGCAGTTTCAAGTCCCATGATCTTTAGTTTTGGCTCAGTAAATCTAACACCTTCCAGATCCTGAACCAGCAAGGCATATCGCTTCTTGGCAATAAACATCCCGGCAGAAGCAATTGCTTCACGCTTGAACACGATCTTGTTTTCAGAACATCCAAGAGTAGCGGAGAGCAGTTCCATTTCTTTCTTGAACTCAGGTTGAATTTTTTGTTCACAAACTTGATTGATAAAATCTGTTACATTACCTATCTTAGTTTTAGAAGAAATATGTTCTACGATTGGATTCAGATTTAAATACACGGAATCAGTATCTACAGCAATAACATAATCATCATTTGTCTTAGTAATCTTTTGAATATAATCATTCATGCAATTTTCTGCCTTGCGAATGATTACCTGACCCGTAACTGTAACGGCTGTAGCCAACTCAGGTGATGAATATGTAAATGCAGGATTTCCCAAGCAACCATAGAGACTATTCGCCAAAATCTTCTTTACTGATTGACGAATCTTCAGAGCAGCAATCCGTGGCAGAAGATCTGCATTCTTTGAGGATTCGTATTCCTTCTCTAACGCAATCATCTTCTTCTTTGCTTCTTGGCGCTGGTTGAAGGTAATCTCAATCAATGTAGGAATGAAGCCACGAACATTATTTGTAAACATACTACCATTACATGCCAAAGATGCGTTTCGGCTGATTGCGTCCTCAATCATATCTGGAATTTCCTTGCGCTTGCTTCGGAGGAAGTCATCAGCATTCAGTGATGAGTCCTTAACAACACAGGTTTCAGGTGAAATATTCCATTGCATAATGATACTAGGATACAGACTTGTTGCATCAAAACTAACAACATTGTTGTAAAGACCCGGAGTTACGTCTTTTACATATGCACCTACAAACTGGTCATCCTTGGCATAACTGCGTTTCAGAGGAGGAACAATTTGTTTACGAGCAAGATAATCGCAGCAAATCGTTTCCCAGATCCGCGTTGCAAAGAAGACAGTATCAAATGTAATCTTTGCTTCAAAGGCTATGGATACTGCAAGATCGATCAGTTTGAGTTTATTGTCAAGCTGTTCAACCAGCACCGCATCTTGGACGTTATACTCTGCAAACCTTTGAAAGTTTTGCTTATAAAACTCCCGCAATGAGCCATACTCACTATAATCCAGTTTTTGAGCATTTAGTTCTACCTTTGCAATGTTCTGTAGGGCGTAACTTTCCTGACTCGTACCCGAAAACTTCTTGTACAGATCCATATAATCCAAGATCGTGTAGCCGGGGAACTCAAACAGTTTATACTTCTTGCCACCAATGTCTGTCTCCCGCTCCTTCATCAAACCAAACGGCAACCAGTTCTGGATTTCCTTCTCCTCAAAGAACAGTCTAGCCCTACCAATTATGTAGGGCATATCAAATAGTTTGATGTTCCAACCAGAAAGAATGTCAACATCTTCCTGGGCAAGGACTTCAAAGATCTTCTTTATTAGTTCCTTCTCACTTGAGACCATTATAACCTTGGCTGTAGGCAAAGTTATAGGTGTAAAGGAGAGAACATAAGTAATACCGGAAACCCGGATACTTACTAGATTAATCCTCTCATTTGGATTGTCCAGATCCGGAAATCCGCCTTCAGATTCACATTCCAAGTCGAGGTAGGCTACTTTGATCTGGGAAAGATCGTATTCCACCTCAGTCGGATAAGTCTCCATGAGATATTGAGTGATGAAATCAGTGTTGCCATAGATAGGACAATCTGGGAGATCCCTGTATTGGTCTAGAAACTGCCTGCAGTCATATAGAGTGTCAAACGTCATGCGTTTGACTTTGATGCCATTCATGGTACGGTGCTTGGTGTCTTTATCTGATTTGATAAAAAGCGATGGCTTGAAAGCAATGGAGTCCGTAAAACGTTCTCCATTGCGATAGCCACGAACAAGAACCTTGTTACCTTTAAGAGCGCAGGCAGTATAAAATTTCATGATTTCTTTTCTTTATCTTCCAGCATTCCCTGCAATAGTATCATGTAATTGATGACATCCAAGATGCTATCCTGAACTGTCTCGTTTCCAACCTTTAGTTCACCTTTTTGCAAAAATGTAGAAATTCTGGAAATTTTATCCACAACGCGAAGCATCAGGCCATTTTCGGCACTTGAAAAGCCTAAAATTTCTCCACGCTTAAAATTTGCGAAAGGATCCGTGCTTGTAGCATAATCATTTGATTTATGTTGCAGAATGATTAGTGCGCGGCCACAAACGGTTTGGTGTAATTGAAACAATTCGTCTCTAGTCATGTACGCAGTATACACCCTATTTAAGGGAGGTCAAGAATCTAAATATTAAGTAAGATATTTTATTGGGGTAGAAATGCTAGAATACGGAAAAATTACAGAAAATATTTCTTTTTTGGTATCAAGTTTACTCGGAGTATTCTTTGGAGTAAATAAGTTTTGGAAATCGCACAAGAAAACCAAAAACTTTTTCACAATTCAGAATGACATTCATGCATTGCTGGCCGAACTCAGAGTCAAAACAAATTCAATGAGAACCAGCGTATTCCAATTTCATAACGGTGGATACTTCGCTGATGGCATCTCTATGCATAAATTCAGCGTATCACACGAATCTCATCACAAAATTTACAGTTCCCAAAACCATAGACTACACAATGTTTTGTGTTCTTTGTATAGTCCACTGATTACTGAAATAATTCAAAATAAAGCAAAAATAATTTCTGTAGATAAACTTCCCGAGCATACAGAACCGAGACATTTTTTTGATGATGAATGCATTTCTCATATTGCTTGCTTGCCATTAAAAAGCGGTTACATGATTTCTGGGTTTTTGTTGATTCAATGGCACAAAAATTACGATCCAGATTTGAGAAAAGAAAAAACTTACATGGAAGAGTTTTTGAACATCAAGAACTCAATAGAGATAAAATTATCCGAACAAAAGAATTGAGGTAAATTATGTTTTCACCAGAGTTAATAAGTTTAGTCGGAGGCGGATTTACTGGATTCCTTTTCAAGTATCTCGCTCAAAAGAGTGCAGATCAAAAGGAATTGTTCCAGCAAATGATCCAAGCAAATAAGCAGACAACCGATAATCAAAATTCGGCTGCTCAAAGAGTACCGCTTGACACTGGTAGAGTTGTAAGACAAATAATCGTGCTAACAGTATTGTTTGGAGCATTTGCAGCACCATTTATTTTACCATTCTTTGGTGTCCCAACATTCGTAGAAGTAGATGTCAAGAATCCAGAAGTATTGTTTGGTTTAATTCCAGCATCAGCCAAGAAGGCTTTCGTAGAAATCAATGGATTCTTCTGGACATCAGAAAACAGAGAAGTTCTATTGAGTATCGTAGGTTTCTATTTTGGAACCGCAGCAGCCAGTAACAAATAAGGAGTACCCAAATGAAATTTTTAAAACCACTATTATTAACAGTAATCATAACTGGCTGCTCTACCGAACCTTCAATTGTACCAGATACAACTGCCGATAATGTTGTAATGATGCAACTTAAAGATCAGATTTCACAACCCGGCGGTGTTAAACCAACTTATGGTTGGTTATTCTGGTATGGCCCTGTGGCCATTCTTGGAATTATGTGGGGATACAGAAATTTAATAAAGAAACCCATCAATTGTCTTGAAGAAGAACCTGATACAACTTCTGTATTAAAAACAGTTACTCCGGTTTCAATAGAAACAGAACAACCAAAATAATTATTTTCCAGTAGATCCAAACCCACCAACCCGGTCTGTCTTCAGGCCGGGTTGTTCATAGATCTCTGCAAATTTGCACTGCTCATATTTGACTAGTTCAGCCTGAGCAATTCGGTCTCTATTATAGATCTTAATAGAGTCTTGAGTATTTGTGTTCAATACAATCAGTTTGGTCTCATAAGTATAGTCCTCATCAACCACACCCTCACAATTAGCGAGGGTAAGACCGTATTTGAGCGCCATGCCCGACCTAGGATGGATTCTAAGTGAATAATCGGTTGGAAGATTAAATGTCAATCCAGTACGCACCATAGCCCGTTCTCCGGGCATGAGAAGGATATAATAATCTTCCTTATCATTGTCATATTGAGGTTCAACTTCCGTAAACTCTTTACCTTCGTAAATTTTTACTTTTTCATCTTTGGGAATAAAAGCACCAAGATCAAAACAAGCTGCCATTTGGGTTTGAAAATTTGGATCAACTACGTTTTGATGTGCTTTAAAATATTCTAGAATCATATTACTATTATATCTTTAAAATATAAATTGTCAACTTATAATTAAAAATTATATCATGAACCAATTCGTACTGCTATTAATCCAGTAGCACTACTAACACCCATAATGACATCGGTAGCAGATGCATAATCAACTGGGCTTGATGTTACGGTTGTTGTTCCCTGCATTTTAATTGTTGTTGTATTTGTCAAAGTAATTATTGAATTGCAAGATACTTGAGTTGCATTTCCTTGTACACCTGCCATACCGTGTGAAGCTGATGCATAAGTAGTGATTCCATCAGTAATTTGCAAAGAAAAAGTACGAGCAGTTGTTCCTGAACCACGACCAAATGTTGCAGTAACCGAAACCATCCAAGTTCCAGACGCTAATGATAAACTTGTTATGTCAGTCCAAGTAGATGTGGACAAATTTACATTCGAACCTATGAATGATTGACCAGATGAAAGTGATAATAGATTTGTTCCAACACTTGATGCAGTAGCAGTCAAATCAATATAAGCACCTTTGTTGTTTCCACCAGTTTCAAAAAATCGAAGTTTATTCTGATATACATCTATTGCAATTCCACCCGTTAGGCTATTTCCAGTTGCAGCTAAACCAAAATCTAATTGTCCACCCTCATTACCACCAACAGTCAATACTTTAAGATTTTGAGCATTTAATTGGCCAGAGAATGTTCCACCAACTGCATTAAAATCCCCTGTAAATGTTGCTGTAGAACCTTTAAGCGTTCCAGAAAGAGTCACACCACCAGATGCAGAAATTCCTGTTGTGAAAGATTGAAGGGCAACAAAGGTATTTGTGGTTCCTGTGGTTACTCCAGTTACATCACCAGTGAGACCATTGAAACTTGAGACATAATTTGTAAACGATACTGCTCCGGTTTGACCATTCCAACTTGAGACACCTTGAACTGCACCAGTATTACCATTGAAACTTCCAACACCACTAACAGCACCAGTCTGATTGTTGAATGAAGTAACAACTCCAGTAATATTTGTTCCGGGACCAGAGAATCCAACAGTTGATGATACAAGTCCTGTAAAGTTTGAAGTGGTTCCCTGCAAAGTTCCTGCAAAGGTTACACCACCAGAAGCAGAAATTCCTGTTGTGAAAGATTGAAGAGCAACAAAGGTATTTACAATTCCTGTAGTAACGCCTGTAACGGAACCGGTCAGACCGTTGAAACTTGTAACTATATTTGGTGCTGTTATATTTCCTTGAAATGTAGCTCCGTTTATAAAAGTTTGTGTTCCACTAAAAGTTCCACCCGCAGCACTCAATCCTCCATTTGCCGCCAAAAGACCAGTAACAGTAATTGCATCTGTTATCGCATCACCAAGATTTACGTTTCCATTGGCAATAAAATTTCCATTAACCGTAAAAGTTGAACCAGAGGGAATAGTTACATTTGATGATAAAGTAACTCCTCCAGCAGCACTAAGACCCGAACTAAAAGATTGTAGCGCACTAAATGATTGTGTAATACTAAGACCAGCGATAGTCGTTGAAGTAGTAGGAAATGTAATAACAGCCGAACCCGAACCAGCAATAGTTACATCCCCACCAGTAATACCCAGTTTTCTAACTACAGTACCACCTGAGATGTCAAATCCATCCGGATTGTTTGTTATATCAAGGTTTACTGATGATTGCTTTGCCATATGTACTATATATATTTATTCAATGAATATATTATATATACTCATAGATTAAATCTTCCTCTAAATGTATTAAAATTTTTGGTAATTTCTGTTTGTGATAAAGCGCGATTGTATACTGCAACTCTATTAATTCTTGCAGTAGCATATTCACCTGCAGTAGGATCCCCACCGACATAAAATGGCATTGCACTCGTTTTAAAAGTTGGCTGATCCGAATCTCGTAATCCTAGATTGGCTCCATTTACATAAAGTTTCATATTATTAGTTCCACTTTGTGAGCCGTCATAAACAGCAGTAACATTTTGCCAAACATTGAGAGGTAATAGATAAAATATTTCTGCAGGATACATTTCAAATTTTTGAGTGGTTATTTTGTAAAACTCTAAAGGTGTAGTTCCTCTATAACCCATTAGAACATATCCGTCTTGATTTGCAACAGGATAAACCCATATATCCCAAGTAAATGCCGTAGATGCTGATTGTATTGGAGTTTGATAAGTAAAACTGGTCCTTTGGGATGGACCACTTCCAAAACTAAAATAACTACTGGGTCCAGCAGATGTATATGTAGGACTATTAACTATGGTACCATTATTATTATTACCACTCAAATCAATCCAAGTAGTTCCTGATCCACTATAACTTGCAGGATTTCCTGCATCAATGTCTAGAACTAGACCTGATGCAATCATACGACCAATATTACTAATAGTACCAACACCAGTAATTGAAGATATTCCTGTAAATACACTCATACGATTGTAATATTTCCTATTGAACTAATAACATTCCATTCATTGTTTGCGACGCAGCATATTAATTCAACAGAATCTCTTGCCAAAGTACTTTGAATATATCCACCACTACCAACTGTGGTATCAGTCTTTCCAAAGTGAATTACTCCAGATGCATTTTGTGCAATTTTCCATCCTCCGGAATTCATTCCACTTATACGTAAAACAGAACCAACAGCCGAAGTAGTTGGGAGAGTGAGTGTGAGAAGACTTGCTTTGTTTGTAAAGTACCCATTGTTTACTGCTGCAGTTTGATCGGAAGTAATTACTGACCACGGAACCGCATCTGCAAAAACAGAACCTGTCAATCCATTGAAACTTGAGACACCCTGAACCGCACCAGTCAATCCATTGAAACTTCCAATACCAGTAACAGCACCAGTACTATTATTGAAACTTGAGACATAGTTGGTAAATGTTACTGCTCCAGTTTGACCATTCCAACTTGATACACCTTGTAGAGAACCAGTATTACCGTTAAAACTTCCAACACCAGTAACAGCACCAGTCTGATTGTTGAATGAAGTGACAACTCCAGTAATATTTGTTCCTAGACCAGAAAAACCAACAGTAGAGGATACGAGTCCTGTGAAAGATGATGTTGTTCCCTGAAGTGTTCCTGCAAGAGTCACACCACCAGATGCAGAAATTCCTGTTGTGAAAGATTGAAGGGCAACAAAGGTATTTGTGGTTCCTGTGGTTACTCCAGTTACATCACCAGTGAGACCATTGAAAGAAATTACATAAGGACCAACGGGTCCAGTAGCACCAGTGTTACCAGTAGTTCCCTGAATACCCTGAATGCCCTGAATACCTTGAATACCTTGAGGACCAGTACCACCAGTGTTACCAGTAGTTCCCTGAATACCTTGAATACCTTGAATACCCTGAATACCTTGAGGACCAGTACCACCAGTGTTACCAGTTGTTCCCTGAATGCCTTGGATACCCTGAATGCCTTGGATACCTTGAGGACCAGTTCCACCAGTATTACCAGTTGTTCCCTGAATACCTTGAATACCCTGAATACCTTGAGGACCAGTACCACCAGTGTTACCAGTTGTTCCCTGAATGCCTTGGATACCCTGAATACCCTGAATACCTTGAGGACCAGTACCACCAGTGTTACCAGTTGTTCCCTGAATACCTTGAGGACCAGTACCACCAGTATTACCAGTAGCACCAGTGTTACCTTGTGGACCAGTACTGCCAGTGTTACCACTCCCGGATCCAGTGGTCTTATCCCATGCTATACCATTATAAGTCCAAAGAATACCACCATATGAATAGGTTGCACCAGCAGAGGGAGATGGGGGGAAATCAATAGGCATTGTTCTTAATATTTATGTTATAGTTGAACCCAAATATATCCCGATGCACCTGTAATTGCGGTATATAAAATTCCAGTGTTTGTATTAAACCAACGATCTCCCGGTACTTGGATAGAGGGTGCAGAAGTGGCTTCTGTAAATTTTGGAGCTGCAAAACCTTGAGTGGTGCCATTTGCAAATTTAAAATAACCACCAACTGGTAATGATAATGCACCTGTATTATCAAATGTCCAAATATAACTAGTGATTCCAATTCCAATTTCATTATTAGAAACATAAACATATGAATTCAAATCATTGCTAACTAGTTCAGCATATCCAAGTCCCCCAGTTGGAGCTTTTAAATCTATACCATAACCAGTATTAAAAGCATCACCAAGCATTGCACCATTTGGTAGCAATACGCTTCCTGTGGCTCCAAGACTAAGTACAGAAGCCCCATTGATTAGACTTTTTACATTTACATTCCCAAATGTATCACCAGAAATACCGTTTACCGAGGAAATACCACCTCCACCAGAACTTCCCGGAATATTAATTTCTACATTTTTTCTTCTTGGTATTATATTAACACCGGATCCAGTAAAAATAAGATCACTTACAGATTTTATAATTCTCTTGTCATTCCCAAAACTATCTTTTGTTACTATTCCTACGGCACCACCACCAGGAATATTGGATTTGGCAATATTATTGAGAGCATTTTGAATGTCAGTATTCTTGAATTGATCCAATATTCCTGCTACATGATCTGAGTCAAAAGACAACTTTCCATCTTCTAATATTAACGGGAATTGTGCTTCTACAACGGGAGAATTTCCATCATTTCCAGCAGGTCCTACAGGGCCTTGTTCGCCTCTTGGTCCAGCAGGACCTTCAGGGCCCACAGATCCTCTATCACCTTTATCTCCTTTTTCTCCACGGAGACCTTGGGTACCAACTGGCCCCTGAGGTCCAATTTCACCACGATCTCCGTCTTTACCGGGTATCCCCTGCTCTCCTTTTTCTCCTTGGATTCCTTGAATCCCCTGATCACCTTTAGGACCTCTTGGACCAACCAATCCTTGATCGCCTTGATCGCCTTTATCACCCTTTTCTCCTTTAGGACCTTGAATACCTTGCAAACCGGGTTCGCCATGATCGCCTTTTGGTCCTCGGTCTCCAATTTCGCCTTGTTCACCCTGTGGACCACGTTCACCTTTTGGTCCTTGGAGTCCCATAGGACCACGCTCACCTTGTGGACCTTGATCTCCTTTTTCACCTTGAAAACCTTGGGCACCAATGACAGGCGTTGTTTCTTTTATTATTACTTTTTCAACAACTTCAATTTTTGTTTGTGGTAATACTGGTTTTGGTTGTATTTTCTGTGGGATTACAACTTCTTCAAAAAGAGTTTTGATTTGGTTTGAATTGCCATATATCTTGACAATCTTATCATTATTCTTTTGTATAAAATAATGTTCACTGATACCATTTCCTAATTGAAGTTTTTCATCATATTGGCAAGGAGATATTTCTTTTAGAAGTTGATTTTCCATCAAACTTGCAACAGATCGTTTGACTTTAAAAATTCTACCCTGCAATGATTCATATGTTTTTGCAGCAGAGAACATTTCTTTTATTTTTGAGATGTTTCCTTCTACAAGATATTCTTCACCATCTGGACTTCTTAAATAAAGTTTTGCAAGTCCAGAACCCATTTTAATTTTTTTGGGATTGAAAGCATTTTCAATTATATGATATTCACAGCCTTGCAGCAGTTCTGGATGCGGCTTGACCAATTTTAAAGATGTTTTGTTCTTTCCGAAGAACATTACTTCCTATTTATCATGTTGGTGGGAGATAAGTTATGGAGAACTTATCTCCTGTAAGCATTCCTGAAGTTGAACCAGACATCCATGTTACATCCATCGTTCTATAATTTCCTGTGGCAGGAACTGTATATGAATTGATGGAGTACATGGCAAATGTTGTTTTTTCTTGTGTGTAATATCTAAAAATCAAATATCCCCAATTACCTGAAACTGGACCCTGATAAAAATTCCATGTATCCAAATAACTTACAACATTGGTACCAGAATAATATTCAAAATTACTGATATTTATTTTTGAATAACAAGCATTGCCTACACAACCCAAGCAATTACAAACGGCGCCAAAATTTGTACAAGATAAGAATACAAAGTTTCCAGATCCTGGATCACCAAATACCTGTGGACAAGTCAAAGACAATCCGAGATAATTGTAGATGAGACCGGCATTAATTCCATATGCACCAGTTGCTCCTGTTGGGCCTTGAACAAGATTAGTGAGACCAATGGTAATTAGTCCGGTTATAGAAGTAGTTACTGTAATTCCAGTTGAACCAGATAGAAGCATTGAACCGGTTTTACTATTTAAACTTCTTACTCCCATATTTGTTATACTAATAATACCAGTAACACCACTAGCAGGAATAGAGCCATTTAATGCTATTCCAGAAGTATTAGTACAACTGAGAGATGCTACTCCTTGGATCGCTCCGGTTTTTCCATTAAAAGAGTTTACCAAATTACCTGCATATGCAGGTGAACTAACAGTTCCATTGCTTAATGCAACATCACCATTTACTATACTTATACTTCCATTATTTACAGTTAAAGTTGCATTATTTACATTCAAATTGGTATTGGTATCAATATTAGCTCTACTTAGGGTTATTGTACTTTGATTAGAACCAGCCCAACCAGATGATAAAGTTAAAGGAGTATTAGATTCTGCTGTTATAGCATCAATATTAGACAGACTTGTTGGCAAACTTAATGTTACGTTTCCAGTTCCACCTGAAGGTGTCGCAACAATTTGATTTGAAGTTCCAATTATCTGCCTGACACCATCATTGTTTATCTGAATGTTGCCCGTAGAACCAGACAAAGAAACTGCACCACCAGCAATCAAAGATTGTACACCGGTATTATAAACTGTAATATTTCCAGTAGATCCAGAAAGTGCAATTCCAGTACTTCCAGTTAGAGAACTAACTCCTTGTACATCACCAGTATTACCATTAAAAGATTGAACATAGTTTGTTATATTTGAACCACCAGACCCACTTGAAGAAATTTGTATACTGTTGTTTCCAATTAAACTTATACCAACATTTGATCCAGCAACAATATTAATTGCACCAGACAATCCATTTAGTGTTACTAGATTTGGTGCAGAAATTCCTCCGGGAGCATTTAATAATCCATAAATGGTGGCGTTTGTGTGTGCCGTTGTTCCTATAACAATACCATTAGCCGTAAGTCCAAGTGCATTATGTCCAATTACAATTTCATTAGTACCAACAAAACCTCGTGTATTGGATCCAATAAATATAGAATTACTTGGATTCATTGCAGTATTGGAAATTGTTCTTTGTCCTGCAAAATAACCTATTCCAATATTATTACTATTTGATGTAGTATAATATAAAGCCCTTTCACCTATTCCAATATTTCCAGTGCCTGTATTTGCCGAATATAAACTTCTTTCACCAATTGCTATACTATTGGTACTAAAATTTGACAAAGCCATTGAATATTTTCCGATGGCTATATTGCTATAGCCATTGTTCATATTAAGTAAAGCATTTGATCCTATACCAATATTAGATGTTCCACCTTTCAATGTATTCAATGCATTATAACCTATAGCAATTGAATCTATGGTATTGGTGGTACCGGATAACGAACTATTTCCTATTGCAATATTTTGTGAGCCAACAATATTTGCAAACATCGACAGAGGCCCGATTGCAACATTGTATGCTCCACCAGAATTACCTACAAGCGTTTGAGTTCCAATTACAGTGTTTGTAGTATCGTTTCCGGGTCCCCTACCAATTCTTATACCATTTACATTTATATCATTTCCAAAACATATTCCACCACTTGCAGAAATTCCAGAACTAAATGTTTGCAATGCAACAAAGTTATTTGAAATTCCTGTTGAAACCCCAGTAACATTACCAGTCAATCCATTAAAACTTAGAACACCAGTATTTGTTATTGTAATTGCACCAGTGGATCCTGACAAAGCAATACCAGTTCCACCAAATGCTGATGAAACTCCTTGAAGATCTCCTGTTAATCCATTAAAAGTTCTTACATAAGAATCTACTGGACCAGTATTTCCTTGTGCTCCTGTTGCACCAGTATTTCCTTGTGTTCCAGAAAGAGACATCGTCCATGCATTTGTAGATGTTGTATTATCTCCATTTAAATAATTTGCATTGATTGTAAACGAAGTATTAACTCCGGGTGATGAAGTTAATCCTGTTAAATCTCCTTCAATATAATTTGTTATTACATTTTTTTGGAATATTCTTACTCTATTACCTACATTGAATGCAGTATACAAATCAGGATTAAATATAAATGTTTGACTTCCTAATTGAATATTTGTGGTTGGTTGACTACCACCACCAGAAGTTTTTGTAGATAAAGAAGTATATCCTGCACCAGTAAAACCAGTATTTCCTATAGGACCCGTTCCACCAGTGTTTCCGGTAGCACCGGTTGCACCAGTATTACCAGTGGTACCTTGAATGCCTTGAATGCCTTGAGGACCTTGTGGACCAGTTCCTCCTGTGTTTCCGGTAGCACCAGTTGCACCGGTATTACCAGTGGTACCTTGAATGCCTTGAGGACCTTGTGGACCAGTTCCTCCTGTGTTTCCGGTAGCACCAGTGTTACCGGTGGTACCTTGGATACCCTGCGGTCCCTGTGGACCAGTGCCACCAGTGTTACCGGTAGCACCATTTTTACCATTAGTTCCCGGCAATCCCTGTAATCCTTGATCTCCTTTTTGTCCTTGGGAACCAGTAGGCCCAGTTGGTCCAGTTGGTCCGGGCACAGTAGAATTTGATCCAGTATTCCCCTGAATACCCTGCGGACCCTGCTGACCTACTGAACCCGATAGGTTTACATCCCAATTGCTTGGGGTTCCAGTTCCAGATACTCCAGTAACAGATAAAGTGAGCGTAACACCAGAATAGTTAACCATTGTGGCGTTAAAATATTGTGTAATGCTTGCGGCTATTAATAGACTCTGCACTTTGCTATAAGCAAGTCCAGAAGGGACTGTCATTATAACAGAACTTCCTGCGGTCAAAGATCCGAGAGTTACAGATGTTAAGGAAGTAGATTTATAAACATCTCCGGTATTACCTGTAGGTCCCTGCTGACCAGTCGCACCTGTTGCACCGGTGTTGCCTTGTGGTCCTGTGGCACCAGTTGCTCCCGTTGGACCTTGTATACCATCATTTCCAGTATTTCCTGTATTACCTTGAATTCCCTGTGGCCCAGTTCCACCGGTATTACCGGTATTTCCTTGAAGACCTTGAGGACCTGTACCACCTGTATTTCCTGTATTACCTTGAATTCCCTGTGGCCCAGTTCCACCGGTATTACCGGTATTTCCTTGTGGACCAGTTCCACCGGTATTACCGGTATTTCCTTGTGGACCAGTTCCACCGGTATTACCTGTATTTCCTTGTGGACCAGTGCCACCAGTGTTACCAGTGTTTCCTTGGGCACCCGTAGCACCAGTTGCTCCAGTATTTCCTTTGATACCAATTTCTCCCGACAAATTTATTTGCCAAGAAGAATATGTTCCAGAACCAACAATTTTTAATACATTTAAAGAGATTGTATTTGTGCCGTAACTTGTTATTGTTCCCACCAAATAATTGTTTGCACTAGCATAAGCAATCAAAGTTTGGTTGGTAGAATAACCAACGTTTGTATCATTTATGGTAAACGATACTGAACTTCCGATGGATAAAGAATCTAATGTAATTCCAGTAGTACTAGTAGTAAAATAACTTGGGCCGGATGGGCCGCGTGGACCTGTTGGTCCAGTAGGTCCTATTGGACCTGTGGGTCCTATTGGACCAGCATCACCTTGAGGTCCGGGAATTCCTTGGGGTCCTGTTGGACCAATAGCAGTAGAACCGGGACCTACAGATCCAGTAGCTCCTGCTGGGCCCTGTATTCCATACGGAGATCCATAAACTGTTACATAAAGAATGTCTTCCATGTGAATATATTTATGTTATCAAGTGTATGCGTATCCACGACCACCAACAAATCCCAACCAGGTTGAATCTCCCAAATTTATGAAAGAATATATATCCGTTGTATTAAGACTCATATTTGTTGGAGGAGTACCATTAGGCCATTTAATATTAGTAATATTTGCCCAATTTATAGTTTGATTTGGAGTATTTGCTTTTATAATTAATGTAAATCCTGTTGATCTAACTGATCCAGAAATTGCTGGTAATGATTGAATTGTTATGCTATTGATTGTGTTAGTTAGAGTTACCACGAAAACTTGAGCCTGCGATAAATCTAAAGTCAAAGAATTACTAACAATACTGGGACTTATATAAGGTTCATAATAAGCCTGAAGTGTAGTTCTATACACTGTATTGTAATTCATATCAGCCGACAAACCACCAAATGTAGCGGGACCAGAATTGACGACATTGAATCCTTGGTTAAAATTTGGTGGTTGACTGAATGTATTTACTAGTGTAAATGTATTTTGTGCATCTGTTTGCGCAATATTTGTAACAGAACCTGTTTGACTGTTTACGCTGTAAACTACATTAGGTGAAGAAATTCCAGATGCAAGTATACTACCACAGACACCCAATACACCCGATCCCGGCTGTATACTTATTCCAGTTGTTCCTCCGGATATTATCTGAGCACCAGATATAGATCCGCCATGTTCAAATCTTATATAGTCTGTGCTGTTTGAAGTTCCTTTTGAATAGATATAAAGATTTGGATTGCTGTGAGTTACTCCGGGAGTTCTTTTTTGCTGATTAATTCCATCACTGCTTATTAAAGCAAATGCACCACTATTCTGCCCAGTAGTAACATTTGTAGAAAGTTGTACAGTCCCATATATAGGGGTGCCAGAATTGTATAATACTTTATTTATTGAATATTGAGCATTCGAACCAAAATTTATTGGAATCAAATCGTTCAATGTAATTGGATTATCAACACGAATTGCAGTACTAGTAGATGCGGCACCACCAGTAAAACTTCTAACGTTTAGAATAGGTCCAAATCCCCAAGTAGTTGTATCTATTCCTATTCCAAATTGTGTTATACCACTTGATGCAGATGGGCCGGGAAGAATATCTACTCTACCATTTGTAGAATTTCTTATAATTTCACCATTTTGTAAAATTATATCACTACCGGTTGTTATGCCCGCAGTGGAAATTCCAGCACCAAAAGTATTGAGAAGTGTAAAATTGTTTGCAAGATCTGTTTTTGCAACATTTATAATAACACCGGTTGCACCATTAATTGTGCAAACACCTTGAAGATCGCCAGTCAATCCATTCCAAGACCATACCCCACTGGTGGGTCCGGCTGGGCCTGTTCCTCCAGTGTTTCCAGTATTTCCTTGAATTCCTTGAATTCCTTGTATACCCTGTGGTCCAGTTCCACCAGTTGAGCCAGTTGCTCCAGTATTTCCTTGGATACCTTGAATTCCTTGAGGACCGGTACCACCTGTATTACCAGTAGTACCGGGGGCACCAGTTGCTCCTGTTGCACCAGTATTTCCTGTTGGTCCAGGTACAGTAGAATCTGCTCCTGTATTTCCTTTTGGTCCTTGAGCACCTGCTTGTCCAACAGCACCGGCCAGATTTACATCCCAGTTGTTTGGTGTTCCAGTTCCAGTAACACCAGTAACAGATAGTGTTAACCCCGTACCAACATAACTTACAAGCGTTCCATTAAAATATTGAGTAATGCTAGCGGCCACCAATAGGCTTTGAACTTTACTGTAAGCAAGACCAGAAGGAACAGTCAAAAATACTGAATTTCCTATACTAAGAGAGCCTAAAGTTATGGAACTGGTAGATGTAGATTTATAAACATCTCCGGTATTGCCTGTGGGTCCTTGTGGGCCCGTTCCACCAGTTGCTCCAGTGTTTCCCTGAATACCCTGCGGACCAGTGCCGCCCGTACCTCCGGTGTTACCAGTGGTACCTTGGATACCCTGAGGACCTTGTGGACCAGTTCCTCCTGTGTTTCCGGTAGGACCAGTATTTCCAGTGGTACCTTGGATACCCTGAGGACCTTGTGGACCAGTTCCACCAGTGTTTCCGGTAGCACCAGTGTTACCAGTATTTCCCTGAGGACCTTGAGAACCCTGAGGACCAGTTCCTCCTGTGTTTCCAGTAGCACCAGTGTTACCAGTGGTACCTTGGATACCCTGAATACCCTCTGGACCAGTTCCTCCTGTGTTTCCTGTATTTCCTTGCGGACCTGTTGCTCCTGTGGCTCCTGTAGATCCTACTCCACCAGAAGAAGAAATAGTTATATTGTTTCCAGAAAGAGAAATTCCAGTATTCGATCCTGCTACCAATACAACTGCGCCGCTAAGACCATTCAAAGATGACACGCCAGCAGTCAATCCCGTGGAAGATATTGTAATATTATTTCCTGAAATTGTTATACCAGTATTGGTGCCAGCAACAAAAGTAATTTGTCCCGTAAGTCCATTTACTTTTTGTATAACATTTCCATAATAAGTTCCACTTACATTTAAATCTCCAGAAGCAAAAACCTTCCCACCGCTAGGAGCAATTATTAAATTTCCACCAGTAGACACATCAAATGTTGTTGTATTTGTGGGACTTCCTCCGAGTATATCATTGTTTATTAATTTTATAGACTGCCCGGAAGATTGATTTATTTCAAGTGCATATATTTGAGATGAATTTGTATTTCTATTTACAGAAAGATGGGTGTCGGTATTAGTTTGAAAATTTCTTAATTGTATTTTATTGAGACTCGGATTACCCAAAACCTCTAAAACTGTACCGCTGCATACTCCCTGAACATCTCCAATTTGAATATAATTTGCATCTTGCAGATATATTCCAGTATTTGCTTTAAAATAAAAATATCCAGTTGCACTTATTTCTGTTGCTTGTAAAACTAGTCCGGTATAATCACCTAAAGTAACACCAACTAAATTTACTGAATTTAATTGTAGTGCTCCATTTGATGGTATATATCTCAATGGAGTTACGGTTCCACTGTCAACCAAAAGTGGCTGGCTTCCAGTACCTGTTGCAAATACTGGAAAAACTGGAGTTGAACCTACACCTTGATTGCTTATTTGAATTTGGGTGGCATTTCCGCTATCAGATGCAAGTGCATCAAAAATAACGGTTCCCGAACTTGCTGAAGTGCTATTTACTGCAGTACCAGATACTTGCAGTATAGTTAAAGAATAACCAACATAATTTGTTATAGTTCCATATATGTAACGACTTAGAGATGGAAAATATATTTTTACAGTGTGATTTACATTATATGCATTTGTTCCAAATGCCTGATCTACGGTAATTGTACTGGAAGTACCATAATTTACTACAATTGTTCCAGTAAAATTTAATAAAGGAAATCCTAAACCTGTATTTCCTTGTGCTCCTGTTGGGCCAATTGGACCAGTATTTCCTTGTGCTCCTTGTACTGCATAAGGAGTTGGGTTTACTGTTACATTTATTGTTCTGCTTGAACTTGACATATTAAGTGTTTTGTGTTACGTCTGGTAGGGTTTCAATGTTTCCACGCAATATTGTAACTACACCACCATTATTGGGATATTGCATTTGTATGTCATAGAATGAAGGAGCATAATCTGAAAATGATAATGTATATCTCGATCCTATGGTCACATAAAT
>Ga0209189_1000322_pt1 | contig 40724 bp, 36 predicted proteins | sample C_130820_EF_Meta_FD_187308 | JGI IMG/M metagenome (GOLD analysis project Ga0209189, IMG submission 187308) | Freshwater microbial communities from Lake Croche, Canada to study carbon cycling - C_130820_EF_MetaG (SPAdes) (version 3) | ecosystem: Environmental > Aquatic > Freshwater > Lake...
CAACTCTTGCAATGCACCTGCTTCCATTTTTTGACGCGGCTGATATTTGCCCGCTTGCAATGCGCTTAGTGGTAGACGATTGATATCGGTAGATGGACTTGCTGGCTGAGTTTTTTCTCCGAGCAAGGCCTCAAGTCCTCTACCTAAACCTTTTTTCTTAATGGCAACCATGTTCTATATCTTCTCTTTAAAAATTACATCTGCTTGATGCGCTCTACCATTTCAGCACCAAACTCTAGATAAGCTTTTGCACCTCTAGATGATTTATCAAATGCAACCCCAGGAAGCCCATAAGAAGGCGCCTCAGCAAGTCTTACATTGCGCGGAATAATAGTCTTAAATACTTTGTCGCCAAAGTGCTCCAGCAACTGATCGGAAACCTGTTGTTGTAATGTCATGCGTGCATCAAACATGACTCGCAACAAACCAATGATGACTAAATCCGGATTTAAATTCGCGTGCACTTGTTTAATGGTGTTCACTAAATCAGATAATCCCTCCAACGCAAAATATTCACATTGCATTGGAACGATCACACCGTTTGCAGCACATAATCCATTGAGCGTTAACAATGACAAAGCAGGCGGGCAGTCGATCAAAATAAAATCATAATCATCTGCCACCTGAGCGAGCGCATCTTTCAGGCGCACTTCACGCAACTCTAAATCGACTAATTCAATTTCGGCGCCTGCTAAATCACGATTGGCTGGTAAGACGTCATAACCAGAACTCTCGCAGCGCTGCGCGCACTCTTTAACGGATGCCATGCCTATAAGCACCTGGTAGACCGTTGTGCTTAAGTCTGCTTTCTCTACTCCAGAACCCATTGTTGCATTGCCCTGAGGATCAAGATCAACCAACAAAACACGTTGTTCTAATCCAGCCAAGCCTGCGGCTAAATTAACAGCGGTAGTAGTCTTACCAACCCCGCCTTTTTGATTTGCAATACAGAAAATTTTTGCCATGGCTGCTTTAGCTCTACTTAAGAGGTGAGGGTGGATTTTCTCACGGGGGACAACACCAAAAGGCGTCGCTCCACCGTTAAATTTGGAATATGAAGAGGTTCATCGGCAACCAGGCGCCAATTCTCCATACAAACATCTTTCATTTCATCATCGGCGCGCTTAGCCTTCATTGCAAATACCAGGCCATCCGGCTTTAAAAAGGGTAATGACAAATCTAAAAACCGTGCAAGATTGGTAAAAGCACGAGAAATCACCGCATCAAATTGGCCCGGCTGTTGCACTGCAGCATCCTCTACACGCTCGCAAAACACTTCAATGTTTTTGAGTTTTAACTTTCCACGTACATGCTGAAGAAAAGCCGTCTTCTTACGAATTGCTTCAATTAGAGAAAGTCGCCACTCCGGCTGAACAATCGCAATCGGAATTGCTGGAAGGCCGCCACCAGAGCCAAGGTCAGCAATCTTGGGTGATGAGCCCTTCAAAAACTGTCTTAATACGGGTAAAACTGCAATAGAATCAATAAGATGCAATCTGATAGAATCTTGCTCGCCTTCGATTGCCGTGAGGTTGTGGACCTGATTCCAGCGCCCCATTTCTTGTAAAAATAGCTCTAAATCAGCAATATTAGTCGCACTTAATTCGAGTCCAAGGCTCTCAAGTCCTAGGGCGAGCAGGCCCTCACTCATGCGTTTCTTGGGTGCGACCCAAACCCTTCTTCAGGTGCACCAACAAAAGGGAGAGGGCTGCAGGAGTTACCCCTGAAATACGGCCGGCCTGGCCCAATGTTTCTGGTTTATGCAAATTCAGCTTTTGTTGAACCTCTTTTGACAAACCAATAACCTGCGAATAATCGAGCGATTCCGAAAGAGGGAGGGTCTCGTTGTGTTCTTGGCGAGCGATTTCAGCCGCCTGACGCTCAATATAACCTTGATATTTCACTGAAATCTCTACTTGATCGCTAATTTGAGCCGCCAAACCAAGATCCTCATCTAAAGTTTCCGGAGCCCACATTCCATTACCTAAGGCAGTGATTGCCTCATAGGTAACCCCTGGACGCCTCAATAACTCCGTTAAATTACATTCGTGGGAAAGGTCTTGACCTAACAACTCGGAAACTAGGGGTGCAGCCTCATGTTTTGGGCCAATCCAAATATCCTGCAGCCGGGATGTTTCACGTGAAACAGCCTCCTGTTTTCTAAAAAATACTTCCCAGCGATAGTCGTCCACCAAGCCGAGCTCGCGCCCAATAGCCGTTAAACGCATATCAGCATTATCTTCGCGAAGGCTTAAGCGGTACTCAGCACGGCTTGTAAACATTCGATAGGGTTCTTGAACACCACGGGTGATAAGGTCATCAACTAGCACGCCAATATAAGACTCGCTACGCTTCGGCAACCAAGGCTCCTTGCCCTTTGCTGCCAAGCCAGCGTTAATACCGGCCAACATACCCTGTGCCGCAGCCTCTTCATAGCCCGTAGTGCCATTAATCTGGCCGGCAAAGTAAAGCCCCCCGATGACTCTAGTCTCCAAACTATGGCGCAATTGGCGCGGATCAAAGAAGTCATACTCAATTGCATAGCCAGGGCGCACAATTACTGCAGACTCCATACCCCGGATACTGCGGACCAAATCCCACTGAACATCAAAAGGTAGGCTGGTGGAAATACCATTAGGGTAAAACTCATTCGTGGTTAAGCCTTCTGGCTCCAAAAAGATCTGATGGCTATTTCTAGAGGCAAAGCGATGAATTTTGTCTTCAATAGAAGGGCAGTAGCGCGGGCCGACCCCTTCAATAACGCCCGTATACATGGGCGATCGATCTAAACCACCCCGAATAATGTCGTGAGTCTTTTCATTTGTATGAGAAATCCAGCAGGGCACCTGCTTAGGGTGCTGCTCTGGGCGGCCCAAATAGGAGAAAACTGGCACAGGGTCTAAATCTCCTGGTTGCTCCAACATGACCGAAAAATCAATGGTTCGACCGTCAATACGGGGCGGAGTACCAGTCTTCAACCTTCCCTGAGGCAGTTTTAATTCTTTTAATCTTGCCGATAAAGAAACTGCGGCTGGATCGCCGGCACGACCTCCTGCGTAATTATTTAAACCAACATGAATCTTTCCGTCTAAAAAGGTGCCCGCTGTTAGCACCACTTTTTTAGCCGAGAACTCTAAGCCCATTTGTGTAACGACACCCTGAACCTTATCGCCCTTAACCAACAGATCATCCACTGCGGCCTGAAAAAGACTCAAATTAGGCTGATTTTCAAGACGACGACGAATGGCTGCTTTATAGAGAACCCGGTCTCCCTGAGCGCGAGTAGCCCGCACAGCAGGACCCTTACTCGAGTTCAGAATGCGGAACTGAATACCAGCCTCATCAGTGGCGGCTGCCATAGCGCCGCCCATAGCGTCGATTTCTTTGACTAGATGTCCTTTACCAATCCCACCAATGGAGGGATTGCAACTCATAGCGCCAAGATTTTCAATGCTGTGAGTAATTAATAAGGTATCGCAACCCATGCGCGCAGATGCAAGGGCGGCCTCAGTCCCAGCATGACCGCCGCCAACTACGATGACATCGAAACTTTTGGAATAGCGCATGATTTGCCTCAGATAGGGCGATGATCATAGCATTTTTTGTTTGTTTCACGTGAAACAAAAACACCAAAATTCTTAGAAAAATCGGGTTTATTTTCTAAGTAATTGATTTAATTGATAAAATAGGCATCCCAAGCCGACTTCAATATCAGCACGGTCACAATAACTAAAAAAGCCTTTCTGACAAAGGCGCTACCATGCTTGATTGCGAGACGACTACCAAACTGACTGCCAGCAATATTGGCAACCATCATAGCTAAGCCAAGTGGCCAATTAATTTGACCAAGGCTGGCCAACATCAAAATTGCAGCCAGATTAGTTGCAACGTTAACCAGCTTAGTTGCAGCTGAGGCATGCAAGAAATCAAAACCAAAAAAGCGCACGAAACCAAAAAGCAGAAAGCTGCCAGTACCCGGTCCAAAGAAGCCATCATAAAAACCAATGGTTAAACCCAGAATAACACCCTTGGCCTGCTGAAAACGACCAAGAATTTTTGGGACGTGCGCCTCTCCAAGTGAAGGCTGAAACCAGGTGTAGAACAACAGAAACAACAAGACAAATGGCAAAGCTTTACGCAAAGGCTCTGCCGGAAAATTGCTAACTGCATTTGCGCCCAGAAGAGAACCAACAAAACCCGCGATGATTGCAGGCAAAACAATTGCCCACGGCAAAGATACGTGTCGTAAATATTTTCTGGCTGCATTTAAGGTTCCGCCGACTGCAGAAACCTTATTTGTTGCAAGTAGTGTTGCTGGTTGGGCATCGGGATAGGCAGCAAACAAAGCGGGCACCTGAATCAAGCCTCCACCACCAGCCACTGCATCCACCAAGCCAGCAAAGAAGGCCATTGCTAAAAGCAGGGGCCATATTAAAATTGAAAATTCGATGAGAGTCTCTTTTAGTTAAATGAGTGCGGCGCTTTTAGAAATTCACGCCACACTAAAACCAAATATTAAAAGGATATTAGTTTTTGCTTTTGAAGTGCGCAGCAATTTCACCAACAACACCACGACGAAATGCTAAAACACAAACCACAAAAATGAACCCTGTTGCAATCGTGCTCCAAGAGCCGATGTTTGCCAAGTAGTTCTGCAAACCAACAACAATGCCAGCGCCAACCACAGGCCCAAGAATAGTTCCCATGCCACCCAACAAGGTCATCAACACAACCTCGCCTGACATATGCCAATGCACATCGGTCAATGTAGCCAATTGAAACACCAAAGACTTCATGGAGCCAGCCAAGCCAGAGAGGGCGGCAGAAATAACGAAAGACATTAACTTAAATCGATCAACATCGTAGCCAAGAGAAATTGCGCGCGGCTCGTTCTCGCGAATTGCTTTAAGCACCTGCCCAAACGGTGAGTGCACCGCACGCATGATCACAGCAAAGCCGAACAAGAAAACGGCCAAAACAAAGTAATACATTGCCACATCATTCTTTAGATCAATCAGACCAAACAATATCCCGCGCGGCACACCCTGAATTCCATCCTCACCGCCAGTAAAAGGAAGTTGCACAGCCAAGAAGTAAACCATTTGCGATAGGGCTAAAGTCACCATCGCAAAGTAAATGCCCTGCCTGCGAATGGCAAGGGCGCCAATTAAAAAACCAAGAGCGCCCGAGCCAAGAACACCCAAGACAATTCCCAATTCAGGCGAGAGGCCCGCTTCCTTACAAAAATACGCAGTGATGTAAGCGGCAGTTCCAAAGAATGCAGCATGACCAAAAGATAGGAGGCCTGTAAATCCAAGCAATAGGTTAAATGCACAAGCAAACAGAGCAAAGCACAAAACCTTCATGGCAAATACGAGATAAATAAAGTCCTGGAACGGTAATACCAAGGCAATTAAAACCAAGATACCGTAAAGTACTTTTGTTTTTGGATTCATGATTATTTCTCCCGCCCAAACAGTCCAGCAGGACGAATCAATAAAACAATTGCCATGATCACGAAAATCACAACTCCAGAAGCTTCTGGATAAAAGACTTTTGTAAGACCCTCAATAAGGCCTAGACCCAAACCGGTCAAAATGGCGCCCATGATGGAGCCCATGCCACCAATCACTACTACTGCAAAAACAACGATGATGAGATTCGAGCCCATTAAAGGGTTTACTTGAAAAATAGGGGCGGCCAATACTCCAGCAAAACCAGCCAAGCCAACGCCATAAGCGTAGGCCAAGGAAATCATTAACGGCACATTGATGCCGAATGCTTGTAACAATTTAGGGTTTTCAGTGCCGGCGCGCAAATAGGAGCCCAACTTGGTTCTTTCAATGACATACCAAGTGGAGAAGCAAACCACCAGAGAAATAATCACAACCCATACTCGGTACTTGGGCAAGATGATGCCAAGAGACTCAAGAGGAATTGCGCCTTGCAAAATTTCTGGGGCTGGGTAGCTCTCACCAGAAATTCCATACCAGTGACGGAACATACCTTCAATAATGAGAGCCAAGCCAAAAGTCAGCAATAGGCCATATAAATGGTCGAGGTGATACAGGCGCCTCAACATCGTGTGCTCCAAGATCAGACCAAATCCCGCCATCACCAATGGCACAACAATCAGCGCAAACCAATAATTAATAGAGAGCTCAGGGAAGCCAAGCCATTGACTAATTTGAGTTAAACCAATCCAAGCAATAAAAGCACCCATCGTGTATTGAGCACCATGAGCAAAATTAATGATGTTGAGAAGGCCAAAAATAATGGCCAATCCCAAACTTAATATGGCGTAAAACGAGCCGTTAATAAGCCCCACCAGGAGCTGGGCTACCAGCCCCTGAGGGGTAATTCCGAGAAGTTCAAACATTCTTGATTTCTAAGTGTCTTACTTATTAACTAACTTGCACTTCGATTGTGAAAGTGGCAAAGTTGCTTCCGCAGCGGGGATCGTTGCACGCACATTGTAGTAATCCCATGGGCTTGTAGACTCGGAGGGCTTCTTCACTTCTAGCAAGTACATATCGTGCTCGAACTTACCATCAGCACGAATCTTGCCTTTGAAGAGGCCATCATCAATATTTGTTGACTTCAAGACCTTCATTACTGCTTGTGTATCATCGGTGCCAGCCTTTTGAACGGCATTTAAATACGCAAGAACGGATGAATAAACGCCGGCCTGTACCATGGTTGGCATACGTTTGTGTTGCAAAATAAAGCGCTTGGAGAAAGCGCGGGTCTTCTCGTCCTTATCCCAGTAGAAGCCTTCAGTAAGATACATGCCTTGTGCGGCAGGCAAGCCCAAAGAATGAACATCTGAAATAAACATCAATAAAGGCACAACCGTTTGCTTTTTATTAATACCAAACTCAGAGGCTTGCTTAACAGTATTAATGGTGTCTTGGCCGGCATTTGCCAAGGCAACCACATCAGCACCACTAGCTTGAGCCTTCAAGAGGTAGGAAGAAAAGTCGCTATTGGGGAATGGGTGTTTGCTGGTGCCCAAAACTTTACCGCCATTAGCATTTACAACGGCTGTAGCATCTTTCTCAAGAGCAGCACCGAAAGCATAGTCAGCCGTAATGAAGTACCAATTCTTTTTACCCTGCTTTACAACCGCCTTACCAGTACCATTTGAGAGCGCATAAGTATCGTAAGCCCAATGTACATTGTTTGGTGTGCACTTTTCATTTGTAATTGTGAGTGAGCCAGCACCAGAAACCAAAGTAATTTTGTTCTTTTGCTCTGCGACTTCCATTACAGCCAAAGCTACGTTGGTCGAAACTAACTCAACAATCACATCTACGCCGTCTTTGTCGTACCATTCGCGCGCTTTATTTGCAGCAATATCAGCCTTATTCTGGTGATCGGCACTAACCAACTCGATCTTCTTGCCAATAACGGTGCCATCTTTAGAGAAATCGGCAATTGCCATTTTTGCTGCAATCACTGCCCCAGGACCAGCCAAATCAGAGTAGGTTGAGGAAAGGTCGGTCAACACACCAATCTTTACAACATCACCACTAACCTTCGGCGCACTTTGCGCGAATGCTGGGTTTGAACCAAACATGGTCGCCGCAACCAGACATGCGGTTATTTGCTTTAACTTCATTACCGTCTCCTATAGAAATCGACTAAACACCAAGATACTCATTTAATAGAGCCGCCTTTTCAGTAAGCTCGCTTTGATTTACAACCTCAACCACATTTCCATGCTCAACAACATAATGACGATCGGCCAATGGCGCAGCAAAACGAAAGTTTTGCTCTACCAAAACAATTGTGAAGCCCTTATTGCGCAAGCTAGTAACCACCTCAGCAAGCTTTTGCACAATAACAGGCGCCAAGCCTTCGGTAATTTCATCCAACAGCAATAATTTGGCGCCGGTTCTTAAAATTCGCGCCATTGCGAGCATTTGCTGCTCTCCACCAGATAGACGTGTTCCCGGGCTATTTCTTCTTTCATAAAGATTGGGAAACATTTCATATATCTCGTCCAAACCCATTCCACCCGGAGCAATCTCTGGCAATAACAATAAATTTTCTTCGGCACTTAGGCTTGCAAAAATGCCACGCTCTTCGGGACAATACCCCACCCCTAGACGCGCAATCTTGTAGGTGGGTATGGAAATGGTTTGTGTACCATAAACCTCTACCGAACCAGTTCTTTTGCTGGTTAAACCCAAGATTGTTTTTAGAATGGTGCTTCGGCCCGCGCCATTTCGCCCAAGCAAAGTAACCACCTCACCATCGCGTACCGCAAAATTGACGCCATGTAAGATGTGGGATTCGCCATACCAAGACTCTAGGTTTTTAACTTCTAGCGCCATGGTGCTCATAGGTTGTCTCCCCCATGGCTTCCCATATAAGCCTCAACAACCAACGGGTTGTTTGAAACCTCTTGATAAGAACCTTCAGCCAAGACTGAGCCTCGCTGCAACACAGTAATTCGATCGGCAATAGAAGAAACAACCTTCATGTTGTGCTCCACCATCAGAATGGTGCGACCCTTGGCAACCCGATTAATTAACTCGGTAACCCGCTCCACATCCTCATGCCCCATGCCCTGTGTGGGCTCATCCAAAAGCATTAACTCAGGCTCCATAGCTAGGGTTGTCGCAATTTCAAGCGCCCTTTTGCGGCCATAAGCCAGATTTAGAGTTTCCTCATGGGCAAAATCCTCCAAGCCAACCTCATGAAGAAGTTCTAGGGCGCGCTCATTCAGTACATTTAAAGAATCTCCAGATTTCCAAAAATGAAACTGTGTTCCTAGGCCGCGCTGCAGCGCGACACGAACATTTTCGATGACTGTTAAATGTGGAAATACAGCTGAAATCTGAAAAGAGCGAATGACACCGCGCCGCGCAATTTGTGCGGGGGCCTCATTCGTAATATCCAATCCATTAAATAAGATTTGACCGCTACTTGGTTCCAAAAACTTGGTGAGTAAGTTAAAGCAAGTGGTCTTGCCAGCACCATTGGGTCCAATGAGAGCGTGAATTGTTCCCCGGGTAACATCCAAGTTCACATCGGTGACCGCAGAAAATCCCTTGAAAGATTTCCCCAGTCCAATTGTTTTTAATATTGTTTCTTGCAATCTCATACCCTCTACTCCCTACTTGGGAGCAAGAATATGAGAATACCCCAAGATAGGCTAGCCATGTATAGCAATAACCCTAAACACTTAAGGGTGCGCAATCAAAAAATGTTTAGGGAATTTTTTGAAATTTTTGTATTGCCAAAAGAGCGGGTTCGTCCAGGACATCCATGGGTACTCTTTGGGAGCCCTGAACAATCATGAGTGCATATGGTTTTGCTAGGGCCGAAGCCTCTGGACAGAGGCGCAACTCATCACCCACTGATGGAGACTGGCTGCGCCAATAATTAATGGCGGCCTCTAGTTCTTGAATTGTTACAAACAACATGAAAAATACTTTTACTTATCTTTTGTTGCAAGCATGGTGCCGCGACATTTTTTTGCGCCACAACGGCACTCGTAATCTTTTTTCATCTCTTTGGTAATTTTCCCCTCAACATCGAGCGAGTAGTCATAGAACAGCTCTTCGCCAACCTTAAGGGCACGCTTTGCATAAACAAACACCCTGGGCTTGCCATCAAAACTATCTTCGCGCGTTTCACAGCTTGGCTTGCAAGAGTGATTAATCCAGCGCGCAGCATTGCCGCCATACTTTGCGTCTATTACGCGACCGTCTTCTAAAGAAAAATAGAAGGTGTGATTAGGGTCCTTGGGGTCATGGGGGTGGCGTTTTTCCGCCAACTTCCAACTAATGCGCTCACCTTTATATTCAATAATCGCCTGGCCTTTTTTGATGGCCTTTGCAACAAAAACCCCTTTGCCATGGATCGATGAAGATTTAACAATAATTGCGGAGCGGTCCACCTTTGGTGGTTTTAGTTTTTTAGATGCCATTTTTAAACGTCTAGGTTGCGTGCGATAAGGGCGTTCTTTTCAATAAACGCGCGACGAGGCTCAACCTCATCCCCCATGAGTGTTGTAAAGACTTGGTCTGCAGCAATCGCATCCTCAATCTTCACCTGTAAAAGTGTTCGCGAACTGGCATCCATGGTGGTTTCCCAAAGCTGTGAAGGATTCATCTCACCAAGGCCCTTATAACGCTGACGACTTAATACTCGCTCTGCCTCAGACAACAACCACGCAAAGGCGGCCCTAAAGTCGCCAATGGTTTGTTCTTTTTGATTCTTTTCTGGGTCTCCGCGGCGAACCTTAGACCCCGCAACCACCTTGCCCGATAAAACAGCAGCGGCATTCGCCAAGCTTTGATAGTCATCCCCATGAACAAAGTCTGAGTTAATGGAGGACAACTTCAGGTTTCCGTGAATACGGCGCGATAACAACAAGCGGAATCGCTCGGTGCGATCTTCTTTTTGCACAATAATTTCTGGTGGCACGGCTAAAGGGTTTAAAGAGTCCGCAAGCGCCTGCCTTAATCGGTCGGCAGATTCATTGGCTGATTTTTCGGTATCCAGATTCAGTGGCGTGCCAGATGCGATTGCGCGCAAGGCATCTTCATCAATGGTCCGCGATAAGCGGTCCACAATTGACTGAATGACTTGGTAATGCTTTGCCAACTTATTAAGGGCTTCGCCCTCAACAATTTCACCCGAAGGTGTTTGTAGAGAGGCTGATTCTAGAGCGATTTTGAGCAACAACTGGTTTAGTTCGTTGTCATCTTTAATGTACTGCTCATTTTTACCAAACTTCACTTTATATAGTGGTGGCTGAGCAATATAGATGTGGCCGCGTTCAATTAGCTCTGGCATCTGTCTATAAAAGAACGTTAACAAGAGTGTGCGGATATGGCTACCATCAACGTCCGCGTCGGTCATGATGATGATGCGGTGATAGCGAAGCTTATCCGCCCTATATTCTTCAATGCCAATTCCGGTACCAAGAACGGTAATTAAAGTTACCACTTCTTGGCTAGCAAGCATTTTGTCGAAACGTGCTTTTTCAACGTTCAGGATTTTTCCTTTTAGTGGGAGAATGGCCTGAAAGCGACGGTCTCGTCCCTGCTTGGCAGAGCCGCCCGCAGAGTCGCCCTCAACAATGAATAGTTCAGATTTGGTTGGATCTTTTTCTTGGCAGTCAGCCAGCTTTCCAGGCAAACCCAAGCCATCTAGAACGCCTTTGCGTCTTGTCATGTCGCGCGCTTTGCGAGCAGCCTCGCGAGCACGTGCAGCGTCAACAATTTTTCCGCAGAGAATTTTTGCATCTGCTGGGCGCTCTTGTAGGTATGCACTTAGAGCTTCTGCAACGATTTCCTCTACAGGGCCACGCACTTCACTGGAAACCAATTTGTCTTTGGTTTGACTAGAGAATTTTGGCTCTGGAACTTTGACAGATAAAACGCAAGCTAAACCTTCGCGCATATCGTCACCAGAAATTTCTACTTTTGCTTTTTTAGCAACTTCGTTCTCGTCAATATATTTATTAATGACACGCGTCATTGCGGCACGCAAACCAGTTAAGTGTGTACCTCCATCACGCTGTGGGATGTTGTTGGTAAAGCAAAGCACTTGTTCACTAAAACTATCATTCCACTGCATTGAAACTTCAGCAGTAATTTGACCACCCAGATCAGATGGACGAACACCTTCAGCATAAAAAATATTAGGGTGAAGTACGTTTTTGGTTTGGTTGATGTACTCCACAAACCCCTTGACCCCGCCTGAGAAAGCAAAATCTTCTTCTTGACCGGTACGTTGATCAATGAGTTTGATGTGAACACCATTATTTAAGAATGAAAGCTCACGAATACGTTTAACCAAGATTTCGTAATGGAACTCTACATTTCCAAAAATAGTCTCGTCGGCTAAAAAGTGAACTTCAGTTCCTGAAAGCTCTGTATCGCCTGTAACGGTAATAGGGGAAACCAACACACCATTTTCATCCACCACATTACGGTTTTGTATAACACCACGGGCAAACTCCATATAATGCGCTTTACCATCGCGACGAATGGTTAACTTTAACCATTTAGATAAGGCATTTACACAACTAACACCCACCCCATGGAGACCACCTGAAACTTTATAACTATTTTGATCAAACTTACCACCAGCATGCAACTCGGTCATTACGATTTCAGCAGCACTCCGTTTTGGTTCATGCTTGTCGTCATATTTAATGCCAGTAGGGACACCGCGACCGTTATCAACAATAGAAATAGAGTTGTCGGTTTGAATAACCACTGTAATCTCGGAACAGTATCCCGCCAAAGCCTCATCAATGGAGTTATCTAAAACCTCAAAAACAAGGTGGTGTAAACCGGTTCCATCAGAGGTATCTCCGATGTACATACCAGGACGTTTACGAACAGCCTCAAGACCCTCTAGGATTTGAATCGATGCAGCGCCGTACTGCTCTACTACTTTTTTTTCTTCAGTCATTTTTTTCTAAGTTAAATACGCATTGGCATCACAACATACTTAAAGCTCTCTGAGCCAGGCAGAGTAATTACAGCACTACTGTTTGCATCACCCAAACTAATTTGAATTTTTTCATTCTTGAGATTTGATAAGACGTCGAGTAAGTAACTAACATTAAATCCAATCTCCACTGCATCACCTACGTACTCAGTCTCAATCTCTTCCTGAGCCTCTTCTTGCTCGGCATTGGTTGATTGAATTGTGATGCGATTTGGGGATAAGGAAAAACGTACGCCTTTAAACTTATCCGTTGTCAAAATAGCAGCGCGTTGAAGAGCTGACTGTAGCGCATCACGCCCAACCACTAATGAATTCTTTTGGCCCTTAGGAATTACTCGCTGGAAATCGGGAAATTTACCTTCAACCAATTTTGAAATTAGCTCAATATCACCAAACGAAAACTTCACTTGATTTGCAGTCAAGCTGATTTCTAAAGATTCATCAGAGTCCTCAAGTAAATGTTGGCACTCTAAAATTGTTTTACGAGGAATAATAATTTCTTGCTTTTCACCAGAGCCAGAAGGGGCTTCTGTCAATTCAACCTGAGAGTATGCGAGACGATGGCCATCAGTTGCTACTGCAACTACATTCTTACCCTCAATCACCAACAACATACCATTTAGGTAATAGCGGATATCTTGTTGAGCCATAGAAAAGTGCACTTGGCTAATTAATTGACGGAAGCTTTTTTGAGACATCTTCCAAGCAGCAGTAACCTCACCCACGCTTTGCATCACTGGGAACTCAGTTGCCGACAAGGTTTGTAAAGAGAAACGGCTTTTACCGCTTTGCACAACCATGCGGTTATCTTTTAAATTTAAAGAGACCGGACCCTCAGGTAATGCACGCAGAATGTCTAATAATTTTCTAGCAGCAACTGTAGTTGTGACATCCTCAGTACCAACACCAAAGTTGGCGTTGGTTGTAATTTGAATTTCGATATCAGTAGAGATGAACGAAACCTTCTCACCAACTTTTTTAAACAACAAGTTTGCCAAAATTGGTAGTGTGTGCCTACGTTCAACAATTCCACTAACAACCTGAAGGGGTTTTAGTAGGCTATCGCGAGAAGTGTTAACGAGTTGCATTGCTTTTAAATCCTTGTATATATCTTAGTAGTAATAGTAATAAGGGTTTGAAATTCCGTGGATAAGTCAAAAACTATATATAAAACAACACGTTGAAGATCAAAAAACCTGTGGAAAACTTTTGTATAAGCACTGCATAAAAAGGGGATAACTTTTTATCAATACCCTATTTTTGCATGAAGCCGCATCTTTCCACAATTTATCCACATCTAATCCACAAACTTATACCTAGGGTTGTTCACAAAGTTATCCACAGGCAAAAACTACGCTTTCAAGGTTTGTTCAATAACGTGAATTTCGTGGTTTAACTGTCCATCATGCGCCCGCTCATCTGCAATCTTGCGAACAGCGTGCAAAACAGTTGTGTGGTCTCTACCACCAAACAACTCTCCGATCTCAGGAAGGCTCTTCTGAGTGAGTTCTTTGGCCATAAACATGGCGATTTGGCGAGGCCTAGCAATATTAGCCGGACGCTTTTTGGAGTACATATCCGCTACCTTGATGCTGTAGAAATCAGCAACTGCTTTCTGAATGTTTTCGACAGAAATCTGGCGATTTTGGATGGAGAGCAGGTCTTTTAGTGCAGTTCTGGCAACATCAATGGTTACTTCGCGGCCGTGGAAGTGAACAAAAGCCAAAATCTTCCTCAATGCGCCCTCAAGTTCGCGGACGTTAGAGCGCAGATGTTTGGCCACAAAAAACGCCACATCCTCACTCATGGGGATGCCTTCACTAATTGCTTTTTTCATCAAAATCGCCACCCGCATCTCTAACTCTGGCGGCTCAATCGCAACAGTTAGGCCAGAATCAAAACGGGAAATCAGGCGATCATCAATTCCCGCCATTTCTTTGGGGTAGGTGTCGCTAGTAATAATGACCTGGGCCTTATTGCTTAATAAAGCCTCAAAGGCATAAAAAAACTCTTCTTGGGTTCTGGATTTGCCACTAAAAAATTGAATATCGTCAATTAATAAAAGGTCTAGTGAGTGGTAATAGCGCTTAAAGCGGTCAAAAGCCTTTTGTTGATAGGCGCGAACCACGTCCGAAACATATTGTTCGGCATGGATATAACGGATTCTGGCGTTAGGTTTCTCTTTTAAAAGATGGTTTCCAATGGCGTGAATCAAGTGTGTTTTGCCTAAACCAACCCCACCATACAAAAACATCGGGTTATAAGATGTGCCGGGGTTGTGGGCCACTTGAATTGAGGCTGCTCGGGCCAATTGGTTGGCTTTACCAGTCACAAATGTTTCAAAGGTGAGGTTTGGGTTGAGTTTGGAGTGGTCCTCAATCTCAAAGGCACTTTCCTCAACGGAGATGCTCGATTCCACAGCTTCGATCGAAACAATCTTGTTTGGAGACTCTTCAATGCTCGTAGCCACGGTTGTTGTTGCACCGCCCTCGGCCGCCAAAGTAAAACCTACATTAATGGGACGCCCAAAATACTGAGTAGCAAGCTCTTGGAATCGATCAGCAAATGTCTTTTTGATCCAATCCAATTTAAATCGGTTCGGAGCCCCTATTGTTAGTGAGTCATCACTTTCAATAAAAGATAGCAAAGTGAGGGGTTGAATCCACGTTTTAAACTGTTGGGGTGACAGTTCGCGGGATAAAATGCCAATAGCATCATCCCAAAACCCCAGTGGGCTAATTGAATTCAAGGCGGGGGGATTGTGTAAGTTGCTCATATTTTTGGAGGATCCATTGTAGCGATGCTACAAAGTTATCCACAAGCGACAAAAACGTGGAAAAGCTGTGGATAACTTGTGAATAATAAGAAAATCTCCATTTAAATTAACGATTTAAGAAAAAATTTACGAAAAATAGAGAAAAACACCCACATATTCAGCAAGATGGATTGACCTTTTGCTCTGCAACAAGGAAAATACTTGGTTTTCCAGGGATCTATCATGAAAAGAACTTACCAACCCTCAGTAACCCGTCGTAAGCGCACTCACGGCTTCCGCATTCGTATGAAAACCAAAAGCGGACGCGCAGTATTAAATGCACGCCGTGCTAAAGGTCGCAAGCGTTTGGCTGTTTAATTTAGCCATTGAATAGCGCAAGGATTTCTGAATTACTAAAAACACGCCCCACTACTAGTTTGTACTGGGGTATGTATGTTGCATCCACTCAAGAGGGCGCTAAGCCTGACTTGGGGGTTGCGGTAGCAAAGAAGTTAGCCAAAAGAGCGGTTGATCGAAATCGCCTAAAGCGGATGATCCGCGAATTGATTTGGGCAGCCCAAGCCAACACATTAAATAAAGATGTTGTGGTTAAGCTTAAAAAACCAATTGGTCGCGAGACTCGAGGCAGGCTCAGAAAAAAAGAAAAAGAAACTTTGCGTTCTCAAATTTCAAGGTTGCTTTAAAGTGCGCATCCTAAACAATGCAGCAATTAAGTTGGTAAAACTGTATCAACTGACTTTAAGCCCATACTTGGGGATGCATTGCAAGTACGTTCCCAGTTGTTCGCAATACGCTTGCGACTGTTTTAATCAACATGGATTCGTGAAAAGCTTTGGACTAATGGTGTGGCGCATATTGCGCTGCAATCCATGGTCACACGGCGGTTATGATCCTGTAGTAAAAGAATCACAACACCAACTTAAGTGAATGTAAATGGACTTTAAAAAAACAATTCTTTGGGCAGTATTCTCGATGTCGGGTCTCATGCTCTACAACAATTGGCAGGTTCATGAAGGCAAGCCATCTTTATTTGGCGGTGCGCCAGCGAGCGCGCCAACAGTGGCCGATAAGACTGCGGCAAGCGGCAAGGTTGATGTTCCTGCGCAAATTTCAGGCGCACCAGTAATTACTACGACGCCGGTCGTAAATGCTGGCGCAATAGAGGGCGCTGAGAAATTCACACTGCAGAATGATGTACTGGTGTTGGAAATCAGTGCAAGCGGGGCAAGTGTTATTGATGCGAAGTTGTTGAAATCTTTAACCCCGGAAAATAAGCCAGTTGAATTGTTCCAGTACACCCCAACACACAAATACTTTGCTCGCTCCGGTTTAATTTCCCTAAACAGTGATCTTCCAAATCACACAAGCACTTTTAAGTTGGTACAGTCTGGAAAAGATGGGTCAGGTAGACCATTTGCCGTTTTCGCCAGTGAGCGTAATGGTGTCAAACTCGAAAAAACATTCATCCTAAATCCAGGCAGCTACGTGGTTGATGTTGGCCATCGAGTGACTCAAGCCAGCAACAACCCCAACCCACTTGTTCTGTACACCGAGATTGTGCGAGACGCTTCGCAAGAGCAAAAGATTGGCCCTTTTGATGGCGCTTTTTCAGCCAGCACCTTTACAGGCCCGGCAGCTTATACGGACAAAGAAAAGTTTAATAAGCTCGAATTCACTGCAATTGATAAAAATAAAATTACTATTCCCACTCAAGTAGCTGCTGGTGAACCAGCTTGGATTGCTATGGTTCAACACTACTTTGCAAGTGCGTGGATTCCGGGTGACAAAGTTGCGCGCGATATTTATGCAAACAGAATTGATAACAACCTCTACCGAATTGGTATTCAAACCTCTCTTGGGGTGGTTGCTGCGGGCTCCACGGTCGTGGAAAAAGCCAAATTGTTTGTGGGACCCCAAGAGGAGCGTGTTTTAGAAACCATTGCCCCTGGGTTTGAGTTGATAAAGGACTACGGCTATCTAACCATTCTTGCTAAACCCATTTTCTGGCTTTTAGACAACATTCACTCATATGTTGGTAACTGGGGTTGGTCAATTATTTTGTTGACCATCTTAATTAAGTTGGTGTTTTTCCCTCTATCAGCCGCAAGCTATAAATCAATGGCGCGCATGAAGGAAGTTCAGCCCCGCTTGGTTGCTATGAAAGAGCAATACAAGGGTGAACCACAAAAGCTGAATCAAGCCATGATGGAGATGTATCGCAAGGAAAAGATCAACCCATTGGGCGGATGCTTGCCGGTTGTTATTCAGATCCCCGTATTTATTGCCTTGTATTGGGTTTTGTTGTCATCTGTCGAGTTGCGCGGCGCACCTTGGATTTTGTGGGTTCACGACCTCTCTCTGCCTGACACATCCATTAGTGGTTTTATTGGCCTGAAATCCATTCCTATTGGAATTTTGCCAATCATTATGGCTGTCTCCATGTTTGTGCAGACTAAACTTAACCCAACACCACCAGACCCAATTCAAGCAAAAGTCATGATGTATATGCCGCTTGTTTTCTCGGTAATGTTTTTCTTCTTCCCATCCGGTTTGGTTTTGTATTGGGTTGTCAATAACTTGTTGTCAATTGGGCAGCAGTGGCAAATCAATCAGATGTTTGGAAAAAAGTCCGCTAAGTAATTTGCGTGCCGGATAAAAACTGGTAATAAGTAGACAGCAATGATGACGAGAAAATTGCCCATCATTGCTGTCGCAACCGCACCAGGAAAAGCCGGCGTCGGTGTTGTTCGCATTAGTGGACAAAATTTAAGCACCCTAACGAGCGCTCTCTTTCATAAGCAACTTTCTCCAAGGCAGGCAAGCTTATTGACGCTATGCGATGAGCATGGCGATGCTATTGACCAACTTATTGCTATTTACTTTGTTGGGCCCGCCTCCTTTACTGGTGAAGATGTTTTAGAGCTCCATTGCCATGGCGGCCCACAGCTTCTTGAGTTGGTAATGAAGCGCTGTCTTGAGTTGGGGAAAAACGAAGGGCTTGTGATTGCAGAGCCAGGTGAATTCACCCTGCGTGCATATTTGAATAACAAGATTGATTTAACCCAGGCTGAGGCGATCGCTGATTTAATTGATGCGCAAAGTGAGGCGGCTGTGCGTGGTGCCGCCCGCTCACTACAAGGCGCTTTTTCTGACGACATCAACAATCTGATTGAAGAAATTACTCAACTCAGAATATTGGTTGAGTCGACTTTAGATTTCCCCGAAGAAGAAATTGAATTTCTAGAAAATGCCCAAGCACGTCAGCGTTTAGTTGCAGTGAAAGAAAAGCTTCAGGCTTTGCGTGCAGGCGCCAAGCAGGGAAAAATCTTGCGCGATGGCATTCAGTTAGTGTTGGCTGGCGCGCCCAATGTTGGAAAAAGTTCCCTGCTTAATCGATTGGCTGGTGAAGAGGTGGCCATTGTTACTCCTATTGCGGGCACCACCCGAGATCGTGTCAAAGAAAGCATCACTATTGAAGGTGTTCCTATGCACATCATTGATACTGCTGGCTTGCGTGACACAACAGATGTGGTGGAAGCAAAGGGAATAGAAAGGTCTTGGGACGCCATTCGCTTGGCAGATTTAGTGATATTTTTGACTGATGCACAGTCCAAATCCCAGCAAGACGAACTAAAAGCCCAGATTTTGAGGGAATTACCCCCCAAATGTGCGGTCCTTGAGCTTGTTAACAAGGCTGACTTGCTGCAAGAGCCACTTAAGGTTGTGCCTAGCGAAGCTTTGTTGATTTCTGCCAAAACTGGCGAGGGAATCGAGCAATTAAAGCAAAGAATTTTGGGGTTAGTGGGCTGGGCTGGACCTCAAGAGGGTGCTATTTTGGCCCGTAGAAGGCACTTAGACTGCATTGAGCGAGCAGCGGAACACATTGAAAGATCAGAGCAATTCGCAGCAAATGGCAACAATTCTCTCGAACTATTTGCAGAAGAGCTCTCCTTAGCCCAAAAACACCTCGGTGAAATTACTGGAAAGCTCCTCCCAGACGATCTTTTGGGAAAAATCTTCAGCCAATTTTGTATCGGCAAGTAAAGGGTTTGTGCTGGGTTGGGTCAACACCGCAAATATGACCAAAATGTTAAAATCGAAAGATTAAAAAATTCAATCTTTCATAGGAAAACATATGACTTCAACTATTGGCGGCCAGATTAATGTAAATGCCCCAGCTTACGTAAAGAACAAACACTTAATTGAGTGGGTTGGCGAAATAGCCGCCCTCACTAAGCCAGATGCCATTCACTGGTGTGATGGTTCTCAAGCCGAGTATGACGAGTTGTGTGAGCTCTTGGTCACAGCAGGTGTATTTAAGCGTCTTAACCCTGCCAAGCGTAAAAACTCCTTTTTAGCGTTGTCTGATCCTGAGGATGTGGCACGTGTTGAAGATCGTACTTTTATCTGTTCTGCAAAAAAAGAAGACGCCGGCCCTACTAATAACTGGGTAGAGCCAAGCGAAATGCGCGCAACATTAAATCCATTGTTTGATGGATGTATGCGTGGTAGAACGATGTATGTAGTGCCATTCTCTATGGGCCCAATTGGTTCACCAATTGCACATATCGGTGTTGAGTTATCTGACAGCCCATACGTTGCTATCAACATGCGCCTCATGACTCGTATGGGTAAGGCGGTGATTGATCAGCTAGGCACAGATGGCGAATTTGTTCCTTGTATCCATACTGTAGGCAAGCCTTTGGCTGCTGGTGAAAAAGATGTTGCATGGCCTAACAACAAGAACAAATACATTGTTCACTACCCAGAGACTCGTGAGATTTGGTCTTTTGGTTCAGGCTATGGTGGCAATGCTTTGTTGGGTAAAAAATGCTTTGCATTGCGTATCGCATCCAATATGGGTCGCGATCAAGGTTGGTTGGCCGAGCACATGTTGATCTTGGGTGTGACTTCACCCGAGGGTAAGAAATATCACATCGCAGCTGCATTCCCGTCTGCATGTGGCAAAACAAACTTCTCCATGATGATTCCTCCAGCGGGATTCGAGGGTTGGAAAGTGACCACTATTGGTGATGACATTGCCTGGATCAAGCCACGCAAAGACGCTGTTACTGGCAAGACCCGTTTGTTTGCGATTAACCCAGAGTCTGGTTACTTTGGCGTAGCCCCCGGAACAAATCGTCAAACCAACCAAAACTGCATCGACTCTCTGAACCAAGATGTGATCTTCACTAACGTTGGCTTGACTGATGATGGTGATGTTTGGTGGGAAGGTTTGACAGAAACCCCGCCAGCACATTTGATCGACTGGCAGGGCAAAGACTGGACTCCTGCTGATGGCGCCGCTGGCCGTAAAGCCGCTCACCCAAACTCACGCTTTACCGTTGCTGCAACAAATAATCCTGCGGTCGATCCAAACTGGGACGATCCTGCTGGAGTTCCTATCGACGCGTTCTTGTTTGGCGGTCGTCGCTCTAACACCGTTCCTTTGGTTAGCGAAGCGCGCGATTGGGTTGAGGGTGTTTACATGGCCGCAACATTGGGCTCAGAGACTACTGCAGCGATTACGGGACAAATCGGTGTTGTGCGTCGCGATCCATTTGCAATGATTGCATTTGCTGGCTACAACATGAGCGACTATTTTCAGCATTGGCTCAATATTGGCAAGAAGCTCGAAGCTGAAGGTGCTGTTTTGCCAAAGATCTATTGTGTGAACTGGTTTCGCAAAGATGAGAATGGCAAGTTTGTATGGCCTGGTTTCGGTGAAAACATGCGTGTTCTCTCTTGGATTTTGGGTCGCGCAGAAGGCAAAGCAAGCGGCAAGGAAACACCTTTCGGCATTACCCCTGAGTACGGTGATATGCATTGGGGTGGCCTTGATTATTCAACTGAGAAATTCAACCAAGCGATTACCGTTGGAATTGATGACTGGAAGAATGAGTTGAAACTTCATACAGAATTGTTCGAGCATCTTGGCGATCGTTTGCCGAAAGAGTTGAAAGAGACTCGCTCAAAAATCGAACAACGTTTGAATGCTTAAGCTACAAAAAATCTCTGTACTACCCAGCGTTTTATCTAGATTGATTCAATGACCAAACCCCAACACCATGAAATAGTGGTGATTGGGGCAGGCATTTGCGGGGCAACCATTGCAAATGAATTGCTCGAGCGGGGCAAAGCCGTTTGCATTCTTGATGCTGCACCATTTCCCGCCACCGCCTGTTCAAGCCATGCTTATGCGATCGCACATCCGCATATTGGTAAAGGCTCTCCCCGCTTGTTGCGCTTAACCCGCATTGCATTCTTACTGGCCGAGACTCGCTGGAAAAATGACTGGCGACAGCACGGTATATTTGAGCCTACCAAAAAAGAGAAGACTTTTGATCGCGCTGAAACGACAGAGCATTTGCGTTCTTTGGGTCTTGATGAAGATATGGCCATTGCCATGGACGCTCAAGAGGCTGCTAAGGTTTGTGGAATTTCTCAAAGTGGTGTTTGGTTGCCGCGTGGCGCCGGCTTAAATTTGCATGAAACAAGCAAGCGGCTGCTACAGGAGCATGAGCGCCTTACTTGTCTTTGGAATATGCGCATTGACCGTTTAGAGCAGCATAACAATCAGTGGCGCTTATTTGATGCCTCAAACAAGCTCATCGTTACGGCAAATCAAGTCGTAGTAGCTTGCGCTCTGGAGGCTAAAGCCTTAATGGCCGGCATTGGTATTCGTTTGCCCTTAAAGCCGGTACGCGGTCAGCTGAGCATTTTCTCTGTGTCGGAGGGTGATGCATGGGTTGAAAAATTACCCGGCGTTGGCATCTCTGGAGATGGATACTGCTTGCCTGCCGAGAAGCTTGAAGATGGCAGCTATCAATGGATTGTCGGCTCCAGTTTTGATGAGGGTGAAGATGATCTTGCCCCAAGAGAATTGAGCGATGACTTTAATCGGGAGCAGGCCAGGGGTTTAGTGAACTATCTAAACGGCAACCTTCGTTCGCTAACAAAGACTGGAGAATTTGTTGGAGTCCGCTGTGTGGCCGGAGATCGCTTACCAATTATTGGTGCACTTACTCAGCGCCCAGGAATATTTTTAGCTACCGCACTGGGGTCGAGAGGAATTCTATGGTCTGCTCTAGCGGCTAAGCTAGTTACTGCTCAGCTACTAGAGGATGACGTTGCTTTACTTGCGCGCTTTGGCTTTGCTGCAGACTTGGTTGCTGCGCTAGCACCAGCCCGCTTCTTCGCTGGAGCCTTGGCAGCGCCTTCAGCTTTAGGCGCCTTGGTCTCAAATTCAAAGCCAATTTTGCCAGTAGAATCCAAGGCCAAATAGGCCTTAAAGCCACGACCAGTACGGTTGGATTTAAAGTTGGTCAGAAGATCCGTCTTGCCCTCTTTCAGTAATTTCTGAACCTGCTCAGCTGATACTTCTTGCTGCAGTACGACCTTACCGGTTTTGAAATCACAAGATTTACTAGGCCCAGTATTGTTTTCACAAACATAACGCATGCCGTCTTCGTACACTGCCCCAGAGCATTTTGGACATACACCTAGTGCCTGACGACCCGTGAAATCTACCGCTTCAGTTTCGTCATCTTGCGTGTTACCAAAGTCAAATTCCAGCTTGAAACCGGCATTTGGATAATCTTTATCGTCCTCTGGAATTTCACTTAACTTAATAATTGCTGCAAAAGGACGACCCATTTTGCTGCGGAATCCTTGCAATGGGCCGATGGTTTTTTCACGCAACAACTCTTCAACCTCTGGGTATTCAAAGGCGCGTCCACCAGGTGTTTTGCTGATGGTAAAGCCACACTTTTCACAAGCAAAGCGGCGATAGTTTTCTTTTACTGGACCCTTACAGTGCGGGCACGGGGTGGCCATTGTGGCGTAATCGCCCGGAATGGTGTCGCTATCATATTCTTTGGCACGCTTTACGATGCGCTGAGTCATCTGTGCGATTTCTTGCATGAAGGTGTCACGATTCATCTTGCCCTGCTCGATGAGTGACAACTTGTTTTCCCAGCTACCCGTTAAGTCAGGGCGCGTTAACTCTTCAACATCTAGGCCACGCAATAAAGTCATCAACTGAAATGCTTTTGCGGTCGGAATCAGTTCACGCGCTTCACGCACAATATATTTTTCGGCCAGCAACCCTTCAATAATGGCGGCGCGTGTTGCGGGAGTGCCTAAACCTTTCTCAGCCATCGCCTCACGCATGTCATCGTCATCAACCCACTTACCGGCGCTCTCCATCGCAGAGAGCAAAGTGGCCTCCGTATAGCGTGCAGGTGGCTTCGTTTTTAGAGGTACAGCTGCAATAGATTCGGTTTGTACTGCTTCACCCTCTTGGACTGGAACTAGTTCATCATCCGCTTGAGTGGACTTACCGTAAACTGTTAACCAACCTGGACTTACAAGAACACGCCCTTCCGTTTTGAAGTGGTGTCCAGATACCTCAGAAATGCGTGTAGTAACACGAAACTCTGCAGCAGGATAAAACACCGCTAAGAAGCGACGAACTACTAAGTCGTAGAGCTTAGCCTCCGGCTCACTTAAATTCTTTGGCGTTTCTAAGGTTGGGATGATCGCAAAGTGATCAGAAATTTTAGAATTATCAAAGATCCGTTTATTTGGTTTGACCCACCCATAACCCGCTTTGGCTTTAGGGTCCTTGGGATCACCCTGCAGAATTTGCTTGGCAAATGCACGATAGTCTTGCGAATGATCGGCAAGATTCTCCATGGTTTGCTTAACGGTATCGAGGTAATCCTCGGGGAGCGCTTTTGCATCAGTACGCGGATACGTTAATACTTTGTGGCGTTCATATAAAGCTTGCGCAAGACCCAAGGTATTTTTTGCAGAGAAGCCAAAACGGGCGTTTGCTTCGCGCTGTAAGCTGGTTAAATCAAATAGCTGCGGAGCAAGCTGAGTAGCGGGCTTAGCTTCTTCGGTAACGCTTGCTTTTTTGCCACGGCATGCCGCAACAATGCTTTGCGCTGCCGCTTCACTCCACAAGCGGTTCTCGCGCGCGTCAGGCTCAGCAACATCTTTTTTAAATTTTGGATCAAACCAGCGGCCTTCATAAACGCCTGCCGAGGCGATAAATTCTGCTTTAACCTCCCAATAATCTTTGGAGATAAATTTACGAATCAATTCTTCGCGCTCCACCACAATAGAAAGGGTTGGAGTCTGTACACGACCTACTGTTGTAAGAAAGAAGCCACCACTCTTGCTATTAAAAGCGGTCATCGCACGTGTGCCGTTGATGCCGACCAACCAATCCGCTTCTGAGCGGCAACGCGCTGCATCAGCAAGAGGCTTCATGTCCTCATCTGAGCGCAAGCTGGTAAAGCCTTCGCGAATTGCTGCCGGCGTCATCGATTGCAGCCATAAACGTTGAATGGATTGGGATGCTTTTGCGTGCTGAGCAATTAAACGGAAAATGAGCTCGCCTTCACGCCCCGCGTCACAGGCATTAATCAGTGCAGTAACGTCTTTGCGTTTAATGAGTTTTTGCAACACCTTGAGTCGAGACTCTGTTTTTGCAATCGGACGCAAATCAAAATAAGGCGGCACAACCGGCAAATTAGCAAACGACCATTTGCCACGCTTGACGTCAAATTCTTCTGGGGCTGCGATTTCCAATAAATGGCCAACAGCAGAAGAGATTAGGAATTCATCACCCTCAAAATAATCTTCATATTTTGTAAATCCGCCCAAAGCTTTAGCAATGTCGTTGGCAACAGATGGTTTCTCCGCGATGATAAGAGCCTTGGGGTGATCCCCGGCGGTAGTCTTTGAGCTGCTTTTTTTGGTAGTTGCTTTAGTTGCCACGCGTTTTGCCTAAATTTGAGCTAAAAATGATGTTTTTTGGGGTAAAACGGATGGCCAATTTAAACCAAATTCGAGCTTGGCCAATTGCATGCCCCTTTTTTATTATTAACCGATACACCGGGAAAAGTCCAAAAACCCCAATTTTCGGCTTGTTTTGGGTGGGCCAAGAGTCTGAGTTTTTGAACAAAAAGCCTAATTTAAGGGGTTTAAATGCGGTTTCTAGCTAAAAATGCAGTTCTTCAAGAACGTCAGCAGGTTTACAGACGAGTTTTGCACCCTGTTGAATCAGCAGGTGGCAGCCAGCAGAATTTGGGTTGTTTATGGGGCCAGGAAGGGCGAAAACCTCTCGTCCCAAGTCTGCGTCTAACTTAGCGGTGATTAGGGAGCCGGACTTTTCTGCCGCCTCTACGACTACCACGCCGAGCGCCAGAGCCGCAATAATGCGATTTCGCCTTGGAAAATGAAATGCCTTTGGCCCTTCCCCCAAGGGCAGCTCTGATATTAAAAGGCCCTGCCTACTGATGGCCCTAGACAAAGCGATGTTTTGACGTGGGTAGACGATATTGATCCCTGTACCCAATACCGCTGCAGTGGGATGATTGGCTCCGAGCTCTATGGTGGCTTGGTGGGCAGCACTATCTATCCCCTTTGCTAGACCGGAAAGTATCATTGCCCCCATTTTTGAGAGGGCCTGAGCAAACAGGCGTGCATTTCTGATGCCCTCAAGACTGGCGCTTCTTGAGCCTACGATAGCAATCATCGGGACCTTTAGAAGCTCGATATCACCATATATATAGATCGAGGCAGGGGGATCATATAAATCATGGAGACGGGGTGGATAGTGAGGGCTGCCATATTCAATTCGGCTAATAGGGTTTGGCAATGGCGCAATTTGCATAATCCAATTTTGTTCCTTAGGGGAATTACAGCAATCAGGACAGACTGATAGCTCTGTTGGATAATTCTTATATGGCTTTATTAACTGTCCTTTGCTATCCAGACCCTCGCCTGCACAAGGTTGCTAAACCTGTGATGCAGGTTGATGCTCGCATTAAAAAAATTGTTGCTGATATGGCAGACACCATGTATGAAGCTCCTGGTGTTGGCCTAGCGGCAACACAGGTAGACGTTCATGAGCGTATCGTCGTGATTGATGTGTCTGATGAACAAAACGAATTGATGGTTTTTATTAATCCAGAAATTACTTGGTCAAGTTCGGAAACCAAATCTTGGCGCGAGGGCTGTTTGTCTGTGCCGGAGTTTTATGACGAGGTTGAAAGACCTGCTGAGATCCGTGTTAAAGCGCTCGATATTGAGGGTAAAGAATTTGAAATTACAGCCGATGGTTTGTTGGCGGTTTGTTTGCAGCATGAGTTAGATCATTTGCAAGGAAAAGTATTTGTGGAGTATTTATCAATACTGAAGCGAACCCGCATCTCACAGAAAATGAAAAAGCGCGCAAAAGAATTAGTAGGTCAGCGCTAAGCGCAGCAATGAAGATTGTATTTGCTGGAACTCCTGAGTTTGCTGCGCGAGCGATGCGTGCAATCTTCAACGCTGGTCATGAAATTGTTTTGGTCTTAACTCAGCCAGATCGCCGTGCTGGTAGGGGAATGCATCTGCAGGTAAGCCCAGTGAAAGAATTTGCGCTCGAGAAGAATATTCTGGTGCTGCAGCCGGAAACATTGAGGATTAACAGCCCTGATCCACATAAGCAGGCCCAAGCGCGCGCTGCATACGAGCATTTATCCTCAATCGAGTTTGATGCCATGGTAGTGGTTGCTTATGGCCTGATCTTGCCCCAAGAAATTTTGGACATTAGCGAGAAGCCGGGCAGGCATGGTAGTTTTAATATTCACGCTTCATTGTTGCCGCGCTGGCGTGGCGCTGCACCAATTCAGCGTGCGATTGAATCAGGTGACACCAAAACCGGTGTTTGCATTATGCAAATGGATGTTGGCCTAGATACTGGGGATACCGTTCACGTTGCCGATCTTCAAATTGCACACGATGAAACCAGCGCCAGCTTGCATGACCGATTGGCGCAACTCGGTTCCAAAGCCATTGTCGATGTTTTGAATGATTTACAGAATTGCAAAAATTTAGCTCGAGACCCACAAGCAAAAGATGGCATTACCTATGCTGAAAAAATACTCAAGAGCGAAGCTGAAATTGATTGGTCCTTAAGTGCCAAAGAAATTGATCAGCGCATCCGTGCCTTTAATCCTTTTCCGGGCGCGAGCAGCAATCTCAATGGCCTGGCAATGAAGTTTTGGAATTCAAGGCTTGCAGATGCCCAAGCGGCAGGCTCAGCTGGGATCGCAGGCGATGTTTTGGGGTTTAGTCACGATGGCGTATATATTCAATGTGGTGCTGGAGTCATTGAGGTTTTGGAAATACAAAAACCCGGCGGCAAAAGAATGGATGCCAAAACCTGTATTCAATCACTTGGTGAGCCATTGTTGCGCTTTACAGCAAAGGAGTAGAAATGTTTAATTTTGCAAAGACTGCTGTTTTGATGGCAGCAATTACTGCCCTGTTTGTTGTTGTTGGAGGCATGTTGGGCGGTGAGGAAGGCATGTTGATGGCTTTGCTCATGGCTGTTGGCATGAACTTTTTCAGCTATTGGTTTTCTGACACGATGGTGTTAAAGATGACCAATGCACAGCAGGTCGATGAAAGATCTGCGCCTCAGTTTTATGGCCTAGTCAAAGAACTCGCTGAGAAGGCTGGCCTACCAATGCCCAAAGTCTTTTTGATTAACGAGGATGCACCGAATGCTTTTGCAACGGGGCGCAATCCAGAAAATGCTTCGGTTGCTGCAACAACGGGCATTCTGAAAATTCTCTCTAATCGTGAATTGCGCGGTGTGATGGCCCATGAGCTAGCGCATGTGCGTCATCGGGATATTTTGATTTCGACCGTTGCCGCAACTATGGCCGGAGCTATTTCTGCATTGGCTAACTTTGCCATGTTCTTTGGTGGGCGCAATTCTGAGGGCAGGCCCAATAATCCGATAGCAAGCTTGATGGTTGCAATTCTGGCACCAATAGCAGCAAGCCTGATTCAGATGAGCATCTCACGAGCAAGAGAGTATGAAGCTGACCGCGGCGGCGCAGAAATCAGTTCTGATCCAGAGGCGCTTGCACATGCGCTAGAAAAAATCCACAACTATGCCCAAGGCATTCCATTTCAGGCAGTCGAGCAACACCCTGAAACAGCGCAGATGATGATTCTCAATCCTTTAAGCGCTGGCGGCCTTGCGCAACTTTTTTCAACCCATCCACCTACTGAAGAGCGGGTGGCACGCTTAATGAGTATGGCTAAAAACGGGACCTATCCCGGAGCAAATTAATTTGACCGATCACAAAATACCACGCAGTCTCCCACTTTCTGAAGCAATTACGATTGCTGCACAAGCGATTAGCGAGGTAATGAGCGGCAGATCGCTTACAGAGGTCTTGGACCAACTTGAAGTGCATGAGCGGCCGATCGTTCAGAGCTTGAGCTTTGATGCGCTTCGTAAATGGGTACGCTCTCATGAATTGATTCAGCAATTCATTCCAAAGCCGCCGCCTCCCGAAGTCGACCATTTATTAAGTGTCGCCATTGCCCTATTTTTGCAAGATGCTATAGAGAGCAAAGGCTATCCAGCTCACACGATTGTCGATCAGGCAGTGAAAGCATGCGGCGAATATGATCAAACCATGTATGCCAAGGGTTTGGTGAATGCGGTGTTGCGTAAAGTTAGCCTTTTAGTTCAGCCGCTAGAAGGCGAGAAACGTTTTCCGCCTGACCCAATTCCAATGTATGTGCCTGCATGGTGGCGAGCAAACCTCAAGCGCAATTACTCCAAAACATGGCAGTCTATTCTGTTTCAACAGGCCAAGCGCGCCCCATTAATTTTGCGGGTAAACCAAAAGCAATACACGCGCGAGCAATATCAAGCCTTGTTGTCTGATTCTGGCATTTCATCTAAACCAATAGAAGAATTAGCAGGCACTCCATTGTCATCCGCCCTATGGTTGCCAGAGGCGGTGCCGGTATCTGACCTGCCTGGTTTTTATACCGGTGCTGTATCTGTTCAAGATGCAGGAGCACAGCTAGCGGCTGTCTTATTAAATCCCCAAGAGGGCGAGTTGGTGCTCGATGCTTGTGCCGCCCCTGGTGGAAAAACAGCGCATCTATTAGAGCTCGCCGATTGTTCAATGCGAGCCCTGGAATTAGATGGCGAGCGCATTGGAAAAATTAGTGGAAATTTAGATCGCCTGCGTTTGCAAACCGACAAGGTCAAGGTGCTGCGTGGCGATGCCTCAAAAGCAGCCTGGTGGGACGGCGTTCTTTTTGACAAGATCCTGCTCGACGCCCCCTGTTCAGCTTCAGGAATAGTATCTCGCCATCCCGATATCCCATTTTTGAGGCGAGAAGCAGATATTAAGGCCCTACAAGAAAGACAGCGCGCCATTTTGAATCAAGCTTGGAAGATGCTTAAGGCGGGTGGCACACTGTTATATATCACTTGCTCCATATTTCCTGAGGAAGGTAGCAATCAGGCTATTTGGTTTGCCGATCAGCACCCTGATGCGGTACGATTGAGTGCGCCAGACCAGCTTTTGCCTGGCGTGTTAAATGACGGTTTCTTCTATGCTTTGTTTAAGAAAAATGGGCCATGAGCCAAAGAATTAAACAATTCCTTTTTGTGTTCTTTCTGGCGTTGGGTGTTATTTCCACAACCGTTAGTGCAGAAGGTATCAAGATCAAGTCCTTTGAGTTGGAGAAGGTGGATAACGACTGGCTTCTGAATGCCGCCTTTCAGATTGAGTTGTCGCCGGGCTTAGAAGACGCACTGCAAAAAGGGGTTGTTTTATATTTCCAAACAGAATTTGATTTAACGAGGTCGCGTTGGTATTGGTTTGATGAAAAGTCTGCTCTTGTACAAAGGCAAACCCGCCTCTCATATCAGCCACTGACACAGCAGTATCGAATCGCATCAGAAGGCTTTACTTTTTCTGCAAAAACGATTTCTGAGGCGCTACAAGCGGTCGGTAGTATTGGTGGTTGGCGTGTCATTGACAGCGCCCAAGTAGACTCCAGTAGGTCTTACATGGCAGCTGTACGTATGACTTTAGATCTGAGTAAGCTGCCAAAACCATTCCAAGTAAACGCATTAAATAACCGCGATTGGAATGTATCAAGCGATTGGTATCGCTTCCCATTTTCTCCTAGTGGCCCCAATCTAATTAAGCGATGAGATCAATAGCGGCCATGCTGGATCCGGGGTTTTTTACATCCAAAGTTTGGAGTAAAAAAATAATTCCGATCACGATTGGTGTGATCGGCGCATTTGCGCTACTTCTTCTGGTTCTGCTAGCAATCGCCTCATCCAATACCGAATTTTTTGATAACTACTTTATTTGGCTATATGCGGCCAATGTAGTGATTGGTATTTGCCTTACTTTGGTAATTTTGATTTTGGTTGGTGTAATTGCTGTACGCTGGCATCGGGGACACTTTGGCACACGTTTGATTGCAAAGTTAGCAATGATCTTCGCCCTGGTCGGAATCGTTCCCGGGTTAATTCTGTATGGCGTTTCATTGCAATTCGTGTCTCGTAGTATTGAATCTTGGTTTGATGTAAAGGTCGAGACAGCGCTTAACTCTGGCCTGGAATTAGGGCGAGTCACTTTGCGGGTCGCCCAAGAAGAGATTTTGGGCGAAGGAAATTTCATTGCCGAACAGATTGTTCAGATCCCCTCGGGGGCAACATCTGATCAAGTTGCCGCTGCTGTTATAAAAATTCGCAATCAATTTGGCATCCAAGAGGTCAGCCTCTTTAACATGCAACGTAATTTGATCTTCACAAGCGAGGTCAAGCCAAAAAAATACTTTCCTGCCCCAAGCATGGAGGTGGTTGCGGAAGCATTTAAAAAGAAGGGCGTGACCTTCTTAGATCAAATTGAGGTGGATGGCGGGCAGCGTGGATATCGGATTAGAGCTATTGTCCCGGTTACTCGTAAAAAGCCTACTAATAGCAAATTAGATGCTGGTAAAGACTATGAAGATAAATATTTTTTGCAGCTAGTGCGCTACATTCCAACTCCGTTGGCTAAAAATATTTTTGCAGTGGAATCCGCTTATAGCGAATATCAAGAGAAGGCTTTGGGGCGCACTGGTCTACGCAAGATGTTCGTTGGAACATTGACCCTCACTCTTTTCTTCGCAGTATTTGTTGCCATTACACTAGCGCTCATGTTGGGCCGACAACTTGCCCGCCCCCTTTTAATGCTTCTAAAGGGAACACAAGCGGTTGCGCAGGGGGATCTGTCCCCTAAGCCAGAGCTTGATACTGGCGACGAGCTTGGCATGCTGACGCGTCAATTTAACGTCATGACAAGGCAGTTGGCTGATACCCGTACTTCTTTGCAGGAGTCCAAGGCGTTCTTAGAGCAAGTATTGGGAAGTCTTACTGCTGGCGTGTGCATCTTTGATAGAAAATACAACGTTGTCTCTAGTAACGCAGGAGCGGATAGAATTTTTGGTCAGGATCTTACTCAGCTTGATGGGAAGCCCCTCAGCAGCAACCCTGCGTTATTAGAGTTTGAGCAGGCCATTAGAGAAGGTTTTGCAACCATGAAGCTTGCAGTGCTTGGCGGAGGCGGGGAAGACCAAAAGTCTGCTCAGCCTAATGCGCCGGTTTGGCAAAAGCAAATCCAGCTACACAGCACGAATGAATTTGACAATGAACTGGGCGTTACCCTGTTTGTCCGCGGTACGGAACTTACGGGTGACTTACGCATGGTGGTCTTTGACGATATTACTGATGTGGTGAGCGCACAAAGATCGATTGCGTGGAGCGAGGTGGCAAGACGCCTTGCTCATGAAATTAAAAATCCGCTTACCCCAATACAGCTCTCGGCTGAGAGACTGCAGCATAAGCTTGCCGGCAAGTTGAGTCCTGAGCAAGAGGAGATGATTAATCGCAGCACTGAAACCATTATTGGCCAGGTGCAGGCCATGAAAGAAATGGTCAATGATTTTAGGGATTTTGCAAAGACGCCAACACCACAATTAAAGCCAGTTTCAATCAATACACTGACTTCCGAAATTTTAGGTCTTTATGAGGGCAGCCCCTTGCGCACCCAACTTGATCCAAATTGCCCAGAAATCATGGGCGACCCTACACAGTTACGACAAGTTATCCATAACTTGTTACAAAATGCACAAGATGCGACTTTAGAGGGCCCCCATCCCAGCAGTCCAGTTGAGGTTAAAACGGAGTTAGTGCCTTATGGTGAGCACCATGGCGTAGTTCAAAACGCAGTGCGATTAACAATAAGTGATAGTGGAGTTGGATTTCCAGCTAAGATATTGGCAAGAGCCTTTGAACCTTATGTAACAACAAAGAGTAAAGGCACGGGACTGGGTTTGGCAGTGGTTAAGAAAATTATTGACGATCACTCTGCCAAAATTGAAATTCGGAACCGTATGCAGGGTGAAGAAGTGATTGGTGCGCAAGTGTCAGTATTGTTTATGAATCTAGCAAAAGAGGCAGCCTAAGCATGGCTAGTATTTTGGTCGTTGATGATGAGATGGGAATTCGTGAGCTTCTCAATGAGATTCTTACCGATGAGGGCCATACTGTTTATGCTGCTGAGAGCGCTATACAAGCTCGCACTATTCGTGAGCAGATGCGTCCCGATCTAGTTTTGCTAGACATATGGATGCCTGATACCGATGGCATCACTTTATTAAAGGAGTGGTCCAATACAGGACAACTGACAATGCCAGTAGTCATGATGTCCGGTCATGCAACGATTGATACTGCGGTCGAGGCTACACGTATTGGCGCACTGAACTTTTTAGAAAAGCCTATTGCATTACAAAAACTGTTGAAAACGGTTAGCAAAGCTTTGGAGATCTCCCCTAAATATGTTGAACCAGAACAAGAGCGGGCAGTTCAATCCAGCGTAAGCGCTGTGGCTGCATCAAAGCAAGCGCCTGTTGAATCAGTTTCACCGCATGCTGAGGGTGAGTACATCAGTGGAATCGCAAAAACCTACTTTGATCTTCCCCTGAGAGAGGCTAGGGATTTATTCGAGAAGGCGTATTTTGAACATCAAATGCAAATCATGGGCGGCAGTATGACCAAGATTTCAGAGTACACGGGCCTAGAGCGTACCCACTTATATCGCAAGCTGAAGGCCCTGGGAATTGATACCTCCCGCAATAAAGGCGAAAGCTAGGCCCCTATTTAACCGGTGCAATCGCCACAGAGAATTCACTAAAACCCTTTAATCAAGGGTAGCCCAGGGAAATTTGATAGCACCCTAAGCCAATTCGTTATAATTCCAAGTCTTGGCCTGGTAGCTCAGTCGGTAGAGCAGAGGATTGAAAATCCTTGTGTCGGTGGTTCGATTCCGCCCCGGGCCACCAAGAATCTCAATAGCCCACTTGTTGGGCTATTTTCTTTTCGGGCTTGGATGGATTAGCTACCATCGGTCTCGGATATGCCCAGCTTTCCCTTTGACTTTGAATGTCGTTTAAAACGACAAATCAATTTGTCATCCCTGCGTCAGTCGATGTCGTTTAAAACGACAAAACAATCCCATCAGGGAGTATTCTGAACAATTATAAATTTTGGGTGGAATCCTTTGTATTTTTCAGTAAAAGGAAAATTTATCGTTTCACTACTGTTTTCCTTAAGTTGGATGGGGTTTTCTTTTTGGTATTCCCAGCCATGGTACTCAGATCTAAGCAATGAAATAGGGGCATTCCTCGCTTATTTCGTCATTACATTTGTAGCTATTGTTCCAGGCTTTATGAATGCTTTTGTGGCCATGGCTCTTCTACTAGATCGCCGCCCAAAAGTTATTGTTGATCAGCATTACCCCCCGGTCACAATATTAATCGCCGCCTATAACGAAGGGGCATCAATAGCTTCAACCCTGTCCGGAATTTTTCTACAGGATTACCCAGCAGATATTCGCATTATTGTGATTAATGATGGCTCTAGTGATAAGACTGTTGATTCTGTTAAAGCACTACAGTCGGATCACCCCAATCTAGAGCTTGTCGATTTAGGGCATAACGGCGGCAAAGCATCGGCTCTCAATCATGGTTTGGCAAAATGTACGACAGATATCATTATTTCAATTGATGCCGATAGCTATATATTGAAAGATGGTATCCGCCACTTAGTTGGTCGATACCTCTCCGATCCAATCAATACCAAAGCAGTTGCTGGTGAAATTCTCATTCGTAATTCAAGAGAAAACTGGGTCACCAAGGCACAGGAGTGGGATTACTTTTTGGGCATTGCCACTATCAAGCGGATTCAGTCTTTGTTTCAAGGCACTTTAGTTGCGCAAGGCGCATTCTCTTTATATGACCGTAAAACAGTTTTGGAATTAGGCGGTTGGCCAGAGATGGTCGGTGAGGACATTGTGTTGACTTGGAGAATTTTGTCTGCTGGCTATAGAGTGGGGCATGCTGAAGATGCTTTAGCTTTTACAGATTGCCCCAATACTTTAAGTAAATTTATACATCAAAGAAGGCGTTGGTCACGGGGATTGATAGAGGCTTTTAAGGACAACCCCACCATTCTTATTAAGCCAAGATTCTCAACACTATACATTTGGTGGAATACATTATTTCCGCTAATGGACATTGCGTTTACTTTTGGCTTTATCCCTGGACTAATCCTGGCTTGTTTTGGCATCTATTGGATAGCAGGCCCCATGACGCTATCACTATTGCCGATGGCTTTTTTACTCAATTGGCAAATGTATTTAAAAGGTAAGGCGATGTTTAATGCTGAGAATTTAACAGTTCGGGCAAATCTATTGGGTTTCTTATCTTATGTCTTTGCCTATGGTTTAGTGCTTCAGCCCGCTTGTGTTTATGGATATTTTTCCGAGATGTTAAATCTTCGTAAATCTTGGGGAACCAAATGAGAAGAATAGTTCAGACCTTTCTAATGATCTCCATACTGTTTACTTTTCATGCGAATGCCGAAGAAGAGATAGAGCAAACAAAGCAGGCCATTTCAGTGCCAAATGTTTATTTCAGCTCGGACAGCGAAGGGTTTTCTACCTACAAGTACAAGGCAGGCTACTTACCTTTGTATGAGCATGGTGAAAAATATACTGGCATTACTTATCAGCATAATTACTTTACGCAAGGCGGCTGGAGCTCAACAGGTGAGCAATACACGCTTGTGACTAAGGCCATTAATCCTCGAACTGCTTTAGGCTATAACCTCAATATTGGTTACAACACTGAAAATGGCCATCAGTTAGTTACCACTGATAGTAATTATGGATTTCGCGTAACAGACTCTACAAAAGCTGAAGTGATTGTTAATAGAGATAGAGTGGAGACGCAAAACTCTCTAAATAATGGCATCTATTACACCCTTGGTGGTGTGAGCGTTGAGCAACAAGTTCTTGAGCGTTTAACTGCGATATTGATGGGTGCCAATATGTATTTCTCCGACACCAATACACGGCCAATAGTGAGAGCAAAACTCATTTATGACCTAGTGCCAGATTACGGACTAACGGCGCAACTGCGTTATCGCCAATATAGAGATACCAATACCAATGTTGCCAATAACTATTTCAACCCATCAACCTATAACGAGACAATGATTGCGTTTGGGGCAAGAAAAAGAATGGCGGGGTGGATGCTAAGTGGTACAGCAGGTGTTGGGCGGCAAACAGTTAATCAAGATCCAAGCACCACTACCCAGCTCTATGAGTTCGCGGCAACCAGTCCAGTAGCATCAAATGACTATTACTTTAAGACTCGTGCTGGTTATGGAAAGTCTGCTGGGTTTTTAGGGCCCAATTACTTTTATCGCTATGTGATGGAAGAGTTGATCATTCCGTTTTGATATCACGCCCTCTTAAGGGGTGGGGTAGAGGCGCCCCAAAAGGCAACACGATTTCGCCCTTCATTTTTAGCTTGATACATTGCTAAGTCAGCTTTATTCATGAGCTCATTGAGCGCTATGCCACGCGCCATTCCAGGGTTTTCATTGGGGTTAAAAATTGTCACCCCAACACTAATAGTGATTTTTACTGGTATTGGGGCGCTCGTATCATTTATTGCATTAGCAATATGTTGACGCAAACGTTCGGCAATTTGAGCGGTCCCCTCTGCTTCTGTTTCAGGTAAGAGAATTAGAAATTCTTCGCCACCTATACGACCAATCGCGTCAATGGAGCGAAAAATTTCTTTGGAGTGCCTGACTAAATTGGCTAAAACCTCATCGCCAACATGATGTCCAAATTGATCATTTACATTTTTAAAATGGTCAATGTCTATCTCTAAAAGAGCAAAGGAATGTTTATTTCTGCGCGAGCGATCAATTTCTTCGGAGACTCGATAAAGAATTTCAGTGCGACTTAAGCTGTTGGTGAGGGGGTCAAATTGAGCAAGAACTTCAAGTGTCAGTTGTTTATCGTCAGACTTAAGGAGTAATTTTCTAAGACCAAGAACTCCAAGTAATAAAAAGCCCGAAATTGGTAGTGACAATACTGCGTCCAATAAGTCAAAGCGACCAGACTCAAAGATATGAAATATTGGACCAATTCTCCTGCCAATCATTAAGCCAAGACCAGTAGCTAAAAATAACCAGCCCCAGCGGTATATCGTTGCTGAATGTCGAAATAATGACAGGCTAATGAGCGAGGCAAATACCTGACAGAGTAGTGATAAGCAGTAAAGGCCAATTGCTATATACAAAGCGCGCCTTAAATTTCATTATTAGATTAGATAGATTACAACTAAAAATTTAAAGAAAGTCTATAGATGTTAGAAATAATGGGTATACACTCAAATAAAGGGTGAGAGTCTTCAAAGAACTCACAAAAAAGTATATGGCAGATGAATTAAGCAAAGAGCAGTTGGCTAAACAATCAGAGCTTCGCTACAGGCGATTATTTGAGACTGCCCAAGATGGTATTTTGATTCTTGATTTTCAAACGGGCGTGATTCAAGATGCCAATCCATTCATAACTAATTTACTTGGGTTTACAAGAGATGAGCTTATCGGTAAAGAGCTTTGGGAAATCGGCGCGATGGTTGATAAGGCCGCGGCCCTAACTGCGTTTACTGTACTTAAGGATAAAGGCTATATTCGATACGAAAATTTGCCATTAAAAAGAAAAGACGAGCAAATTATTAATGTAGAGTTTGTCAGCAATGCCTATGGTGTTAATGGCGACCGCGTTATTCAATGTAATATTCGCGACATTTCAGATAGAAAAAAGCTAGAAAAAGAACTTCTCGAGTATCAACACTCAGTCAACATTTCTATGAATGAAATGGTTGATACTTTGGCCAATGTTATTGTTGCCCGTGATCCTTATACTGGCGGACATCAAAAGCGTGTAGCAAACTTAGCTGTAGCAATTGCTACCGAAATGAATTTACCTATACATACCATTGAAGGTATTCGTATGGCCGCCTTAGTTCACGATATTGGCAAAATTACTATTCCCGCAGAAATTCTCACAAAGCCCATCGCCTTAAGCAACTTTGAGGTCGCCATGCTTAGGAATCATGTTCAATCTGGCTATGACATGCTCAAACATATTCACTTTCCTTGGAATATTGCTCAAGCAGTTCTTCAGCATCATGAGCGTTTGGATGGCAGTGGCTACCCCAACGCAATTAAAGGCGATATTGTCTGTGAGGAGGCTCGTATTCTAGGTGTGGCAGACACAGTAGAGGCAATGTCATCTGATCGCCCTTACAGAAAAGGTAAAGGTATAGATGCCGCATTAGAAGAAATCGCTATGGGCAGTGACAAGCTTTTTGATGCTGATGTCGTTAAAGCTTGCTTAAAAGTATTTAAAGTTGATGGGTATACATTCCCGCCGCTAATTTGAAAATCTGTCCTTTTAAAGGACACTTCATGCGTGGGGTACCCCGACCACAACAAGGACATCACATCCCTGCGTCAGTCGAATCCCCATGACACCACCAAACAGTCTTGTAATCCTTGTGTGGGTCAAAATAACTCAATCAAATCAGTCTCATACAAACACCCAAGAAAGTCGTGTGCACAAAGTTTGCCTCTGGTGGGGTGAACCTTTTGAGATCTAGCGGGAGTTTAGTCTGGGGGACAGAGTTGAAAATCCTTGTGTCGGTGGTTCGATTCCGCCCCGGGCCACCAAACTCAAATAATGCCCTGCTTTGTGCGGGGCATTTTATTTTGGTAGGAAGGGTTAACTGCCATTAGTCTTGGATATCCCCATCAAGAAGTGTCCTTTTAAAGGACAAATTAATTAGACATCCCTACGTCAGTCGATGTCGTCTAAAACGACAAAATTACTGTGTGGCGTATGATGATTTGATATGAAAAAGCCCGAGAGATGATCATGGAGACAATCCCGTCCAGTTCAAAGCCTTCCTATAGTCTTTGGCAATTAGTTATCTATATGCTCAAGTTAGGTACCTGGGGCTTTGGAGGACCAGTAGCGTTAGTTGGCTATATGAACCGTGACCTCGTTGAAAAGTATCACTGGATTACTGAGGCTGATTACAAAGAGGGTATGGCCTTAGCCCAAATGGCTCCAGGGCCAATGGCCGCACAGTTAGCGATTTATCTGGGCTATGTGCATTACAAAATTCTTGGAGCCACATTAGCGGGTATTGCTTTTGTAGTGCCATCATTTTTAATGGTGGTGGCTCTAGGGTGGGCATATGTTGCTTATGGAGATTTAGCTTGGATGCAGGCAGTCTTTTATGGGGTGGGCGCCGCAGTCATTGGCATCATCGCGATTAGCGCCCAAAAACTTACTAAGAAAACGATTGGTAAAGATAAGTTACTGTGGGCAATCTTTGTAGTGATGGTGGTAAGTACCGTCATCACTCAATCTGAAATTGCTTCACTCGTCTTTGCCGCAGGCCTTATTACTTTATTTGTTAAGGCGCCACCAAAGTGGTTTAAGGGCAGTGGACTGAACTCCATTGCGGTTACTCAAGTACCAGCATTTACCAGTATTTGGGGTAGCTTTGATCTTTCACTTCTAAGTCAAATTGCCATCTTCTTTACAAAAGCAGGCGCCTTTGTATTTGGTTCGGGATTGGCCATCGTGCCATTCTTATATGGCGGTGTAGTTGTAGAGCATCAATGGCTAACTGAGAAACAGTTTGTCGATGCGGTGGCCGTTGCGATGATTACGCCAGGCCCTGTAGTCATCACTGTTGGTTTTATTGGATATCTCATTGCGGGCTTTACTGGTGCCAGTGTTGCGGCATTAGCCACTTTTATTCCTTGCTACTTGTTCACTGTTATTCCAGCGCCTTACTTTAAGAAATATGGCAAGAATCCCAGTCTAGTTGCTTTTATAGACGGAGTAACCGCCGCCGCAGTTGGTGCCATTACAGGGTCAGTTATTGTGATTGGTCAGCGCTCTATTGTGGATATTCCGACGGCTGTATTAGCGATTGTGACGACCGCATTGCTTTGGAAATACAAGAAACTCACTGAGCCGGTGGTGGTAATTGCGGCCGCTTTATTAGGCTTAGTTTTATACCCAATGTTTCGTTGAGTAGTTTAGAAACAGAGTCAGGCATCCTAGGCCCTGGTTCGATTCCGCCCCGGGCCACCAAGAATCTCAATAGCCCACTTATTGGGCTATTTTCTTTTCGGGCTTGGGAAGGTTGGCCGCCACTTGTCTCAGATATCCCCATCATGAGCTGTCCTTTAAAAGGACATGTCAATTATTCATCCCTGTGTCGGCGATGTCGTTTAAAACGACATTACTAATTAAAGCTCAGTGAGGCTATGAGTTTAATTACCCAATTGTCACTATTAGCCGTGACACCTTTACCAACACCAAAGTTAAAAGATGATTTTCCATACTTGGCATCCATGACTAAGTAAGCAGTATGGGGTTGTTGGGTGATGTTATATAGACTTTTATTGGGTAGGTTATCGCCGTAATACTCCATACCAACATCAACGGCATGCGTTAGCTCATAAGCCACTTTAGCTGACGGCGAAAATGTAGCTGAGCTATTTTTATTCAATGTCACATCAACACTTGGGTTAATGGTAAATCGCCAGTCTTGAAGTTGAAGAGCAAGAATAGGAGTTAATTCATAAAAGGTAGTTTCTGTACCGCCTACATCTTTGATGTAATTAATCTCATTCTTCACTCCGTAGTGCCATAAGCCCTCCTCATCATGAGTTGGAACATACATATGACTTATCTTGCCGCCGTTTACATAGCTCACGCCGTTGTAGTTGCTCAAGTAGATGTTGGCACCAATCTCACTTTTTTCGGTAATGCCGTAGCCATATTCAAGTCTTGTTTGAAAGACGTTGGACTTGAGTCCCTGTGAGGCGGGAGCTTGAAATAAGTTTGTTTCTACTTCAAAAGCAGACTCTTGATATTCCGCAATGAGCTCGTCGTGAACCTTAATCTCAAAAGGTGCCGCAAATACTGTGCTACTCAAGCAAAGCAAATAAGGCGCTAACTTGAGGAGATTTAGTGAATATCGCAAAAGAGACATGTCGGCACTATAAATCATCAACGCGATTACATTTCAATGTGAGCTCTTAATCCATAGAAGTTGACTGGCCCACGATCTGCGTTGTATCCAGGATTAGCGATACGCTGATAATCTGCTGAAAGCGAGAGACTTTTGTAAACATTCCAGC
>Ga0209189_1000323_pt1 | contig 40676 bp, 46 predicted proteins | sample C_130820_EF_Meta_FD_187308 | JGI IMG/M metagenome (GOLD analysis project Ga0209189, IMG submission 187308) | Freshwater microbial communities from Lake Croche, Canada to study carbon cycling - C_130820_EF_MetaG (SPAdes) (version 3) | ecosystem: Environmental > Aquatic > Freshwater > Lake...
GTTCCCGCATTATTATACTGAGAGAAAACAGGTTCTCTCTTCGTTGAATACATATGATATCCCATAAAAATAACCGGTTTTTTAGTAAATTCGCCTTGTTTTTGCAAAAATAATAACCTTTCTTTAAATTGATAACCAAGAGTAAAATCATCCTCCATAATAATATAATATTCATTTTCTGGGTCATCTAATAATTGCTGCCATAGATTATAATGACTCATCGCGCATCCAATAAATCCGCGACGACTTCCAAAGTCGTTTCCTTGGAATAAGTTTTTTAACTCTTTGGTAGGTAGCAATGTTTTCCCATCCACCGCTTTTATAAATTCATAATTCTCTATCCCACATGATTTCATAGTATTCACAATGTTCTCTCTACGATCACTACGGCGTTCTAAATTTACAATCTTTATATTCTTACCAGGTGAGGACAGTGTCAATGAAAACTGTTCTTCATTGTTTAACTGATATGCATTTTTAACAGTATTCGCATTTCTCTCACTAGTTAGTCGTCCAATGTGTCTGTTTGTAATTCGATTAAAGAAGCAAGATTTATATCCTGCTGTAGTCCATTTATTAGCATAATCTAACTCGAAAAACTGATTGACAGAATCATAGTTTCCTAAGGACAAAATAGTCTCTACAAGAGTGAGAGAAGGGCGAAAACTATAGTGTGGCCAATAATGACAATTAGTATAAGGAAAATGTCCTTGTTTATAATCATGAAGAACAGCTGAATCCAATGTAGCTATAGGCAAATGACCTTTACTGTTATAATGACTTATAACTTCTCCATAATTGCGATTGAACAATACTTGTCGAATATTCTCATGTTTCACTGTATTCAAGATGTTGATAGATTCCGTGACATAGTTCATCTTGGAATGAAATAAGAAATCGTCTTCCAAATGAATCCAATAAGTAGGATTCAGCTCTTTCAATTTATTCCAAATAAGATTCATACTTGTGCGATGCCCTTTTTCCGTCTCTGTTTTCATATAATAGTCTAGCCAAGGATACAGACCACACATTTCTTTTCGGTCTTCCTCAGAAGAATTATCATCCACGCAAAACCAGTAATCAATCTTGTCTAAGTCAAGCCAATGGACCAGAATAGAATTCATAGTTTGCTTAAACAAATCCAGTCTTTTACAGCTTGTTATAGAGAGAAATACGGTGATTTTATCACAACCAAACCGAGTTTTATTAGGGTTAATAGGTTTTTCAACAGGTTTCCTTGTCATCAAGTCCCTATTCTTTGAAAATAGGGTCTCCCATAAGGAAAAGTATTTCACATTTATGTCTTCTAATAAAAATAAAGGTGATGCGAAGATGGAATCTATTGCGTAAAACAGGTCCAAAGTATCTTCCTGATCTCTCTCTAAAAAATCTTTATAAAAGAGTAAATTTGATAAAGTCGTTTTTAAATAGGCACCAGACACTAGCCGATTTACTAAGATTTGTTTGCAACATTGATATCCGGATAATTTATCGAAGGTATAAAAACTGGAAATCGAATTATAATACTCGAGAAGGTCATTATATTTATCCTCGTAAACAAAGAGCTTCCCTGGTAAACCCCGTTTATAACCTTTAAATTTAGTGTAAAAAATATTGACTAGCAAATGCTGTCCTGTAGAATGATAATGTTCAACTAGAGAAACAATACCTTCTATTCTCTCTGAATCGTATTCAACCGTCTTTAACCAATAGTGACAAGCATTTGTAAGGTCTTGTTTATACTTATATAACTCACCCATGGTCAAACAACAAAAATATTTTTCTTGAACCCAGTTATCCAAGGTTAATACTTTCTTGTACCACTCAATGGCGTCATCCATATAGTTATGCCCTGAGTCTTTATAACTTTGTGCGCAGTAAAATGCATATCTGCAAGCCATTCCATAATCGCCTCCAGGCAACATCTCTTTTTCAAATGCTTTTTTAAGAATGACCGCGTCATCCAAGTATTTATTAGGATTTTTACTGCGATTTCCCGATCTGCCAGAGATAATATAATAATCTCCTTTTATCACTTCTTCGCCATTCATAGGTTCCATGTCAGATAAACACTCGTGTAAGACACCTTTGAAACACCAGCGTTTTCTGTTTGAGATTAGTAAAGGACGAAGGTAAGAGAATCCTGGGCCAAATGTCATCAAGTATTTATCACATGTAAGCGCTGGAGGTAACTTTAGGTCACCCATTATTTTGTCATCTGCGTCAAAGATTAGAAGGTAATCTGTTTTTCCAAATGCTGCTGTGAGAGCTCGTGACCGATTATAACCGAAATCCACCCAGGAATCCTGGATTAATTCTCCTGGAATTCCCTTTTCATAAAAAAATGAGCAAATCGCATCTTGGGTGCCATCGGTTGAACCTGTATCGCAAATCACCCAATAATCTAGAGGAATGTAATCTAATATATTTTGCAATGTTGCTAAAAGAATATGTATTTCATCTTTAACAATCATGTTTAAACAGATTGTTTTTTTGTCCATTTATAAAAATAATAATAAAATCTTTAATAGCTATTCTGTATCAAATGTAGAAATAGTAGAATACACGTGTAATATTGTGATTACAAGTGTAGTATTTATTTTTAATACTCTGGTGTATGTTTCTTAAACAAACATCCATTGCTAGTCAATCCTTTCACATCAGCAGTAATAATTCCGGGATTTTGATTTGCACATGTCGACATCCAAATTTTAATAATGCAGAAATTCTTCTTTGGTGAAATGGTAATGCCAGTAACATTAGTTACAAAATTATGTTCTTTACTCATGGATTCGCCCACTAACACATAACTTAGTTCTTTCCATACATCGTATACAATTTTATTAGCAATTTTATAGGAAAAACACCCACCACCTCTATTTTTGGGGTCCTCCCAAATAGGCTTAATACCCGTTCGCATCAAAAACAACATGCAGTTTTTTACTAGAACATCAGGCAAGGTTTCGGTGATGGCAATAGCATCTTCAACAGAGCTAAATGTGAAAATCTCTTTGTAACTGCCGATACTCCAATCAGTATCATGTGGAAGGTGAGCCCAAATCGTCCATGAACTGGCTAACTTATGAGTTTCATTTCCATCCAGTGATGCTGACTGTTTCTCCATGGTAGTTTGTAACGATACCATTATACCTTTATTCATTCAATTTTTTTATATTGTTTTCATTTATAGAGTGTTTATTCATTATAGTATTCAATCAAATCCGGCAAAGAACTATCGCTATTGGCATCGCTATTGCTATCGCTATTGCTATCGCTATGATCGCCATATAAAACAGCATAATCATCCTTATTAAAAAGAATGGCCTCCTTGTTACCAATTGTTTGAAGCTTCACTTCATGATCAATAAAATCTAACTGATATTCAAGTGTTTCACTAGTAAACTCTAGTCCATAATGCTCATATAGTAAATAACAAATAACATCCGCATTTATAATATTATCAACTATGTAATAACTATATACAGGACTGGATAGATGAATAGAATAACTTTTTCCGCCATGATTCAATAGAGTGGCAGTTACATTCATGAATTTAAATGAACACGGGTCATAATGAAGATTATCTTCATTAACATCGTAAGAAATAATCTTATAGAAGATAAGGTCTTTCCTAGAATAAAGAGAATGTAGTAAAAAATCAAAAGGTCCATCAATTTTTCTTGTGTCTTTCACAATATACGACTTTCCTTTTTTAACAATGGAAAGAGTATTTTCACTTGCATTTTCACATGTGCTTGTTACACTTGCACTTGCACTTGCACCTGCAGGTGCACTTGTTAATAAATTCAATCGCATATGTTTCCCATAATAATAATTCACAGTAGTATAAGTGTGCACTAGAGTGTAAAACCCATGTATAATTAGATTTTGGTATGCGTTTGGAAATAAATATAGTAATAGCATTTGACTACCAACACCTAGTAAAAACCCTTGTGAAAAATAAGAAATCATACTTAGTTATATGATTCTTATGACGATTATTTTAAATTGTTTTACTATTGAATATTGAATTATTTATGGTCCACTATCATACTGATTGGAACTTGACCCAAAAGGCGGACTATTGGTTTTTTTACTTGTTGGTGATACAGTATAAGTAGCGTTAATTTTACTATAATCAAATTTTCCATTCGTTGCTTGTAGTCCAAAGACATATAAAACCATTGCTGTTACTACAGACATGGTAAAGAATGGAATAAAGATGATAATCCATGCCACTATATCTAGACCTTGTTCGCATAAAGCATTTAACAAAAAGGTTACCATGGTCATGATAATAGTTTTTACAAATGCTACATTGTAAAACCCTCTAAAGATATCTATGATAATTTGAACTAGTGAAAATACCAAATAAATCAGTGCCGGAGGACATATTTTCAACATATTATATAATATATATACTATATATACTATATAATAATTCTAGAGTCTATTAGGTAAAAATTGGTTCACCATCTTTGAAATAACCCACTTGATTACCTGGGTCACCATCAGTGTCCGCCTCATAAATAACACCCGATTCCTCGTTATTCGTATAATAAGTTACATCATCGATTTCAATCTCAAAGACCTCTTCTTCTTCCTCTTGGGGCGTCAGCTCTTCTTCCTTTTCTTCTTCCTCTGCGTCTTCCTCTTCTTCTGCGCCTCCGGTGTCCTCTTCCTCCTCTTCTTCCTCTGCGCCTCCGGTGTCCTCTTCCTCCTCTGCGCCTTCGGTGTCCTCTTCCTCCTCCTCTTCTTCCTCTTCCTCCTCTTCTTCTTGGGGCGTCAGCTCTTCTTCTTTTTTACCATTATCCACTTCTTTATCAGCTTCTTCCTCCTCTTCCTCCTCTTCCTCCTCTTCCTCCTCTTCCTCCTCTTCCTCCTCTTCCTCCTCTTCCTCTGCGCCTTCGGTGTCCTCTTCTTCCTCCTCTTCTGCGCCTTCGGTGTCTTCCTCCTCCTCATCCTCATCCTGGGGCGTCAGCTCTTGTTCCTCTTCACTCAATGCTGATACAACTGTATCCCCTACATTTACTGTGAACAAAGGCGTGAACTCTACAGGCTTTACAGTAGCCTCTTGAATTTGCAAAGATATATTTGCCTTTTCCTTAGATTCACACTGATATAGACTTTTCACAGCAGCCAATTCTTTTTTATAGCCTTCCATTTCACTTCTACATCGTTCTAATTCGCTATTTAATTGTGAAATTTTCAAATGATAACATATTTTATTAACACCAGTAGCAACAGCCTTATTAATTTCTTCAACAATACTGTCTATCTCTGTCATTATTCTATAATAGTAAATATTGTTTAATACAATTTAAAAAATAGTATAATATATAGTATATTACATGGACACCCCTATTGACCCCTCTAATGACCTAGAAAAAGTGGCCCTAGTTATGCGTCAAACCGGATATACAGAAGAAGTAGCTAAACAAAAGTTACTAGATTATAACAATGATATAACAAAGGTGATAAAAGATTATCTAGGAATCACTGAAAAAAAAGCACCACCAATGAAATCATTGAATCAGGAAATTTATTATCAATTACGCAGTAAATTAAATGATTCTATAAAGACATATAATTTACAACAGGAAGAAAAGTTAAAGGAGGAGCTACATACTGCTAAGCAACAATCCCAAAATTTTCATTCATAATAGTATTCTTTGTTTGTTTTTTCTGCAATTTCTTTTTACTTTGAAATGTGCTTGATGGAATGATTTTATTATTGATAATAAACTCATCATTATCTTCGTGGAATTCAGGCAAAATTCGTGTAAGAGGCTTATCCACAATCAAAAATAATCTTTCGCTTTTTAACAAGGCTCTATATTCCTGTATTGTTAAGTTCCCATAAAATCGTTCCAACATGTAATAAGGGTTAGGCGCTGGCTTGATATTTTTCTTATAATCATAAATTTTCGTATAAATATGATTCAATAAGCTATATCTTTCAAACTTCGACGAACTATCAATATTTTCTTCCATAAGATGCGCTACAGCACATTCCGGGCTACAAAAACAACCATATACATGATACGAGTTTTGAATAAAATGCTTAGGAATATAAATAGATGGATTGTCGAAATCATATGAACACCAAAAACAAGCCGATTTCTTTTCAGAAATATTATTAATGTGTAAGTTGTGTTCCAATGCTTTCAACTTCTTCCAAATATCTTTTGATTCATTTGTATCAAATTCATAATCATCATTACTATTACTGTTACTGTTACCGTGACAGTGACCGTGTTCTTTTGCAGACTCTTCTGTTAAATGAAACAAATTCGTATGCGCACCTTGATTATCAGATGCAGAAGAAATAAGGTCATAAGTTAGTTCATTTGAACCAGTAAAATGAAAAGATTCAATTCCTACATTATTCTCTCCTGAGAATTCCGGGTTCACATCTTTCATAGAACACTTTAAATGTAAAATAATATTTGGCTTTTCTTCTTTTACCGGCGAAATTGCCAAATTATGCTGTACTATTTTTCCTCCCTTTGGTTTTCTGCCTCTCTTTTTGGGCGCTGGTTTAACAATAGTGCTTTCATCTTGGCATATTGGTTCCATATTAATAACCGTATTCTCCTGTTGTTTTTGCAGTGCCATAGCAATCTCCTTTTTCGTTCTTCTACCTCTCTTTGGCTTCACTTGAAGTTCTGTGTCCATAGTTTTTATTAATCTAACCACATTAATTTAAATCCTTTTACTATATTCTTTATTTCATATTCTCTTCATAGCAATTTCTACAAACAGGTATGTAATTGTTACTGCCTATAACGGTTTGCTCTTTTTCTTTGGTCAAACGAAGAGAGAAGATACCAGGTGTCCCATTTTTACATAAACTACATAAGGCGGTTAACTTTTCCATTTTATCACATAAAGGTATGAGTTCAAATATGGAGCCAAACTTATTTCTTTGGAAATCACCATCCAGCCCGCATAAATAAACATGTTTTTTCTCTTTCAACATATCTACAACACACCCATATAAATCAGGGAAGAACTGTGCCTCGTTTATTAAAATGATATCAGCTGCCCTTATTTCTAAGTGGGCACTCGCGTTCTCCGACAATGGATTATCTAAGTCACTATAATGCCAAATAGATGATAATAACTTAGTTTGTATACAGGGAATCATCGTATTATCGTGCGATGACAACATAGACTCGTGATATCGTTTGTCATCAATATAGTTGACAACACATATGGGAATATTACAAAAAGTATATTTCTTATACAGATCCAAGAGTTTGTTTGTTTTTCCAGAAAACATAGGTCCTATGATGATTTCCAAGTATCCAGAAGGATTTTGTTGCTTTTTCTCTTGCTGCTGTTGCTGCTGCTGTATCATTTTCTATATAGACTAATATGTTTATCTTTATTACTATATAAAAAGTTTCATAATAATGAATATAAATATAATATAAAATCAGGATGAACTTAAACAATGAAAGTATTCCACTAGTGGAAAAATACAGACCGAAACAATTCGAAGATATTGTGTTAGACCCTATTAACAAAGAATTATTGAAAAATATCATTGATACCGGATATTTTCCCAATCTGTTATTTTATGGACCTCCAGGCACAGGCAAAACGACGAGCATTATTAATTTAGTCACAGCATATCAAGAAAAACATTTTAAAAAGTGTAAGGCGTTATTAATACATTTAAACGCGAGTGACGATAGAGGAATCGACGTAATACGAACACAGCTAAATCAGTTTGTAAATTCAAAAACCTTGTTTAATGAAGGGATGAAATTTGTTATATTAGACGAGGTTGATTACATGACCAAGAATGCTCAACAGGCACTAAGATATCTCTTACAGAATTATTCAGGTTCTGTTAGATTTTGTTTAATTTGTAATTATATTAGTAGAATCGACGAAGGCTTGCAAACTGAGTTTATTAAACTACGGTTCAATCAATTACCCGAAAAAGATATTATTCAATTCTTAACAACGATTTCTGTCGCCGAACAGTTGAACATGTCGCACCATTTTATAGAGCTGACGCAAAAGTTGTTTAAATCTGACATTAGAAGCATGATAAATTTTATGCAGTCGAATCAAAATATAGTCAATACGAATTATCATATTATAGATAATTCAGTATGGGATGTATTATATGAAAAAATAAGAAATCGGTGTTCGTTAATAGAATTAAATCAATGCATTCAAGAAATTAGTGTCAAGTATAATATGGATAAAAAAAATATAATTAAGTGTTATTTAAATTATATTATTCGATACAAGAGACATATGATAACAAGTGGATTCCTAAACTTTGTTGAAAATATTACACATTTTCCAGAATGCAAAAATCAATATTATGTAAATTATTCTTTGTTGCGTTTATTGGATTGTACTCCTAAAGTTCCGCCATTGTAATACTCGACGCGCATATATAATTTCTTCATAAATTCATTGGGGGGAGAATTTGTAAAAGGGTCGCAGAGGTTTTGTTGTAAAGTATATGGATTTTTGTTTGTTTGAATAGGTATACTAACCGTGGTAGACGCCTTTTGCGATTTTTTTCCAAGCATATGTATCTATTTAGAAAATAATTGATATAATATATTTAAACATATTTAAAGAAACATAAAGACATTATACCATCCATAATATGGATTACGAAAACAATATAGATGATGAGTGGGCGCAGTTTCTAGCACCTGAGTGCGACGACTCCTCAGAGGAACCAGAAGAAACACAATTACAATTTGCTACGAACAATACACAATCAGTGGATTCTGAAAATAGTGTGCATGCCGATGGCAGTCCAAATATTCCTGATTCGAGTGAGATTTACATTTCAACGAAGTCTAAGATAGCTTATTTGAACCGGGAGTTAGATTTGGCTAGTATATTTTGGAAAGTTCCGGTAATTCCTTATGCGAATCCCGTAAATGGTGTGATTAAGAAGCAGATGAAATTCAATTCAAATACGGCGGAAGAGGTGGCATTTATTGCCGAACAGCTTAAGAAGGAAGTCTACACAGATGTTCAAATCTTGACGAGTATAGACAATCCTAGTGGAAGAATCAAGTTCAAGGATATTCGAAAAATCGGGGTTGGAATTTCGAAGAAGGACTTGATGAGTTACAGGTGTAAAAAGAAGAGTGCTTTTTACAACTGTTTTGTTATGATATTGCGAATTAAAATTCACGAGTCTTTTAAGGAATTTCATGTGAAGGTATTCAATACTGGTAAATTGGAGATACCTGGAATTCAAACGGATTATATTTACGAGCAGGTTCTTAAAAATATATTGCTTCAAATACAGCCACATGTAGCCGAGCCATTGGATTATAAACAGATAAGTGATACGATTCTCATTAATTCCAATTTTAATTGCGGATTTTATATTAATCGGGAAGTATTGTTTGACATTATCAAGTATAAGTATAATATTCAGTGTATTTATGATCCGTGTTCTTATCCCGGGGTTCAGTGTAAATTCTATTATGACCCTTTGAAAAGCGTGCAAACCGGGTCAATCACAGATGAGGAAAAACACAAGGGGGTTGTCACAGTATCTTTCATGATTTTTAGAACGGGGAGTATATTGATTGTTGGAATGTGTGATGAGACGGTGTTATATAGTATTTACGAGTTTCTAAAAATATTGCTTAAGAATGAGTATCATAAGATTAGCCAGAAGAATATCAATAAAGAGCAGGATTTATTGAACAAAAATAAAAAGAAGAAGGTGAGGCGAAAGACCATTTTGATTGATGTTTAACTAACATTCGTCTTTACAATTTATCTTCTATTAGACTTGACTCTTCTTTTCCCTCTTCTTAATGTCTTTCTTTTCCTTAATGTCTTTCTTTTCCTTAATCTTTTTCTACCACCAGATATAGATATCTGTAAATCCGGGTCATCAAGATCAATTGAAAAACCTACGCCGCCTTCTTCTACTACACTTTCATTATACATGTTTTCACCATCTGTTACAAGTTCGCGATTTGTAAACAGTTGATCTAATTCGGCAAGTATCATTCTAAATGCTGTTAACTTGAAATTTAAAGAGTCTAATTCACTTTGGCCTTCACTTTGTATGAAAGCTTGGTTCAAATAATATATTTTTATTTTTTTAATTTTTTCTTTTAATGGATTTGTATCAGCTTCAGGATTAGAACCTGCCATCATATTATATTCTAACCCTTCAATCTGTTCTTTTAACTCTCTAATATGTCGGTCTGCTACTGTTTCAGCGGTTTCCTCGTCACCCATATATATATATATAATAGAGTTTATAATTATAGAAACATTTCTTGAAAACAAGTCGGCGATTAATCAGTTGCAAAGGTAACGGTTCCTAGGACATTGTAAATGACCGAAGGTGTAAAAAAAAATCTTTACTGGATTCGCTATTTTCTAAATAAATGGTCTCGATATTTAATGAAGTTGCATCAATATTTTTACTTGTTTCCAAAATAGTATCAATATATCCAGGTAATAATGCGAAATCGTCTGTAAAGTTGACACTATATTGCAGGACTTGTTTAATGAACAGACCCACCTTTTCAATGTGGTCTAGCTTCTCTCTATCATTATTATCACAGGTTCCTTTAGAAAAGGATAGTTGTAAGTCGTAAATCGTTTTTTTATAGACGAACAGAATAGCATCTTTTGTGGTTAAATGCAGAAAAGAGTGAGAATCATTAGATATTTGTGTTATAAATTCAACAAAGAAGAAGTAGGCTTTTTGTCCATGGTAATATGCCATATCAATATTTTTAGAATGGTATAACACATTCGTAAAAACATGATGTATGGTCTCTAATCCTCGTATAATAATATATTTATAATATGGCTCGTTCTTTATTACCAGATTTTCTACAATAAATTTAATATAATCGACCACTAATAACCGATATTTATTTAGAATATTAGTTAATGTGCTAGTTATTTCACTATAATAGTTTTCGCTTATGAAAAAAGAATAATGTTGATAGGTTGGAACCATAGAATCTATTTTTTCTATTGTCATAATATATAAAATAAATAGATATTTATTATAAGTATTTAAAGACTTTTAAAATTTTTATAGTATAATATGTCATCAACCGAAGTTAAGAAACCTGTATCAGGCACTACTGCCGCTCCCGCAGCAGCCGCACCAGCAGCAGCTAGTTATAGATTGCCTAGTGATGTCACTTTAAAACACGCAGCTAAGTTGGGTATTGTAGAGGACAAGCCTATTATGTTGGATTACTGGTCGGCTTCTTTAGACAAGAAGGCACTTGTTGGAGTGAAAGAGACGGGTGAGAAATTATTGGTAAAGAGTGAGGATGAGTATACCAGTCCTATTGCCAAGTTTTACAAGAGCGAGACGGAATATATCATTATTACGGAGAATTCTATTTACCTCGTGTCTGCCGATATCCCTACACGAAAGATTTCATAAATAACAATTTTTTAAAAAATTATAATACTAGTTCTATAATATAAATGCCGACTGGAGGTTTATATTATGGTAAAACAGGTTTTTTATATAAAATGCGATATGCTAATAATGCTCAAATAGGTTCTTTGACAAGTTTGAATGTAAAGAAACCTCAATTAAATAGAACGCCATTTGTAGCTGGTGCTGGAGTAAATGTTATGTCTTATTCTGATAGAAGGGCTTTATTCCGACGAGCTGCACCTTGTAATAAAACGAAGGGTTGTTACATTCCTGTTAGTAAAATGACTCGATATCAGTTTTTAATGACGAAGTATAAAGCTTAAATACCACCTTTTCTAAAGGTGGTTACCTGTATCTAGTTGCAGGTATATTATTAGGAAAAGACATGGGCATATGAAACTTCTTAGTGTCATAATAACGCTGGTTGAATATATAGTCTAAAGGTCCTGGATTGGATTGCGTTTGAAGATTGTGCCACAAATAGTGAGTTACCCCGACTTTATTTGGAGTCCCAGCTTTCAATGGCCCCAATCCAGAATGTGTATCTGCGTGATTAATATAGGATTGAATACTGCGCATTCGGTGAGAGCGACCTGCCATTTACTATAGTTAAGGAAAAAATATTTTATATGTGTATATTATATATTTCATATTTATTTATCAAGGTATCATCAATATTATATTTTTGTTCATGTATTAAATGTAAATAATAACGCCATTTTTTTACAAATGCACTATCTGTATTTTTTTCAATAAAAAATTGTAAATTATGCACCAAATTTTTAATCCACCATTCACCAACTTTTATATTTTGTTTTGTAAAAATAATATCATACATTTTTATACCAATATCATATTTTTTCAATCGCTCGCAAACTATAATCATATAATATGGTAAAAAAAAAGAGTAATCATCACAATTTAAAAATAATTTATTAGAAAATGTATCATCTAAATAATTATTTTCATAGTAATTTTGTATCAATGTATAAAATAAGTAAGCAATCTCATTTTGATTATTTATACAATAATATTTTATAAGGTGATATATACATTCCACCCTGTTACTATCATACTTTTGTGATTCTATTAAATAATATATCCCTTTTTCAACTTCTTGTTGCTTCTCATATAAATGATACAAATTTAAACAGCAGATATATTTTTCTTGAACCCAATTATTTAATGTTAGTGTAATTTTATACCACTTTATTGCATTAGAAATATCATTTGCGTCTTTATAACTTTGAGCGCAATAAAATGCGTATCTCATATATAGACTATCACCTGTTTTAAATGCTGTTTCGTATGCGTTTTCTAAAGTTAGAGCATCATTCGCATATTTATCATTGCATTTGCTTCTATTTCCAATACATCTTCCTAAAATATAATAATCACCATGTAAATGACTGGTTATAACATTTTCTACACATTCTATATACTCATGCAATACACCAATATATTTCCATTTTTTTCTATTATTAACTAATTGAATCCTATTATATTTAATTGATTCACCATATATTAGATAATAGGCATCATAATTAAATATATTTTCGGGAAATACAATATCACCAACTATTTTATCATCAGCATCAAATATCAGTATATAATCTGATTTGTTGAATGCCTTTTCTAATGCTAAAGTTCTATTGTATCCAAAATCTACCCATTCATCCGAATAAAGTTCTCCAATTATATTTTTATTTTCAAAAAAGTTTTTAATTATTTCTTTTGTATTATCTGTTGAGCCTGTATCACATATTACCCAATAATTAAAGTCTATTTTAGAAGATAAATTTTCTAATGTGCTTAAAATAATATCTTCCTCATTTTTAACTATCATATTTAAACAAATTGTAAAGTTATGATTCATAATTTTATAGTGCTAAAATAATATTATAAAATAGATATACCGTAATAAAAACCAATGAAAGAATATAGAAAATAAAATAATATTTTTATAGTATAGCAATGTCAGCTTTTGACACCCCTAATATTATTCCTGAAACCAATGAATATAACCAAGAACTTACTCTAGATGAGTTAAGAGTGTTGGAACCAGGAACTATATTAAAGTGCGCACTTCGTGAAAATGAATCAGGACGACCATCTTATATAGTTTTTAACGGTATGGTGGATAATACTAATCGAGTTAGGGTAGCAGGTGAATTTTCTCGTGATATGTGGGTTATGTATCATATTGAAAATCACATAATGTCGTTTAACAGTTTTAGGTTTTTCAAAAAAGAGACGCATACACAAAGCGGGGGGAAAAAAAGAAGAAGGATAAGTAAAAGACGAAAAGTGAGTAAAAGAAGGAGAAGGAAGACAAATAGAAGAAAATAAATTGATATCAATCAACAATCACTAGTTGATATCAATGAGCCTCCTGCGAGAATTGAACTCGCGACCTTCAGCTTACTAAACTGACGCTCTACCACTAAGCTAAAAAGGCAGAAAGCCCCCTGCGAGAATTGAACTCGCGACCTCCAGTTTACAAGACTGGTGCTCTACCACTAAGCTAAAGGGGCTAAGGAACGAAATAAAGGAACGAAATAAGGATTACTCAGTGAGGGGTTCGAACCCACGACCTTTTCCGTGTAAAGGAAATGTGCTAACCACTGCACCAACCGAGCACCAAGAGGGGGGATAGGGTTAGTAACCCTATAAATATCATTGTTAAGTCTTTAAGTCATTTTCTTAATAAATTATTTAAAAGGCATAAACTTATTTATCATTTTCCGACTTTGTTTTTTTAAAAATTTGCCTCTCCTACTGCATTTTTTCGTTAGTATTCGTTTAGAATCAATGATTTCTTTTTCGTTGATTCCATATTTTTTTAAATTGGAAAACCGGTTTGAATATATATATATATTATTTATAGCAATAAGACGTTTTTTAAGACATCCATCTAATTTAGCAACCGTTATTTTAATGCGTAATCCTTCTGGAAACACTATTTTTATTGCGCCAATTCTTCCTACACCTGATAAGGTTATATATTTTTTATTTACAACTTCAGCAATAATTTCTGAATTTATTGACGCAAAAGGACTATTCAAAAAAAAGGTGGATGTTAAATCAACAAATCCATTTTTCTTCTCTAACATTTTTATTTCTTCCATATGTGTTTTTAAAAAATGAACTCTTTCTAATAATTTTTTAATAGCAGGTTCATTCTCAATAGCATGTAATAAATTTATGTCTTTTGAATTTATAGTTTTAATAGTTGTTGAGTGACGATGTTGGTCTATATAATTCTTTGATTCTTTAGAAGTTCTAATCATTAATTGATTTAACGGTTCTACATTATTTTTCATTTCCGGAAGTTTATCATACCAATACTTTAGTTTGGAAAAATTAGACATTATATATATTAATATTAACGAGTAAAATATTTTATCTAATTATAAAAATTCCAATGATAGTTTAGAGAATTTCTTTCAACTTTTCAATAACTTCTAAAGAAAGAGTTGTTGGAAATATGACATGAAATTGAATAATAAGATGGCCCACATGATTTTCTCTCACTAATCCCATCTGTGGCAGCGTTTTTTGAAACTCAGGTGGAATAATATTCCCCGGTTGATTGTGAATTGTATATACTTTTCCATTAATATACTTAATATCGAATGAAAAGCCACAAAGGGCATCCTTTAAACCAATATGTTTTTCCAGAATTAAATCAAGACCTCTTCTAACGAATTGTGTATCGTTTTGAATCTTAATGAAGAGCTTAACATCTCCTTTGCATCGTTCATTTTGAACATGACCTTGGTCTCGAATCATGAGAACTTCATTATCATCGATACCCTTAAATATATCTACATACATAGTGACCACTTCTGTAACCTTGTGTCCGTTTTCAATCGTCCATCTCTCTATCTCAACTGGAACTTTGCCTCCGTTGAGAACCTGTTCCATACTAATCATAATTGTCTTCGTAATAGGAGGCGGCTTTTGAAATCCCTGATGCATATTTACAGGCACGCCATTATGGAAAAATTGAACATTGGCTCCTGGTGGAAACCCCCCCATAGGACCCATAGGACCCATACCCATAGGACCCATCCCACCAAAAAATAGATTGGAAAATAATTCATTGATATTATTATTGCCACCATGTTCAAATCGCATAAAAGGATTTTGATTTCGCATATCATATGCCTGCCTCTTTTCTTTGTCTCCCAGAGTTTCATATGCCTCGCTGACTTTCTTAAAGAGTTCCGTTGATTCTACATTACCATTTGTTTTATCCGGATGATATTTAAGAGACAGTTTTCGGTAAGCTTTTTTAATTTCGTTTTCATCGGCTGTTTCAGGCACTTCCAATATCTTATAAAAATCAGTTTCCCCAGACATGAAGATTTATATTAATAAACAAGATAAGCTTAAATATTATTTAACTTATATTAATTAAACAAGTCGAATGAACCAAACTTTGTTTATCCATAAATATCAACCAAAACTACTAAAGGACTTTGAAATAGATAATGAACTAACCAATATCTTACAAATCTCTATTTCTCTCGACAATTTGAATATACTCTTCGTTGGAAATATGGGTTCTGGTAAAACATCAATGTTAAATGCTCTTATTAGAGAGTATTATGCTTTGACAGATAGTAAACAGTATAATGATAATATTTTGTATATCAACAGCCTAAAAGAGCAGGGTATTCATTATTATCGAAACGATGTGAAAACCTTTTGTCAAACAGCGTCCTCTATAAAAGGGAAAAAGAAATTCGTCGTGCTAGATGATTTAGACCAAATTAACGAGCAAAGTCAACAAGTCTTTAGAAATTGTATTGACAAATATAGTCACAATGTTCACTTTATTGCTTCTTGCAGTAACGTTCAAAAAGTGATCGAGAGCTTGCAATCTAGGTATAATATTATTAAAATCAACTCTTTAGAAAGGAAAGACTTGTTAAAAATTATGAATACTATAACAGAGAATGAGGGTATTATGATAGACGATGATGCACGCGAATTTATTTTAGATATATGCAACAATATTGTAAAAATTCTAATTAATTATATTGAGAAATTTAAATTGTTACACAGACCCATTACTTTAGAGTTAGTGAAAAGCACATGCACGAATATTAACTTTATTACATTGGAAGAGTATACTGTCTTAATAAAAGACAATAGGCTAACAGATGCTATTGATATAATTTATTCTATTTATGACAAAGGGTATTCGGTTATGGATATTCTAGATAATTATTTTTTATTTATTAAAATGACAACACTTTTGACCGAAGATGAAAAATACAAAGTAATACCCTATATATGTAAATATATCACTATTTTTCATAATGTTCACGAAGATGAAATGGAACTAGCACTATTTACAAATAATATAATCGAAGAACTCAAAAAATAATTGTCTTTTTGTATATAAATGTCAAATCAAATATTTAAAACAGGGGTTCCCTCTTCTCTCTTATTTGAATTATTAGAGAAGATTTCTCTGAAATCTGAAAAATGTTATACAGTTAATAACAACTCGTATAAGAAGGGAATCTTTACAAAGGATATATCCAACTTTCTAGAAGAGTGTAGTCCTTATTATCACATTTCCAAACGGAAATATGTGGAGTGTAAATTGACCTATAATAGTTTTACTACTGTTATACGACAATTATGCAAATTTAATAATATTAAATATACATCACAGATTAAATACGACAAATCCAAATATGATATCGTTTATTATATTTACTTTTAACCTTTATTGGGGGTTATTATTATTAGGGTTATTATTATTAGGGTTATTATTACTGGTTTTTATTTTTTAATACACGGTTCCCCAAATAATTCGGTTTTTGTCCCCATAGTCCAAACCCTGATGGAACTTGCCAATAACTAATCCAACTGTTACTATTTGTTGGACCCATCTTTTCATTTTTATCAATAGTAAGCTCCTTCGCATCTGGTCTAGATGCAAGCATTAAATATTTGCCAATAATAGTATTGGATTCTAATGCTTGTTTTGGCGACAAACGAGCAAACCATTCATATTTTTGACGTTTTAAAATCTCGCAGCCAGGAATATAAATTCCATAGGTTTTCTTGTAAATAGATAAATAATTATTTGACATCAAGTCATCTAATAACACGGGCTGTTCATCCACGGTTTTTATTCCAATAAGGGTTCCATCTACCATATTAATTTTGCCCTTTTTAACTCGCGCTTCAATCCATCGGTTCCATTCGCCTAAGAATGCTTGTTGTCCTGTGCTATCAGTTGAAATAGTGCGTGTCATAAATTCAATAAGTTCTTCTAAGATAGGACATTCTTTATGCGCTCCCATAAAATGGCAATTGGGATAAAATTCGTATTCCGTTGAAGTGATATTCGTGTTCACCATCTCGGCCACGAATAATTTATCATCTCTCGTGTTCACATTATACATATTAATTAGATTGCGCATGCATAAAAAGGAGGGGGGTATAATAATACCGCCATACTTGTGCAAAATTTTTGCTAAACCTAATTCACGCATATATTTCAAGGTGGGATTCGCCAAGGTAGCCATATTCACTTGCCACGTGGGCAATAATTTCGAAAAAGAATCGTCGTCAATGAGACAAATATGGAAAGAGTCACTACATTGTGTAATGATACTTCTTACTGTTAAAAACAGATAAGGTTGATTTAACTCTTGAGAACTTCGGGAACCGAAACTAGCCCACGACCTGGAATTGTATTCATAATTCATATGTATCCACAAAATGGGCTTCTTGCTAGTTTTGTTTCCTTGAACTCTACCTTGTTCGTATGTATCTAAAGAATGGTCTGTCAATAAATATTTCTGGATCATATCATAATCATCCATGAAATTTTCTTTATGCAATTTGTCTTCGTATTTGTTATATAAAACACTAACGGCAATAAAGATTGCTGTAATTGCAAAATAATTTGTATAGTCTTTTATCTTAAATGTCATACTTATATACTATATAGTTATATAAAAATGACTGTTCATTCTTTATTGATTCTTTATTTATTCTTTATTTTCTGAAGTCCTGACCAAAATTGCTGATTCTTCTTTTGTGCCTCCTCTGTCTGTTTTGCCAATTGATATGCCCGACTCGTAGCCATTTCTTCTTCTTTTTTTGCTCTTTGGTCTAAATACTGCGTAGCCTGTTGTTCCGATAAGGGTTTCATATTCTGCCCATTTCTAAAGGCCATATAGTCATTCACTGATTTAAATTTCTCTCTTGAATGATAGTCTTCTTCTGTAATAGGAATGACCGTTTCAGTATGTGCCTTGTATACATCTTGATACTGCAGTGAAGAGAACAATCCCGAGTCGAAATTAGATGGCGCTTGACTATCCAGCGTGGAAAAGGCTGAAGAAGAGAACAATCCTATTTCTTCTACTTCCTTATGAACAATGAGAGAACGGGCTTCCTTCTTCTTCTTTTCAAACTCTTGTGCCAAGGTAGCCATAGACATTTTTCCTTGCGGGGTTGAAGCAGCCGTTCCTTCATCCGATTTCAACCAGTCTTGATATCCCTTGTTACATGTTTCTGTTTCCACCTTATGTTGATTAAATTGTTCATTGAACCATTTGTTAAAATCTTTGTGGTTTTTAAATTGTTTCTCTTCTTTGAATAAATTATCCAACATAGTTTTCTTTGTCTCTTCTGTAAAATCTTGAGATGAATACTCTGTATTACTATCTTTTGGATCGATGATTGCCTTTTTTCTAAATTCCCAGATTTCAAAGAGGACCTTATATGCTTTAGAATAAAAGCGGAAATAATCTGGAGGCAACTTGGATTTATCTGGGTGAGTTTTCAGGACGATTTGTTTCGCCTTTTTTAAATCGGCTTCTTTAAAAGCACTCGGGATTTTAAAGAGGTGCAATATATCATCTAGCGAATAATGTTCTATATCTAAATCCATTTCTTCAACCATCTTTCTTATATGGTTGAAGAGAGAAAAAGCTATTGGATTTTACTAAATTGTAAAAAATGGTATAAAGAGATTTTTCTCTCTATTTATTATATATGAATTTTATTTTCACATTATTTTTTCTATTGAGACTAGGGTCTGTATCGGGGTTTAATCATTGGACATGTATTGGAATCCTTGGGAAAATAGATTTTTCCAAACCTTATGTCTCTCATATTGGCGAGCTTCCTTTGGTTACCTGGAAGAATGATAGAACCGGAAAGGTGACAACCGTATTAAATGTATGTAGGCATATGGGGTCAATGCTAGGAAATGCTGTTATCACAAACAAAGGCAGTTTGCAGTGTCAGTATCACGGACTGGAAATGAATAATGAAGATGCGTTTGGCACCACAGTGGAGCACGAGGGAAAGCTTTTCTGGGCTTATGAACCGCTAGAGAAAGTTCCACCTAAGACACCTTATTATCATAGTAATTTATATGAAAGGTCATTCATAGAGATAGATATGGAGTCATCTATGATAGACAGTGCGCTGAATATGATGGATGTGCGACATCCTGAATTCGTCCATAATAAGCTCTTTGGATTCGGCAGTAATATTCCACCTAGTAACATGAGACATTACCAATATCCAGATCCTAATAGCATTGGATTATCTTTTGAATATCAATCTAATAAAATTATTCAATCTATGAATGATGCTGTCACTTTAACAAAGAATTTTCATATGTATAAGTATCCCAGTTTTACTTGGTCAAAAGTATCTTTTTTAAAGAAGGACCTCATTATTTCTGTCAACTTGCTACCATTGACACCTAATAAGACGAGATGGTATGTCACTGTTTGTCATAATTATTATACAAATGAAATACAAAAAAATGTTATGAAATTGCTAGCTGGAACAATTTTGACGCAAGATTATGTTCAAATGAAGAACCAGTATGAGGAGAATTCATTAAAGAGAGCCGTGGTAATGAATCATACTTTTGAAAACGAAGAAGTGATTGTAGCCTTATATAAGATGTTTGATACTCATTATAAGTATCCATCTATCGAGGAGTGCACTAGATTTTATAATGGGCTAAAGCTTAGATAAATGCTCTAGTTGTTCTATCGTGTTGACACCAAAAATCTCTATTTGTCTTTCTAGAGGAATCTCGTATAAGCCAATCTCTATTTTCTCTTCATTATACTTAATAAGACCAATTAAATCAGTTAAATAATATTCTTGTTGTGCGTTATTATTTGTCAATTGTGGTAAATACTTACAGAGTAAATCTGCTGAGAATAAATAGATGCCACAATTGACAAGTTTTGTTTCCTTTTCCTTCAAAGAAGCGTCTTTCTCTTCAACAATAGTTACGAAATTACCTGATTCATCTTGTAAAATGCGTCCATATCCATAAGGATTTTCCATAATAGTGGCCACAATTTTTACAAATTTTTTATTATGATTTGTAATATCTAGATATATTATATCTTCAATAGTACTGGCTTGTAACAAAGGTGTATCACCTGATAAAATAATAACACTTCTATCCATGTAATCATATAATTGTTTTTGGCAACATTGAATAGCATGTCCTGTTCCTAGTGGTTCGTCTTGCAGAACAAAAGTGATAGTTTCCATATCATAGGTAGATACATAATCTAACAAGGTTTCCTCTATTACAGCCTTGTATTTTCCTACCACAATTAATATTTTTATAGGATTTAATTTCAGCGCGGTTTCCACCACATGGACTAACATTGGTTTTCCGTGTATTTTGTGTAAGACTTTGGGTATATCGGAGTTCATGCGCTTTCCTAAGCCACCCGCCATAATAATGATTACCGGACGTTGTTCCATGTCTTGTCTTGTATTATAATACAATAAATAATATATATATGATTTTACTAATTATATATATTATTTTTACTTATGAAGAGTAGTAGCCAAAAAATATAAATAGAATCCGGTAAAAGATGATATAGCCAGTAAAGGCAATTGTCTCTTGATAAAATAATAAGGGACTGTGATAAACTTATACTTATTCGGTTCAAAATAAGTGGCTTCGGGACCACAGTGCATTTCTCTCTCTCTAGCTGTGCTAGCATACATATAACGATTTTCTCCATTGACTAAATCAGTCTCACCAAATTTTTTACATTTATCATTATTAGGAAGAAAGAACTTACAATCTTTACAAAGCCTCTTAGGCGCTGTTATCAAGGATGAGTTACTGCGAGATGTCATTAGTAAAACAGAGACAGACAATGGATATAGTTTCTTCATTGATACTAATAGTAATAGTAACAATAGGGTTATCTTTATACTGGTTTTTTTAATGCATTGATTTGCCCGTAGATTTTATCTAACACAGCCAATTGGATTCCGCATCGTTTAAAAAAGGCATCCAAATGATTCGGGTCGGCTCCGGTAACACTATCATCCGGTGCAAAATTGAGATTTCCTCGCTTATACATAAGCATCACTGGAATTCCATTCACCATTCGTTTTTGCTTCAAATACGCGTATAAGTCAATGCTCTCATCTACATCAATATCGGCGCAAATGACATTCGCTGGTGAATTGGCGAAAAAGGCTTCCACAATAGGAGCAATCTTTTTACAAGGACCGCACCAAGTGGCACCTAGCTTGACAATAATGAGACCTGGATTCACCTTTAACAAGTTCAAAAACTCCTCTCTCGACTCAAAGTTGCTAATAATCTGTTTCGTTAATGACATAAATATATATTAGTATTATTAATATATCTTTAAATACTTATTCATCTTCTTCTTTTATTTTGTCTTCTCTTTTTGGTAGAACGTCTTTTCTTATTATTGCGCCTTTTCTTACTTCTTCGGCTACCGCCATCTTGTCCTTCACCTTCTTCACCTTCTTCACGTTCTTGACTTTGATCGAAAACATCAATTCGTGCAGCTTCATTTTGTGGGCTACCAGTAGGAAAAGAACTTAGAGAACCTGCAGACAGTCCAGACTGTTGAGAACCTGCAGAGTCTCTCAAACTAAGGTCTTCTTTATCAAACTCGTCAAGTCCCATACCACCTGCACCTCCACCACCAGCACCCTCTTCGGCTACTGATGCTATTTCTGTACCTGTACTACTAATGCGTTGAATTCTATCAGTACGTTGACGTTTTGCTACACCACCTGATACAGCCGAGGCTGTCGATAGGGTTCTCTTCACAGATTCGGCCAAAGAGTCGGCACTAAGAATAGCAAATTCAATCGGTGATTCTGGTTCAACAAAGGCACTCCTCATTGCTCGTAGCGATTCTTCCCATCCTCTACGGGGTTGTACACACATAGCTCCTCCAAAGGCAGGCATTGATTCAGTTCCATCATATACTGAGACACTAGACATTGCGAAACTTCTATCTTCTGGTACAGAACTAGCTCTTACCATGAGACCTGCATTAGCTACTTGCGCTCCAACACCACTCATAGCAAATCTTACAGTTGATATATGAGCACGACCTTGTGGACAACTCAATAGCTCTTCTATTTGTGCTCTAGTTTCAGGTGTAAGAACATCTGAACCACTTTCTAATATTGCTTGTATTTCCTGTTGAAATTGTTCCATACTTACCAATCTGGCGTTTATGGCTTGCCATTCAGCATCTACTTCTACTTGTACCATAGTAACTTCTCTCTTTTGTTCTTGACCTGCTTGTGCTTCTATAGCTACCCATAACGCATCTGCTCTTGCACGTGCTGCATCTCTTTCTGCCTGTTGTTCTGCTGTTACAACAGTTTCAGGCATTGTGTACATAATAGTTCTGGCTAAATATTCCCACATAGCTTCTTCGCTTGTCGCCTCATCCACGACTTCTGCAAGTTCTCTTCGCTCTCGTGGTTCTCTACTATCTCTAAATAGTAAATCATTATCAATGGCATCTTGATATAAATTATAAATAGCTCCAGTAGCTTGTGGCACTCTAGAAGCAATTGCACCAGCTCCTAATAAAGTAGCAATATTAATATTAGGCAAAATAGATTGAAGTCTAGTATACATCCACATTACACCCAAACCGGAATTCAGAACAGTGGAACCTATTGTACTGGCTACTGCTCTTGCACCAGACATAGCAGCAGCACCTAAACTTAAACCTGCACTGGCGCTTGCCACTACAGCACGGGCACCCGCACTAACACCAGCTAACATGCTATCTAATCCACCATATCGAACGAAAAAATCAAGATAGGTAGCTGTTGAATATACCCCTAATCCGAGTGAACCAAGAGCCCCAATTGCTACTAAATAATTATAACTTTCTTGCTCCCAGTACTCCTTCATAGCAGCTATTAATTCCTCTTTTGTTCTGAATGTTCGAATAACACCACCTCGTTGTCCTTTTCTTCTAGAACCCTTCTTCTTTCCAACTTTTCTTTTGGACTGTTTTCCCATTCTTTATACTATACGATTATTTTTTTCCTAAAGATTCAGTAATAATTCATACCTTTTCAATAAACTCCGTTAGTTCCACAATATCAATCTCCGGTAAATCTACATGCGACTCCCAGAAATACTTCGAATACGCCCAGACAAACTCGCAATCCGTCGGATACCAGGCTTCCTTCTCTTTTATCAATCGCTTATACAACGGTTCCGGCAAGAATGACAAACTTTGTCTCGGCAATACATAACACAGTTGAACCAATTGCGATACTGGCTTTTCAATGCAAGGCTTGATAAATTCACAATCGAAATAAGGAATATATTTCACTAAATCTTGTAACAATGGTGGATAATGGTGATGATAACACCATGTCCAATCCGGACAACCGCTCGTATAATACTTCATCGTCCACTCCAATCCTTCTAAATAATTATTGGCTAATTGCCTAACTCTATCTTCATCCTTTCCGTCCATTTGTAGCAAACACTTATAATATCGTGCTTGCCAGTCATCCTTATAGGGATTAATATACTTTTCTAGCTCACGCTCATACGTAGGAATAGCATCGAACCTGGCATACCTTTGTTCCGGTGTATCCGTCGGGAGGAATACTTTTTCTCTCTTGTCTCGCAACTTGGTTTCTGTTTTAATATACTCTTCTTCTAGCTCAGCCAAATGCGCTACTAGTCGACGCACATTCTTCCAGATAATCCGCTTCCCATCTGTTAGAACCTCTTTCCCTGTTCCTATAGTAGCCTTGTATGCATTTAACATCTTATTAACACCACCTGTCCTAATATTAATCGCCGGAAAATGTGGCATAAAATCGTTTCCTAAAAAGAAGCATAGGAAAATATAGTCATATACACGATTCACTTCATTAGATTTATTTTCCTCGTTATTCATATCCGCCGTAATTGCTTTCGAAAGCAAAGGAATATCTAGCAAATAGGTCTCATTCGGTTCTAAGGAAGCATCAATGCTCTTAATAAACTCAGGTGTCTCTCTAAACAAATAAATCTCAGGGCAGATTGGAAGATGATTTATAGAAAGCATAATTAGGTCTGCATCCAGACCATAAATCACGATTGAACCCTTATTTAGTTCGGGATATCGACGAATATAATCAAATATCTTATGCTCACCTTCACCTGGTTCATCACTAGTGGATACAATGACAGATTTGGCACCATAACTCTCTTTGGTAAAATGCGCCACAATACTGATATTTAGTTCTTGCATGAATACAGTTCCAGGGGTAATCGCGGTGGTATTCCATGGATCTGGAGTTCCCTTTTTGTTTTTATCTTTAAAAAATGTCTTTGAAATACTAGTTTGATAAACCGATTTGTAACGACGATTTCGTTGTTGCTCCAATTTAGCAACAGGAGCCACCCCATCAAACGCAATATAAATAATTCCATTGGGTTCAATCAAATCGATATATTCTTCAATCTTTTGAATCACTTGTTTAGCAATCATTTTATTTGCGGATTCCGTTAACTCAGCAAAATTAATATTTCTTACGGCATCGTAAATAATGGAATTGCAATCCATATATAGATGATTTATCTCCATTGTTTTTTTTTGTAGTCTCCTAATAATATCCATATGATTTTTGACAATGTAAGAAAAATAACTCGGTATTCCCATAACTATTCTTATATATTATTTATACCATTATACATTTAATACACTTAGAAATAGTATATATTATAGGGACCTAAATATAAGTCATCGTAGTCTTCCATAGTTTTATATGTTTATAATATAAATGATTGAATTAAATGAACCTATCTCGTTGCATCCTCATCCTCCAGAATTATTAATTCTTATTGAAAAAAAACTCACATTTTTTCAAGACCTTCTCCAAAAAATAATCATGCATGTTCAAAAAAATAAGATGGGTGAGATTTTAGGAGTAAATGAAGTGAAGCTTTGCATTGAATCTTTACACGATATAAGCAAAAAGGTAAACACAATTGTTACACAAAAAAATGCAATGTCAGCGGATTCTATCATAATAGAACTCCAATCCATTAATAATGATTTATCCGCTATTATGCGAACATACGGGTGTAACTCATTGGACGATTTGCTATCTGTTTGTTTCAATAATACTGGGTCTATTGATAAAGATATGAAAAAGTTTGACCTTATCAAAAAATACTTTCATCCAACTAGCTACAAAGTGGTAGCTGACAAAGAGAGAGAAAAACTACTAAATAGAAATAAGGAGAAGGAAAAAGAGAAAGAGAAGGATAAGGAAAAAGAGAAGGAGATGTCCAATCTAGAGTGCAGAGACCTTTCCTTGGAATCAAAAGCATTTCTCATGAAGGTTCATGGAATCAAAGTATATATTCATGATATTTTGCAGAAAAAAACCCTTATTGTTTATGGATTAGTAGATGATATCCACATTGATTTACTAAATAATACTTATATTCAAGATAAACAAAAACAGATTAGCGATAATCTTCCTAACGACCCAGAATTTCATTCGTCCACCTTTTCCTTCTTTTTGTCAGCCCTTACCTTGAAAGAATATCTCATTTTTAATCACACAGATATTTATGCAAAATATATGGGATATTTAAATCAAGAAAAAATAATCTCGGTCAAACCATTACCATCCGTTATCAAGGATTTTATAGGATACGACTTGTTTTTAAAAAGAAACATGTTAATCCATTTACTCATGAATAGCTGTAATTACGAGAATAAGTATCTGGCTTATTTATTGTATGACCTACTTACAAATGATTCCGGAAGTTCTATAGATACGCGGGAACAAACCCTTATTTTTGACAGCTTCTCTTGGCCTATTAAAACCGGATTCCAATATGCAATGAAAAACACAATTCAGTATACAAATAGTTTATACAATTTTGATATGAATAAAATTCCATTGGAACAGCAGATTTGCCTGTTAAAAGCACCCGATTCCGTAAAAGAAAAAGCGATGATAAAACTCAAGGAACTAAAAGCAAAGTCGGAAGACTCGGGTTCAAAAGCACGGCAATATTTGGAAGGCTTATTAAAAATCCCATTTCACATTTATATCGTTGAGCCTATTTTAACCATCATGGACAAAACAAAGAGTATGTTTAAAGAAATGTTGCTATATTATCCTTGTGAAAATATTAGTAAAAAGGACTATTATACCACAGCTGAAATATCTAATTATATAAAGATTCTCTCTACTAATTCGGTTTCTAATGAATTAATACACCAATATTTAACCTCTTGTAAGAAACCACAATTGCTTGAACTTATTCATAAAATAAATGAACTTATTGCGAATCATAGTAAATTCCCGGCTTCTATGAAAAAGATAAAATATTCCAACAAAAAAACAAAACAACTAATCCAAGATGTCGAAGAGAATTTAATTGCAGTGAAACATGTATGTCCTTTTCTCATTGAAGAAATAATTCCTACTCTTGGTAAGCACAATCCACTTATTTCAACTATTACCCAGAATTTCAAAGAAGTGTCTTCTTATATATCTAGCATTAAATCTATTTTAGATAAAGCGGTTCACGGTCATGACCAAGCCAAAATACAGATTGAACGCATTATTGCTCAATGGATCAATGGCGAGTTGGACGGTTATTGCTTCGGGTTTGAGGGCCCACCGGGTGTCGGTAAAACATCTTTGGCCAAACGAGGTCTCTCTGCTTGTTTAAGAGATGCATCGGGAAACAATCGTCCTTTTTCTATGATACAGATGGGCGGAGATAGTAACGGTTCTTCTCTACATGGACATAATTATACTTATGTTGGTTCCACTTGGGGTGGCATATTACAAATACTTATTGATAAGAAGTGCATGAATCCAATCATTTTCATTGATGAGGTTGATAAAATAAGCAAAACAGAAAATGGAAAAGAGATTGTTGGTATTTTAACGCACTTACTAGATTCCACACAAAATGACTGCTTTCAAGATAAGTATTTTTCCGGTATTGACTTGGACTTGTCAAAGGCATTATTCATATTATCGTATAACGATGTAGATGCCATTGATAAAGTATTGTTAGACCGTATTCATCGCATAAAGTTCAACAATTTATCCTTAGAAGAAAAACTGGTTATTTTGAAAACACATATTCTCCCCGAAACTTATAAAAAAATGGGCGTAGAATCGATTCTTCATTTTGATGACAAAGCGTTGACCTTCATTATTGAAGAATATACTGCTGAACCGGGTGTTAGAAAATTGAAAGAACTGATTTTTGATATCGTCGGCGAAATCAACTTAGATATGTTGAAACACCCTGGCACCATACACGAGTTCCCTATTGAAATCAGTATAGACGATATTGTTACTAAATATTTGAAAGAAAAACCGGAAGTGCGTATAAAACAAATCCCGACCATAAGCCAAATTGGAATTGCGAATGGAATGTATGCCAATGCCCTTGGGCAAGGTGGTATTATCCCAGTGCAAGCAAAATTCTTCCCGTCTAATAAGTTTTTAGATATCAAAATAACTGGCTTGGTTGGAGATGTCATGAATGAAAGTTGTAATGTGGCACTAAGTTTAGCGTGGAATTTAACACCAGTGGATCAACAGAACATTATATATGCCAAGTATGCTGAGGGTCCAATGGGTAAATACGGGATTCATATGAATTTCCCAGAAGGTTCTATTAATAAAAATGGACCTAGTGCCGGTTCATGTATCACATCTGTGATTTATAGCTTGTTAAATGAACGAAAGATAAAAAGCAATGTGGCGATGACAGGGGAAATCTCTCTAGATGGCTGTATAACAGCTATTGGCGGACTTGATTATAAGATACTGGGTTCTATTAAATCCGGTGTGACAGAGTTTATCTACCCGAAAGAGAATGCGAAAGATGCGAAAAAGATTATGGAGAAATATAAAGGCGCGAAAATACTGGAAGGAATCAAATTTCACCCAGTGGATAATATTCACGAAGTATTTGATTTTATATTCGAATAAAAATATAATATGATACTATACTATATATATTATGGAACCTATAAAGATGGATAACACGCCCGTTCATACCACCTTGAAATTAACCGAACCCGCAAATATGTATGGTTTCATGGTATTTTATTCACCTATTATTATTGCTACTTGCTTCGTTAGTTTATCCTTCATCTTTCAAAATTTCAATGGCTTTATCTATTTAGCATTTTTGATTGGTGTTTGTTTTGTAAGAGAGATCATACTATATAATGCGGGGGCGAAAACTATGGAGCCTAAAAATGACCTTTGCACTATGGTTCAGTATAGTAAATATGGTAATTCTGGATTCAGTATTTTTGTGATTTCTTTTACCATGGCCTATGTTCTTTTACCAATGTTTTTAGTGAATAGTATTAATTATTTTATGATGGGTGGACTCATTTCCTACTTTTTAACCGATGTTGGAGTTAGATATTCTAAGAAATGTATAACAACCGCCGTTGATGTGCTAGGAAACTTTTTATCAGGAACTGCTCTTGGAGTTTGTGCCTGTTTAGCGTTGTACTATGGCAAAGGTTCGAATTATTTATTCTACAATAATTTGTCAAGTGACAATGTAATATGCTCTATGCCTAAAAAACAGACCTTTAAATGCTCTGTCTATAAAAATGGAGAATTAGTGAGTAGCAGTATTACAAAGAAATAAAAATTGATTATTATTATTTTTATAATAATAATCGTAAATAGTATATGGCAAATCCTAGTGACTGCACGAATGATAAATTAAAAGAGTTTTCCCTATTACATTATACTTATATAAATCAAATTTTTGGGGATGAACTGGTGAGAGAACTCATTTCTGAGATATTTCCTAATAAAAAATATGTTTTCAGGGCCAATCCGGGTGTAGGCGTTTTTGCTGATTCTAATCACCATGTGTTACTTAAGGTAAAAGACAATACAGAAATATGTAGTGTTGATGATGGATTTCAAAATGTGAATATAAACAGCCATGATACATTGTGTCAATCTTATTCGCTTCTTACCTATAGAAATAAAAAGATTCATCGTTCTCAAAAAGAACGGCAAATGGATATGATAAAAATGTATAGAGAATTCTTGGAAAATGATGAGTTTATCAATCTCTTGAATGATGAAGTCATTACAAATAAAAAAAATAAAAAACTATGGAAAAATTATGCTAGTCATAAAAAGAAAACAGTCTATGTTACAATGAAGATAGATTCTATTGTTAAACATATAAATAAAGTCTTGGACCTATGGGAAGCCTACGGATATTATTGGTTCATTGGTGACGGAACATGTCCCTTGAATAAAATAGTAGAGACGGATGAAGAAGAGTTAGATTCGGGTGCAGAAGCCTCGGGATTAAAGAAAAAATCTAGAAAGGCAAAAAAGAGAGCCAATGTGTCTAAAACTAGCAAAAATAAAGACCCCCTTATATAAACGCTGCTATATTTGTTGTTAACCATTTCTTTAAATCTTGAACTATCATATTTCGTTGAAAAGATTCCGCTAGCAACCGCATGTTACCCCTAGTATGGAACACCCTAATAAAATCATTATATACCGGCACAATTTTTTTATTTGAATAGGCCTCTGTTAAAGACGCATGTGGAAAGTGAGGTTTAAATTTCCGTCTATTCACAGCATTGTGTAACATAAATAAAATATTCTTAAAGTCATCCTTTGTTTTTAAGCTGGCGAAGTTCACTCGTGAAAAGAACTGACTTGCATGTTGGGAACAATCAGGACAAGGTAAGTATCGACATATTTTTCGTATGAAAAAGAATAATTGTGGGGCTATTTCTGTATATCTATTTTCATTTACCTTTTCTGCTAAAGTATGAAATAATGTCCATATTGGTGGCCCCCATTGATTTGGCGACATATCTATAAAATGAATCATAGATAATAAATATAAAGACTTTTCGTAAAGATTGAGTAACTATGAGTGAACCACATGGGTATATGATTGAAGGCGGATTTGATTTTTATAATGAGCTCTATTCATCGTTAGATGCGCCTACGCCAACACCTTCATCCGCTGATGAAGAAGAGATAAAACAGTGCTTGATAACAGGTGACCCGCTTGGAGAACATTCTGTTACTTTAGAGTGCAATCATTCGTTTAATTATGTCCCTTTGTTCAATGACCTTTATAATAACAAGAAGAAATTCAATGCAATGGATTCTTATATCTTGAAATGTGGGGAAATACGATGCCCATATTGTAGAAACGTACAAACCAGATTGTTGCCTTATTATGAGGGGTTAGGTATTAAGAAAGTGCACGGTGTCAACTTTTTTGATGAGTTACAAGTGATTAAACAAACGAATCATTGTAATGAATATCAGCTGGGTAAATGCTGTCATAAATATAACAATGATAAGCTGTTTTGTTCCAATAAATATGTCGTATTAGTGCCAAATATGAATAAGTCCTTTTGTTATTCGCATAAGTCACTGGCTATTAAGAATTATATGAAAGAGCAAAAAGAGAAGGCAATAAAACAAAAGGCTGACCAGAAAAAGGCCTTAAAGGATGCAAAAATAGCAGCGACATTGGCTGCGAAAGCCGAGAAACTGGCTGCTAAGGCAGAGAAGCAGCTAAATATTGTAATAAATACTGCGGTATGCTGTGAAATTTTGAAATCTGGAGCCAAAAAAGGAACGCAGTGTGGTGCGAAGATTTCGAAAGAGGGTATGTGTTTGCGACACTTTAACCTAGTGAATAAACCTGTAATAGCAGTAACAGCGGTGGTAGTGGAGTCAGTGCCTGTATAAAATATAATCATTTGCTAAGAAAAATGATTTACCAAGAAAAATGATATAATTATAAAAATGATATAATTATAAAAATGATATAATACAATAATCATATTGTATTATAATGGAAACCAAGGAGGAATTAGTTGTTAATATTAAAGAGTGGATCAAGATGGATACTGATATTGCCTCATTGCAGAAACAGTTAAAAGAGAAAAAACAAAGTAAGAAACAAATAACAGAATCCTTGCTCAATGTGATGAAAAAGAATGAGATTGATTGTTTCGATATTAATGGCGGTAGTTTGCAGTATAAGAAACACAAAGTAAAGAAACCATTGACAGGTAAAACTCTGTTGGCTTCGTTAAGGAGTTATTATGCGAGCGCACCACAAAAGGCGGAAGAACTCTCGAAGTATTTATTGGAAAACAGGGAGGAGGAGATTAAGGAAACGATTAAACGAAAAATAGATAAATAATAATGTTTGAAAAATAACATAATAAATACAACAATAGATAGAATGATAGATATGTCTAATAAGCGAATTGATGAAGGTTCTGATAGTGACAGTGAGAGTGACTCCGTCACTGATAATGATTTGATGGAGACATATGAATCTATCATAGTTGACGCTCTCTTGTTTCCTGAAAATAGTGAGAAGGAATCGGTGGAGTCATCTTATAAAAAATCAATGGATTATGAATACCGAGCAATGTATTCTTTAGATGAAGAAATAAATAGTTCTATGTTAGATTCAAAGTTTACAGTTCATATATGTGCCTATCAGGTGAATGTGCAAGGACTCCTACCTTTTTTACAGTTTTTTATGCATAAGTTAGATACAGATACAATACAATTCCCCCAGTTTGAATATAAGGATGATGGCACTGATTTTATGACGAAGTGTATTGTAGCGCTGGATCTCGTGTTCTTTGCATTTAAGAAGATGGAACAACCCTATATATTTCAGGGATTCAAAATAAAACCAGGGGATAGAAGTAATCTATACCTGTTCTTTGATTGCTCAGTTTGCGCAATTGAATCCCATAAGTTAGACCGCATCAATGATGTTTGGCTGTGCATTCCAGATGAATTAATCAATCATAAGAGTGTCTGTAATTTTCCTGTTGCTAATTCTGTTTTGGAGCTATTGGAAGCCTTTCCAGAATTTTTACTATTACATGATTCTTTAGGAGAGCCGATTGAATCCCCCACGATAGCTTATATTGGTGGACAAGATAAACAAGTGGAGTTTTATTCCGTCTTTGGCTCACCCAAATTGCTAGAAAATGGATATACGAAATTTACTAGTTATAAGAATGCAATCTGTGAGAAAAAAGAGGTTTCCGGTAGAATTGGCATTGTTCGATTTGCCATCTTTTTAGGGTCTTGTCGATATAAACCAGAAGATGGTGAGCCAGTGGTAATAGGCGATGCATATGATTCCCTTTATCAAAACATAGGGGGAGAATCCTATTGGTTTATAAAGAGATATGAACAACAAACTGTATTAACGCATCATTATATAAATAGGAGCACTGGCGATGAGTATATATATTGATATAAAGAAGAATCACTTGTTTCTTTTATACACATAGTATAAAAGAAAGACATGGCAATGAGTACATCCTCTATGATTGGAATAGCTGGATTCATCTGTTTTACTTTGTATATATTATCTCAGATTTTAGATTTTTACGGGATTAGTTCAAGCGTCTACGGATATTATTTGGCATTTTATGGATTCTTGGCCATTTCTATTTTGGTATTACCCACTACTTATTCTACCTTGGCTGAGCCCGTAAAGGCGAATACTATGGAACAATTAGCACCCGCACCTGTAATGGGTGAAACAACCGTAACGGGTAAAGTGATTGGTGTAAGTCCACCACCCATGCCTTTGCCTTCAGCTCCACCAGCACCTGTAATGGGTAAAGTGATTGATGTAATTCCACCACCCATGCCTTTGCCTTCAGCTCCACCAATGGAATCTGTAATGGGTAAATAATTTACTCCACCTTATTCATCGCCCTGCAAAATAATATGAAAACAGTATAAACAGTTTTCATAATATATAATATAAAAAAGAATGGTTGACAGAGTTGAACAAATGAGGAAAATACAATTGGATGCACTGGCTTTATTTGCCAAGAAGAATGCCGATTATGGCGATGCTTTTGCCAAATTCGGTGTTATAGGTGTTCTTATGCGAATTGAGGATAAGATACAGCGTTCTTTATCGATAACAAAAAATGGGGTAACTTTAGTAAATGATGAGAGTATAAGGGATACTTTGCTCGATTTACATAATTACGCAGCCATGGCGCTCCTCTTGCTAGATGAAAAATAAGATTTATACGAATTCCTGCTCAGCAAGCATTTTTCTAAGGGTTGCAATGTCCATCTTTTCTTTCAAGTTATCGATGATTTCTGATTGCATAGCATCTCTCTGATGAAGCAAGAAAAAGGCGGTTTTAAAATCACTAATCATTCTTTGGTTGATTTCATCAATGCGTTTCTGCTTCGTTTCTTTGATTAACTGGGTTTTCAATAATTCTTGCATTCTATTCGTTTGATTTTCTTCATTCGCCCAAGGATTGCGATAACTATCCGTAGAAATAAGGACATCGCATATTTCTGGTTTTACTATTTTCTCATAACTATCACTCAATTTAAACGAAGTTTTGAAGAGGTTAACAACCTTATCAGGAATAATAGGGCTGGTTTCCATAAGGCGGTCAAACTCTTCCTTCGATAGTTTAATCATATGGTCCACTTTCATTCTCTCAGACGGATGTTTTGCCAACTCTATTTTGACATTTCTGTAAAACTTATCCCAGGCAATACTGCTTACACGATGCGACTCGTTTAACTGGGTTATTTTCAAGAACTGTTGAATGGTGGTGATAATCCCGGCTAGTAAGTTGAATCCACCCACCATCATCAAGAAATAGGTTTGGTAAGCCTCGGGAACCTGTTTTTGCGCAAAGTTGGCTGTTCCTGTCAAGGTGGATATAATGATTACAGGAATCGTGTAGAGTGCATTTAGCCTAGAATATCTGGCGTGTGATTTGGAGTGAAGCCAACGATAACACATTGCTTTATCGGCCCATTCTATTAATATTTTCTCGTGTTCTACAGACCATTCAAAATCACTTGCCATAGTAGTAATCATTTCACCGTCAGAATCATTATTGGAATCCATAGTTATATTCTATTTTAGATTATTATTTTTTCAAAATATATTATTTATCACTATAGTATGTCACTGGATAAAATGTCACTGGATAAACGAATTATTGAGCTTACAAAAGTGTTTATTCAAATATCTGATATTAAAAACGAAATTGATTATACCTTTACAAGATTAGACGAACGAATTACAAAAGTCAAAGAATTATATAAGGAATTCATTAAACATAATAAAGACGCATCTTTCACTTTTGGTCTAGACTCTTTTCACTTTCAAAACAAAATGGTAGATTTAGAATACGAAGATATGCAGCGCGTTTCATCGGCTATTTTGAATCGCATGTATTGCGAATACTATAAGTTATACAAATTAATTGTCTCTTATATTCGTGAAACAATTACGGATGACAAGATATTAACGTTAGTCCAGGCTCATTCGGCATTTCCTATTTACAAAGATTTGGAGCCATTTAAAAAGTATGAATTTTCTGTTATACAGAGTTTGCACGAAACCATTATTGAGTTAATGATGGCTATCAATGGCACAATTATTAATTTAGAGCATGAGCTCACTATTCATTCTTCTAAAAGAAATATAGGAATCAACATTGATAACTTTATCAACACTTTTTCCTTTAACATATTGCTTATTAGAGAGAAAGTGGTTCTCTTTATAAACTATATTGACTTCTTTCATAGTGTGCAAATCAAATTGCTAAAACGATTCTCTAAAAAACTAATTCTTATGTTTAAACAATTAAACGAAGATATTAAATTCGAAGAAGCCGATTATTCACAACATTCACCTGTTTCTTTAAAACCAGAAACAGTTGACTTTCCCATAGAACAATCATTAAATACTGTTGTCCTACCATCTATTACGGATACAAGTTCGCAACCCATTTCTTTTACTATTATGGAAGAGAGGGAAGAGAGAAAAGAGATGGATGAGGTGAAAGAGGAAAAGCAAGAGGAAAAGCAAGAGGAAAAGCAAGAGGAAAAGCAAGAGGAAAAGCAAGAGGAAAAGCAAGAGGAAAAGCAAGAAGTAATGACTCATGATTTAAGTAACAATACAATAGTAATAACCGAGGTAGTAGATTCTTTATTAGAAACACAACAACAACAGCAACAGCCGTTAGAAAAGGATAAAGAAAAAGAAAAAGAAAAGACAAATGCAAAATCAAAGAAGTCGAAAAAATAGCGTTCCCACGGCTCTTTAAGTTCAAATTTAATATATATTTAAAATTGAACTAGAATCATTTTATTATATAAGAGTATAAAGAACTCAACCCATGGAACGACGATTGAACAAGAAATTAGAAGTCTATATTTCTACTTTTAAAAATGATATTCGCGATAAAACCGCTGAACTTGGAATTATTCCTGAACAGGCAAATATGTTGCTACAATTTGTATACGATTATGAACGCATGAGCGTGAATAAGGATGACTTTGCGAAACGAAAGCGCGTGAAGAATATTGTGCCTTTCTTCGATAGGTGTTGCGCAAAGCGCGCATCTGGAGAGCAATGCACTAGACGAAAGAAGACCGATGCTGAGTATTGTGGCACGCATATGAAGGGGGTTCCACACGGAATGGTAGATAATCAAGAAGATGCAGTAGCTACTTCACAAAAGATTGAGGTCTGGGCCGAAGATATTCAAGGCATTATTTATTATATCGATAAAAACAACAATGTTTATCAGGCCGAGGACATTGTTGGTAACATGCAGAATCCAAAAATTATCGCCAAGTATGTCAAAGTGGGTGAGAACTATACGATTCCCGAATTTGGAATTTAGATTAACTTATTATTATTATTATACTATTAAAATATACTAGTAATAATTGAATGAAAAAGATAGCTTTTTGTTTTTTAATTTATGATTGTATTAACCACGAAGAAATATGGAATACTTTTTTTACAAGGGCTGACCCAAACAAATATAGCATTTATATACATTATAAAAGTTATAAGCCTTTGGAATATTTTGAGAACTATCGAATTACTAATAGTATTCAGACTAATTATGCAGATATAACCTTACCTTTAGCGCAAAATATATTATTTAGAACTGCTTACAAAAATCAGGATAATTATAAATTTATTATGGTAAGTGGTGCGTGCATTCCATTCAAATCATTCGATTATATTTATGATTTCCTAACAAGAGATTCTTATGGACATGTAAATGCATCTCCTTTAGAACAACGTTTTCCAAATTGCAACTCATTGTTACCTGTTATTGAAAAGAAGAATATAGGAAAAGCATCGCAATGGATTATACTCAATAGAGTTTTGGTGAAAAATTTATGTTTTGATAAAGACAATATAATAAATCAATATTATAAAAGTATTTATGCCCCAGAAGAAATTTTTTATTACACACATATTAAGATATTAGGTCTAGAGAATCAAGTTAAAGTTACTCCTCATCTGGCAAATGGGGCCACAACATTTACAAATTGGGCAGGAATGAAATATCCATTTTCATCCACAATTGGCTTAAAAAATTATGATTTTATATGGCAAGATGAATTGTTATATTTAATGAATAGTCCGTGTTTGTTTGGTAGAAAATTCACACCTGAGTGCGGTCATTCTCTCATGAATGAAGATTATCTTCGTTTTATTTCATAGTAAGTTTTCTCTAGAAATAGTAATAATATATTATGGACTCTGTTGTGAAAACTATATTACAGAAAGTTGGTATTTTTTTAGATGGATCTGAAAATGAAATACTTATTTCGCGGGATTCTCTCTTGTCTGATTCTTTATATGATTCTATTCGTCCTTCTCTTTTAGAGTTGAAGAAAACATATAGCTCTTCTTTTTTAACCAGTCTCCACAAGAGAGCCGGGTTGGAACAACGATGGCCTCTATTAAATCTGGTTCGCCAGCTCTTGGCAGTCCATGGATATCATATGAAGCCGATTCGAAAAAGTGATGGATATTCTTTGGATGGTAGTAAAAAGTATAAGAGATTCTTTCTTATTCACAAGTAAACGATTAAATTATGTCCCATTGATGATATTATATGCATTAAGGAATGATAATAATAACACCAGGTTTCATCCTCGCAATAACAATATTGCTTCGTCCAATATCCATACACATATAAGAATATTGTTATCAAAAAAGTGGCTACAATCGTGGATGCTACTACTACTTTTTTCCAACTGTCAAATCCTGGCAGGCATTTTTCAAAGAAGATATAACCTCCATAGAGAACGATACAGGCAATCGGTATCTTATCTAAAATAAGGGTTATATTTCTATGTATATTGCTATGAACCAAGAGAGAAGTAAGTAATAGAAAAAAGAAGAAGACAGAATACAAATAATACCCTTCTATATAAGTATATACTATATTGCTGATGAAGACAAAGGAAGAATAAAAACAACTGGTTATCAAAGAGGCCTTATTTTCTTTATTCGTCGGTATTAGTAAAACTTGTTCTAAATGTTCTTCATCAAATGTCACTGTTTTTTTCATAAATAATTTTATGTAATTTATTATAATATTTATATTCTTATTTTTGTCCGGATATAAATAAGTATTTTATCTTTACCACAATAGTAAAAATAAAATTTCGCTTTGTGTAGGGTTCGAACCTACGACCTTACGGTTAACAGCCGTATGCTACTACCAACTGAGCTAACAAAGCATAAATGAGGTGATTGGGTGAAATAAAAATATATAAGTAAATTTTTATTGTTTCACCCATGCAGGGACTTGAACCCTGGACCACTAGCTTAAAAGGCTAGCGCTCTACCGACTGAGCTACACGGGTTAACTGGAATAATATTAGTTGCTCTACTCTACCTATGTGAATATAATACATTGTCTTTAAGTAGTTTTTACAGAATATATTTAGTGGCCGGAGGCCAGGTGGGTGGGTGGGTTAATAGGAATCATATCCGTCTTCATAGTGGCTACCATAACCGGCTTCTTGAAAATGACGGCTGTTATCATTGTCTTCATAAGAGCCTATCATCTCAGCCCATTGCTCGTGTGTAGGCATTCCCATTTCGCCCTGAACTTTCATTCTAATGTTGGCCACATTGCTACGCTCTGCTGACATCTTTTTTCTTAAGAAAGCAATTTCAGCATTTTCATGCTCAATGGTGGCCTTGTATAACTCGTCGATTCTCTCTATGTGAAGCGCCGGTTCCCACAGAGTGATATTACTAGTGTCCCATGTGCATTCTCCGTATTTTATAGTCAACTTGGTATCCGGAAATTTCTCGAAAAACTCGACTGCTGAATCGCAATGGTCCACCTCCCAAAAGACACTGTATTTCATCATAAATGCCACCACTATGTGGGCAAACACTTCATTCATCTCCTTTACTGCACAAATATTATCTGTGGCTACCTTCTCTTGCCAATCCTCTCTTTCGCACACTTGAAAACGGATGAGTTCGCTCATCTTTCTTACACTATAATAACTTACTCTTATCCATTTAATACATTTAAGCAATTCAATTTTTTATAATATAGTATATAACCATTGTAGAATGGCATTTGGTCTGTGTCAATACAAAAATGCGTTTGGTAAACCCAGAGAAGGTTTACGAAAGTATCGCATCTTTGATATAGCTATCTTTGACACTGTGGTTACTATTCTTGTAGTCTATTTTCTATCTTGGTTATTCCGTTGGCCATTCTACCCTCTACTGGTTTTTACTTTTGTTTTAGGCATCTTTGCGCATCATATTTTTTGTGTAAGAACTGGTGTAGATAAAATGCTATTTCCTAATCAATAGAGAAAACTCTCTCATCATCTTATATGCAGCAGCTTCATTATATAGACGAAATTTATAATAGATATAGAGAATTCGACGCTTCCTCTCTTCCATCGAAGTCCTAGCCCTGTTACTATTATTTCTATAGAGCTCTTTGTACATCTGGTCGACCACGAATTCGTCTTCCGTCACTAGATAGTATTCTGGAAATCTCATGAGATAGTCTAAATAATACTGACTTGTCTTGGGAGACATATAACGAACTCGGTTGAAGAAATAGTTATTATCTTCCAGTTCTTGGATGCGCGTGAAATAGGTCAAATAAGACCCGATTACATCTACTATTTCGGCTGGAAGCCTCTTTTCTAGCAAATCCAGGTCAATAGACTTTTCATCCTCTGGGTAACGGAGCCTGATATCAGCCACCTGAGAGAGCTGAATAAAATTTCTCTCTTTGAAGTGAGAGATAATCTTCAACTGGTCTTTCCTATATTTGTTAACCAGGGACTTAGACCACTTATATCGATTCTCCAACTGCTGTTCCCGCAATTCCAAATCAAACTCTCTATGAAATTCTTTTTCATAAAGAGAATACACACTTTGCAAATCTGTATCATTTAGTGAATACGCTAAATTCAAGCAATCCTCGCGCCTTGCTTCTCTCTTTACATGACGTGATTCGTATAACATTCGACTAGCCTCTTCCATGTTCGTAAGACAGTTTGTCATTCGCTCGCGACTTACAGCATACTTATTGCGCAATCTATTATCCTGTCGCGACATGTTTCGTATAGGGCGAATACAATCTGGCGAGCCATTTGTAAAAACAGGGCCTTCTTCTAAGACAAGTTCACGCACAATATCTTTATACTCTGGCATACGAGGAGGAGCCATCTGCTGCTTAGGAATCGCTCCCTCAACTGATGTGACAACCTCCTCGAAAATATCTGTTTCTTCCTCCCGAGGAGACCCATGACTGTCTATAACATCCGACAATTCACCCCGACAATGAACAAAACGGCTCAATAGGCTCATCCACTTCTTATTCTTGAATACTCCTAGTAAGTTTCCCATTTTTCACAATCAATTTTTTATAGCGTGTATGGTCACATTATAAAAATCTCACCCATGGTAAAAAGGTCGGCACCGTCCGCGAAGCGGACACGAACGAAGCAATTCCATATTTTACTGCCCGGAGGGATTCTCATTGAATTGTTTTTG